>VOFC01003682.1_pt1 | contig 44070 bp, 35 predicted proteins | sample 5384161 | NCBI WGS metagenome assembly VOFC01 (sample SAMN12384722, study PRJNA508395) | human gut metagenome | isolation source: healthy gut B | host: Homo sapiens | reverse complement strand
AATCATGTTGATGAAAACTTTCTATCGTTTTGGTCATTGATTAATACATTTTCATGATAGCACTATCAATATTCTTATTAACTTCTATTTCTCCACGTTCTGATTTCTTGCCATAGCTAAGGCTGTAAGTCAGTGTTAAATTTATATTACGTCCATTGATTTCGTTAAAAATCCGCGAATTTCTATTATAACACCCATAATCCATTGTTATATGTTGCTTGTCATAACGTGAAAAGGGATTGCGTACTAAAGCCTCAATAGCCAATGCCTTATGAGTCCAACTTACTTTCCATTCATAGGTAGGACGACGTTGGATGAACCACGGTTGTCGAATATCAAGTGATTTATATGGAGTCTGATAATCGAAACTAAGCATCCATTCTCCTGCAAGATAAACCAAGCCACCTTTTATGCGAAAACTGTTGTGCGACATATCGTAAGTAGCCCCTTTTAATGTATTACATTCTTCAATCACTGTGGCGCTCAAACGCAAATGCTCATTGAATAAATTATAGGCACAACCTACTGTAAACATATTACCGTAGAAAGTTCCGCCATTTATACGAGTATCAAAAATCGTATTCGTGTTAGCTGTATACTGATGTACTATGTTATCAAAATAAATGTTGCTATCATAGGATAAAGATAAATGCAATTTACCTATCTGTCCATTATATGAAAGAGTGTTTCCTAACACTTTCATTGGGACAATATCTGGATTACCACAAGTTGCCTCAAAAAAAGATGTCGGAACAACCATAGAATTCTTTTCTGACGGCTCAAATAGGGTATGCGTAAAAAGACCATTTAACGAAAAAGAATGCTTGCTATTAATGGTATAATTTCCTCCATAAAATGCGACTGGTATACAGTAATTGTCATGTACGGAGTTTAAAGATACGGCAGTATTAGACAAACCTGCAGAGACATAATAATAGTATTTCTCACTGTATTTGCTAAGTTGAAGTAGTCCAACAGTAACATTGGAAGTCAGTTGCTGTTTACCCATTGCAGTTCCAGCATAATCATCAGTATAATGTTTATAATCATTACTCAACACCCCTGTTAGGGTAAGACTATTTTTCAAAGTTTTGGAATAACGTATATTTCCATTCAGCACAAAGTTGTCTTCTATTACTTTAGAACTTAGGGATGATTGTTCTGTTTCTGCATACAGACTGTAGTATTTATTGTGCCCCATAGAAGCAGATGCTGTAATGTCAAAAGCCTGCTCTTTCGGCAACCATAATGTATAATTTGCATATGCAGATGGTGCTATAGATTGGCTATTATTGGCTATAGTCCGTCTCGTTGTGCCATATGGTTCTGTGTAGGAAATACTCTGTATGGTGTTGGTATTTGGCGTAGCTTGGCGAGTAAAGCCCACATAAGTATTTAATCTATGGCTGTTACCCATTGAGGTTAAACGCAATCGTATGGCTTGCCCGTTGTTTTTTTTCAACGAGCTTTCATCATTATAATTAGTCGTCCCTTAAGAATATCTTTTCTGTTGATATTCAGTAATTTAGTCTATAAAATTCTTTGATAAATCTGCAAGTTTTAGTACCTTTAGGTCAAGAAACTTGCAGGTTTTATGATTAAAAAAGACGAATAATATCCCATCTTTATTCAGTAGCCTGTCAGACATGCTGAATCAATCTCACCCACTTTACCAGTTAGCTGACAAAATAGATTGGGAAAAATTTGAAACAGCCTTTCAACCATTATATTGTCAGGACAATGGCCGTCCCGGAAAGCCAATCCGTTTAATGTGTGGTATGCTCATCCTGAAACATCTTCGTAATCTGTCAGATGAGTCATTGGTGGAACAATGGAGCGAAAAATGCTTATTATCAGTATTTTTGTGGCATGCAAGAGTTCACTCCGTATGCCCCATGTGCCTCTTCAGAATTAGTCCATTTCCGCCAACGTATCGGTGAAAAGGGAGTTGAACTTATCTTTCAAGAAAGCATTCGTGTGAATAACGAGAATGATGATGACCACCATCATGATACAGCCTTTATTGATTCAACAGTTCGGGGAAAAAGAATATCACTTACCCCACAGATGCAAAGTTGCATAAAAAAAGATTGTGAAGAAAGTTCTTGGCCTCGTGAAAAAACTGGGGCTTCCTCTGCGTCAAAGCTACACCTTTGTGCTGAAGCAAATCTATCGTGACCAGCGTTTTCCGGAATCACCCCAAAAACAGGAAAAAAGCCCTTAGGGCAGACAGGCATTTACGTACAATAGCCGGAAGATTAGTCAGGGAGTTGAAGCGTAATCTTAAAGAGAATCATAACTACGACAAATTGCTCAAACTCTTTGAGACCATTCTTTCCCAAAGACGTAATAGCCGAAAAAAGATATATTCCATTCATGAACCTTGAAGTACAATGTATCAGCAAGGGTAAAGAACATAAGAAATACGAATTTGGCAATAAGGTATCCATAATACGTTCTGTTACAGGCATTATTCTAGGTGCTATGTCCTTCCGCAATGAATATGACGGTCATACCATCGAGTATTCCTTAGAACAGGTGGAACGGTTAACCGGGCGAAAAAATCAAACTGTTGGCAGGTGACAGAGGATACAGAGGCAAAAAGGAAATTAACGGGACAAAGATTATGATTCCCGACGTACCTAAGAAATCAGACAGCCGATATCAGAGGTTGAAAAAAACACATGCTTTTCTGCAAGCGTGCAGGTATAGAACCGACAATAGGTCACTTAAAGTCGGATTATCGTTTGGGCCGCAACTTTTATAAGGGTGTGGTAGGAGATGCTGTGAACGTACTTCTCTCGGCAGCATATAACTTCAAAAGAGCTATGAAAGCTCTTTTGGGCATGCTTCAAAAAAATATGCGAGATACTGTATTGAACAATATCTCGCAAAAATGGGCTAATTTTCCAGAACGGCCGAAAAGGTAAACATATCATTTCCTCCTGTATAGCTATGGTCTCTATGCCAGTCACCTATGGCTGTTAGCGAAAGTGAGTATCGTTTCTTATTGAAATCTGCAAAAGCTAATATTCTCCCGATTTGTAAATCCTTCGTTTGCAGACAAATACACATTGCCTCCATAATTCATTTTTATCGTAACAAAATTAACCAATCCTGCTTTACCCGCATATTTGCCGCTTGGAGTTCTTATATATTCTATTGTACGAATGTTCTTTGCGCTAAGAGATGCTACATCTTCAGGTAATGCCTCCATACCATTAATGCACAAAACGACCTCTCCTCCACTATGAGTAGTAATACTACGAGTACGTGCCGATACTTCCAAGTCTGGAGTCTGCATAAGATACAGTAAATTAAAACCGTTAGCAGAATGTTTTTTCTCGAGTTGAGTTGGTATTAACAATGTCTTGTTGCTCATTTCTATCTGACCTTCTGCGGTCACAACAATCTCTGGTAATTTTTCATTTTTAAGACTATCTGTTTGTGCCTTAACATCTATTAAAAAAACAAGCAATAAACAAAAAGTAATTAAGTATTTATACATTTTTAAGATATTATGGAGTAATTTATATATATTTAAAGATGATAAAATCATGGATGGGAGTGTCAAGCATATATTGACACGCCCATCCACACAGAATACTAAACGTAGCCTCGTTACTCTAGTTCTTATTTCTTTATTGTTGGTAAACTAGGTTGTGGCTTTGGTTTTATTATTGGACATATGCAATTGCAAGTTGCAGTAGAATTACAGCTTTGGCTGCTTCTTGATGAGCCGCAAGAACCTTGAGCGGCAACAGTGTGTGCTTGTCCTCAAGCACAAGCATTAGTGACTCCTTGTTCAAAACAGAAAATTCGTCTGTCAGAACTGATTTCAACTGATTAAACTTTTTCATTGATTAAATATATTTAAATTAGCCTACTCTATAAGCTTTTCGGCAACTGCTTTATTCCTTAGTGCAATAATGTGGAGCGAGAGATTTCAAGACATAAAATACTAGGAACCTTATTCCAATCATAAAATTTTTTAGAAGTTGGTATCCTATCCCTGCAAATCCCATAAACAAACCTACTTGACTATTTCGGTTGTCATCTCCACAAATAACATCTTGCCCCTTACTTATCTCTATTGCTATTGAATTAACCCATTTCAAGGCTTTTGTATCATTTCGCATGGACAACAAGTGTAGTATTTCTAAATTTCCCATAGAACCATGGCAAACAGAAAGATTGTAGCCAATTCTTTTTTCAACCTGCTTGATTGCAACATTTAGTTCTTTCATCATTATCTTGTCGGAAAAACCTTCTGACGCTAAGATTAGTCTTGATAATGCTATTCCTGTTGCACCGTGACACCAACTTCCGCTATCTTCTTCATATGAAGTGTTGCGTCCATCAATCCATCCTTGGATTTTGTCTGAGTAAAAAGAGCGGTCATGAAGTAGGGAATGTTTAAATGCTTCCAAATATCGAATTTCACCAAATTGCTTATATAGCAAAAAAACATTGCAGTTGCCATAGAAGAACTACCATGAGCAAAACCTCCTAAATTCAATTCTTTCTCACCAACAATCTTATTGCCATCAGTGTATGTCCAATACATTTTTTCCGTTTATATTTTTGGCAAGTTGCAACAACCTTTCACCACTCGCTTTCAAAATAATCAATTTATCGGTTTCCTTCATTAATTTGCATTGAGTCGTAAAAAGGATTACGCCAGCTAATCCTGACATATAATCAAATTGAGTTGTAATTGGTATCAATTCCTTCACCTCTTTGACTATTGACTGATATATAGAAGTATTGTATAATTTAGGAAACGTTTCCATAATATATAATAATCCCATAATACCGGACAATGGGGATATGGCAATTTCGTCCTTCTTTACACCAATATGAGCAACATCTCTATTTTCACACAATTGCCTAAAAATTCCAAGAGAAATTTTTTCATGTTGCTGCTCATGACTATATGTGAACAACGTTAGATAAAACACACATACTCCCAAAAAGTCCATCATATAAAGAGTCATTCATCAAACATACTTGAAATTTTCCATCATAGACATTTCTTGTTCTACATACAAATCCTATTTCATTATCGATTTGTATCATTCGTTTACGAATCTCTTTCTCTATTCGTTCAATTGCTTGCCATAGAACATTTCTATCTATAGAATCTTTCCCAACAGGTAAAATGCGCTTTTTATTTGTATTGGAGACTCCTATAACATCTAAAAAGAAATTTACAGACTCATCTATCATGCACAATTGTTCTTCCTGCACTTTTGAGGAAAGTGCAGATAACTTTTCAGCTATGATAGTAGCTCCTTTGGACTCAACAGGAATCCAATCATCTACAACGATGTCATTCGGCAAAGTATATAGAGAATTCTTGTTTAAATACATGAAATAGTAGGGTATATCTCCCTTTTCTATCTGACTTGCAACAGAGTGTATAAGAGGAATACTTAACAAACCATAAGATTCTTTTTCTTATAATAGGCTCTATAAGTTCCTCTATATTCTTGCCTCCGTGCAGATATGGGGGAGTTACCATCTCGGTTAAAATGTAAGAATATATAACTGTTGGATGCAATAAAACCCTTGAACGCATAAAGTTGAAATCATAAGAGTAGATATAGCTTAATAAGTCAAGTTTATGAGCTCTCATGAAGTTACATGCATCAGTAAACCCTTTTTCTAAATCTTGAAGAGTTTCTGCCGTGATAGGATAAGATTTTCCTTCTTTTCTAGGCAAATGAAAATTAGAATCATCAAATTCAAATAACACTGATGAGATTTGCGACCTATCATTTGCTCCATTAAACATCCAATCTGGCAAGATACCTGTTTCAAGGACAGAAGACTGTAGGTACGCACTGATTTTAGTGCTATCCAAATGTTTAAACTTCTTTAAGAATAAAGCGGGAATTCCCCTGTCTTTAGGCAGGGGATGATAGCGCAGTATTGGAGCGGAGCTTGTCGGAGCGTTCTTTGTAAGAAACGATAGGGACAAGACTGGAGGATGAAGAATATTCAGGTTTATTTAGTTGATTATCAACTAAATGCTCGTGTATTTAGATAAATTTTCGTATCTTTGAGTATTGAAAATCTAATGAATACACCATGTTGAGAGCCTACAAATATAGAATCTATCCGACTGATGAGCAGAAGGTCTTATTTGCCAAGACCTTCGGCTGCTGCCGCTTTGTCTATAACTGGGCACTCAACCTGAAGATTGAAGCCTACAAGCTGGAAAAGAAGTCCGTAGCTTACAAAGAAGTGCAGGACCGGATGGTGAACGAACTGAAGAAGGAGAACCAATGGCTGACAGAGGTAAATTCACAAGCCCTCTTGAATTCTATCCGCAACCTTGATACTGCCTACAAGAATTTCTTCCGCGACACGCATGCAGTGGGATTTCCCGCTTCAAAAGCCGGAAGAACAGGCAGAGTTTCCAGTGTCCGCAGCATTGCAGCGTGGACTTCGGAAAGGGCACCGTTTCCATACCCAAGGCAAAAGATATTCCTGCCGTGCTGCACCGCAGGTTCAAGGGTACAGTGAAGACTGTTACCGTCAGCATGACACCTTCGGGCAAATACTTTGCTTCCGTGCTGGTTGATACGACCATCCATAACTTCCGGCTTCAGCGATACAGGGAGATACGGCTTTAGGTATTGATTTAGGTATCAAGTCGCTTGCCGTATGTTCTGACGGACGCACGTTTGACAATCCTAAGAACTTGCAGAGAAGCTTAGACCGCTTGAAGTTGCTACAAAAGCGGTTGAGCCGCAAACAGAAAGGCTCTGCCAATCGCAACAAGACCCGCATCCTTGTAGCCCGGTTACAGGAACGCATTGCCAACTGTCGTAAGGACAGCCTTCACAAGATTACCCATGCACTCACGCACGACAGCCAAGTGCATACCATCTGCATGGAGAATCTGAACGTGAAGGGTATGCAGCGCAACCACCATCTGGCACAAGCTGTAGGAGATGCATCTTTCGGGATGTTCCTCGACGATGCTTGAGTACAAGTGCCGGTGGTACGGAGTGAACCTTAGTCAAGATAGACCGCTTCGCCCCAAGCTCGAAGACCTGCGGCCAATGCGGCTATGTGTACAAAGGATTGAAACTGAGCGAGCGCAGTTGGACCTGCTCGGAATGTGGCACGCACCACGACCGGGACTTCAATGCAGCTTGCAATATCAAAGAATTTGGCTTGAAAGCCCTACCCACGGAGCGTGGGAAAGTCAAGCCTGTGGACTGCCCAACGGTGGATGACCGACCTCGTGTCATAAAAAAACCGTGGCAGGAAGAAGCGGGAAAGAGACGAGACATCAGTCTCCGAAGCTCATGCCTTTAGGCGTGGGTAGCTCACTACAACTGATTCGCTGTCAATTATATATGGGCAATTTCCAATTACTATCAAGTTATCTGGAATTATATCTTGTGCACCTAACAGATATAATAAAGCCTGTATTTTTCCCAAATTATAATAGTACTCATTGATAGAATCACTATTCTTCATGTCACAAGGTTTTCACTTGAAAGTGCCAAGAATAGTTTTCTCTGTCTATGAATGCAGGTATTCCAAATTGTATAGACAATCCCATCTTATCAAGGGCTGATATTATGCTCATGATGAACTTTTCATTAGCAGCTCCTCTTGGCTTGTAATATAATTTAGTACCATTGAGAAACAATACTGACGAGACACAATTACCTACATGCAAATCCCCTTCAAAAAGACTAATTTCATCAATCTTTGATTCTTTCATTGCAAAACTTTCTATATCTGCTTTTAAGGCAAAAAGAAGCCTGTCAATATGAAGCATGATATTGACTGTATAACTCTCAAGTATAGAAAGTAACTTTGGGTATTTTTCAAAGAAATATATTATCCACTCATCATTGGAAGATAATTTGTCACGAAAGAATTGACTTTGCTCTTCTTCGGTATAACCTTTCAAGAAGTTATTTTCTTTTGCTAAATTATATTCAAATGGATATACAAACTTTAAATAGTTATTGTAAGCATAAGACACGACTTGATACGAAAGTTTCCCAACAATGTCATTCATTTGCACAAATGGATATTTATCTATGATTTTGGCTATTGCATCATAGATATAATTGTAATAAGGAAACATAAAGAATTCCTTTCGCTCTTGCATATCTTTGCAAGTTGATTTTTGTGAATACTTTAATATTTCAAATTTTAAATCCATTGCAAATTACTTTTAATGTACTACAATTTGTCTTCGTCCCAAAAGGTTACTTCCAAGACTTAGACATGTATTCTTGTGCAAATATACTATAAAAAACTAATACGTTAACCAACTTATCATTACTACAATACTTCGGTAAATTTTTACCGAAAAATTAAAAGTTAAACCATAGAACCGGCAAAAGTCGGTTCGAAAACACTAAAGAGGTCATTGAAATGTTGTCAAAACGAATGGTTAAGCATGAAGAAATGTGCTGAAAAAATGTGCTAATCTGCTGATAACAAAGATAAAAAGCATTGCATAATTCGTTGGTTTTTAGTAAATTAGAAGTCTCTGAACTCTTCTGATTATGACTAAAGAAACACTCCTTATGCAATACCAATCCGAGTGCCTGTCGGCTCTCAAATCAGTTGCTAATATACACAAACCTTTTGAAAAAAAGCGTTCATGGACACCATGAAATTATTCATGGCCATCCCAGATCGTATAAACTTCCTTCAATTGGGCAGATATGGCTGTTTCTCAGAACAGACTTATCGTAACCTTTTTGAGCATGAAACTTTCGATTGGTTTGCGTTCAACGGCTCTATCATCAGCAAGTATCTCACAGGCAAAAGAAAAGCCATCGCCATCGATCCTTCCTATATCCCCAAATCAGGCAAGAAGACACCTTGGATAGGCTACTTCTGGTCTGGTTGTGCAGGAGAGTACAAGCGTGGATTGGAAATCATGGGCATCAGTGTCATTGACATCGACAACCATGAATGCATGACTTTAGGTTCCATTCAGACGCCGGATTGTAAGACCTTGGATAATATGGACAAGAACCTCGTTGACTGGTACAGCAGTTATCTTATCAGTAGAAAAGACAAGATACAGAGCATATCCAGAACGGTGGTTGCAGACGCATTCTTTTCCAAAGGAAACTTTCATAACGCCTATGTGTGAGAACGATTTCCATGTCATCAGCCGCTTTCGGAATGACGTAATCCTGTACTATCCGACATTGGAACAGAAAACAGGAAAACGTGGCCATCCCAAGTGGTTTGACGGTAGGATTGACTTTGCCAATCTGGATCTGACCCGGTGCAAGGAATACAAGGTGAACAAAGGGAAAGCTATACGGATTGAGGGTATATGCAAAAGCTCTCAAAAGGTATGTTTCCTTGGCCATCTGGTATCCGATGGACGGGAGGACTGACAAGTGGCAGCTTTATTTCTCTACAGACGATTCCATGGATGGACGCGAGGTGCTGGATTATTACAGAACCAAGGTTTCAGCTGGAGTTTTGCTTTAGAGATGGAAAGCAGCATGCAGGAATCACCAATGTCAGTCAACCGACTTCAGAAAATTGGATTTTCACTTCAATGCATCGCTTGCTGCTGTCAACTTGGCCAAGGCGGCATGTAAGAGGCTCGAATAGCCTATTCCATATCCTCCTCATTCATACACAATGCTTAAGTTTATTTGCGTGTTTGGGGATTCATACAAACAAAGAACTCATTTTATTTACTGCCAGAGCCGCTTGGAGGCTTGGCGAATTTTTAACGAACTATTGATTACTATTTAATAAAGTTTAAACAAAATGTCTGTATTCTTGTCGAAAATGCATCATTATTATTATGTTTTTTTTTCGCTGTATATTAGCGTGATGTGTTATGCTTTTTGTGATTATGATAACAAAATTACGCTTGCATTGATCTCTATTTTTTGCAAAGTTATAATTTCGTCTTATAATCTTAGACTCATGCAGCAAATGATTTGCAATACTATCTTTGTACAATGCTAATTTATACATCTCATAACTATGACGAACAGAATCCTCATAAGCAGTAACACGATTTCTTACGTCGTTTATAACATTTTTCATCTCGTTGCACATAATGTAGCAGTAACAAAATGTTCGGGTCATCAGCAGGAAGCACCATCTTCAATGCCCTATACTTCAAGTCTGCCTCCTCCCAATCTTGATGCTCTCGCCATTGAGTGAGATTGCCCCAAATGGAGATAACAAGAGATAAGACCAAGCCACCAATGAAAAGAAGAATATTCTTTGAGGTTGGCTCGAAGCGATGGGTTACAACCTTCTTTTGAGGTGATTTGTTCATTACTTCAAGTTTATCTTGCAATGTCTTTGAGAAAACATCATTCCCTTGTCTCATCTGCTTGACTGCATCAACCAAGAACTTGCTTCGCTGCTCATTTTTGCCAAGTTCAACCCAATGTTGTCCTAAACGTTTTATAGATACGATGAATATGAGGTTGTTATGGACAACAACCCCTTCAAAGCTTTTTGGGCCCCATTTATATCACTTCAGCTGGCTCTGGCGGAGGTGTAAATGGTTCGTTCAACCACTTTCCGAGTTCAATTTTCGTGAATGTGTTCAATCTAAGTGATACGACAAGATTGGCGATTCCCCATTTGTACTTTGCAATGTGCTTTAACTAGCAAAGCAGTAGCATCGTTGACAAAGCAGTCCATATCTGCGTCTCAACAGCATTGCGCGATGTACCAATGAAACTCTTTATTTTCAACAGCTGCTTGATATTTCTGAAGAATTTCAGTCGTCCATCGTGCCTTGTAGAGTTGCGCTATAGTGGAAGCAGCCAGCTTGAAGTTGTTGGTGAGCAACTGCACCACATAGCCATGTTCGTCATTCCAGACAGCTATGCGTCTGAGCGGTTTGGTGTATTTTTTCTTTGTCTGCTCACCTGTCAGCTCAATAATCTCGTCGATGAGTACATTTTGCGCCCTCGTTTCGGGCAATGAACGTTCTTCTATTTGTGAGTAAAACAGGTTGTCCCTGTGCCTGATAACAAAAAAACACATTCCTGCTGTCCCAATAGTCAAGAAGGGAGAAATCGCAATAGCCACAATCTGCAACGACTACAGAATGAGGTGGAACGGGGATATCCAAAGCACCCCTGTTGTCACCGCATTTACCATCGGTAATATTTACGAATTCAGGAAGAAGGCTGTCATAATCAAGCAATGTATGCATCTTTACCGCGCCTTTCCTTGTTGTGTAATGTGCCCATTCGTAGAGCGACATGGTCAGCGTGATGGTAGATGAATCCAGCAATTTGATTGGCATCTTGAAACGGAACCTGGTGCGTTGCCATACCGCCTGCTGTCCAAAATGAGCAAGCAGTGCATAGAATATCCGCCGGAACACGTCACTGTCCCTTTTGGCATTCTGATAAGCGACAGTTGATTCAGAGGGAGCACGGCAGATTCCGAGGTGGTTCAAATTGCCATTGGCTGAATTCAGTCCATTGGAGATATCACGTACAGAATCGCATCCAGAGAACTGGCAGAACATCATGCTTATGAACTGGCTCCATGTGTCGTAGCCTTTGCTGTGCTTGTCCGTTTTTTCTTCACGAATAATTTTCCTTATACATTCTTTCGGAAGTCTACCGATTGCTTGTGCGAAAAGTGTTATATTTGCCATAGGAAGTAAAAGAGGTGGTTCTCTTTGCTAAGGTAGTTCATTCTACCTTGGCTTTACTTCCTTTTTTTGTTTTTTATCGAAAAACGTTTAGGACAATATTGGGTGGCACTCCAAAATTTCGAATCACTTGCCCAATGTAAATGTTAAACGGAAAATCTCGTTGTAAGTAAAATTATATTAAAAAGCGAGGGCCGTTTCACCCAATGCTTGCCGTTGTTCGCGTCACGGTGCAAAGCGTTCTCAAGAATTACGCCGCGATTGTTCGAATTAGTTCCGACCTAGTTGAAATTAGTTCCGACCTAGTTCGAATTAGTTCCGAGCTAGTTTGAATTAGTTCCGAGCTAGTTTCAATAAATTCGGAACTGCTGATAATCAGCGTTTTCAGAAAAACGCCAAAGTCGGTTGTGCGCACGCTGATTGCGTACGGAAATAAAGAAAAGGACGAGAATCAGATTTTTACCCTTATTAAGCTATTGGTTAAAACCGCCAAGCGCGTCATCAACAACTCCCCACCACCGAGTTTTTGCAAGCCGTTTTGCGGATTTGCCGAAATATCGTCTGCCAATCAAACCTTTATATCTGCATTTATTTGTAATTTTGCAGCGACTTATAGCAAGTAAGTAGGTGTTCAAAATTATTTAATATAATTCTATCGAAGTATTTTTTACTTTGAATCACGTTCTTGCACCGCATTTACTTTGTGAAATCAGGCTGCACCTCAGCAAAATATTGAAAGCGAGCTTTCATATTCTGCATTCGGTTTGCACTGATTGTTGTTTGCTCTGTGCTCAGTCACATAGCCCGCTATGCTCCACTGCTTCGCCACCTCAGAACAAACAACTATTCGGTTTGCACTGACATTCGCACAGAACAAACAACTACGGCAATTAACGCAATTCAAATGTAAAAATAATTTATTGACTTTGTGTTGTTCAACCTCAATTATTGGTGGGTGTTTGTGTTCATGACCATCGAGAGTTCATTCATTCCCTTTCCTTCGGAAGTAGTGGTTCCACCCGCGGCCTTTCTGTCGATGACGCCCGACAGCCCCATGAACATTCTGCTCGTGGTATTGGTGGCTACCCTGGGAGCCGACATGGGTGCGCTCATCAATTATTATCTGGCAAAATGGCTGGGTCGCCCCATCGTGTATAAATTTGCCGACAGCCGCATCGGTCACATGTGCTTGATTGACCGCGCCAAGGTGGAACATGCCGAAGCCTATTTCCGCGAACACGGAGCAGCCTCAACCTTCTTTGGCCGCTTGATTCCCGCTGTGCGACAGCTCATCAGCATTCCTGCCGGACTTGCCGGCATGCCCTTGCGCTCATTCCTGCTCTACACCACACTCGGTGCCGGCATCTGGAACAGCGTGCTCGCCCTGCTGGGCTACATCATTTACCGCATCTATCCTGCCAGCTCTACGCAGCAGGTGGCCGACCTGGCTAAGGGCTACAGCCACGAAATTGGCTACGTCATTTTGGCATTGGCCGTAGTGGTGGTAGGTGTACTCATTTACAAAGGGGCTAAAAAGAACTAATCCGCGTTTCGTGCGGCTGTGAACGCGCAGCCATGCATTGTTCCGCTTTTTCATGCTCATGTATTTCAAAACTTTTCGCATATTGCTGTTTTGCGCCCTGACTGTGGTTTCGGCCGTGGTCAAGGCGCAAAACTGTATCGACACGCTGACTGCCCAACAGCCCACCCCCTACAACGCATGGTGGCCCAAAGGCGTTACCGAACGCCAGTGGCTTTGGGGAGCCGGACGCGCCAATGTGCTCGATACTTACCTGTCGCCTCTTACTTACGAAGGGCCGGACTTTGCGGCGCAGCATCGAACCGAACGCCGGGCACACTGGGGACAGGGCCGCGTGACGACGGTGAGCCGCTACGGACTGCACCTGGCTTATGGGCATTCGCCCACCGACGACGGCAAGGAATGGGATGCCGAATTCAGTGCTGCAGGCGGTTGGCTTTACAACTGGTTTCCCGTGCCAAATCTGCGGCTGGCAGCCGGAGGGGTGTTTGAACTGTCGGGCGGATTTACTTACAATACCCGGGGCTCGAATAATCCGGCACAAGGGCGTATGGGCATTTCGCTCAATGCCTCGGGACTGGCTGAATACCGCTTTCCGCTGTTTCGGCAAATGGCTTCGGTGCGCCTGTCGGCCGATATGCAGCTGACGGGAGCGCAGTTTTCGCCGGAGTACGGACAGTCGTACTACGAAATATTTTCGCTGGGACATACCGACGGCATCATCCACTTTACGCATCCCGGCAACTGTCCCACTTACCGACTGCGCACCACGGTGAACCTGCCGCTTGCGGGCGCACGCCTAACCTTGGGCTACGAGGCCGACGTGCGGCAAAGCAAATTGGGCGGACTCAAACGCCATGCGTGGCGTAATCAGTTCGTGGTGGGCTATACGCGCTACTTGAAACTGCTGCGCTGAACTGGGCTGCCTGCGTGTGTGGCATGGAACAAAACAATTTATCGGAAATTACGGAAGAGTTTTCAAAAAGCTCTTCCGTATTTTTTTTTGCGCCAAAGGTTTTGCCAAAATATATCGGCTATCTCATTTTTTTTTAATACCTTAGCCAACTAATTTGGCTTAGTACATACCTCGAAAAACGAGGCTCCGGTGTAAGCCATAGCAGTTAAACGAAAGGGCCCTGCGGTGCATTGCCTTGCGCTGCAGCTTCGATGGCCTCGTAGGCCGGATGGCCCCATTCAGAGTTTACAGTAACCTTTTCATTCACTTCGAAAAATAAAAAAATGACATACAGACATGAATTACAAATGGAACTACGAAGCTCCCGATGCTGCCACGGCAGAAGCGGAAGCGGAGTTGGCCAACGCGCTGGGCATCCATGCCACGCTTGGAAAACTCCTCTTCGACCGAGGCATCACCACTGTGCAGCAGGCGCGGCACTTCTTCCGTCCGCAGCTCTCGGAACTGCATGATCCATTCCTGATGGACGATATGCAGACGGCTGTAGACCGCCTGAACAAAGCCATGGGGCGCAAGGAACGCATCATGGTGTATGGCGACTACGATGTCGATGGCTGTACGGCGGTGGCTTTGGTGTACAAATTCTTGCAGCAATTCTATTCAAACATCGACTACTACATCCCCGACCGCTACGACGAAGGCTATGGCATTTCGCGCAAGGGCGTGAACTATGCAGCCGAAACGGGGGTGAGCCTGATTATTGTGCTCGACTGTGGCATCAAGGCTATTGACGAAATTGCCTATGCCAAATCATTGGGCATCGACTTCATCATCTGCGACCACCATGTGCCCGACGAAACGTTGCCCTGCGCCGTGGCAATTCTGAACCCGAAACGACGCGACAATCATTACCCTTACACCGACCTTTCGGGCTGTGGCGTCGGATTTAAGTTTATGCAGGCTTTTGCACAGAGCAATGGCATTGAGTTTAACAAACTGACTTCGCTGCTCGACCTCTGTGCCGTGAGCATTGCTTCGGACATTGTGCCTATCATGGGCGAAAACCGCATCCTGGCTTACCACGGACTGCGCTGCCTGAACACGAATCCGAGTATCGGACTGCAGGCTATCGTCGAAGTGTGCGGACTTTCTGACCGCGAACTGACGATGAACAACATCATCTTTAAAATCGGACCGCGCATCAATGCGTCGGGACGTATGCAGAACGGTAAGGAAGCTGTGGACTTGCTGGTGGAAAAGGATTTTTCGGTGGCACTCGAAAAGGCAGGACGCATCAACCTTTACAATGAGGCGCGAAAGGACCTCGACAAGCAAATGACCGAAGAGGCTATCGACCGCGTAAAGGATTTGCCCGGACTTGATGAACGCCGAAGCATCGTGATTTACAGCGAGGACTGGCACAAGGGCGTTATCGGCATCGTGGCTTCGCGCTTGACCGAACAATACTATCGTCCGGCGGTGGTGCTGACACGTTCCGAAGGCATGGCCACAGGGTCGGCGCGTTCGGTGTCGGGCTTCGATGTGTATAAGGCGGTGCAAAGCTGTGCCGACTTGCTCGAAAACTTTGGCGGACATACTTACGCTGCCGGACTGACCTTGCCGGTGGAAAACGTCGAAGAGTTCAGCCGACGCTTCGAGGCTTACGTCACGGAACATATTCTGGACGAACAAACCGAGGCTACACTCGACATTGATGCGCTCATCGACTTTAAGGACGTGACCTTCCGCTACTACCAGCAGTTGCGCCGGTTTGCACCATTCGGACCGTCGAACCCGAAGCCGGTGTTCTGTACGAAAAAAGTCTACGACTACGGCACAAGCAAGGTGGTGGGACGCGGACAGGAACACATCAAACTGGAACTGGTGGACAATAAAAGCAACAATGTGATGAACGGCATTGCCTTCGGACAGAGTTCGCAAGCGCGATACATCAAAACCAAACGGGCTTTCGACATTTGCTACACCATCGAGGAAAACACGCATAAACGCGGCGAGGTGCAGCTGCAAATCGACGATATTCGCCCGTCGGAAGCTACTGCTGAGGCTAATAAGTAAATGCCTCGTAAGTAGCTGATGAATATAGGAACTGTAAGCAGGTGCTCAGCTGTTGGAATCATCCCATGAAATCGAACAACTGAACACCTGCTTGCTTTTTACCTCACACTGCACAGCACACCAACTGCAGCAATTAAATATCAACCTACATGACCGATTTTCGTGAAATTCTGCGTTCGTATTGGGGATACCCTGATTTCAGGGGCATTCAGCGCGACATCATTGAAAGCATTGCGGCCGGCCGCGACACACTGGGACTCATGCCTACGGGAGGCGGAAAAAGCATTACCTTTCAAGTGCCTACACTGGCGACAGATGGAATGTGTCTGGTGGTTACGCCGCTCATTGCTCTGATGAAAGATCAGGTGGAAAACTTGCGCCGACGCGACATTCGGGCAGTAGCGGTGTATTCGGGACAAACGAAAACGGAAATTCTCAATACACTCGACAATGCGGTGTTCGGTGCTTACAAGTTTCTCTACATCTCGCCTGAACGTCTGGCCACGCAGCTGTTTATGAATAAGGTGCAGCGCATGAAGGTGTGCCTCATCACCGTCGACGAGGCGCACTGCATTTCGCAATGGGGCTACGACTTTCGGCCGCACTACCTGCGCATTGCCGAAATTCGCCAATTCCTGCCCGATGTTCCGGTGCTGGCGCTCACAGCCACTGCCACGACCGAAGTGGTCAACGACATTCAGGAAAAACTGGGTTTTGCGCAGCCTAACGTGTTTAAAATGAGTTTTGCGCGCGATAACCTGCACTACTTTGTGCGCCCTACGGGAAACAAGGAAGAGGAAATGCTGCACATTTTGAAATCGGTGAAGGGTTCGGCCATCGTTTACACGCGCAACCGACGCAAAACCCGCGAAATAGCCCAGTTTCTCAAGGCTTCGGGCATCGAAGCCTTGTATTTTCACGCCGGACTAACCTCGCTCGACAAGGATGTGCGACAGCGCGCCTGGCAAACCGACGAGGTGCGCGTGATGGTGGCTACCAACGCCTTTGGCATGGGCATTGACAAACCCGACGTGCGATTGGTTATTCACATGGACGTGCCCGATTCTATCGAAGCGTATTTTCAAGAAGCCGGACGCGGCGGACGCGACGGACAAACGGCCTATGCCGTGCTGCTGACCGACCGCGGCGATGCACAACGGCTGCAGGCGCGAGTGCCGCAAACTTTTCCCGACCGCGACTACATTCGCAAGGTGTATGCCGACCTTGCCTCGTTCTATCAAATTGCCGAGGGCGAGGCTGAAGGGCGCACTTTCGATTTCAATATCGACCGTTTTTGCCGCACCTTCCATCATTACCCTACGGTGGCTGTTTCGGCCTTGCAGCTGCTCACTCGCGCCGGCTACATTCATTTCAGCCTGGAGGACGAAAACTCCTCGCGCGTGATGTTTTTGGTGCGCCGCGATGAACTTTACGACATCGACTACCTCAGCCCCGACGAGGAGGAACTGCTCAACGCTTTGATGCGCCAAAACGGGGGCTTCTTTGTGGACTATGTGGCCATCGAGGAAGACCGCCTGGCTGATACTTGCAACACCACGCCTGCCAAGGTGTACGACACGCTCTGTGCTTTGACGCGCAAACGCATTGTGAATTATGTGCCGCACAAGGATGTGGCACAAATTACTTACACCACGCGACGCATCGACACGCAATACATTGAAATCAGTCGCGACATTTACGAGGTGCGCAAGCAGAACTATGTGCGCCGCATTCAGGCAATGGTGGGCTACATCACTGAACAGTCGGAATGCCGAAGCCGCTACCTGCTACGCTATTTCGACGATGAAGGCACTGACTGCGGACACTGCGATGTGTGTTTGGCGCAAAGGCACGCTGCCCAACCTAAAACAGTTGCGAAGGCTGTAGCGACAAATAACCCGACGGTGACAACGGAAACGGCTGAAATGCCAACATCGGCGGAAGCGGGTGCAACGCCAGCATCGGCGGAAACGGCTGTGGCTACTGAAACTGCGCGCATCCTTGCGCTGTTGCGCCAAAAGCCTAAGGCTCAGGAGGTGTTTAACCTTATTCGTGAAATACTTGCTGACGGCAAACCGCATGACGTGGATGCCCTTTTCCCTGCGGAAATGAAGCAAACTTTACAGGATGAGGTGTTAGACCTTATCGTTGACTACGGCTGCATTCGCATCAGTGCCACCGCATTGCAGTTGCTGCGTTGAAACGCGCTGAGCCCAAGGAGCCTGAGCGAAAGATGGAACTACGTATTCCTTTTATGATGCAAAAAAAAGCGATGAACGCCAGAGAATACTCTGCACTTTCATCGCTTTTTTGCATTTTAAATATCAAGATTTACCAAATGAGGGGCTATGAAAAGCTTCCGTTACACGTTGGCTACGCGCATAATGTCGGCAAACACACCGGCTGCCGTAACGGCCGCCCCGGCACCGTAGCCCTGAATGAGCATGGGGTATTCGCGGTAGCGTTCGGTGGTGAGGGTGAGAATGTTGTTCGAACCTTCCAGATTGTAGAACGGATGTCCCTGCGGAATTTCCTGCAAACCAACAGAACCCTTTCCTTCGGCCCAACGAGCCACAAAGCGCCAGCGTTTATGCTCGCGCTGTAAGCGTTGACGTTCGGCTTCGAAATGCGCATCAAGGTCGGGAAGCTGCTGCCAAAAGTCGGCTTCGCTGCCTTCGAAGAGCGAGGCAGGGATGATGGGTTGCGAGGCAATGTCGGCAAACTCTACGCGATAGCCGCTTTCGCGCGCCAAAATCAGGAGTTTGCGAATCACGTCCTTGCCCGAAAGGTCGATGCGCGGATCGGGTTCGCTGTAACCGTTTTCCTGTGCCATGCGTACGGCTTGGCTAAAGGTAATGTCGGCACTAAGAGTGTTGAACACATAGTTCAGCGTGCCGCTCAATACGGCTTCGAAGCCCAGTACGCGGTCGCCCGAGGCCAAGAGGTCGCTGATGGTGCTGATGATGGGAAGCCCCGCGCCGACGTTCGTTTCAAACAGATACTTCACACCGCGTTCGCGCGCCGTTCGCTTCAGCAGTGCGTAATGTTCGTAAGCCGATGAGGCTCCGATTTTATTGGCCGCTACGATGTTGACATTGCGGCGGAGCAAATCTTCGTAATGGTCGGCTACTTCCTGGCTGGCGGTGCAATCCACGAACACAGAGTTGAAAATGTTCATTTCGGCAATTTCGCGCATCATGCGTTCCACACCGCCTTCGCCCCCTTGCTGCATAGCCTCGGTATAGTGTGCCGGGTCAATGCCTTCGCGGTTGTAAGCAGCGCGGCTGCGTCCGCTGATGCCCACGATGTTGAGCTTCAGTCCTTTTTCGCGCAGCAGCTGTTCGCGTTGGGCGGCAATTTGCTGCATGAGGCTTGCTCCCACAGTGCCGGTGCCGCAAATGAACAGGTTGAGGTCCTCGTGCTCACTCAGAAAAAAACTGTCGTGCAGCACATTCAGCGTTTTGCGCAGCTGACTACGCTCCACCACAAACGAAAGGTTCAGCTCCTTGCCCCCCATGGCCACGGCACTGATGCTGATGCCGTTGCGGCCGAGCACGCTGAACAGACGGCCGGCAATACCGGGACGCTTGCTCAGGCGTTCGCCCACTACAGCCACACTGGCCAGTCCATCGGAAAGCGCAGCGCGGTTCATGGCACCATCGGCTATTTCCTGGGCAAATTCGCGGTCGAGCAGTTTGCAGGCTTTGTGGGCATCGGCAGGTGTCATACAGATAGAAGTACTGGTTTCCGACGAGTTCTGTGCCACCATAAACACGCTGATACCTCCGGCTGCCAGCGTAGTAAAGATGCGACGGTTTACACCGATTACGCCCACCATGGAAAGTCCGCTCACGGTGACCATACTGGTTTCGTTGACCGACGAAATACCGCGAATGGGCCGTTCGCTCTGCGCCGCTTTATTGCTGATGATGCTGCCGGTAGCTTCGGGGTGGAAGGTATTTTTAATGTAAATGGGTATGTTCTTCTGACAAACGGGGTAAATGGTGGGAGGATATACCACCTTGGCTCCGAAGTTGCAAAGTTCCATCGCCTCGGCATAGGTCAGGTGGTCGATGGTATAGGCCGTGGGAATGATGCGCGGGTCGGCCGTGAGGAAACCGTCGACGTCGGTCCAGATTTCCAGACATTCGGCACCGAGTGCAGCGGCCACAATAGCAGCCGTGTAGTCCGAGCCACCACGTCCGAGATTGGTGGTCACGCCGGTTTGCAAGTCGGCGGCAATGAAACCGCCCATCACTGCCAAACCTTGCAGCCTACTGAAATGAGCTGTGAGCAGGCTGTTCGTTGTGCCGAAGTCCACAAGGTGTTTATCATTCTGCGGCACGGTCTTCACCAAACTGCGTGCATCGACGTGCAAGTTTCAAATTTTACCGAAAAATTAAAAGTTAAACCATAGAACCGGCAAAAGTCGGTTCGAAAACACTAAAGAGGTCATTGAAATGTTGTCAAAACGAATGGTTAAGCATGAAGAAATGTGCTGAAAAAATGTGCTAATCTGCTGATAACAAAGATAAAAAGCATTGCATAATTCGTTGGTTTTAGTAAATTAGAAGTCTCTGAACTCTTCTGATTATGACTAAAGAAACACTCCTTATGCAATACCAATCCGAGTGCCTGTCGGCTCTCAAATCAGTTGCTAATATACACAAACCTTTTGAAAAAGCGTTCATGGACACCATGAAATTATTCATGGCCATCCCAGATCGTATAAACTTCCTTCAATTGGGCAGATATGGCTGTTTCTCAGAACAGACTTATCGTAACCTTTTTGAGCATGAAACTTTCGATTGGTTTGCGTTCAACGGCTCTATCATCAGCAAGTATCTCACAGGCAAAAGAAAAGCCATCGCCATCGATCCTTCCTATATCCCCAAATCAGGCAAGAAGACACCTTGGATAGGCTACTTCTGGTCTGGTTGTGCAGGAGAGTACAAGCGTGGATTGGAAATCATGGGCATCAGTGTCATTGACATCGACAACCATGAATGCATGACTTTAGGTTCCATTCAGACGCCGGATTGTAAGACCTTGGATAATATGGACAAGAACCTCGTTGACTGGTACAGCAGTTATCTTATCAGTAGAAAAGACAAGATACAGAGCATATCCAGAACGGTGGTTGCAGACGCATTCTTTTCAAAGGAAACTTTCATAACGCCTATGTGTGAGAACGATTTCCATGTCATCAGCCGCTTTCGGAATGACGTAATCCTGTACTATCCGACATTGGAACAGAAAACAGGAAAACGTGGCCATCCCAAGTGGTTTGACGGTAGGATTGACTTTGCCAATCTGGATCTGACCCGGTGCAAGGAATACAAGGTGAACAAGGGAAAGCTATACGGATTGAGGGTATATGCAAAAGCTCTCAAAAGGTATGTTTCCTTGGCCATCTGGTATCCGATGGACAGGAGGACTGACAAGTGGCAGCTTTATTTCTCTACAGACGATTCCATGGATGGACGCGAGGTGCTGGATTATTACAGAACCAGGTTTCAGCTGGAGTTTTGCTTTAGAGATGGAAAGCAGCATGCAGGAATCACCAATTGTCAGTCAACCGACTTCAGAAAATTGGATTTTCACTTCAATGCATCGCTTGCTGCTGTCAACTTGGCCAAGGCGGCATGTAAGAGGCTCGGAATAGCCTATTCCATATCCTCCTGCAAGTCATTCATACACAATGCTTATATGCTTGAACGATTTATTTGCGTGTTTGGGATTAGCCCAGACCCGCAAGTTATTGACAAACTTTTCAAAGAACTCATTTTATTTACTGCCAGAGCCGCTTAGGCTTGGCGAATTTTTAACGAACTATTGTTGTATATAAGAGTAAGTTATAAGAATAAAAAAAATGCCCTCGCGGATGCGTTTCTTAAGGGTAACATCCGTGAGGGCTTTTATCATGTCGTGTCGTTTAGAGTTTAAGTTTTTCTTTCACGCCCTTCGATTCGTTCTGCAAACGGTCGAGTGCGGTTACGACGTAAGTGTACTTGTCTTTTCCGTCGTCGTAAGGCAATTTGTAGAGCGTAAGGGGCGTAATTGCCACGAGGTGTTCCGCATTGAACAAGTCAATTTTCTCGTCCTTCTTAAAACGGTAGATGGCGTAGTTACGCGCCACATCCATTTCTTTTTTGGCTTTGGGAGCCGTCCAGAACAGGTAATATCCATCGGGCATCCACATGGCTTTTACTTTGCGGGGCTTGCGCGGTGCTTTGTCGTCGATGTGGTGGAAGGTGGGCTGAAGGGCCGGGGTGCGGTGATACACCTTTTCGAGCGCCGTAGCATAGTTACCTTCGTTGCGTACCACAGCCGCTGAGTACCACAGACACGACCCCTGAATGCCGCGCAACGAACGCTGCAAGGCAAACTTCGCAGCCATTTGGTTGCGTCGGGGGTTCTGTTTGTCGGCAGCGCGCACAGTGCGTTCCACGTCCTGTCCGATGATGAGCGGACGTCCTCCGGCAAAGCGGCTCCACCACTTGATGAGTTCCTCGTAGTCGGCCGTGCGGTGACCAATTTCCCAATAGAGCTGGGGCACGGTATAATCCACCCAACCTTTGTTAATCCAGTAAAGCACATCGGCATAAAGGTCGTCGTAGTTTTGCAATCCGGCCGTTTTTGAACCGGGCAGGTTCGAACCGCCGCGGGTATTGTGGTAAATGCCGAAGGGGCTGACGCCAAATTTCACCCAGGGCTTCACGGCGCGAATGGAGTCGTGCAGCATTTCGATAAACTGGTTCACGTTGTAGCGTCGCCAGTCCTTGATGTCGGCAATGCCGTTGCTGTGTGCGCGGTAAGTGGCCTGATCGGGAATTTGTACGCCCGCCACGGGATAGGGATAGAAATAGTCGTCGATGTGCAGTCCGTCAACGTCGTAACGGCGCACAATGTCGGCAGCAATTCGGCAAATGTAAACGCGGTTCTCGTGCAGTCCCGGGTCGAAGAGGTAAAGACCGTCGTACTCAAAAAAGCGTTCGGGGTTCTTCACGTAGGGATGGCGCGTAGAAAGTTCGCGCGTACCCTTGGTCTTGGCGCGGAAGGGGTTGATCCAAGCGTGGAGCTCCATGCCGCGCTTATGACATTCGTCGACCATCCAGGCAAGAGGGTCCCAATAAGGCGAAGGAGGCGTTCCCTGTCGTCCCGAAAGGAAACGGGTCCAAGGTTCGTAGGCGGATTGGTACATGGCATCGGCCTCGCCGCGCACCTGAAAGATGATGGCATTGATGCCACACCGCTGCATCACATTGAGCTGGTTGGTCAGATTCTTTTGCATTTCGCTGCGGCTCATGCCCTGGAACTGACCATTGATCATTTGAATCCACGCACCGCGAAATTCGCGTTTGGGCAGCACACTGCCCTGGGCGCAGACGCTCTGAAACGCGGAAATTGCGAGAAACAGAAGAGTGAAAAATAATTTCATGTAAGGGGTTATACTTTGAGAGTGTGAGAAAGACGGCAGTGCCTTGCGGTGCTTGCCGTCTTTTTTGCATTGCAAAGTTATATTTTTTTTCTAAGTAGATGTTGAAAAGTATGGTATAAGTAGGTAATCAAAATTATGAAGTCGTCTGAACTTTTATGAAATTCAAGATTTGCCTTAATTTTTGAGGCGTTTTTGGGTCTTGAAAAAGGAGTGTAGCGAGCTACACGACTGATGAAAGGTCAAAAAACGGCCAAAAAGAAAGGTAAAGATTGAATTTAGAAGAGATAAATCTCCAAATTAAATCTTCGTCAGAAAAGTTTAGACGACTTCTATTTATAGCATTCTATCGAAGTATTTTTATATTTGAACACATGCTCACTTGTTTCGCCAAACATTTACTGACACCCAAAGGCATTAGTTACTCAGGCCACTTGGCTTTCGGCCTTGCGCATCACGCTGCGGTAATGCGACAGGAAAAGCGCGGCTGCTACAAACAGACCAAGGCTGAAGGCAATGAACAGGCCGTAAATGCCCATGCCGAGGGGGAAGGCCAGGATGTAGCCGGCAGGGATGTTTACCAAAATGTAGCTGATAAAGGCTATCCACATCATCGACATGACGTGCGAGGTGCCGCGCAGGGCATTGGCGTAACAGATTTGCATGGCATCGCCGAGCTGATAAAGAATGAGGGGTGGGATGAGGCTGACAGCCAGCACCACAACTTCGGGGTCGCTCGTAAAGACGCGGATAAGGAATTCGCCGAACAGCAAAAAGATGAGCGACGAACAAGCGGCCATACCCAGCAAAATGTGGCATCCGGCTCGGGTGGAAAGTCGCACGTGTTCCCAGTCGTGCAAACCGTAGAAGGTGGCCACGCGGATGCTCAGTCCGGCGCCAAAGCTGTAATAGAAAAGGAAGCCGAGGGTACCGATGGTTACCATCACCTGGAACGTGGCAAGGTCAACGGCCCCAATCCAACCGGCCATGATGGCTGTGAAGGTAAACGCACCGCTTTCCATACCCATTTGCAACGAAATGGGGAGCGACTGGCTGTTGATGTGCCAAAGTCTCGACCAACGCAGCGGGGTTTCGCTCACTCCCTGACGGTAAACTGCATAGCGTTGGCGCATCAGCAGTACGCCCAGCAGAATCAGGGCCATGACAATACGCGAAAACAGGGTACTCAGGCCGGCACCCAGCAAACCGAGTTCGGGAAAGGGCCCCACACCGTAAATGAGCAGATAATTGTCCACGATGTTCAGCGCATTACCCGTGAGCAGAGCCCACATAGCGGTTTTGGTTTCGGTAATGCCATCGGTAAACTGACGCAGACAGTTAAACAGTGCCACAAAAATCATCGACACCAACACCACCAGATAATAGCTGCGTACAAGTGGCATGATTTCGGCGGGCTGCCCCATGTGGTCCAGGAAGAAATAGCCCACACCCATGATGGTGCAGAGCAGCAGAGCAAAGAGCATGTTGGCAGCCACAGCTTGTTTGAGTATGCCTCCGGCTTCGAGTTTGCGGCCCTGGCCGAAAAGCGAGCTGACCAGTGGCGTAAGGCCGTAGCTGTAGCCCATGAGCAGGAAGGTAATGAGGTTGAACACGCTGTTGACGAACGAGGCGGCGGCCAGCGAATCAGTGTTGTAGCGGCCCACCATCATGGTGTCGGCAAAACCCATGATGATTACGCCCAGCTGCCCAATGGCTATGGGAACACCTAAACGCAAAATGGCTTTGTGATGAGTTAACACGGTAATGTTTTTTTTAGTGATGGTAGAATATGTGAGTGAGAGAATATACTTATGCAAAAAGAACAGAAGTGCTGCAAACGTGCAGTGGCAGGAACAGCAGTCAGAACAGCTGTTTTGTCAGTCTGCGCGGTTTGGGGCACTTCCGTCCTTATCGCAAAGGGGTTGCCGAGCGTCTGTGCAATGCGCGCAGCACGTTCGGCAACCTCGTTTGTTTGGCAAGTAGCGTAACCGTTTATTTCACGATGATAACCAAATACTTGCTCACGCTCCAGAATTCCTGGGGATTGTTGATACGGAGTACATACTGGTTCTGAGCATCCTTTTCGAGCGTGTACGAACCAGCCGGGTGATTGGTCATGAGTTTAGCACTCTTTGAGTACAAACGGATTTGCTTTGTCACGCGCAAGTCGATACGCGTAAAGTAATCCTTGTTAAAGTCGTTGCTTTTCAGTACATCGCCACTTTTCAGGATACGCTGTTCGCGAAGTTCCTTTTTTCGTACCGAACACGTAGTAAGCCGTGTTGAGTTCCTTATCCTGAGCAGCCACGGTGCGCGTCTTTTCCTCGTTCTTTTGGCTCAAGTCGTTCACGCTGGTATTGAGCGCATTGATTTGTTCGCCCTGTTCCGCAATTTTGATGTCGCGTTCAGCCAGCTGTGCGCGGAGTTCGTCAATTTGTTTTTGCTTGTCCTCGAGTTGTTTGTTGTAGTTGTTCACCATTTCCTCGAGTTTAGCCTTGGTGCGTTTGTCGCTTTGGTTCGCGTTGCGCAGTTGCTGTTGCAAGTTCGAGATGAGTTCGCGGTTCAGCTTCATGGTGCGCTGAATGAACTCCATGTTTTCGATGATAGCCTGCTTGTTGGCGCGTTCGCCCTGCTTGTTTTCAACGCTCACACGTCCCTCGGCCTCGTTTATTTGGTCGAAGCCATCCTGAATTTGCGAAAGCGTTTCAATCAAGTCGTTCGACTCATTTTGCGACTGAGTCAATGCCTGACGGAGCGAATCGATGGTTTCGGCATTCGGATCTTTGCTTTCCTGTTCTTTTTCCTTTTTCGTGCTGCACGACATGGCAAACGACAATGTGCAAACGGCAGCGAGCAGTAATAAAATTTTCTTCATAACTGTAGGGTTATTAGGACATGGCACGTTAAATCCCATAGTGTTTTAAATCATGTAAAAGGTAAACTGAAGTCATAGTTTCAGTACGACCATGTCGAAAAGTGAATTATTCGCAGGATTGCGATTCTTTATTTTTCTTGCTTTTTTTCGGTGGTTCACATCCTTCGACCACGATAACGAACTCTCCACGCGGTTCGTTTTCAGTGAAATGCGCCAACACCTCGGCCAATGTTCCGCGCACGCTTTCTTCGTGAAGTTTCGAAATTTCGCGGCAAGCCGAGCAGCGGCGTTCGGCTCCGAAAAATTCAACGAACTGCGCCAATGTTTTGACCACGCGGTAAGGCGATTCGTAAAAAATCATGGTGCGTTCCTCCTGAACGAGCGATTGCAAGCGCGTGTTGCGTCCTTTTTTCTGCGGCAGGAAGCCCTCGAAGCAAAAGCGTTCGCAAGGCAAGCCCGAAGCCACCAGTGCCGGAACGAAAGCCGTGGCACCGGGCAGACACTGCACCGTGACACCGCGAGCCACACAGGCGCGAACCAACATGAATCCAGGGTCGGAAATTCCCGGCGTGCCGGCATCCGACACCAACGCCATGATTTCGCCTCCGGCCATACGGGCAGCAAAGGCCTCAGCCGTCTGATGTTCGTTAAACTTATGGTGAGCCACCAACTGGTTCTTGATTTCATAGTGCTTGAGCAGAATGCCCGAAGTGCGTGTATCCTCGGCAAGCACAAGGTCGGCCTCTTTCAGTATACGCAGCGCACGCAGGGTGATATCCTCAAGGTTTCCCACCGGAGTGGGCACTAAATATAATGTTCCCATGGTGCAAATATAGAGCTATTTTAGTTTCGGACAAACAATTTGTTGCAGATTTCCTCGCTTTTTCAAATAGAATAGATACTTTTGCCATGTGAACCGCTGCTTTGAATGACTTTTTGCCATGCTTAGCTGTCGGTTGGGCTTACTGATTTATCAACAAAAACACTTCGATGAACAACTTCAGAGTAGGCGGACAGTCGCCTATCACCTTCGACCGTTTTATTCGCGGCATCATTGCGCTGGTCATTATCGGGGGCATTTTTGCCATGATTTACGCCCTGAGCGGCGTGCTCATTCCCTTTTTCGTGGCATGGGTGGCGGCCTACCTGCTTTACCCCCTGGTGCGGCAGTTGCACAAACGGCTGCACAACCGCTTCTTGGCTATTTTTCTCACCATTTCGCTCACCATTGCGGCGCTCGGCACATTTGTTTACATTGTGATTCCGCCCATGCTCAGCGAAATTACGCACCTCAAGGATGTGGCGCTGAGCTACATCCAGGCAGGGGGAAATGCCGACGGTATTCCGCAACCCGTGCAGAAGTTTCTGAACGAACACGTCAACGAATACAAAATCGAACAATTCCTACAACACGAGGATGTGGTGACAGCCATCAAGAACACCGTGCCGCGCGTTTGGGAACTGTTGTGGAGTACGGCCGGCATTATCATCAACTTTGCCGCCTCGCTCATCGGCCTGCTCTATTTGCTCTTCCTGCTCACCGATTACGAAAAGTACGCCAATTCGTGGATTACCTTTATTCCGCCCTCGAAGCGTCCTTTTGCCACGCGCTTTGTGGCCGACGTCGAACGCTGCATGGCGGGTTATTTCCGCGGACAGGCACTCATTGCTTTGAGCAACTGTGTGATGTTCAGCATAGGTTTTGCCCTGGTCGATTTTCCCCTGCCCATTGCCTTGGGCTGCCTCATTGGTGTCATCAGTTTCGTACCTTATTTGCAGCTGGTAGGCGTGGTGCCGGCGGCCTTGCTCGCATTGCTCAAAGCTGCCGAAACAGGGCAAAACTTCTGGGGCTTGCTCTGCCTGATTGCCTTGGTCTACATCGTGGTGCAAATATTGCAGGACACCATTTTCACCCCACGTATCATGGGGCACATCATGGGCCTTCCGCCAGCCATCATCCTCCTTTCGCTGTCAGTGTGGGGTTATGCCTTCGGTATCATGGGCCTGATTTTGGCTTTGCCCGTAACCACGCTGGCTATTGAATACTACAAACGCTATGTGGTGGGCGAAACCGACGTGCCGGCTGACGGCATCGACGAACAGACGGTAGCCATGGCCAAAAATGCGGGCGTGTATATCGAAGAACCCTATTCTGCCAATCCGCTCAACAAACTGCGTACGGTGTTGGGCAACAACGAGGCGACACAAACCGACGAGGCGGAAAATGCCCCCGACGAACAGCAGCCGGTCGAAAATGCCGTAGAACAGCCAAAACCTACTGAAAAACAGTAACTTTTTGTAATTTTACATACACGGCAAATAGCTGTTTAACAGGCTCAGTCGCAAAACGTGTGGTAAAGCTCAACGACGTATCATGGGTTTCAGACAGGCCTACCTGCCTTACTTTCTGTGGTAACAAAATGTCAAAGAACGCTGAATGAGAATCAATAAGGAATATTGTTTTTTCATCCGTCAAGGCTAAAGTGCCACCTGACTTCGCCGTAGGCATAGATACAACATGCACAGCCCGAAATCCCATTTTTTTTGGCTGCCGAATATCGCACCTCGAAAGTTTTCCACACTCCTAAAATCGGCATTCAGCCCTTTATCTACGGGCATTCCTGCGCGTTTTCCACACGCGAAAAAAAATGAAATCGGGATATAACATTCTCTCTCATGCCGATTCTCAAAACGTACAAAGCAGCAACGTTTTGCCTCACCCAAATGTTACAGTTCCCACACCTTTTTGCTACTGATTCGTTTAACATTTGCAATGAAGGTATCGGGGCAGTTCAGCGATTTACCCATGCCAAACGTTACAGAGGTAAATAAAAATTCCCATTTCCTTTCACGCTCCAAACGTGAAAAGGAAATGGGAATTATTGTTTGGCGAAAATGAGAGGTGAAATAAAAGGTGGAATTTCAACTCAATGCTTCAGTCTATTCCAGCACCACTTTGCCGTAATAGCTCTTGTTGCCCTTCACAGCCTTCACAATGTAAAGGCCCGGAACGAGGTTACGCGTGCTGACAGTCTGTCCGCTTTGTTCGCGCACAATCATGCCGTCTGAAGCATACACACTCACCTTTTCGGGTTCAACGCCATTGATTACAATGTCGTTACCCTCTACGTAAATTTTTACGTCCGTCTGTGTAGCCTGACCCACAGCTTCAGGCAATTTTTCCTGTTTAATCACCTTGAACGAGTCGTAGAGCGAAGGAGTACCCGCGTCGTTCACCGTGTACGTGCTCACGAAAATGGTATCAGTGGTCACCTTGATGTCGCTGAACGTAGGTTCACCGGTTTGTCCGAATTTTCCAGAAAACAGTCCCCAATAATTTTCAACCTGGTGCGAAGTATAGGCATCAATCATGGCCTGTTCGTCGCGCGGTTCATACTTTTTCTTACCGGCCGAATTGTTCAGGAAGTAGAGCGTACCATCGTTTACATTGAACACACCGCCCTGTTTTCCGGTCATGTTTTCGCGCACGCCACCCGGTTCAACGGTTTCCACTTCCTCGGTAGCACCGGCCACCAGCTGCTTAGTGCTATTGTTAACCGGGCCGATTACTTCGTAGATGTGGTCGTGACCCTGGAGTGCCAGGTCGATGTTGAGTTCATCGAACACGGGCAACATGTTTTCGCGTACCAAGTGGCCGTCTTTGTCGCTCTGGTGCGAGCGGCTACCCGTAAACATATTTTTGTGGAACGTGGCAATGCGCCATTTCACATCCTTGTGCGCTTCAACTTGCTCCTTCATCCACTTGGTAAGGGCTGCAAAGTAGCCTTCCTTCTTGTAGTCCTCGTAGTTAACCACCAGGAAAAGGGCATCCCCCTGCACGAACGAGTACACAGTGCCTTCCATCGTGGTGGGTACAGCCGACTGCTTGTTGAAGCTGGTGTCGGTGTTGAAATGCCACGAAAAGTTTGCGTTCGAACTTGTGTCGTGATTACCCTGAGCCACTACCAGCGGATAGTTCATCCAAATGTCCTGCATGGTGCTGAACCACTGTTCATATTCCCACTCCGAGTTGTTGGTACCCGAAGTTTCAACCAAGTCACCGTTTACCAATACGAAACGGGCATCCGACACCATTTTCTGGGCAGCATGAGCTGTTTTCTGCGACACATCGAACATACCATCGTTCTGTGCCTGCGTGTCGGTGATATAGATGAACGAAAAACCTTCGTTTTTGTCGTACGATTCAGCAGCCGTGGTAAAGTGGCCAATTTCGCTCCAGGCATCTTCGTTGCCCACGCGGAACGAATAGGTGGTGCCGGGCTTCAGGTTCACGGCCAAAGCCTTGTGGCTGGTGTACGAACGCTTTGAGTTGGCCTCAATGCCTTCTACATTGTTTTTGGCAATCACGTAGTTGAGGTCCTTCACGTCGGCCGACACTGCTTCAACCGTCAAGGTGGACTGAGCAAAATCGGCTTCGGCAGCATCGGCCTTTTCCACAATTTGCAATTTGCCTTTCTTCACATCGGGGTTGGTGAACCAGGCAAAACCGAGTTGAGTTTTCGGGTCACCGTTCACGGTCATGTTGATGCTGTAGGGCTGCGAGGCACTTTGCATCTGAGTCATCAAACGGGTCAGTTTCGTCCACGAAGGCGTGGTGTAGTTCTTGGCATCAAGTGTCAGTTGCTGTGCACACACGGGTGAAACACCGGTCGAAAGCAGTGCCATCATGGCACCTACTTTCATCATACCCAAAAAATTCATAAGTTAAGCGTTGAGTTAAGAGTGAAACATTTGTTATGTCTGGTGCAAAAGTAGGAGCGTCATGTTGCGCTAACCTTGCCGTTTGGTTACAAACTCACGAACCCGCCAAACTTAACGGTTTTGACCCTTTCTTGCAATCAGAGCGTTACGCATTCGTCATGTCGCTTTGCATTTGTTACAAGGGCGTGTACGCTTTTCTTATTATCCGCAGATACAAAAAAAGCCCGGACACAATAACCACTTTGGCAAGTGGCAATCGTGTCCGGGCATTAAATTAAGCAGATGCCTGCAGAACCAAGAAGATTAGTCCTCGATCAGGTTCACACCCGTCATGTCAGCAGGTTGTTCCAAGCCCATGATGTGGAGGATAGAAGGAGCTACGTCGGCCAACACACCGTTCTTCACCTTGGCATTCTTGTTCTCCGTTACATAGATAAAGGGAACGGGGTTCAGCGAGTGAGCCGTGTTGGGCGTGCCGTCCTCGTTGATAGCGTTGTCAGCATTACCGTGGTCAGCAATGATAATGGTTTCGTAGCCAGTTTCGTTAGCAGCCGTAACCACCTCGTTCACACACTGGTCAACCGCCTTGACAGCCTTTTCGATAGCCTCGTAAATGCCGGTGTGACCCACCATGTCGCCATTGGCAAAGTTCACCACGATGAAGTCGAACTTATCCTCCTTGATAGCAGCAACGAGTTTGTCCTTCACCTCGAAAGCCGACATTTCGGGCTTGAGGTCGTAAGTAGCCACCTTGGGTGAAGCCACGAGGATGCGTTCCTCGCCTTCGTACGGAGTTTCGCGTCCACCGTTGAAGAAGAAGGTAACGTGTGCATACTTTTCGGTTTCAGCCGTGTGCAGCTGTTTCAGTCCCTTCGAAGCCAAGTATTCGCCGAGCGTGTTCTGCACGTTTTCTTTGGGGAAGAGGATGTGAACACCCGTGAACGAAGCATCGTACGGCGTCATGCAGTAGTACTGCAAGCCGGGAATGGTGTGCATACCTTCTTCGGGCATATCCTGCTGCGTCAGCACAACGGTAAGTTCCTTGGCGCGGTCGTTGCGGTAGTTGAAGAAAATAACCACGTCGCCTTCCTTGATGCGTCCGTCGACATTGGCATTTACCAACGGTTCCATGAATTCGTCGGTGTTCTTGTGCTCTTCCGAGTCAGAGTCGTAGCAGCTCTGTACGCCAGCCACCATGTCGGTTACCTGACGGCCCTTGCCTTCAACCAGCTGGTCGTAAGCCACCTTCACACGGTTCCAACGCTTATCGCGGTCCATGGCATAGAAGCGGCCCACGATGCTGGCAATGTGTGCACCGTTGGCATCGCAAACGCCCTGCAAACTTTCGATGAAGCCCTTACCGCTCTTCGGGTCGGTGTCGCGGCCGTCCATGAAGCAGTGAACGTAAGTGTGTTCAGCCACGCCATATTCCTTGGCAATTTCGATGAGTTTGAACAAGTGGTCGAGCGAAGAGTGTACACCACCGGTTGAGGTCAAGCCCATGAGGTGCAAGCCCTTGCCGTTCTTTTTGGCATATTCGTAAGCAGCCACCACTTGCGGATTCTGCATGATGGAGCCATCGGCACAAGCACGGTTAATCTTCACCAAGTCCTGGTAAACGATGCGTCCGGCACCGATATTGAGGTGACCTACTTCAGAGTTACCCATCTGTCCGTCGGGCAAACCCACGTTCTCGCCCGAAGCCAGCAGTTCTGAGTTAGGATAGTTGGCATGGAGCGAATCCATGAAAGGAGTGGGAGTTTCAAAATTACGTCGCCGTGGTTGTGCTTACCAATGCCCCAACCATCGAGAATCATAAGAAGTGCTTTTTTAGCCATTTGTGTGTGGTATGAATTAGGATTGATGTAATTGCTTTAATTACCGCCAACAAGCAATGAGAAAATAAGGATTGAACAAAGGTTAGCCTCATCGTCTCATTGCTTGTCGGATAGAAAGTAAAAAGTATGTAGCGCGCAGTAGTGTGTGCTGCGCATCAAAGCGCGGCGCTATGCGTACCTGCGTACGCACAGCCCCCACGCGTTAGAGGTTTATTTCTTTTCCTCAGCCTTGATTTGCTCGTTCACGGTTTTTAGTTTTTCCGTGATTTCCTTCAGGTCATCCTTGAGGCGTTCAATTTTCTTTTCGATGTCAGCCACAATAGAGTTACCCTTTTTCGAGCTTGAGCGGAAGAAGGTAAGGTTCGTTTCGTAGTTTTGAATGTCCTGCTTTTTAGCGTCGAGCACGTTTTGCAAGCGGTTGCGTTCGCGCGTCAGTTCGTTGCCACCCTTTTCGGCCACGTTGCGCTTAAAGTTGTCCATTCTTCTTTTGCCGGCCGTAGCGTGCAGCGTGTCGTACACTTTGTCGCAGAGTTCGCGGTAGCGGCGGTACATTTTTTCCTTTTTGCTGAAAGGCACATGACCAATTTCGTTCCACTTAGCCTGCAATTCGCGGATGCTCTGCAGCAAGTTGTCGCCCGGTTCAGCAGCCAGTTTTTCGATTTCGGCAATCACCGCCTTTTTCAGTTCGAGGTTAGCCTCTTCCTCCTTGCGCTGCCCCTTGTTAGCCTCGTTCTTTTTGTCGAAGAAGTAGTTGCAAGCATCGTTAAAGCGCTTCCAGATGGTATCCGAAATTTTGTGAGCCACCGGTCCGATGGTTTTCCATTCCTTTTGCAGTTCCACGAACTTATTCGTCGTAGCTCCCCAGTCGGTGCTATCCTTCAGAGCCTCAGCCTTTTCGATGAGTGCGTTTTTGGCAGCGAGGTTAGCGCTGAGTTTTTCGCGGTTAGCCTTGAAGTAAGCCGTTTTGGCCTGGAAGAAACGGTCGCAAGCCGCGCGGAAGCGGTCGAAGATTTCGTTGTTCACCTTGCGCGGTGTGAAGCCGATGGTTTTCCATTCAGCCTGCAGTTCGATAATCTGCTTCGACATTTCGTCCCACTGTGCATAGGTTTTCAAGTCATCGAGTTGCAGTTGCTCCACCTTTTCGCAGAGAGCCGTTTTCTTTTGCAGGTTTTCCTCCTCGCGCGCCTTCAGTCCCTCGAAGTGATCCTGGTGACGCTTGTTGATAACGGTCGACGCATCTTTGAAACGTTTCCAGATTTCGTCGCGCAGTTCCTTAGCCACCGGTCCGGCTTCGCGGAATTCCTGATGCAGTTTTTGCAGCTGGTGGAAAGCCGAAATCACGTCCTCCACCTCAGCCAGTTTTTCAGCAGCCTCGCACAGGTGCGTTTTGATTTCCAGGTTCTTCTTGAAATCGTAGGCTCTCATTTCGTGGTTCAGGTGCAGTTGGTCGTAGAACTGTTCGGTATAGAGCTGGTAGTTTTTCCAGAGTTCGGTAGCACGTTCAGCCGGAACGGTTTTAATTTCCTTCCATTCAGCCTGAAGTTTCTTTACCTCTTCAAAACCCTTGTCAGCCTCTTCGGCCGTAGCCGCCAATTCTTTGATGCGGTCAATGATTTCGAGTTTGCGTTGCAGGTTATCCTGCTTTTCTTTTTCAAGTTCTTCAGCAGCTTTGCTTCTCATTTCGCGAATGAGTGCGAGCTGAGCCTTGAAGTTTTCTTCGTCGGCATCCGGAGCAGGAATAAAGTCCTCGGCATTGCCGCCATCGCCAACGAATTTATCGCGAGCGGCCACTACTTCGGCATTGTGAATGCGGTAGTACAGCATTTTGAGGTGTTCAAGCGTAGCACGTTCCACGTCCCCACCATTGTAAACAATGTCCTTCAGGGCCTCGATGACTTCGGCCTTGGTGGTGGGTTCAGCTTTTTCGTTTTGCTTAGCCTCAGCAGGCATTGCCTCATTGCAAACAGTGGCTTCAGCCTCAGTGGGCTGCACGTTGTTTACCTCTACTTCAGTAGTGTTTTTAATTTCGTCCATAATAAATAGGAAAGGGTCTGTAAAAGGGGGAATTGGCCGCATGAGCCCCGAGTTCTAAAATGTTTCAGTAGTTCTAAGTTTATCAAGGGCGATGCAAGGTTCCTCCGTTATCGGTAGCAATTATAAGGTACTGTGCCCAAACCCTGTTGTTCGGGCAAGGCCGCACTAGGGTCTTTGAGCACAAAATAGGTGGCAAATAAAGTTATTTTTATTGTATCAGCCAAATTTTCACGCCTAAAAGTGAACAGGCGGGGCTTTAAATCCAAGTTTTCCAGCGGAATAGGCCATAAAACAGGCCGGTAATTACAATCGACAGGATGATAACCAACGGGAAGCCCCACCACGATTCCTCGATGCCGCTAATCAGGTTCATACCGAAGATACTGGCAATAAGCGTGGGGAACATCAGGATAATGGAAATACTCGTCATCTGCTTCATCACGCCGGCCATGTTGTTGTTGATAATGTTGGCGTAAGTTTCCATGGTCGAGTCAAGGATGTTTGTGTAGATGTTCGTGGTTTCGCGTGCCTGGTTCATCTCGATGTTGACATCCTCGATAAGGTCGGCGTCCAGTTCGTCCACCGGAAGTTTGAACTTCAGTTTGGAGAGCAGGGTTTCATTGCCTCGGATGGAAGTGATGAAATACGTCAGGCTGTCCTGCAGTCGCGACAGGCCGATCAAGTCCTCGTTGTCTACCTGTCGGTCCAGGTTGCGCTTAGCTTCTTCAATCAGGATATTGATTTGCTTCAGCCGTTTCAGGTACCACACGGCAGACGAAAGGAACAGGCGGAACACCAGGTCGACCGAGTCGGTAAATCCCTGGTTGCGCTTTTGCTGATACGAAACGAAATCAATCATCATGTTCGTTTCGTAATTGCACACCGTGATACACACGCCCTTGTTCAGGATAATACCCATCGGGATGGTAGTGTGCGGCGTACGCGAGGCCACTTCTTTCACGTAGGGGATACGCAAAATGATGAGCGACCACCCCTCGTCGTACTCATAGCGCGAGCGTTCGTCCTTATCTCGGATGTCATCGAGAAAGTAGTCGGGCACTTTGAGTTCGTTAATCAGGTAATCCTCATCTTCGGGGAGTAGGGCAGGTCACCTGCGTCCAGCAGTCGGGGAGCCCATTCCTCCATGGTTCTCAGCGTTTTGTTGTAATTCCAGTAAGTACGCATAAAAACAGGTTCTTGGCGGATGCTAACGTAATGACATGGTAAACCTGCCGACCGAACGGCGGCTTACACTACAAATATAAATAATAGAGAGCAAGAGCCTGTTTCGGTCGGTATCAAACGTTATTTTCCGCGTGATAGTCGTCCATTGTTATGAATAATGTTAGTTTGCAAATTACGAAGCCGTGGTGTGCCAAACCGCAGCGCTGCATGTCGTTCTGCTGCCTGGCATCGGGGCATACGGTTGCCCGGCTTCGCGATAGCAAAAGCAAAAGTACACAAAAATATTTGCAACTTCGCAGATTGCGTAAATCTTTTTCGTTAAACCTTCGTTTGTGAAGATTCGGGCTTAAGAAGTCGTCTGAATTTTTATGAATTTCAAGATTTGCCTTTATTTTTGAGGTGTTTTTGGACCTTGAAGAGGGAGTGTAGCGAGCTACACGACCGATGAAAGATCAAAAAACAACCAAAAAGAAAGGTGAAAATTGAATGTAGAGGAGATAAAACTCCCACTCAAATCTTCGTCAGAACAGTTTAGACGACTTCTTAAAGTGCGCACCTCGGTTACGTTCATGTTTACCGCCACGTCAGCCCATCTTTCCGCATCGCAGCAGGTTATGGCTACATCAGTATTTTCTTCCAATATTTCCGAATTATAGACTTTAAAATCCCAGCTTCGTATGAGGGTGGCTTTTCCTTTTTTGCCAACCAAAGTTTACGAAGTGTTGCATAAATAATGGTTTTTTGGCTAATGAATGAAAAAATCCGCATCAGGGCTTTGCACATTAAGGGGGTTGGCGTAATTTTGCTACCTCAACTCTTTGTTTTCGCATCGTCGGGCACACTGAAGACCGACAGCCGGAACGACGGGTTGACATAGCACGCACAATACACCAACTAACAATTCACACACCAGCATTATGGGAGGTTTTTTTGGAACAGTTTCGCAGCTCGACTGCGTAGCCGACTTATTTTACGGCACTGACTACAACTCACATCTGGGCACTCGCCGGGGCGGTATGGCTACTTACAACCCGACGACCAAAAGTTTTACACGCTCCATTCATAACCTTGAAAATGCCTACTTCCGCTCAAAATTCGAACCGGCACTCTCCAAGTTCAAGGGTGCCAATGCGGGCATCGGCATTATCAGCGATACCGACGCACAACCGCTCGTTATTAACTCGCACCTGGGGCGTTTTGCCATCGTCACTGTTGCAAAAATAACGAACATCGAACAGCTCACTGCCGAATTGCTCGAACAGAACCAGCACTTTGCCGAACTTTCATCGGGACAAACCAACCAGACCGAACTCGTGGCATTGCTGCTCATTCAGGGTAAAACGTTTGCCGAGGGTATCGAAAATGTGTTCCGCCACATCGAAGGTTCATGCTCCATGCTGCTGCTCACCGAAGAAGGTATCATTGCCGTGCGCGACGACTGGGGTCGCACGCCCGTAATCATCGGTAAAAAAGACGGGGCCTACGCCGTGACGAGCGAAAGCACCTCGTTCCCCAACCTGGACTACCAAACCGTGCGCGACCTCGGACCGGGCGAAGCCGTGTATTTGCGTGCCGACAGCATCGAACAGTTGCGCGCACCGCAGGAACATTGCCAAATTTGTTCCTTCCTCTGGGTGTACTACGGTTTCCCCACTTCGACCTACGAAGGACGCAACGTTGAGGAAATGCGCTACGACAATGGCGAGATGATGGCTGCCGAAGACGACACCGACGTCGACTGCGTTTGCGGCATCCCCGATTCGGGCGTAGGCATGGCACTGGGCTATGCAGCTGGTATGCGCAAACCCTACCAGCGTGCCATTTCAAAGTACACGCCCACCTGGCCGCGTTCATTCACCCCGCCTACGCAGGATTTGCGTGCACTCGTGGCCAAAATGAAGCTCATTCCCAACCGCGATATGCTCAACGGCAAACGCGTGCTCTTTTGCGATGACTCGATTGTGCGCGGCACGCAGTTGCGCGACAACGTGAACGTGCTGTTCGACGACGGCGCACGCGAGGTACACATCCGCATTGCCTGTCCGCCGCTCATCTATAGCTGTCCGTTCATCGGCTTCACCTCGTCGAAGAGCGAAATGGAACTGATTACCCGTCAGCTCATTGGCGAAATTGAGGGCGACCCGAACAAAAATCTCGAAAAATACGCCACTACAGGCACACCAGAGTACGAAAAGTTGGTTGAGGCCATCCGTAAACGCCTGGGACTGACTTCGCTGCGTTTCAACAAACTCGAAACGCTGGTCAAGGCCATCGGTCTGCCTAAGTGCAAAGTCTGCACTCACTGTTTCGACGGTACGGGCTGCTGCAACAAATACAAGGGCAAACAGTAATCTGTAATCTGTAATTTCTTTCATATTATTATTTTTTTTGGCTCCCGTCCGACTATATGTCGGATGGGAGTTTTTTTCGGGTTATCCTCTCTTTTTTACGGCCGTTTTTGGCTCAGCAGCAAAAAGGTGAGGGAGTATGATTTGAACATTGGCTCAGTATATTGTACTTCGTCGCTTATGGGAGAACTTATGCCATGAATCGGAAATGTTGTACAATACCTACTTAAGAACCCGTTGTCGGAATTAATTTAGTGCATACTTAATTCTGCCGATGGGCTTATTGTTTATAAAGTTTGCGTATTGCAAAACGGTAAGTGCGCTAATTTTGCCAATGATTCTGGCAAACAAACCGTTTGTAATCTTTGCATAGTTTCTGACGATTAAGAACAGACAAAAGATGCCTTATAAAAACAAAAGGCTGCAAGCAATTCTAAAAATTACATTTAACGTTCTAATGACCGTTTTAGGTTTAATACTTGCGAAATGTCATTTTCCGCAGCATGCGAATCTGAGTATAGGCTTAATAAGGAAAAACATCACAGAATAGTTAAATAAGCACAAGATTTCGTATCTTCTGCTGAATTGTCTCGTAAAAACATTATTTTAGCAAAAAATTAAGAAATAATGGAAATAGCACTTGGAATCATCATCGAAATGAAAAATAAAGGCTCATGTCATATTTACTAAGATTGCAGGTTGGTTTCGATAGTTGAGGCTGAAGATGGTGCTATATGGATCTCTTGTGCATGGTGCTGTGTTCACAGCATATCCTATGCAAAAGCTCTCAAAAGGTATGTTTCCTTGGCCATCTGGTATCCGATGGACGGGAGGACTGACAAGTGGCAGCTTTATTTCTCTACAGACGATTCCATGGATGGACGCGAGGTGCTGGATTATTACAGAACCAGGCTTCAGCTGGAGTTTTGCTTTAGAGATGGAAAGCAGCATGCAGGAATCACCAATTGTCAGTCAACCGACTTCAGAAAATTGGATTTTCACTTCAATGCATCGCTTGCTGCTGTCAACTTGGCCAAGGCGGCATGTAAGAGGCTCGGAATAGCCTATTCCATATCCTCCTGCAAGTCATTCATACACAATGCTTATATGCTTGAACGATTTATTTGCGTGTTTGGGATTAGCCCAGACCCGCAAGTTATTGACAAACTTTTCAAAAGAACTCATTTTATTTACTGCCAGAGCCGCTTAGGCTTGGCGAATTTTTAACGAACTATTGTATATATAATAAGGTGAAAGACACATTCCAACTCCAGGAATCTGATGAATGTGCTTGGAGGAAGTGTGATGCTCAATGACTTGCTGGTCGATGACAAGGGATGCTTTTGGATGGCATTGATAGGGGTGTGTATAGGATGGATCCTCCATCTATTGCTGGTAGCAAAGACATAACAGCCCCTGGTTTTCGCCAAACAAAGGAAAATACATTCTGAAGAACACGTATGTCAATCATATCCGATTCATCGGCAAGCAGTTGTTGATAGGTTCTCCTTCGGGAGTCTTCGCCTATTCACCGAATGCGGTCCAGCCTCGATTGCTCTTGCGAGGTTATTCCGTTCTTTCGTCTTATCACGACGTGAAGGCTCATCAGATATGGTTGGGAACTTTCCATCGTGGCATTATCTTGCTCGATGACAGAACCTGGAAGCCATTGTCTTCTCTCACGCAATTCTCATCCTTAGCAAATATTCCGCTCATCCCTGTTCGTTCCATTATCCCCCTACGATGCAGTCACCATCTTGATGGCGGTGGATGGAGCAGGTGTCTATGCCTACGACAAGAAGACCTGTAAGACGAATCTGCTTTTGAATACGGATGGCAGACCGGAGAATGTATTGCATGGTAATGGTGTCTATGCCCTTTGCAAGGATCATCTTGGCGACCTTTGGATAGGCTCCTATTCGGGAGGTGTGGATATAGCTATTCCGATGGAGCATACTTTGGAGTTTGTGCGCCATGAGAATCTCAACAGCCAGTCGCTTATCAATAATGGTGTGAACGACATCATGCAAAGCGTGGATACACAGGGCCGCAATAGCAAGATATGGTATGCCACCGACAAGGGGGTGAGCATCTATGACGAGCAAACCCAACTGTGGCATCATGCCCTGTATAATAAGGTGGCACTTACCCTTTGTCAGACTGCCGACGGCAAGGTCTTGGCGGGAACCTATGGTGATGGCATCTTTCAGGTTCATGCCGATGGAAGCAGCAGTCGGGCTTACTCTGTGTCGAATGGCAAGTTAAAGACCGACTATGTATATAGCATATTCAAGGATAGCGAAGGAGGCTTGTGGATAGGTTGTTTGAATGGAGACTTGGTACATATCCCATCATCATCAGAAAAGAATGGAAATGTGGATAACTCTGTTAACTACTTACCAATCAATGAAGTTCAGTGTATCGTGGAGTCTCCTCGACAAGAAGAGTATTGCGGTGGGAACGACCCATGGATGTTATCGTATCGACAAGCGAAGCCTTCGTGTCAGTCGATTCTTCTATCCGTCGGAATTTCCAACTTTCGATTATAATTTCTTTGTCAATGCGATGGTTTTTCAGGATGCACGGCATATCTGGATAGCCACCGATGGAGGAGGCTTGTACCTCTACGATAGGCAGAAGCATCAGGTCAAGAACTATACTATCTCACAATCCTTGCCTTCCAACATAGTCTATGCCTTGGTCAAGACTCCAATTGGCAAGGTGTGGACGAGTACCGACAAAGGACTGGCTTTCATCAATCAAGGAAAGGTGACCAATCTCAACTTCTTTAAAGGATTGGAGCGGGAGTACAGGCATATGGCTGTTGTCCGGACCCAAGACGGGCGAATGATATTCGGAAGCAATGATGGAGCTGTGGTCTTGGCATCCAAGTTTGCCGGGGGATTCAACTACAAGGCTCCTCTTCATATCACGGGTGTTGAGGTAGAGGGAAAGACTTTCGATGAGGCTGACCAACTGGAAGATTGGCATGCAGAACTCTTCGGGATGTTGCAGGAAGGCAAGATGAGTTTCTCTTATGATGAGAAAACCCTCATCGTGCATTTCGAGAGCATCAACTATCCGTATCAGCACGACATCCAGTATCAGTATTACCTGGAGGGGTACGACCATCAGTGGAGTGTTCCTTCTGCCTACCAGCAGGCTCGTTTTGCCAACTTGCGTCCTGGCAATTACACCCTGCATGTCAAGGCAATGAGTAGGAGTAACGGACGCATATTGGGAGAATCCACCTTGCGGATTCATATCGCCCAACCATGGTGGAATTCTTGGTGGGCATGGATTGTCTATCTCTGCATCTTAGGTGCTATAGTCTATTTCGGTTGGGATTACTACAGGGAGCGTTTGCATCGCAAGTACTACGATGAAAAGATCAACTTCTTTGTGAATACCGCCCATAACATCCGTACCCCTTTGAGTCTTGTGCTGGCTCCTCTTGCCGACTTGGCGAAGGATGCTACACTAGGCGATAAGAGCCGAAAGTTCTTGGAGATGGCACTGCGTAATGGCGACAAGCTTCTGGGGATGGTGACCGAGTTGATTGATTTCCAGAAAATAGCCGTTGCGAAGACACAAGTTTGCTGGCAGAAAGTGGAACTGTCTGTCCTCTTGCGTCAGCAGGTGGAGAAGTTCCAGATGCCAGCGCAGGAGAAACATATCAGTCTTCGGTTGGCAACCTGTGGACAGCATATCTTCTCTACCGATCTTTCTATGATGGATTTGATATTCGAGAATCTGCTCTCCAATGCCGTAAAATATACGCAGGTGGGTGGAACCATCACTGTCTCAGCTTCGTTCGATGAGGTTGGCAAGAAAGTCTGCATCCAGGTAAGCGATACCGGCATTGGTATCCCGAAAACCGAGGCCAAACATATCTTCCAGAGTTTCTTCCGTGCCTCCAATGCGGTCAACTCTCAGGAGATGGGCAGTGGCTTGGGGTTGATGCTCACTCGCCAGCTTGTGCAGAAACTGGGAGGAAAGTTAACATTCGAGAGCGAGGAAGGCAAGGGAACTGCTTTCTTGGTTGTATTGCCTGACAACAGAAATGTTGATGTATCCGTTTCTTCCAAGCCAGCAAGTCTGCCGGAAACTTCAGATACCTCCGTGTCTGCCGATGAAAAAATAAAATTAGAGGAATCCCTTAAGGAAACGCTTCTTTTTGTAGATGACAACGAAGACCTCCGTCAATACATCCGTATGGCTTTCGCCGACCAATATCATGTGGTGGATGTGGAGAGTGGCGAGGCTGCCTTAAAGTATCTGTCTGAGAATGGTGAGTGCGACATTGTGGTATCTGATGTGATGATGCCGGGTATGCAGGGCGATGAACTCTGCCGTCGCATCAAGGAAAACAAGGAGACCAGTTGGCTGCCTGTCATCCTCCTGACGGCGAAGGCAGGTCGCGGCTTCATGATAGAAGGTCTAGACCTTGGAGCAGACGATTACATTGCCAAGCCATTCGACTCTGCCATCCTTGCCAGCAAGATTGCGAGCATGTTGAAGAACCGCCGCCGTCTGAGTCAATACTATATGGAGCAAAGTCTCGCCATCGTCAGAGGTGAGGACTTGGGGCAATCGTCTCCAAAGAACCTATTGCCAAGCGAACCTTCTCTGCCATCCGTGGCTTCCGATGAAACGAATAAATCATCCGATGAAACAAATAAATCTTCCGATGATAAGAATAAATCATCCGATGAAAAAGAACCGGATTTGGATCCGATGGACCAGGCTTTCGTTGAGAAAGCTACCCGTCTCGTTCTCGATAACCTGAGCGACACCGACTTCACCATCGACCGCCTTTGCCGGGAGATGGCGATGAGCCGTACCCTCTTTTATGGCAAGTTGAAGACGTTGACTGGGCAAGGACCGCAAGACTTCATGCGACTCATCCGTTTGGAGCAGGCTGCCCTGTATCTAAAGCAAGGCGAAAGCGTCTTGGATGTCTCCTTGAAGACAGGATTTGTAAACGTAAAGCACTTCAGTACAGTCTTCAAGAAGCATTTCGGGGTGTCACCGAGTAAGTATGAGTGAATGAGCCATGTGAATTAATGGTAAAGGAAGTAGGATTATAACCATCTGATATTCAGATGGTTATATATAAATATAAGGTTTCAAACCTGGCGATAAGTCAGATTTGAAACCTTTTTTGTTTGCATTCCAACCTGCTTTTTTCCCCCTCACCGTACTTTTGTAGCCGAGTTCCAACAACAACTCGCATTAAGCATAAACAGCAACTAACTATAAGCCATAAATTTAATAATGAAAAGCATAAATTTAATAATGGAAAGGTACTTTTTGAAAATCTGCTTGCTATTTGCAAGTATGTTTACTGCATTATCTTGTAGTGCTAGTTCTTCGGAGGTGGATACGCCTGATACAAGCGAATCGATTCCTACCGCCCAGCAATGGAACAAGGATGTAGTAGGTTGG
>VOFC01003513.1_pt1 | contig 44101 bp, 69 predicted proteins | sample 5384161 | NCBI WGS metagenome assembly VOFC01 (sample SAMN12384722, study PRJNA508395) | human gut metagenome | isolation source: healthy gut B | host: Homo sapiens | reverse complement strand
AGTGTACCGTCTATATTTACAAAACCTCAGACGGTCGTTTTTCGATACCGTAATGATTCGGAAAATACCATAGAAGTATTTATCATTATCAAGTTCCGATAAAGGTTATGTTCTCGGTAATCGTCAGCTTTTTATGTTATACCAGGTCGACCATGTTCTGCTCGAACCCGGGTTTGAGGACGGAACGCACGCAATCTGCGTTATGGTATAGTTTGAAATATCGGTGTCAATCGTATATTTTCCATCGTCCGGCAGAGTGAACGAGCATACCTCATACCAACCATAGTTTTGGCGGTAAATATAGAAATCCATGACCGTCCGAGAACCGTACCCGAACCCGTGTTCTCAATCTCAATATCCATTGTGATATGCAAGCATCCGGGCACGGCTGTGTTAAACAACAGCGGATAGGTATAACACTTATTGAGTGTTACTCTCGATTCCGACCACTGATACTGAAATCTGCCTTTTTCGCCGTATCCAACATACGGATAATCATATTTAAAATTTATGTTTACCATATCGCACCTCAGAAAGTCTTTATCACAATATCACCGTAGCTTGTGGACGGAGGAGTAGAACCGCTCGTCCACAGTACAATGTTTCGCACCTGTTTGGTTGTATAAGCTGTGTTGGACTGTGCCGTAAGTTTTGCGGACATTGCGGTATCGGAATTTTCTTTACGAAATTGGTGTCAACATAATTTTTATTCGCTATTTCATAGTCTGTGCTTGGGTTTTTCACTTTTTGCTCTGCCATTTGAATCCCGCACCATCAGCTTGCTTGAAGTATAGTCAGATGTTGCATTATCAAGCTTTTGCTTATCGGAGTAACTCATGAACCCATTCGAATTTATTGGCATTCCGATGCGTTCCACTCGAGATGTGCTTACTGCAATCGGCAAGCGTGACAGGCGGATTTGCCTGCCACGAATTTTGCCCTGTGATTGCTTTTTATCCTGTTTGCAAGCCATCCGAGAACAGCCGACAGCTTGCCCTTTGAGGCGGAACTGTCGGGCGCTGTCTGCGCATAAACGCTTGGTGTGAGCAGTTCATCAATGGCATCGAAATTCTCGTTTATAACCGCAATGTCGGCATTATCCGAATACAGTGGCTTTTTTAATTTATGGTTTGTTGTTTCTTTCGGCATATTATCACCCCTTAAACCAGATTAGGACTTTATCATTGGATACACGTTTTAGAACGGTATACCCGTTTTTATTTGCATTTTGTAGCTTTTCCGTTTGCTCCCGCATCGGCAAATATCACCGCTTTGGAGCGTTCCGTCATCGTATACGATAAGTTTGCCGAGAACACCGACAGCCGACCATTCCGCTCTGTCCTTTCTCGGAATATATTCCGGTTCAGGATTCCATTCCGGATTTAATATCGGCTGTGTTTCAATATGTTCTTCGCTTACAATATTGCCGTTCTCATCAATTTCAGCCGGAACGGTTTACATCGTGATATTGTATTCTTCCGAAATCATCGGTCACATATTTTTTTGCCAGTGCATTTCGCCGCTGTCACCGATGATTGCCGGAGTTGCCGATACAATTCCAAGCGGTGTGTCAAAATCCTCACACAATACGATTTTACCATCTTTCAGCTTTACAAAATATCCAGCTCTGTCCTCATTGTTCGGGTTTCCGTCCGCCCACTCGAAATATTCCGCATAGTCGGCACACGGAGATGTGTATTCCTTATCCGCATGAACACTGCCGTCAGACAGCACCTTAAATGCAAGTCCGTGTTTTGATTGCCGTACCGTTTGCAAGCGCCAGAGAACACCGTTCATCATTGATTCCATATTTCCCAAAGATAACGGCCCGTCATTTGCGGCGATTACCTGATAACCATCGGCAAATGAATATCTCCCGTTGCCATTCCGTGTATTCCGCCTGCCATTGACGCTTCGGCATATGATGTACTGCTGTCTGAACAAAAATTATCCCGTCCGGAAAAAGCTGAGGTATGTAATGTACCGATCCGACCCTCCGGCATTCGTATCATCGCCATATATATATATTTCCGCTCACCGATTTCACCTTCACCTTTCAAACAGAATGGTGTTAATACAGTTAAAACATCCTCAAATAATGATACTGTCTTTTTTTATTCCGGTTAAGCTATACCGGGTCAATAGTCAGCGTCCTTTTCGCTCCAGTTTAATTCAATGCATTTTAAAGGTCTGCCGTAAACTTTTGAACGCGTCCCTGCCGACAATGCACATGACGTATAATGGCTTCGCTGTCATTAAAAGCCGCCGATTTTTCTCCGCTTGCCTCTGCATAGTTTGCCGCAAACGAAAATGATGCCCTTCGGCTTTGCCCCCGCAAAACGCGGCTGAACCGTTTGCCTTTGCGGATGCCGAGTTTGCCGAAAATGAATTATTTCTGCTTGCTGTACTTTCCGGCAGCAAAGCTTGTCGTACCCAGAGCCTTGCCGCCAAAAAGATATATTGGATTTCCCCGGCAATTTCCTTGTATGCGTCAACCAGCGGAATACATACCGATACCCCCTGATAGTCCAGCACTGTATGCGTTTCATCCGGCGGTGACATCGAAACACCAATATCCGAAATCTCTATATACCTGTTTACCGTATCTGTTTCTTCTCTAAACCTCTGCTACCAGCGGTGATGTCGAAATATCCAGCCAATCAGTCCAATCCTCATTTACCCATGTCTGATTCACAAATAAACGCCACCTTATCCCCTGTTTTGATGGGTGTTCGGCATCATCAACATGAGGATAATAGCCTACCTGTCTTGTTTCAGCATCATAACCGTCAAATGAAACTTCCCCTAATTCATTGTATTTGCTCTTTCCGGCAATCTATAATATTAACACCGTCACCGACAATGATATTATCCGAGCCGATAATGAGGTTATTACTGCCGTATACAATATTGTTTTCTTAATATGATGTTGTTTTCTCCGTCAACATACCATTTGTTCCGAAATTTGCCGCCCTGTGTTCCGTTCTGATAAATTTCATTTAACGCATCTACTAAGTTTTTGCCGAGGTTTTAATTTTTCCACATCACCGACATCGGCAAATGTGGCAAACCTATATCGTTAGGATGTATTTCTGCCATTTTATATTTATTCCTCCTTCCATATTTCCAAGGCTATTCATTTTTTTCTTTGCATATGCTTTTTATTGTTATTACACTTTTTTCCGTTCCCGTTTCCGTCCGGGCAATAAAAAAATGTCACCATCCGATATGTTAAGGTTTGAACTTAACTTCGAATGTCAGCATCCATTCCCATGAATAGTTTTTTGCTGCAGTCCATATTTGTATTTCATCAAGAATATCTTGCCAAAGCCTATAAGTGAAAATGTATTCAACAGCCAAATGAGCCGGCTTTATTTCCTCAATCATTGACTTTAATATCGGCGATGTTATACGGAAACCCGGTTTTTGATGTGAATTTCACCGCAAAGCAATATTCTGACGGATACTCTGTAATTTCAATATCACCGTTAATAAAGGATTTTGCAACATTTTTCATCATGGTTTTTGTTACTGTTCCCGTACCTCGCAGCTTTGAAAGAACTCGACTTCGGCGGGTTTCAATATCAGCGGAAGTATCGGGAACAAGTCCGACATCCTCTTCATGATTTTAATATCCCTGTCCGATAGAATGACAAAGAACTGATTTTCCGTCAAGTTGTTTCAGTTTTAATCTCTCAAACTCGTTTTCTATAGAATGAATTAAATCATTCATTACCTTTGACTTTCGGTAATATCCCGGCATTTTCTCAATCAACCGTAACCACCCCCAAAACAGGCACTTGCGTTTCCGAAACGAGAATATTCTGTGTATCGTTATTCAGTTTCAGATTACTGTAGTCGGCAATTTCATCACAGGCTAAAATACATCCGCCTATTTGCGCGAAGAAGAAATGTAAACCTGCGAGAATGCGTTTTTTGCAGATAGTTTGTTATGCTTTCGGTTATCTTTTCCTTTGCTGCATCAATCAGCTCCATTTGAAAGTGTAAAGTGTTTTGCCGAAACATCAATCGTAAGCGGTTCGGCACTCTCGACCGTAACCTCTGCTCCAATCGGTCTGTTTTTCTTCAATATGGTTTTTAACCTCATCTATCAGTTCATCACTTGCCACACCTTTTTCGGAATTGATTATGATAACCTTTACAGTGCCGTTTCCGTTCCAAAGCGGCAGACATTTAGCGTCCCCGACACCGCTTATTTCTTTTGCCCATTGTATGTAGTGGTATTTACTTCCGCTCGTTGCCGGGAGCGACACCTTTTCAAAATACCGGTCACGCAGTTCATCATCTGTTTCTTCATTAAAGCCGCCTGTCGCCGACTTCTTGTTTGTGACCGAAACAATACCGGAGAGTGTGACAGGGAAAACGGTTTATGCTACCTTGTTGGAATATTCCCGACAGTGCCGACTGTATCGCATATGACGGTCACCTCTGCTGTACCGCTTTCACTGATTTCTTTATTCTCAATAGCAGAGAAGATCAGATTATCCGATGCGACCTTATCACCGACAGAAATCACACTGCCCGGAGTTCCTGTTATGGTAACCTTTAACCTGTGATGCAACACCGGATTTTCTTGTTATTCCTTGCTCAGTTGCCTTTAAAATCAAGATATTCACCGCTTGCCGTCAGTGCAAAGCCGTTCTTTAAGGATTTCTTCAAGTCTTGCGTATGCCGTTTCAAACTCCTCAGATGTCGGCTTTGTAACATCATAAAAAAAATGAGCCGACACCTTTGTCGAACTCATCGGATATATCAGACAGTAACCGTGACAGTATTTCGTCCTTCGTCATTTAACACCACCTCCAGCGTTACCGTAATTGAATGTTTACTGCGGATTATTTGAAAATTTGTAACGGATTTAATCTGCGGATTTTGCTTTAGCGCATCCTGAATCTCACGCTTTAGTTCAGCCTCGATAAACTCAGCCGTATAGCTGTTGCCGATGATTAAATCCCCCAAATGACAGCCGTATTCGGTGTCGTTGTAAATGGAATATCTGCCTTTCTCGGTTCGGAGTATCTTTTTCAATCCAAACCTTGATGGCATCAATGCCGTCGCATTCTATGAGTTTTCCGTCACGCACAACAAAATCACTGCTGTCAAAATCAAAAGGTATGATTTTGTTCCGTTTGATGCTTTATTTTCATTAGGGAATCATTATGTCCGTTGAGTTCCGGAAACATCAGATAACCACTCCAATCACAATAAATTTCTGACCGTTTGCATAGGGCAGTAAAACAACAGTCTTACCAAGATTAACGTATTCACCGTCAGAATTTTGTTCTTTTAAATTTATGCAAAGAGTGATATGCCTGTCGGTCAGAATAACCTTGTGTTGTCTTTCCACTTCCGGACGGACCAATAATCATGATTCCTGTTGACCTATTTATACCTCTTTAGTTAGCAATAAATTTCGATTTATCGTTCTTCAATTCTCTTATTACCGATTATTCTTCAACTTTCTTTATTTCATCTTCGAGCGCGGCAAAACGGTCAAAATCACTTTGATACAATCTGTCTTGAATAATACGATATTTTTTCATATTCTGTTTCAGCATGGAGTTTTGCCTGTTCCGCACTTATTTTCCCGGCATCGGTCAAAAGCTCGTTTCCGTTAAATTCAAGAAAGCTGTCAAGCCGCTTTGCCCAATCTTCCATACTCATCGGTATATGCCGCTGTGCCTGAGTTCGGCATAATCTAAGTAAAGAGATACAATCCTTTCAAGATATCGCATTTCATCTTCACTCAGATAGTTTTTTGCAACCGTAACATCGGCTTTTATGATTTTTCCGTCGGGTGCATTTTCCCAAGTGGTAAGTCCCATATGCTCTTTTCTGCGTCCGCTCTTTCGTAAATCACCTCAGCGGCGGTATGACGATGAACGGCAAAATGCATTTTATTCTGCACTGTCTGAAAAAACTTTTGCGTTGTTTTTGCGTCTTTGTCATAATCAAATGCCGTTGCGTACAGATCGGTTATTTTTGATAAAACTTGCGTTCCGATAGCCTTATTTCACGAATATATTGGAGCTGTCTTTCAAAATATTCGTCGGTGAACATGTGACCTTTTTTATAATGCGTTCTTTATCCATTGTCCAGCCTTGAATGGTATAATCCTTCACGATTTGCCCCGCCCATTTTCTGAACTGAACGGCTCGGTCATTGTCAATTTTGAATCCGACAGCTATAATCATTTGCAAATTATAGTGATTCACAGGTTCTACTGACGGTTCTTTTCGCCTTCTTGTTGAACTATTAAAGTATTTTTAATAGTTGATTCCTGTGTCAATTCACCATCATCATATATCTTTTTATATGCTGATTGATTGCCGAAACGCTTACATCATAAAGCTCTGCCATCATCTTTTGCGTAAGCCAAATGTTCTCGTCCTCATACCGCATTTCCACGCTTTGTTCACTATCACCCACAGACGCAATAAAGTCAAATATTCCGCTGTCGATGAATGTATATTTATCTCTTTTTATTCTTCATACTTTTATTTCCTTTCCGGCAATAACAGATTTGGGCAATGCACTGTAGTTTTTCTCAAATTGCCAATAATGCGTTCTATATTTACTTTTCGGAATCCATTTACATTGTAACATTCCAATACCCATATCTTTTTCCACCAAGTCTTTTTATGGTTTTGAGTTTTTAAGCGTTTGAACAGTACGGCTTATTGTGGATAATGATACGCCGAGGGTATTTGCCATATTCATTTGCGTTTCCTTTGGGTTGTTTTTAAATATTTTTATGACTTGCTGTTCTCTTTTTGTATAAGCAGATAACGGTCTGTGTGATTTATATTTTGTAATAACACCTATAGCGTTTTTTATAGATGTCCTCTGGCAACGGTCATTTTGTATATGATAAGTACCGTATTTTTTTACGTGTGCCGTCATAATTTAATTTATAATCATTATGCCACAGCGAAAACCTGTCCCGTATGTTTGTCAAGTAATTTAATTTTCCAGTTTTCATTACCGTATTGAATTCGAATGGTGGTTGAATCCGAAAGCCTTGTTTTAAATTTCAAGTCCACATACATTTTTCGTATTCGCGTTATATCAGCCTTCATTGCTTGAAAGAGTTTATCATACTCTTTGTATTTTTTATAGTCTTCCGCACCTATACGAAGATATGCCCGCAAAGCACAATGAGGGCATTGTTTTTTTATCATTATCGTATAATGAAAGAGGGCGTAAATTTTTCTGTTTTAATGCGTTTTAAATGCTCACAATGCTTTTCGTGTATCGTACCTTTTGATATTTGATAAAAGTACAGATTGTGTTCATCACTGAGCATTCTAAAAGAAGTCCTTTGCGATTTTCGTCAAAAGAATTATCGGTCGTGTTTGCCGAAACATCTTGCTCTATAGGGAACTCTGTATTATTTGTCTTTATTTCAAATAAAAAGTTCAGAATAATCAATTCTATCTCTTATTTTTCCTCTCGTTTTCTTTGCCATATCTTGTTCGGACTCTAATTTGGAAATCATATGTTTTTACACCTCTATGCTCATTCAGAACAAACAATCTATTTTTTATATTATACCACAAAATCATCCTTTTGTCCATTGACGGTTTATCCAAACTTTCTCAGTCCCAATTTCACATAATGTATTCCGTTTTTTATGCTGTGGTCGGCGCTTTCGATATCAACCGGTAAACCGTGTAAGATCGGCACAAAAAAGACGAACACGAATGCTCGCCTTAGTGTGCCTTATAAATCGGAATTTGTCAAATAGAATCGAATCGCTTTCAGCTCGATATATCCTCTTTCACCTCGAGGTTCCAACTGAACTCGGGGATTTGTTTCATCCCACGCATACCCTATGATCGATGGGGAGTATCGTTCCATTGCGTACTGCACCGCTTCGATAGCTTGGCAATAGTCCTCCTCCTTGAATGGCTCTCCCCTGAAACATCAGGTATTTTTTGCCGCAGGCAAGGTGATGACATCAAATCCATCCGGGATAATGCCGGTATAGTCCGTTGTCACTTCGACGCCCTGTACATATTCGGATGTGTTCGGTTTCCGATATTTCTCCGGCAGCCACAAACAAACAGGTTCTCCGCAAAGGGATTTCATGCTGGCGAGGACACCCCAGACATCACAGCCTACCTCCTGACAATAGCTCCAATACTCTTTTTGCTGTTTTTCCTCGCTTGATAATAACTTTGCGTTCCGGCTTCTCAACTACTTGAATAAAGACATTTGCGATATGCTCCATTGATTTTTGCTCCTTCCACAATGTTTTGAATTTAACGCCATAGGGAGTGAAAAGAGGAAGAGGAATTGGGGATTTTGCATATTCATAGGGGATTGCAACCGAACGCGTTACGAAATGCCCTTTTGATACCCATCAACGCTGTCATAACCGAAATCGTAAGCCGTATCAATCACTTTGCACTGTTCATCACGCAGGCGCAATGCTGATTCGGACAATCGCAGACGTCTGATGTAATCTGCCGGTGCAAGTCCAGTCAACTCCTTAAATATTCGTGCGCAATAAAAAGGAGAGTATCCGGCTGCGCAGGAAAGGTCACACAGAGTGATCTTTTCCGAAAAAGATGTGCTGCGATATAGTCCTGCATTTGCTGAACTGCCAAAATCTTTTCCGTCACTTTATCATTCCCCTGACAAAGTCATTATAGCACAAAGGACGGGAAGCATTCTCGACTTTTCTTGCGCTTTTTCAAATTTCGATTTATCTTATAAATATTATACCACAAAATAGGTCATTTGTCCATTGACGGTTTATCCAAACTTTCAGCCCCGATTTCACATAGTGCATTCCGTTTTTTATGCTGCGGTCGGCGCTCTCGATATCAACCGGTAAACCGTATAAGATCGGCACAAAAAAAGACGAACACGAATGCTCGCCTTTTTATAACTTTTCATTAAAGACAAGGGACAGATACGCAAGATTGGTTTGCCGTATAATAGCTTTTTACAATCTCGCTCTCTTTTTGTGTATACGGCGGTTTTGTTGTATTACTGTTATCTTTCAGAATAACAGCTACGATGCCGCGCTCACTTCGTGCGATCAGTGTTTCGGCAAGCGTCTTAAACTCAATTAAAATTGTCGGAAGTCCCACTTTCAATCACTGTCCTTTCGTTTAGTGTTTTCATCTTCGGCATTGAAACCGTTTTTGTGTTTGTTTCCTGTAAAAACTCCAATTCAAAATATGCGATAAGGACGCTCTTGTCGGAATCAAAAGGTTATTTCATTAACCGATAAAAACCTGTCCTTAACCCTAATCGGAGTGTATAAAAATATATTTTTCAGTTTCTCGGCATTTACGATGAGTTCTTCTTTGGTTTCCATCAACGGGTGATATGAAATCTCAATACCCAGGGTAACCAATTCATAAAATTTATTTTCCTTTGCTGCAACGCTCACAGGGAAAACATCAATAAAACAGGCAGGCTTTTGAAAACCCTCTTTGACCTCAGACGCAATAACCGAGTATTTGTTTTTGTGAGCAGTTTTGAAACCACCATTTGTATATCCTTAATTGTAATCACAGTTCCACCTCTCTTGTTAAATCATCAAGCAGTTTTTTGCATTTTTCTCAAAGGTTGCATTAAGTTCCTTAACCGTATCTTCAATCATTTTTCGCCCTTTGTTTTACCGCCGACTGAAACACCTCTGATACCTCTCTTGCAAGACATTTAATTTTCTGCCGTTTCTGCCGACTGTCGAACCGCCTGTTACAACTTTATGTCCATCCTCAACCACATGACCGTATCGATTTCGGTCTGCACACGGGCAACACGCGCCTTGCCGAAGGTTTTAGGCTTTTTGGTCGCCATGAACCTTTCAGCTTTTTTGTTTTTCCTGTCGGTGTCTTGGCACGTACACGCTGTCTTGCGACATTTGCCATTGCCATAAGCATAGCGTCCGTCTTGTTTTTCATATTTTTGCTCGATACGGTTAAAAGCCTTTTGCAGGTCCTCAAATCCGAATGTGCCGTCATTCTTCGCCATTATACTCATCCGTTATCGAAGGTTTGCGCCATTTGTGTGTTTCTTTCAGCGACTATGATCTGGAGTCCTCATGACGCTCGTTAAGGTCAAGCACGGACACAATCTCAAATTCACGGTTATTGTAGAGAATACGCATAGACGGTGTGATGTTCCTAAAATACCTCGTTGAAATTTTGTATGTGGTTTCCGCGCGGATTTTCTGACTTTCTTCGTACTCTCTGCCTGTGGTCGGTGCAACAAATGCCGCAACAGAGTATTCTGGCAGTGCAATTTATGCGCATATCGGCTTTCCGTTCTGCTTAGTGAGAATTGCATTACCATCACTGTCGTGCGAAAGATACACCTTATTCTTTTGCATTTGCAATGGCAACGGAAGATATGGCTTAAAACGGCTTATATCTCGGCACTGTTTCACCCATAGAATTTATAATTTCATCTGTCGGGGACAGGAAAATAATCCTGTGTCTTAATTTTGAAAAGTTCATTAGAATTGGTCCTTTCTGTAATTATCCAAAAGCCGATACACCGTTTCGGGAATAGGTGTGCCGCTCCTATTTTCATAAAAATGCGAAATAACCAAAAGCTGTGCCTGGCGCACAGACTCCGGCATCGGCTCGATGATGTCTTTTCTCATATAATTCTCACACAGTTCCTTCGCCAAAAGCAGAAGGACGGAAATGTATCCGTCCTCCTCGTTGTGGTCTATCCTTAAAAATCTTTACTTCATTAAGCGTCAGCATTTGCCTTTCCACCTGCTTTCGGTTTCTGTTTTTCTTTCGGTTTTATCTTCTTAATTTCATATCCTCCGGCAATTAAATCCTTTCCCGCATCATCGCAATCGGCAATCTTCGCTCTCATAGTACGCAAAATCAAGTCCGGCACGATACCTGTATTTTCATGGAATATCGGCTCACCTCACGATGCATCTGAAGAACGTTTTTACTGCCTCTGCAAGAGTGGTTTTACCGTCCACTCTTTGGAAAGTTCTGAAACCGACCTGTCCGTTACCGGCATACAGTTCATTCAATCTTTGTGAAGGTTCTGCCCTGGCGGTCGGCAATCCAGTAATATGAAATATCACCGAAAAGAATCGGTTTTTACCTGCTCCGATTTCGGGCATATATGCGGAAGATATAATTCTGTTGCCGAGGATTGGTTTCGGGCCGTCCTTTAATTCCCGGCTGCCACAAATACTGACCGGTTCCGTCCTTGAGCTTTCTTATTGCCTTTACGGTGGAATCGTTCAAAATACCAAACAACGTCCTTGCGGTAGGGTTCTTTGAGACTGAATGATAAAGGTCGATAAGCTCATCAGCCGTAATTGCCGTAGCACTTGCGGAAGTAACGCCTGACCTTCACCACCGCCTGTGGTATTAAGAATACCTGTAGGCTTAAGAGTACCGTTTCCGACAAGGAAAGCCTCTTCTTCTTTTTCACCGATTCGCCTTGCAAACTCTTTTGAAAAATATCCCTTCAAGTCGAATGCGGAATCGTTTAAGAGTTCCTCCGACACCTTGATAATTGTGCCGACCTTATGCGCATCAAGCTGAGCCTGTCCGAAGGTTTCGTCACCCTCGGTGTATGCACCTTCCTCATCAATCCACGCAGCGCTGCCGTGCGATGCGACAACGGGAATTTTATGTGCGCCGCTTGATGTGGTGATATTACATGAGCAAGCGGTCGTATAATCGTTGCGTTGTTCATTGCAGTAACAAGCGTATGCTCAAAATTCGTCCGGCACAAGATATCCGCCTTCGGAGTCTGTGCCTTCCTGGAGTGCATTGCGGAAGTTCCGGTGTGGTTACTCCCATTTTTTGAACGGAGCTGATTCCAGAAGGCTTTTTTGTATGTATCGGACGCTTTGCCCGTCTTTTCGCCCTCGGGTTTCGGTGTATCCGGCTTTTTCGGTAATACGCTTGCTTGTGGGCATATTAAGTTCTGCGTCAAGCGCCTCTCATGCGTTCAAGCCTTGCGATTTCCCTTTGAGTAGTCCGCAATCTCATTTCCATTTTGTGTAAACGGCATCGTCCTCCGGGGAGAGCATACCATTTGCGTTGGTGTGCGAATCTAGGAATGCCTTTGCAGCATCCCATGCTTTTGCTCTTTTTGTTCTCATTTCGTTGATAGTCATAATAAATCCTCCTTTGTAAAATTAGTATTTCATTAAATTAAGCCGTTCCATCAGTGCTGCACTGCGACCTTGTTTTACGGTTTTTTCGGGTTTTCTTTGGTTTAAAATGCTTATTGATTTTTTGAATCAAGTCCAAATCCGACCTCTGTCTTGAAAACAGCATAGGTTCAGAAAGCTTTTTTGGCTTTTTACCGGTTTGCGGTTCCGCCTTCTTTTTATTTGTCTTTTTCTCATCTTGTTCAGGTTCGGTTTCCGGTTTCACCGTCCGTCTTATCATCATCCTCGAGTTTTCATCTTCTTTATCTGAATCACGATACAAAATACCATCGGCAAAGCCGAGCTCTACAGCCGTCACCGCGTTCATCCAGGTTTCATCGTCCATGAAATGTGACAGCTTTCGCGCGCGTAAGTCCCGTTTTAAGTTCATAAGCGTTAATGATGCTGTCCTTGACCTCATCAAGCATTGCCGCCGCCTTTTGCATCTCGTCCGCATTTCCGATTGCCGCAGTCATCGGATTGTGAATCATCATCATGGAAACCGGGGACATTAAAACCTATCTCCTGCCATTGCAATGGTGATGCTGCGCTTGCTGCTATACCGTCAATCTTGATTGTTACATTGCCCGGATATTCTTTCAGCATATTGTAAATCTGTGCCGCAGCAACGCAGTCTCCGCCGGGCGAGTTGAGCCATACGGTTACATCACCGCTATCGGCATATAAATCATCCTTAAAAACTGTGGTGTAACATCATCGTCATACCAGCTCTCGTCTGCAATTGTTCCGTTCAGAAACAGCGTCCTGCCGTTCTCCATCGGATTTTCCGTTTGATTCGTCCAATTCCAAAACTTCTTCATCTTTGTTTTCTCCTCCTTCTGCGTATCTTCGTCAAAGTACGCATTATGTTTTGTTATGTTATCGAGCGGCAGCATATTTCCGTTTACCAAATACAAGTCACCGCCGTCCTCTGCCGGAATACGGTCAAGATTTTCAAGTTCCCGTATATCGTTAGCGCTCATCCACCCATTCTGCCTTGCCGTTGCATAGCCGTTCATTCGACTTTGGTAATCACCGCGCAGAAGTCCGTCTACATTGAATTTTACAAAATACTCTTTTTTCTCATCGGGCAAAAGAAGAGAGCGAACCATAGATTGCTCCCATCTTGATACCCACGGGTCAAGCGTGTATTTAACAAATTCAAGCGACTGCTGTTCTATATTTGAAAAGCTCGACTTTTCAAGGTCACCGACCATATGCGGCGGAACTCTGAAAATTCGAGCAATCTCATTTATTTGAAATTTTCTCGTTTCAAGAAACTGTGCCTCGTTCGGTGACATGCCGATGGGCGTGTATTTCATACCTTCCTCCAAAACGGCAATGCGGTGCGAGTTTTGTGTTCCCCATAAAGGATTTGTTCCAACTGTCACGGATTTTTTGCGGTTTCCTTTACTGTACCCGGATGCTCCAAAACACCGCCGGGAGCAGCTCCGTTAGAGAAAAACCTTGCACCGTACTCCTCACAGGCGATCGCCATACCGATTGAGTTCTTTTTGCCATTGCAATGGGGAATACCCGACAAGCCCGTCAAAACCGAGTCCCGGTATATGCAAAACATCGGACGGAGGAAGTATGACGGTTGAGTTCGGCATGGTCGGTGCTTCATCGGTGGATTTCATGTATTTATAGTAAAGGTGACCATCCGAATCTCGGTCAACCGTCATTTTATTCGGCATAAGCGGGTACAGTGCAATTACTTCACCCTTGCCGTTACGGATAATCTGAGCATACGCATTTCCCCATAACAAAAGATGAGTCATAAGCGTTTCACGAAACACAAATGAACTCATCTCAGGGTTTGGTTCGTCATGCAAAAGCAAAATACAACGGATGGTCAACCGCTTTTTCCTTGCCGCCGCCTTCCTTTGTATCGGTATAGGTGCAGCGGAAGTCCCGCAATCGCCTCTGACAATATTCTCACACAGGCATACACTGCCGTCATCTGCATTGCACTCTTTGCGCTCGGTTAACCGCTTTGCCGGAACGGAATAGTCCTTGTAAAATCCTCCGAAGAATTACAGATGCAATTTTGTTACCATCTATCAAATATCTGTGTTTTCCATGCACATAGAGACACAGCTTTGATTGCAATGTTTACTGCATCATCTTTTTTCTTCCGTAATTTCACGAATTCTATCCTTTTTTTAGCATCAATTTTGTTTGGCAAAGGCGGTATATATGATGAACCGCCAATGGTTACCGGAATCAGTTTGAATGCGACCGCCCTCTGCAAAAAGCCTTCATTAACAAGTCTTGCAATATGGCTGAGCATATAATAATCGGATTTATTACATCTCTATCCAATATAAACTCCCATGCGTGTTTCAAATTCAAAATTTTTTAACATCGGTAGCTGTCATACCCGATACTTTTCCGTTTTCTATAATTTCTTCTGTTTGAGGGAAGGATGTGGCAACACCTTCTAATACAGCTTGATCATAGATATTCATTTTCATATTAGCACGTGCAAATTCAATATTTGTTATTACCTCAGCGGATAATTTATCCTCCTCCGAATATCCCACGGCAACAAGCTGTTTTTCCACTTTTCGAAGTTCTTTTTTATTTCATGAGCTTCTTTTGGCATTTCGGAGAAGTAGGTTATACAGTTCATCGGTGTATATTCCTACCGTAGAAGTTTGTTTGCCTGCTACACGTTTTCTTACATAGAGATATTTTCCGTCACCACGCTCTTTTGATTTCAGGTGTTCCATCGTAAGGCATCAAATTTAATCTTGCGCGTGAAGATTCTCGGCACTGAATTCTAAGCAATTCTTGTATTTCATTATATTGTACTGACATTACTTATCCTCCTTTGGGGAACATTTATTACATATATTATACAACAATGTTCCCCCAATAGTCAATAGGTTTGGGGAATATTTTTTAATAAAACATATTATAATGCTCCCCAAATATATAAATGCATTAAGTATTATGCTCTAATTTTGATAAATTATTATATAAACAAAATCCCGCGTTCATCATACACGCTCTCGCTCATATCGTTTCCGCAGCGTATTGCCCGGTCAAGCGCCATAACGGTTGCAACGGCTCCGTCAATCTTCTCGGTGGACTTTTCTTTATCCGGCTTAATGTTTCCCGCCGGGTCTGTGCGAACATAAATATTATCCATCATCCAACGAAGAACCGGGTGTCCGCCATGTGCAATGCGTTCTTCAAGCACAAGTTTCATCAATTCCTTTGTCGGCGGTGACATATCTTTAAAGCCTTGTCCGAACGGAACAACGGTAAATCCCATACCCTCAAGGTTCTGCACCATTTGCACCGCACCCCAACGGTCGAATGCGATTTCCCGAATGTTATATTTTTTCGCCCAAGCGTTCAATAAACTTTTCAATATACCCATAGTGAACAACATTTGCCCTGGTGGTTTTAAGCAGATTTCCTTGACGCTCCCACACATCATACGGTACATGGTCGCGCCGCACACGCAGTTCCATATTTTCTTCCGGTATCCAAAAATACGGCAAGATTATATATTTATCCGTTTCATCAAGTGGGCGGAAACACAAGCACGAATGCCGTTATGCCGTTATCGGTAGTGGAGGAAAGGTCAAGTCCTCCGTAGCAGACTCTGCCGATAAGTTCATCTTCGTTTACGGCAAAAGAGCATTTATCCCACCTTTCCATCGGCATCCAACGCACAGCTTGCTTTTACCCATTGATTAAGCCTAACTGTCGGAAGGAGTTTTCTTCCGCCGGATTCTGCTTTGCCGACTCGCAGGCAGCCTTAACTTTATCAACATTCCAACGTAATACCAAGTGACGGATTTGCCTTCTTTCCATACCTTTGGGTCAGTCCAGTCGTCCGATTCCTCTGCACCGTAGATGACGGATAGAATGTCGGGTCAATTTTTCTGCCCTCTAATATATCCTTTTCGCCTTTTGGTGCGTTTCATAACATATCGAATGTGTATCTGTTCCGGCAGTTGTGATCAGAAAGTATAACGGCTGCATTCTTGCATCGCCTGAACCCTTTGTCATGACATCAAACAACTTTCTGTTCGGCTGAGTGTGCAGTTCGTCAAATACAACGCCGTGAATATTGAATCTGTGCTTTGAATATGCTTCGGCAGACAGTACTTGATAAAAGCTGTTTGTGGGTGTATATACTATCCGCTTGGTTGCGGTAAGTATTTTTACCCGTTTTGAAAGCGCCGGACACATACGAACCATATCTGCGGCAACGTCGAACACGATAGACGCTTGCTGACGGTCGGCCGCACAGCCGTATACCTCGGCTCGTTCCTCACCATCACCGCAGGTCAAAAGCAGAGCCACAGCAGCGGCGAGTTCAGATTTTCCCATTTTCTTTGGAATTTCAATGTAGGCGGTGTTAAACTGTCTGTAACCGTTCGGCTTTAATGTTCCGAATATATCACGGATTATCTGTTCCTGCCAATCGATGAGTTCAAACGGCTTGCCTGCCCAGGTACCCTTTGGTGTGGCACAGACTCTCGATAAACATAACCGCATAATCGGCGGAGTCTTTATCATAAACCGATGTTTTTGTCCTTGAATTCTGTAGGCTTGTATTTTTTCAGTTTTCGTATTGTTCTCACCCCCGCACAACAAAAAACAGCCGCCTTTTAAGCGACTGTCCGTTTATATGTTTTTTATCTGTTTCCGTGAATTGCCCTTAGAATTTTATCCTGTTCGATGGTGTCAATTCCGATACTTTCCAAGTGCCTCGCGTGTGCCGCAGTCCGGACAGATTGGAGTTTTACCGTCTGTCCTCGAAATTGCCGGTCTGTCCGTGTATACTTTCTCCGCACCTGGGGCATACTGCCGTTCTTGTCATTGTTTCTTTCATTTCATAAATTCCTTTCTGCTGTTCGTATGCTTTTTTAGCACATCAATATCAAATCCAAAATTGTGATACCCCTCAATGCAGGTTCTGACATAACTTTTTGATGGTATGCCGATCGGTCTGTCCTCGTGCATAATATATACATAAACCTTGCGGTTTCGCACCTGCCCGTTTTAATGCTCTTTATCGGCAACACAAGCTCCTTTTTTGTAATAAAAAGTCGGATACCCCTCATAGCGGTCAAGTGCCAATCGTCCTCGGCTGTGGTTTCCCACACGGCAACCGGAACACTTGAGCCTTTCTTAGGTTCAATGGTTAGGTACGAACCTGTTTTGCTGCCCTTAAAAAGCAGTTCGTAATTCGGCATGACAGCTGTGCCTATAATCCTTGCATTCGGACAGCGGATACCTCATTTGATAAATATTAAAGTTACTGCCATATGCGATATAATATCTTTTATTCATAGTGAAAAACTCCTCTCAAATTGTTCTTCTACCACCTTAAGACCGCATCGTCCGGTCAAATCGTTTGTCTGTGACTATATCCTTCAAACTTTCAACTTTATGGCTCTGCCGTTTCTGAAGGCCGTGTCACCCGAAAGTCTTTTTGTAAGGAGTTCTCTTGCGGTTTTAAATTCGTCGCCGATAAATCCAAGCCTTAAGTAACCATGTTCTCATTGCGTATTTTGGGTTTTCATTCTGCTGTGGCTTGGGGCTTGCCGTTTTTCACTGTTTTTGCCATTTGGCTAAAGTGCAAGGCAAAGCTGAATGTAGCTTTTAAGCTGTCCTGCGTGTAAGCCGTTCTGCTTTCCGTCCGAGGGTTCATCGAATTGGAAAAGTCTGAATTCTACAGTTCCTTTTGTAAATGTTGCGTGGAGGTTCAGCTGATGGTATCGGCTGTCATTGTAATGCTGACTTCTGCCGTAGTCTGCTCCGTGGCTTTGTACCAAATGTCTGCCAATGGCCGACATTGTTTTCGGCTTTTTCTTGTTTAGGAGTTCAGGAACTTTGGGTCAACCGTTCTGCAGTACCTTGCTGTGCGTAAGCGGTCGATTGCCAATGCGTTTATTAAAAGCTCTTCGTGACTCGCCATAATGTTTGCAAGGTTTCTCATTGTCTGTGGGGTATGTCCCTTGGCACCGATGTGAATGTGAACTCCGCAGCCCCGGCTTGCGTTGCTCTTTGCACCCGCTCTGCGAAGTCTGCGTATAAGCTCCTGCAAAAGCTCCATATCATCGTATGTAAGTATCGGTGTTACCATTTCGCATTTCTCGCTGTCAGTTCCGGCAATGCTTACGTCCTTTTGGAATTTCCATTCTCTTCCGTTAGCGTCCCAAGCCGACCAAGTGCTGTATCCGTTTCGGTTCGCGGTGTTTTCATATCGTCCCGTTCCGAAGTATTCGGCTGCAAGTCTTAGCCGCCTTATCCCTTGTGATGTTGTTCATCTCAACCTCAACTCCGATGGTCTGCTTTTTCATTTCTGCGATTTGGTTTAATGTTTTGTTTGTCATTGTAAAATCCTCCCTTAAACCCGCTTGGTGCAAGGCTTTTCTTTGTTTTCGTTGTACACATATTAACTCTAAAAGAGGATTATATCAATTTTATATTAAATTTTGTGCCATTTTGCGTATATGCTCATATATATCTTGCTCCGTCCATTCATGTATAGCATCAGGCTCTGAGTCGAACATATTAAGAATATTTTCATACTGTTCTTTTGTTAAAGCTGCTATTCTCATATTTTTTGCAAAATTTTATTAAGTTCATTTTATTAATCATCATTGTTAATTTCTCCATGTATAAATTTATTTTCTTCTGAGTAAATAGGCAGAGGATATTCTCCTGTCACTATATATTTCGTAGTATTCGTCCGGCGATAATTTCGCCAATTCCCATTGATACCTTTCCGTATTGTAATAATTTATCCAATCATCAATAATTATTTTGACTTCATCAAAGTTTTTGCATTTTGTTAAATCTATTTCATCTTTCATATGACCGAAGAAACTCTCTTGGGGGAGCATTATCCCAACAGTTGCCCCTTCTTGACATAGACTGACGGAGTCCTGCATCTTTAACTATTTGAATAAATTTTATACTTGTATAGTGACAACCTTTGATCGCTATGTATCAGTGTTTCTGTGTCAATCGATATTTTGTGCTTTTCCATCAACATATTAACAGTTTCCAGTACGAAATCCACATCTAATGACTTGCTCAAAGCATATGCTAATATCTGCTTCGTATATGCATCTAATATTGTTGACAAATAGCATCTCTTATCAGAGTAATTGATATATGTTATATCAGTAAGCAATACCTGTCTTGCCCCATGTTCAGTAAACTCGCGGTTTAAAAGATTATCGGCTATGTTATTAGTCTTCAACGACGCTTGCATTCTTCTATACGGATTTGCTTTTCGTATAGGGCAGAACAGACCATATTTTTTCATTAAACGTCTTATTTTTTGACATTCATTCTTACCGGAGGGTCCTGATGCAATAGTCTCATATGGATACCCGCGCACCTTTCTGATATCCTCTGTAATAGTATGCTTTTACAATAAGTTCAAAGTCTGCCCTATCCCGCTCATCCCGAAGCTTCCTGCTTTCATACGAGTTTAACCACCTGTAATATCCATACCTCGAAACTCCGGCGATATTACACAGTTCTGTTATCGTTAATTTATTATTATCCTGAGAAACTACTTCATGAATAATTTCAAATTTTCTTCCCGGCACACCCATAATTATTTCTTCCGCCTTTTTCCGTTTTCCGCAGTAATAATTTTTTTTAAGAACTCAACCTCCTGGCGCAAATATATGAGTTCGTGCTGCATATATTCAATCGCTTTACTCTGTGGTATGGATGTGAAATCTCTTGAACCGGGACGTATTTTCGAAACAAAGACCCCTCGTGCAAACCTGCTGCTGATACCGACTCTTTCATTATATGATCTCTGATGCCTTCAACTCGCCGCTTGCCTAAAATATTTATATCATATCCTAAATCAGTAACAATTTGAGTAGGTGAATAACCCTCTTTGTACCGTTTTAAAAAAATTCTTCCTTAAAAGGCAATGTAAATCGTATTGTTGTTTCTGTAATTCTGTATGTGTAAGAGTTAGATGCTAAAATTTAATCTCCTCTTCTGTGAATTTTCTTCTGCTCCTTGCCATTGTAAACCTCCAAGTCATTATTTTTATTATATCATTTCCATGCTTAGATGTCCACAATTGCTTGTCTACTTTTTAGGGTTTTATACTCAATACACATTTTATTTGTCCATTTTAGGGATACAATTTATAAGCCTGTGCAACCTTTTCGGCAGACGCCCGAACATTTTCTTTTACTCAGCTTAAGCAAATTCATTAGATTGTTATTTTCTTCTTTTTAATATATTTATTTCAGAAGTCAGCTTTTCTTTCCTTCTTTTTACTTTCCTGTGCAATGTTTTTAATTGTTCTTAAGAGCAGATATCTGTGCTTCAAGTTCAATTATTGTTCTTTGATTATTCATATTAAAATCTGCTCCTTTAATCGCTTTTTTCTAACTTTAATTATATCATATTTTTTCCGCAAAAACAAGAAAGAAAGCCAATTGTTAAGACTTTCTTTACATTAAATTTATTGTTCGAAACAACTTTTGTAATGACGTATATCTTCAATTTAAGCCCGTGAAGCAGCCATAAAAAGCTCTTCCTCTGTTGTGCGTCATCCGTTGAGGAACAGTTAAATGAATCTTCTACTATAGAAACAAGTCCGTCAATTGATTTTCTCATATCTACATTCGCAGATGAAATATATATTTTATTCGGGAGTGTCAGTATCATTTCCGTCACCTCCGACATTAATTTCTGCAAACATAATCTCCGAACCTAACTCCAGATATTGAAACCGTAGTATCCAATATTGGAGCCTGTTCCTGTCCTCGTCATGAATTGCACACCATTTTCTCTGACTGAGACCGCTTTCTTTATATTCTTTAATGATTTCTTTCCACTCTTCCGGTGAATGTTTCATTTGCATCGCCTCCTGAACCTATTGTAACATTCCGAAATAAAGAAAAGAACCTCAAGGTTTCTATCAACCTTTGAGGTTCTTATTTGTAAAAAGAAGTTATATTTTAATAGAATTTCATTAAGGGGGTGCAATTTGCATTTAGGGGTGCAAAAAAGAAGGCTTCCCACCTTCTTGACATATACTGCGTTATTTCAGCTCGTCTGTGTCGGTATATGCTTACCGCCAGTTACCACCTATACACGGTAAGGTCGAGTTGTTCATGTATCAAACCAATAATCTCCACAGGGAGTTCCATTGATTATATCGGAAATATGAAGTTCCGTTCCCGGCTGTCCATTGAAGTATTCCAAGCATAACTTGTTTGCCTTTTCTTCTGAATAATCACCGAGATAGTTGACCCTCGCATTGACATATTCAAAAAAGGTGTCCGTGTCAAACTTTTGATAGTTGAACTTCGTCTATGTCAAAATACAGAAAGGTCCACGCTGCACTTCGATAGTTCTTTAAACTTGCATCAGCATTGTTATAGTAAATCTTGCCTTGCATATGAATGACTTTTTTGCCGTTTCGTCCGTTTCAATAATGTAGAAATACCTATCCATTTTCATTCTCATCTGGCATTCCAGCAGCAAGAATTTTCATCAAGTGTGACTGGCTCGTAATTCCAATGCATACACCCGACATTATAGACTTCGTTTAGAAAGCCTCTCTTGTTGAGTTCCTTTGATATTTCTCTTTCAATATCACATTCTGCCGAAGAGTGAGAATGTCCGTGCAGCAAGATAGTTTGATATTGATGAGCATTATAAAAAGGCATATAGTAGTGATGTAGAATGCATCTTCGCTTCATCCCATTTTCAAGAGTTACAACAATATCGTCTGTGTCCTTGACTCCGGCAAGTGCCTTTTTGCTTTTGAGTTGTTTATGAAACGGTCATGATTACCTTTAATAAGGATAATTTGTCCATTAAGGCTCTTTATAAGCGGTTCGGCACAGTTGGTGAGAGACTTCCAAATCATATCCCCAAGAACATAAACAAGGTCACCTTTTTCCAATTTTATTATTCCACCGCCTTATCATTTCTGCATCCATTTCTTCAACGGAGGCAAAGGTCGGTTATCAAATCGAATTACATTCTCATGTCCGAAATGCGTGTCAGCAGTAAAAAGATTTTTTTTGCATAAGCATCAACCCTCCGTATCAATAAAATTAATAAACTCTGTAGGCGAACAATCTAAAGCCATACATATTTTATAAATAATTGTTGTTGTTTACATGCATATTATTGCGAAGTTTTAACATGGTGTGAGCAGTCAGTCCGGCTGCTTCTATGAGGTCTTTTTTTTTCGCATTCTTCTGTCAATTAACATATGCCATAATTTTTTATAGAAACAGTCATTTTACTCAATCCTCCTCTGAAATCAAGTGAACATCTTTTATATCTTGCCACACACATTTACTTGCAATTCTTTCAGGGTTTTCTATTGGCAAATTCATAAAAGAGATTATATTTTCGCCGGGGAAATCTCCGCTTCGATATTTAGAATAACATTTATAGGCACAATACCGACTTTTCTGTACCTTGAATTCTTTTCTTAAAAACGTCAGCTTGATATAGGTAAACAGGAAGTCCGGCTCTCGACAGAGCTAAGTAAAACTTTAGTGTTTCGTTTGACCTATTGGCTCCTGCAGTAAAAAGAAATAATAACCATCGGAATCTATATCAACTTGAAAATCTATGTGAGTTGAATTTCCACCTCGGCTCACTTCCACGGATGACCATAACCTCTGCCACCAAATTTCAGCCATTCTCGGAATGCAGTTTCTGAATCGAGGTCTATAGAAGATAGTTCCTCATCTCTGCCGTCAGCATATCTAAAGTAAAGCTCTTTTGGTGTCATTCCATCGGTTTTATAAGGCATTGCCTCATATCCAATCGCGCAGTAGTATTTATAAAAGTCATTTGCGGTCATTGACTTAATGCGACCAGATGGTTTATAGCTATCTTTCGGTTGTTCGTCAATAAGTCGAAGTATTTCTTCTATGTCATCGCCGGAGAGACCTTCAAAAAAATTCAGCTCGGTCTTCGGGATATATTTCCCATAATTCGCTCTGTAGAATTGTCCCGGTTTTGTATTCGTCAGGAAGATTATCCCTAACAAAACTCATGTAAGTTCCATGTCTTATGTCTCTTATGCATTGCTTGGCACTTTCAAGCAGCCACTGTGTAAATTCTTTTAAGTCATGGGGATAGCCTTTTTCTTTGGACGGACGAACTTCTAAAACAAGGTGATTGTTCACAACAACTGCTTGATATCCATCTTCGTTATCAACTGCTACTATGTGATACCATTTTTTTCTCTTCCGGGTAGAACGCTTTCCACTCCTGTTCAAACTCCTCATATGTATCACCGCAGTCAGAATCATACCAATCGTCAAAAATTTCCGAAAAGCTTCAATTCCACCTCTTTCTGCACATACAAACAATTCACGGCATCCGTTTTCTGAAATGGGTGTTATTTTTATGTAGCTCATCAAAAACTGATTCAAAAAGTATAGCTTTCACCATCATATGTTATATCGCCATTTCCGTTATATCCTCTTCGACCAAAGCACTCAACATAGCGGTCAATTTGTGGAGCATATAGTTTTTCAGCCATTTTTAACACCTTTTTCCTTTTGAATAAAAAACCTTCATATCATCAAGCCTTAAACAAGCAAGTCGACCTATAGTGTCACCACTAAATTGTGATTTCCGAAACCTGAACTGCAATCAATCCCAATCGCATTATCACAATACAATATTTCCAATGGGCTCTTGTTGTCTTGAAAATTGATGGTTGGGGTGTGACCGAAAATGAGTATATCCTTCCGGCACAGGGGTCAAATGGCTGCCATCTTTCCCAAACAGCAAACTTTTCTTTTGGTTTCATACTCTCGGAAAATCCATCCGTAGTTTTCCAAAGGTGAACCATGAACAAGCAGATATTTTTTGCCGTTCACCTCAATTTTAATATTGACCGGAAGTTTCCGCAAAAAATCAAATATATCTCTACGGACATCTTTTGATATGTTTTATGTAAGTATGTGTAATAAAGCCACCATTTCTATACCAGAGTTGCAGAGTGCGTTCTTGTTCATGTTTATCTCTTTCACTTATTGGGTCAAGAGCATTTAGCATCATATACTCGTGGTTTCCGAGCAGCATTATTATTTACCCATTTTCATTAGTTTTCTCAAAATTCTTATGCCGTTAGGATAACGGTCAATTACATCTCCGAGGACATACAATGTGTCTTCCGGCTGAAGATTTATCTGCTCCATTATGGAATTAAATCTTGCCGCATTTCCGTGTATGTCTGAAAGAACATAAATCATTATTAGCCTCCTTTGTAATCCGCAAGTCCTCCTCGGTAAAAAAGTAAAAGGAAATTTACCGTAGTACACACTTGTTTTTATAAAAAGTACACACGCACTTTCAAATGTTAAACCATATTTTTCAAAGATCTTTGAAGCCTCGTTATATAGTTGTGTGTCAATTTTAAATGTTAATGTTGTCATTGCCATAATAATCACCCATCTGCGAATATTTCATCGCATATCCTTTGTAGTTTTATTTTTTCATCTACCAACATAACATTGATTGCGGTTGATAAATCATCATATTGTTCTTCTTCAACATATAATAAATTGTTAAATATAAATCTTTCTGCATTAGGCATCTTTGCCACATCAAGAATAGAAGCGTTACCCCAAAATCCCGAATCGAGCGGGATTCCAAGTGTCGCCGAAGTTCATAGCATAAATTTTTCAACCAAGCTCTTATGCATCGGTATATTTTATTTTTGTCTCTAAAAACAATTTGATGTATTATAGCAGAATCACACTTCATTTCGTAGGAAAACCCCAATGTTTGTATGAGTCCATTTGTAATTTGCAAATCTCGTTTTATGTACTTTTTCAATTTTAATTGGTATTAACACCTTTTGATTTCTGTATGCAATATTGTGTTCAGCATCAAGGTTTCCTTTGAAATAGCTCCTTATAGCAGTTACTGTATCCGTGTAGCGTTCAGCTTTTTCAAGATTGCTTGCTACTTGCAGAATTGTTTCTTCTGTTCCTACATACATTTTGTCGAAAGTGCAGAATCCGGGTTTTGCAGGGTCATCCAAACGCAAAATATAATACTTTTCACTCATGCGTTGATTTCTCCCATTTCTTCATTTCATTTTTACGAGCAATGAGGTCATTTCTCAAACTAACCCATAATTCTTCTTGGTCGATTCCGTATTTCAATTCAGCGGAAATATCATCAATCATAACCCGATGGTTTTGATATCAAGAAGATTTATATACCGATGCACAAAATCGCATACTACGCCGGGCATATATGTATGCCGTCCGATTGCATATCTGACCGCACTATTTATTATGCAGCCAAAGTCATTGTCAAGTTGTAATGCAAGCCAACGAGCCGGACAAAGCACTAAATCACTTTTTGCCTTCATCGGTTATTACTATACCTACATCTTGCGTATCAACTTTGTCGAGTATTTCATCAATCCTTTCACAAACTCCGCTCTGCTAATCCGTTCCATTTCATCAATCGGGTGTATGTATTCGTACTGTCTCATGTCTTTCACCTTTCTTATAATAGATTGTCGGCTGTTTCCCATGTATTAAACAGAAAGTGAATTCTATTGACACACTTGTCCGTATGCCAGTGACCGCAAAGCCACACCCTTGTAATAATAGCCTTTTCAATTGAATCAAGCCATTCTTCGGTGCTTGTATCAACCATTGACTGGTCTATGCCGGATAGAAACATCTCTGTAGGTTCATAGGTATAGGGGCAAGTATGAGAAAGAATTACATCAAATTCTTTCCCGGAAAGCTGCTTCTCAACAAAAGCCTTAATTTCTTCCGAAGGTTGTTCATCTTCCCACCAACCATAACCTCTTGCAAGCCGGTAGTATTTATCAATACTGTAGGCACCGCCGATTGCAATGTACCGCTTGCCTTCAATATCATAGATTTCCCCGTCTCTTGCAAATTTTAGATGCGGATACTTTTCCTCAACCCATACTTTACCACCATTCCAAGTTTGAAGATGGTATGACGGAATATTGACGGACGGATTTCGTGGTTTCCGTGAATGCAAAGAATGTCAACACCGATTGTATTAAGGTGTAATTTCATATCAGCATCCTGTTCATCCAAAAATAGTTAGCTCCCACATCTCCGAGAATAACAATTGTGTCAATATTTGTAAGCTTCATTTTGCTTGCAAACTTTGTTATTTTCCACGGAATACCGTGGATGTCACCTGTAAAATAAACCATAGAATAAACCTCCTCAAAATAGTATAGCATAATAATTATACGTTGTGTTGTTTTTTGATGAAAATATATACGATTATAGCGAAAATGTAGACGTCACAATATTTTCAGTATTTTTATACTGGTTGTCAAATCTTCGACCGCCGGATTATGGTGTCATACCTTTTCATCGGATATAATTTAATCGTACCGTCTTAATCGGCGATCATCCTGCAAGGATTGTTTAAAGATGCTTTTTACTATCTGTAATCACCTTCTTTTCATATGTACTGCATCTTTCAAGAATGGAACTGAATTCACTTTTTACCTCATGTCTGAATTCAATGTTGAAAGAGAGCAACTCATCTGCCGAAACTTCAAGAGCATTTGCAATATCAACCAATGTTTCCAAACTGAGATGCTTTTTACCGGTTTCAATGTAGCTGATATAGCTTGAGCTTTTTGTCGATGATTTCTGCAAGTGTTTCTTGGGAGAGTTTTTTTCTCTTCCGAGCCTGCTTGATGGATTTTGTTAATGATTTTGTAATTGAGTGTCATATTTTTTCCTCCTAAAAAAAAATTTACACATCAATTATACCTCATTGACTATAACATCGTCATTTCGCTGTTCACAACATAGTCAAGTGGTGATAAAATTTATATTAAATATAGTCTATTGGATAAGCGAGGTGTGCAATGTGGATGATAATACAAAATTAAAGGAAATAGGTCAACGAATCCGAGAAATTCGTCTTTCACAGGGTATGACCCAAAATGACCTCGCTTTTGCTGCTCACATTTCTACGTCAAATGTCAGTGACATAGAACGTGGCAAGAGTAAAATATGGCTTACCACCTTCGTAAAGATTGTTGAGGCTTTGCAGGTTTCTTCTGATTCTATTCTCCGTTCCGATGTGCCGGAAGTGAATAGTATGTATCAAAAAAGAATACGCCGAACTTCTTGCCGATTGTACACCGACCGAACTTGAATCAATAATGAAGATTGTTCGGCAAGTAAAATCAACACTACATCAACCCAAAGAAGACGAAGATTATTGAGTGAGAATCCGTTCTCACTCTATTTTTTGCATTTTTTCAAAAATATTTTTGATTTTTTAAACCCATAGTCAAGACCTGACTGTGGGTTTATTGCTTTACATAGTCAAGTGGCGATAAAATATCTGTGTAGAGATTTTATAATGGAGGAACCATATATGGATGAAATTGAAGTATTTGATAAATTAAACGCAATAGCAACACCACAGTTCGCACTTACATTTGGGGATGATTCAGAACAAGCCATCAAAATTGCGGAACACAAGTCGTGGTTGCAGAGCATTCGGCATGAACACCCAAGTACAGCGATGCCTTTTAAGATTGGTGTATATATTCGATACTTCAATCAAACTAAGTACGAGAATTATCTCTCTTTTCATAAAAAGCAGTTTAGAGACACAATTGGCCTGTGTCCGGGTGGACTTTTGGTTGATTTTTTATGTCGATGAGGGGCAGTCTGCACCGAACATGGAAACAGCTCCAGAATGGAGTCGCTTGCTTTGCGATGCAATGGACGGTAAGGTTGACCTCATCATTACACAGAAAGTTTCAAATGTGTCCCGAAAGATGCACGAAGTAACTCTGTGTTCTCGTATCCCTTGCAACACAGACGCCACCGGTTGGTATTTATTTCATTTCGGAAGACATTTATACGCTTGCATCATATTATCAGAATGATATGAAAGACACCTCTTTATTTCCAACTTCTGATTGGCAATTACTGCCCGATGATGATACTGAGGCAAAATTACTATTAGAAGCAAGGAGTGATTTAAATGATTGACGATAACAAGCGTCAGCAGCGAGAGGCAGCAAAGGAACGAACTCGCCGGAGGATGCACGTCACAATTGATGAAGAGAATTATGAGTACATACCTGCAGAAAAGCAAACGGACTATTACGATAATGATGTAAATCGAAGAGTCGCTATCTATGCCCGTGTTTCAACCGGTGATGAAAGACAAACCCACGTCCTTTGAGCTTCAGCAGATATATTATGAAGACTTTGTCAATCGTCATCCGAACTGGACACTGGTCAAGATATATGCCGATGAAGGCATCAGTGGAACTTCGCTTGCTCATAGAGACGAGTTCAATAAAATGATTTCTGATTGCCGAGCCGGCAAGATTGATATCATCATTACCAAAAGCGTATCTCGTTTTGCTCGTAATGTCATGATTACAATTGGTATGGTTCGAGAGCTTGCCGAAATGAAACCGCCCGTTGGTGTTTTCTTTGAATCGGAAGCGATCTTTTCCCTGAACGATGATTCACAGATGGCACTTACCTTTCAGGCTACGATGGCCGAGGAAGAATCACACACCCGCAGCAGAAGTATGGAAACCCTCACTACGCATGAGACTTGATAACGAATACCTCTCACACCGAAACTGCTCGGTTATACTCACGATGCTGAAGGAAACCTTGTTATTAATCACGAGGAAGCTCCAACCGTTAAAGCTTGCTTTTTTATATGTACCTTTATGGCTACTCAACAAAACAAATAGCTGAAGCATTTATTGCTTTGGGGCGAAAAGACTTATCTTGGGAATATTAAATGGACACCGGGAGGCATCGTTCAAATACTAAGGAATGAACGCCACTGTGGTGATGTATTTACAAGAAAAACTTACACCCCAAATTACCGAGACCACAGGTCAAGAAAGAACACCGGTCAAAGACCTCGCAGCAGATATAAGAATCATCATGAAACAATTGTTTCAAGGGATGATTTCATTGCTGTTCAGCGGCTTTTGGATAACGCAAAGTATCGGAACAATTCTTTCTTGCCGGAACTGCGAGTTATTGACAGCGGAATATTGCAAGGGTTTGTTGTTATCAATCCACGATGGGCTGCTTTTAAAGAAGATGATTATTTAAAAAGCCTCGCATGGTGGTTATAGTTCAGAAGATAACCCATTAGCCTCAACCCAAGCATCTGAGGTTCAAGTTGAAGTGGATGCCGGGGACTTCGATTTACGAGGTTTTGAAGTGGCACGAATGGAGTTATTTGATACTAACAACAAGCCTTTCATTACCTTTGGCGATAACTTTATCAAGTTAAGTGCTATTTGTACTAAAAATTCGGTAGCAAAAACAACATTGAACTCTTGGTAAATCCCATAACCCGAAAGTTTGCAGTTCGGACAACGGATGCGAATAATCGGCAGAGCGTAGTATGTTCAAAACCAACAAGGAGGTCATTTGAACCAAAGCATATAACAATCACCGCTTTTTACGATACACTGTTTTCGCTGTTCGGTTGGAATACAGACTATCGGTATAGGATAACCGGCACACTTTATGAAGACGGTTCTGAAATGGCATATATTTTCGACACGGCAAATTCGGAAGCATTTTTGAAACCGTATCTCGTTCCGAAAGGAATACCGGATTCTGATGATGACAACTCAACTTATCAGCCATTAACTCCTTACGGAAAGAGAATACGAGCCATCCCGGAAGCGTGGACGAACAATTTCGGTAAACAATACTATTTGCACGAACAGACGTTAGCTGAACTTGATTCACAAAGTGAAGCCGATTGGAAGCTCCGTCTTGAAGGTCAGCTAGTCGAAACAGGAAAACGACTCAATGTAACGAGTTTCGAGGAGCTTCGGGAAATATATTAAACAAGAGTTAGGTGACTTAATGTCACAGGAGGGGTACGATAATGAACGAATTTAACGAGAGATTTCTCAATAGCAATCCGGCTTATACACCGCCGGAAGAAACAGCAGATACAAGTGATGTAAGTAACAAGCCTGTCCTCGCTGAAGGTGATGAAATCATTGATGTCGGAGAGGATTTTGACTTTGATGGTTTCCAAGTTGTACGCAGAGAGTTCTTTGCTCATACAAGAGAACCTTCTTGCACTTTCAACAACTGCAAATTTTATGTCAATGCTGCGTGTTTATCCAAGTTCCCGGCATCGGATTATGCCCAAGTCTTAATAAACAGAGAGAAGAAGATTCTCGCACTTCGTCCTTGTCCCGAAGGAGCCAGAGACGCTTTCCAATGGTGCTCTGTTTCAAAAGGCAAACGCAAACCTAAGCAGATAACGTGTAGATTGTTTTTTTGCAAAGGTTGCTTCGATGATGGGATGGGAACCGCATCATCGTTATAAAATGCTTGGAAAGTTGATTCATTCCAATGACGAATACTTAATAGCATTTGACCTTACTGCAAGCGAAACATATCGCAAGACTATAGTTGAAGGTGAAAAACCAAAAACATCAAGAGTTCCTGTTTTTCCGGCAGATTGGAAAGACCAGTTCGGTATGCCGTATAGCGAGCATAAACAGTCAATGCAAATCAACATAGTTGACGGGTATGCGGTATACTCCATTAAAGACACTACAAGACAAAAATGCAACCGAGGAACAACCGATGGGCGTTTCTGAAACCTCACTGTCTGTTCCCGGCAACAATAATTCAGGAGGTGGTTATGTATGATTGAAAATTCAAGCTCTCCAGTTACCATTTCAATCGACCAGAAGAAAAGAAGAATACGCATTTATAAAAGTATGCTGCAACTACTTGACTTTCCAAAATACATACAGTTGTTGGTGAACCTGAATAATAAGCACGTTGTTATTAAGGCAGTTGACAAGCCAACACCGGGTGACCAGACAGAAAGAATAAAGCCTCAAGAGATTATGGTTAATGATTCATACGAGTTATACAGTAAATCATTTGTTGAGAAGCTGTGCAAAGTTGATAGCAGGATTGAACCCAATTGCACGTACAGGCTGACAGGTAAAATCGTGACATCTCATCGCATGGCGGTGTTTTCTTTAGAAACATTTACCCGTGTTGAATTGTAAGGAGGTGCGGCAAATGAATAAAAACCCTTAAAAATCAAAAAGAGTTCAAGAATCTTATCCGACCACTTCATAGGCAAGAGTATCTCCAACTTGAAGAAAACATTCTTGCTGACGGTTGCCGTGACCCCATAATTACTTGGAACGGGTATATTGTTGACGGGCATAACTGATATGAAATTTGCACCAAGCACGGTGTTGAATACGAAGTCTTGGAAAAGAAATTTAACAGTAATGAAGAAGCTATTGCTTGATTTGTGCAAATCAGCTCGGCCGTAGAAATATATCAGAAGAGACACGCAAGTTTCTTATTGGTATGCAGTACGAGTCTGAGAAAATAATTCATTCTCGGAAAAAATCCGTCCGGCAGCAATCAGTATGATGACGGTGATGACCTTCATATGGTGATTTGCAAGAAGAACCACATTCGATTTTCTCAGGACATAAAACAGCTCAACGCATCGGTGAAGAGAACCATGTTTCTGCAGCAACGGTTATGAAATACGCACAGTACACACGAGCTCTTGAAGCCATCGGTTCAAAAGAACCGGAACTTGTACCCAAAATATTATCAGGACGATACAAGATATCGCATAAGAATGTTGTTTTAATGTCCGATTTGACAGAAGATGAACTAAGGCACCTAAACAAACAATTAAATCGAAGAAGAAATCCATGTTTTCAATATAACCAGTCAAGGAGCGTTTTGCAGAACACTACGCAAGGAACCCGCCATCAGTAAGCATAAAAAGATATGCCTGCATTCGACCCCTGATGCTGAAGTAACCGAATTAACACTTACTATACCTACATGGGGTCAGCTCTATTAAAAGAACACAAAACAACGCAAACTTAAGCATTATCACCCCAAAAAGCAAGAGAAAAAATTGACAGCAGCATTAATTTCTCTTAAAGAGAATGTGGATGAAATGCTGCAACTTATAAAGGAGGATGAATAATGGATAATTTTGATGAATTTGTCCCAAAGGTACATTTTGAACTGATACCCATAAAAACCCTTGTTTCTAATCAAGAATATCAAAGAATGCTTTCGCAATCACATATAGGAAAAACTGCGGATGATTTTGATGTTTATCAAATCAACCCAGTTAAAGTCAGCCGCAGAGACGGGTATAAAACTATGTTTTTAACGGGCAGCATACCATTGAGATAATTGCGATGGTTTCAGGCTCTCGTGATTGCCCGGTTTGGTGTATGATTTATGATGAGCTGTCTTATGAACAAGAAGCAGCGATTTTTTTTTCTGATCAGATGAAACACGCAAAAACACTCCTGCCATACGAAGTTTTCTCAGCAAAGATAGAAGCTGGCTGTTCCGAACAGATGATGATAAAAGAACTGGTTGAATCATATGGACTTGAAATAGGCGTTCACAAAGCCCCTGGAGTGGTAGGTGCAATTTCAACAATACAAAACATATATCAGAAATACGGGTATCATGTTTTAAATCGTACTTTTAAGGCTTTGTATCGCAACTTGGGAGGGTGAAACAAACTCGCTGTCCGCTAATATGCTCAATGCTGTATCAAAGTTGATAGTAACCTACAACAACATACTTGATGAAGAACAGTTCCGTGAAAAGCTCGGTAGTGTCTCAACCAAAATGCTCTTATAAGGACAGGCAAAGAGCGAAGACCCGGTTCCTTTGGAATTTGGCTGAAGTAATGATATTAATTTATAATGGGAAGAAAAAGGCAGTGCGAATAAGCTGTTCATGAACAAAAAATTTCTTTGCTATATGCAAAAGACTTCACTGTCATTGACGATGAAGATTACGCAGACGATACTCTGTACGATAATGACGAACCGGAAACTGATCGAAGAAAGATTGGCGATGACACGAATTTTGAGCCTGTCTCCGAAATCGATGAAATTATCGAGAATAATGAAAATCTTTAACCACTAAAAAACGCTCCTGACTAATTTTTCAGGAGCTGTTTTTATGCCCATAGAATAAGGCTTTCCGACGAATGCCGCTACATTTTCAGTAAAAATCAATTACATTTTGGTATGTTCTACTTTTTTATACGATTCCTCTTTTACATTGATTTCAGTCCCACTTCGGAAGATAAATTTCAATGTACCCTTCTTGTCAATAATAACTTTATCTACTGTTGCAAGCCATAGTTCCTCATCAAATTCTTCAATAAAGCTGTCGACTTTCATAAAAGTATTTATGAAATCATCAAAAGCATTCACCTCGTGCTTTTCGTAGCAGCTTTTCATTTTTTGAGTGCTTTTAGGCTTGCAGTGGTTTCTTCAAACCTTTCCACATAGCCGTTGTAGCGTTTTAGGTATTCTTCTTGATTTTTGAGGAGTGGAAGCATTCTCTTTTATGCACTTATGTGTCATTTTGGTTATCACTTCCAGTTCTTGTTCCAGTTCGGAAATTTGGTTGTCGATGGTGGTACAGTCCGTTAAATTGTCTGCAATGGACCGGCAGTTTTCTATTATTTTATCCATTTCGGTGAAGAGGTTGTTAAAAAGCCTTAACGAATGCTTTTTGATTTCATTCTCGGTTATGTGAGGGGTGCAGCATTTTTTATCGCCTTTGAATTTGTCATTGCATTGCCATATGGTTCGGCGATATTTTTTTCGCTCGTAGAGTTCCAAACCTTTGAGCCAAAGAATGCACCGCAATCTCCGCATACAATTTTTGTTGCAAAAACACTGTTACCGCTGTACTTTCTGCCCATTGCTTTTCTTCGTACAAATTCTTTCTGAACCTTTTCCCATTCATCCGGCGGTATAATTGCCTCGTGGCTATCATCAACATAGTATTGCGGAACTTCACCTTCATTGGTTTTCATTTTCTTGGTGAGATAATCAACCGTGAATTTTTTTCTGCAAAAGTGCCGAGCCTTTGTATTTCTCATTTGTGAGAATACTTTCAATAACGCTTGCTCTCCAGTTGGTGCTTTTGCCTGAAGGGGTAGGAACACTATCTTGCGATAAGGTGTGCGCAATCATCCACGGTGTTTTGCCTTGCATAAATTCTCTGTAAATTCTCTTTACGATAACAGCCTGTTCTTGGTTAACAACCAGTGTTCCGTTTTCACCTTTATCGTAGCCGAGGAACTGTTTGTAACCGAGACTGATTTTGCCGTCAGCTGCACTCTTTCTTTTTGCCCCACGTTACATTCTCAGAAATTGAACGGCTTTCCTCTTGTGCCAATGAAGACATGATTGTTAGTAAAAGCTCACCCTTGCTGTCCAATGTCCATATATTTTCTTTTTTTTCAAAATATACCTCAACACCTTTTGCCTTAAGTTCTCGAATGGTAACCAGACTATCAACAGTGTTTCTTGCAAATCTACTTACCGATTTTGTTACAATTAGGTCGATTTTGCCATTAAGAGCATCCTCAATCATCTGTTTGAAGCCGTCTCGTTTCTTTGTGTTCGTACCTGTGATGCCTTGTCAAGTAAGGGAACAAAAAATATTCTTTCAGTTTCGACTTTTTCTCCGAAATGCACAAAAAGCCATATTGAGCTCTTGTGCATTTCATATTTAAAAATTCAAATGGTGAAATTTATCTTAACCAACTTCTATAAGCTCTACTCCCCAATTATTTAGCTTTTCTGCCGTTTCTTTCTCAAAAACAAAGTCTCTTTGCCAACCTGTCTCTGCTTTTTATATAGACTCGTTTTATAAGTCCCTTTTCAGCATCAGCCATGAATCTATATAATTCTGCACGTTCTTTTTTTTCCTTTGAAAGTCCGCTTACTGTTTCAGAATAAACAACGTAATTCTTATCTCCAACAGTTTCGGCACTTGCTGCAATCAAACTAACTTGTTTTGCTAATTCATTATCTTCATCGTTGGCTGTTCTTGCGTAAATAGCCACTCCAAACGGAACGGGTAATAAATCCGTCTCATTCAAAGATTTAAACAAATCATCCTTGCGCGGCAACTCTAACATACTCTTTAACTCACTGTACTCATATTTTCTTTTCTCAAGGTTGAATTTTACTTTTGCTAAAATTTAATTAACATATTAAACATTTTTATCCTCCTACTTTCCTTTAATTCTTTTTTTGTTCAAAATTCCATACAACTTCAATTCTTTTGTCATTGTAAACATAAATTGCTTTAACTAAATCTCTGATAATATCATTGTCTATATTGTCTACGCCGATATATTTTACCGAAAAGATTTAATGTTGTAATATCTTCCTCAGATATTTCCCGATAGGTAATTGACTGTATTTTTCCATTCAACTCCTCAAGCCTGTTGTCAATTTCAGCTCGATTTTTTAACAAATTCATCTTCGGTAATTTCATTTTTTGTGAGCTTTATGTATTCTGTCAATTTTCTTTTCTTTTCACTGTCTACATTTTTTTGAAGCATCAATACAGCTTTTTATTTTTGTTCATAAGCTTATCGACTTTTTCCTGCGCTTTGGATATATCAACAGTCTTTTCAAGTTCTGTTTTGATTATTGTTTTCAAAATCTCAACCAAATCCTGTTCAAATATTCGTCCTTGAAAGCAGTCATTATTTGCAGAAAAACGCTTATAATCACACCAATAGGATGTGTCTTTTTATTTGTGTTTTTGACATAGACATCTTATGTTTACATCCACCGCAGCACACCAAACTTGCCAAAGAAAATTTACTTTGTATTACTACGCTTTTTCGTTTCGATAATGCCTGCACCTCATCGTAGGTTTTCTGCGATATAATCGACTCGTGCGTGTTCGGTACAACGATACGATTTTCCGATGCAACAGCGCGAACCTTTGAGCTTCCGACTGCTATACGCTCGTACTTTTGTGCAATCAGTTTACCTGTATAACGCTCATCACGAAGTATATTACCAACCGTACCTGAACTCCACTTGCAATATTCGCTGACAGTATTCCAATCTCTTGTGAGCGGATCATTCATCTTTTATAAACCGATGGCGTTGGGACCTTATCCTCATTCAGAATATATGCAATTTGTGCCGGTGAGGATCCCGAAATACGCAGGGCAAATATTCTTTTTACAACCTCTGCGGCACAGGGATCGACTATCAGCTTATGCTTATCATCGGGCGATTTATTATATCCAAAAACGCATACGGTGCAAAATATTTTCCTTGCTTTTGCAATATTTTTCTTGCACTTTTCACCTTCTCGGATAAATCACGGCTGTACATTGTGTATGCGATACTTTTTCATCGCCATATCAATACCGCCCGTAATTCCTCTGAAATCGTTGCTGTCATATCCGTCATTTACGGAGATAAAGCGTATCTGCCATTCGGGGAACTTCTGTTCCGCATATCGTCCGACCTCAATATAATCTCTTGCGAATCTTGAAAAGTCCTTGACAATAACGCAGTTTATTTGTTTGGTTTCCGCTAAAATAAGCAGTCTTTTCATACCCGGTCTGTTCATATTGGTGCCGGAATATCCGTCATCGACTATTTCAATTTTTTCAATGTTCCTGTCTTTAAAAATCTGATGTATATAATAGTCAAGCAGATTTCGTTGATTTCCGATACTGTCACTTTCCTCTTTATCGCCGTCATCCAATGATAACCTTAGATATTTTTACTATAACATACTTATCAAGCAATTTCCTCACCTCCACGGATGAGCGACATTAGTTCGATTGATTGTCACTGTATGTCCACATTATCTCTATACGCTTATCGGGATATATTATAATTTTTTCAATAAAAGCTTCAACCATATCCTTTGTCAGAATTTTTTGAATCGTGATATTTCTTTAATTCACTAATCCATTTAGGAGCAGATATTATTTTATCGAATTTATCACGCTTTTTCCTTATTCCGTCAAGCTTCTCTGTTTCCGCACGAAGCTGCTTGTCAAATTCATTTTTGATTGTGTTAAATTCTTCATCGCAAATCAGCCCTTTTGCCAAATCGGAAGCAATACGGATACGGCTTGTTCTGATATATGAAATATTTGCAAGGCTGTCGCTTATAGCTCTTGTAAGATCTGCTTGTTTTTTCTGACCTCCTTGCTGCCCGCAATATTTAAAAACATTATTTCCATATCGGACAGATATGACATCTGCATTTTTATCGAACTCATAACAATTTCCTTTAAATCCTTTTCGGAGATTGATAGAAAATTACATTGATTGAGGTATAGAGCATGGCGCGGGCAGATATATGAATAAAATATTTTTTTTCTTATTCTCCTTTCCTGCGTTCTTGTACCTTGTTAAAGGTGTTCCCGCAATCGCCACACGCAACCTTTGTCTTAAAAATATTTTTCCTTATTGCTTACCTTGTCATACTTGCCGAGATTCTCAAAATACCTTTCTCTCGTTTGTGCAAGCTGTTTTTTGAACCTTATCAAACAATTCTTGCGATATAATCGGTTCATGTGTTTTTAACAACAGACCAATTTTGTTTATCAACTCTGATTTCATTCATACCGTCAAAAAAACCGTGATTTTTCTTCTGCCCTGTACCATATTACCGATATATACTTCATTTTCAAGAATTGTTTTTAATGTTCTCTGACTCCAAAACACAATATCGGAATATCTTTTATCCTTTAAAATCCCTTTATCATATCTGTATCGGCAAGGCGGCATAATACCCATATCATACAGTTTTCTGCCTATTGAAGCATAGCCAAGTCCTTGTGCTTTCCACTCAAATATCATTTTAACAACAGGTGCGGTTTCTTCATCAATCACTATTTTATGCTTATCTTCCTTTGATTTCATATACCCGTAAGATGCATATGTGCCGATAAATTCGCCGTTCTGCTGTTTTATTCTGAGTGCTGCCGCAGATTTTTTTGATAAATCCTTTGCATAAAGTGTATTTATGATATTCTTTATCGGAACGGAAATATCAAACGATGTTACATTATTGTCGTAATGATCGTTTATCGCAATAAACCTTACACCTATAAGCGGAAAGATTTTTTCAAGATAATCACCCATTTCTATATATTCTCGTCCGAAGCGTGATAAATCCTTTACTATAATGCAATTTACCTTCCCGTTATAAACATCATACATCATATCCTGAAAGCCTTGCCGTTCAAAAATTTGAGCCCGTTTCGCCGTTATCCGAATAAACCTTATACAGTTTCATATCGGCTTTGTCCTTCATATATTCAAGCGCCATTTCCTCTTGAGTGGCGAGCGAATCCGTTCCGTTTTTATAATATTTATCTTCAATAGACAATCTTACGTATATTGCAACATTATAAATATTACCGCTTAAAGGGACCGCTTGTTCGGCAGCAATCATTCGTTTGCTTTTCCTTGCCATAATCACACAGCCTCCTTTATTTAGTTTTTGCTCAAATTTTAACAGCTCCTCATACTTATCCTGATAATTAAACCGAATTACTATTCTCTTATCATCATACACATATATCCTGTCAACAAGCCTTGCCAGCACTGTCCGATTAAGCTCTTTTAACTCGCCCATTTGAGTAAATGCCGCTATCCACGCAATATTTTTTTTCATATTCGCTCAGAACATTATTTTTTTCAACCGACAATTTAAGAATTTCATCTTCAAGCCTTTGCAATTTCATTATAAATATCGGCACAAATTTCATTGCAGGCAGCTTGTGTTTCAAGATTTTCCAAGCATCTTGCTTTAACAACCGATATTGTGTGTTTCAAATCATCAATATCATTTTTTCTTTTTCTTTTCGGCATCATCTATTCTTTTGTCTGTGCTGTTTTTATTTTATCCAGCGAAATACGGTTTAGCTTTACAGATAAATCCGATATGTTTTTTGCAATATGTATTGACTGCCGTCAAAACCGCTATATGTAACACATTTTCATTTACCCTATGAGAAGAACAACCCAAACCGAGTTTGTTTGTTGAACACATATAGTAAGCATAAGTCTTATCATTGATTTATTGCATCGTCTGACAAGCGATGAATGGCAATCGGCACACTCAATAAATCCCGAAAACAGATATGTTGTTTTATTTCCCGGTTTTACTCTTTGTATCATTTGCTATAAGCCTTTGAACAGTATCAAATTGTTCCTTTGATATAATTGCCTCATGATTATTCGAATAACCGACCATTCGCCCCGATCCCGTTCGATCACTTTTTAACCTTATAATTTGCGGTCGTGTTTTTACCTTGATAAGCGGTCCCGTATATATTTCATTTTTTAAGTATACGGATAACAGCCTTTGCCGACCATTTTGCCTCGTGCCGCTTTTTGCAGATTGGCGCTGAAATTGCTGCCTGTTTCCTTTTTATGCTCTGCCGGAGACGGTACATTTGTAGCATTTAATTTATCGGCAATAGCGGATGCACTGATACCCTGCATACGCATATTAAAAAATGGTTTTGATAATTTCGGCAACATATTTATCCACAACAAGCTTATGCTTATCTTCCTCCGATTTCAAATAACCGTATGTCACAAAAGCTCCTATGTATTCACCTTTTTTTGCGTTTAATTTCAAACTGACTTCTGATTTTTACCGAAATATCTCTGATATATGAATCATTCAGAACATTTTTAAAAGCCATAATCAGCTTTGTGTTTGAACTGTCATCTGTCAGAAAATCAATATTATCATTTATGGAAATAAATCTGACGCCCATTGACGGAAACAGCTTCTCAAGATAATACCCCGAACCTACATAATCTCTTGCAAAACGGGATAAATCCTTTACAATGACACAATTCACCTTGCCTTTGGTTATCAGGTCTATCATTTTTTGAAAACTCGGTCTTTCAAAAATTCGAGCCCGTGAACCCATCATCGACCAGAGTGTGAACAAGCTTGATTTCGGGATGCTTACTTAAATAATCAAGCCCCAAATCACGCTGATTTGAAATACTGTAGCTTTCCTCCTTATCTCCGTCCTCCTTGGAAAGACGAAGATAGAGAATCGCATAAAATTGCTTTGTTTTAGGCATAAAAAATCCTCCTGTATATTAACATTAGGCAGATCAAACCCGTGCTAATATCCAAGAGTTTCGGCATTTATCTTATTCATTTAAAAAGTCTGAATTCATTATATCATAAAAAACACATTGAGTCCAGACTTTTTTTCGGGTTTGAATAATTTTGTATAAGTTCGCTAAATCAAATTTTCTATATAATCTGAAAAACAGTCCTCGATTGTTCTTGCAGTATTTGCAAATTCAACCTTTACCGCATAACCGTTGCATAAAAAAGCAATACGGATTTTGATTTGGTCTATATAATCCTTCATTTTCTTTCAGGACTGTCATTTGGATTTATTTTTACACTGCTTATATCTGTAAGCGTAGATTTGTCAACCGTGCGAATATCAACATTTTTTAATGTATTCAAATTTGCCATAATCAAAACCTCCTGTTATTCCATACTATGAAAGACAAGCCGGATTTATTCAAAATAATCCGGCTTTTTTTCCATAATAAATCTTTCAACGCTTGTTATATTATTTTGTCACCTCTGCGTCAAACAACGATTCAAGTACAATGTTTCTGTATTTTTCCCGTAGAATTAACACGGCTGTCCAAAATTGCAACAACACCTGTGTCATATTCGCTCCGTATCAGTCTGCCGACATACTGCTTTTAATTTGATAATCATATTCGGTGTGTTTATATTTTTCAAATAATTATCAAGCCGCCCATTATCGACTGTTCGTATTTTGATATGGGATCGGGTACAGCAAACGGCAGCTTTACAACAATTAAATTTGAAAGCGTATCACCGACTATATCCACGCCCTCTCCGGCAGCGTCGCTTGCAAACAAAACACCGTTTCCGCTTATTTTGAAATCGCATAATGCGTCTATGCGACCCTCTGCCCATTATGAAGAAAAGGATAATCATATTTGTTTTTGCTGATATTATTAAAACAATTTCCATAAGCCGATAAGAAGTGAACAGCACAAGCGAATGTCCGTATGTAGCCTTTAATAGCCTGTCTATTTCATTTGTTACGGCTTTTATATATCCCTCACGCTTGATATTCGGGAAAGGGATATATTCGGGAATGTATATAAGTGCATTTTGTTTATAGTCAAAGGGGGATTTTTGCTTGTTTCCGCAATTTTATCACTATACATATAATCTATCCCTAATTTATTTTTCATCAATCCGAAATCACCGTTTGCGGATAATGTGCCGGAAGTCAGAACAGATAAAACCTCTCTGTTCCAAAGGTTTGTGTAAATCTGTTTGCTTAAACCTTTGAATGGCACAGAGACGATAAACATTATTGTTATATTCGTACCAAGTCACAAGCTGCTGCGGTGCAAGGAAAATTTCCAATTTACTCTTTATATTCAAAAGCCATTTTCCTAATCCTGCGTTTCTTAATATGGATTTTAATTTCATCGCAGTCATACACAGTATCAGCCACACATTCAAGCGTTTCAATTATGTTTTTAATATAACCGATGCAGTAATCATCAATATCCAAATCTTTGCGCTCAGACAAACGCTCTGCCATATCAGGATTTCCGGTTATTCTGCGAAACAGCCTTGTATAGTCAGTATTTATTAAATCGCAAAATTCGTTTAATTCTTTTGCATTACAGCCCTCAATATATGTTATAAGCTCAGCAAATTCAGCCGTTGACAAATAGCAGCCGTACATCTGTTTTGCAACATCATACAGCTTGTGTGCCTCATCAAATACTATTACTTTATATTTGGGCAGCAACGGACGGTAGCTCATGATGTCGGCAAATACATAATTATGATTTGCAATTTGAAAATAGTATTTATGATACAAGCATCCGTTTGTAAAGCTGATAAATCGGCAGGTATCATATCTGCTACATAATGTATTACATTTATTTGTTACACAAATTCTGTCCTTAACATATCTCGTAAGCGGGTAGGTATCCAAATCAATTTCTCGCTCATTTACAAGCGACAGTTTTTCAGCGTTTTTTTATAAGTGTTTCATCTCTTTGCGATTTGTTCTTTCCAGTGATGAAAGATAGGTTTTAATTTAATATCGCATATATAATGTGATTTCCTTTTCTGACAGCAAAATCAAGCGGTTTTCGTATAATTCTGTGTTTCATCAAAATATCGCTGATCTGCGGAATGTATTCCTCGGTAATTGCCTTTTGCAACGCTATTGTAGAGGTTGATATTAAAGTTGTGCTGTTTACATCGTGGAAAAGGTTATATATAATCACTGCAATAATATATGCGTGAGTTTTCCTGTTCCGACTTCGGCTTCCATTAACGCAACATTTTTGTTTCAAGACCGTTTAACATTTCTGTTGCCAAATCAAGCTGATTTTTTCTGAATGAAAAGCCTTCTGTCGGTAATATATAAGAAAAGATATGACGCAGCAGATTATTTGCGCGGTCATATCTTGTGGTTTTTCGTAGTAATATCATTTTTATTTATATCAAGTTTTTTCTGTTTTTGAGCAAGCTGCTCATAAAATTCCTCCTGTAATTTTATTTTTTCTTTTAGATAAACATTTCTTTTTAAGGAATTACGGTTTACTGCGTAATACATAAAATATCCGTTATCAAAGCATTCTGTAACAGCGCAGTTTTCCGTTACGAATATTACTTTATCATTTATTCCTATAAGGTTGTTTTCATATAATTTGTTTTCGGCGTCGCATACACATAAATCAATCATTTGTTTTTATCTCCTTCGGTTTTCAATAACAATCATGCGGCAGCCTGTCATTTAGGAAGGACAGACCGCCGCGCGTATTTTGCAAATCATCTGTCAATTTTCTCTCATTCTCTGCAACCTGTCGGTTACACAGGTATCATGAAATCCACTCCGTATTCTTTCGCAAATACGGCGGGCGTTTCCCCGGTCGCTTTGCCGGGCTGCTATCCAGATGTGAGTTAGGACTTAGCAGAAGTATCATTATATAGCCTATGGAATCATTGCAATTCCTCTCACCATAAGAGGTTACTATCACAAACATTGATCGCAAGCGTGTTCTGATATGTCGCTTTGGCTTACGCCGCCATAGGCAGTGTGCAGACAATAATCTATTCGGTTGTCAAAGAACAAGTCGGATTTTATAAACCCTTGTGTACGGAAAATTTATTTAAAATGTTATGTATTATCAACTTGTCTTTTTTAGTAAGAGTTTCCGATAACATAATTAACAAATTTTCTTCTTCCGCACTTAAATATTCTTTCGGGGCTTCAAAATCCATTTCAAGAAAGATGCCTCCGCCACCACCTATTTTGGTAGTAATGGGTAGCCGACAGCTGAGAAAAACCATATCGTTCACGATGGTCTGTCTTGAAACATTAAACATATCCGCTAAATATGCGGCCGTTGTTTTCCGTTCCCGAAGCAGAAAAGATTTAATGCTTTCACGCCGTTCATAGGTTGTAAGTTTTTCTCTCACCGCCAAGCCTCCTGTCTTGACTTAAATGATACCGAAGGAATGTCAAAGAAAGCTTTACATTCAAAAAAATAATTTTTATATGAATCACCCTTTCGTTAAATTTTGTTGAATTTGCACAAAAGAGTGGGCGGAGCACGGTTGTGATACGGTGGCGGTTTTCTGTGATGTTTTCCCGAAGATTTGCGGTGATGTCCTTTGGGCTTATGCTTTTTTCGCTTTGCTCTGTGCTTCATAAAGTGTCCTCCGTGCCGCAGGGCATATCCGACAAAAAGCATAATTTTGTCCTATGCAGGGCAATTTTTTATTTATGCGATAATCGCTTTCGCTTCCTTTGCTTTGTAATATCATATAAAAGCACAAAAAAGCCGCCCGGCGATAAAGGCGTTTTGCCTCTATACCGGGCGGCCTGCTATGCCGTCGTTTGTCCTCATTTTAAGAGGGGCGGTTTTAATATTAAGCTTTGTTTTATTTTTGATTTTCCAGCATACGCATAAAATACCGCGGCTGC
>VOFC01003711.1_pt1 | contig 44110 bp, 64 predicted proteins | sample 5384161 | NCBI WGS metagenome assembly VOFC01 (sample SAMN12384722, study PRJNA508395) | human gut metagenome | isolation source: healthy gut B | host: Homo sapiens | reverse complement strand
GTGCTGACCATCGGATGCATCGTATATGCCTATACCCATAAGGTGTCCGAGGGCTATCGTCGTCTGGCTGGCTTTGTCAGCGCAGGATATGTTGTTTATATCCTTTTGTATTTTCTGACGTGGATGACCTTCAATGAACGCTATGGTCTGCTGAATACGGTGCTCTCGGTTCCGCTGTTTGCAGTGGCGCTGAAAGAGGTGCGGGTGAAAGAGCATTGGAAAAAGGCAGTGACCGCAGTATTTCTGGCAGCAGTAGCTGCTGGCTGCGTGCTGCTGCTTGTCCGGATGGACGGCGTTGATGAGACTTTGGAAAAAGGGTCATGGCAGACAAGCTGGTTGCGGAAGGTTATGAGAACGGCTATGCCACATTTTGGAACGGAAATGTTATGACGGAGCTTTCCGGCGGAAAGATCCAGATGTGGGTCTGGAGCGATGCAACATGGGATCAGCATGGGACGGATGTGGATGCGATGTATCAGTGGCTCCAGCTTACCAGCCACGATACCGAGAGACCGACCGGAAAGGTATTTGTGCTGTTCTCACGGGAAGAATTTGGGAATAACCCATGGAAGCAGAACCTTCAGCCAGAGGATGTGATCTATGAGTCGGAGGAGTATGTAAATTGTTAAAAATCACGACCGGCTGCCGCTGCGGTTTGCACACAAACGAGGAAAAGGGGTATCCATTATGGCCAATAGAGTATTTCAAAGCGTGATCTACCAGATGAAAGACGCGATCAACCGGGTGGTCGGCGTGGTGGATGAGACCGGCGCTGTTATTTCCTGCTCGGAACTGAACCTGATCGGCGAGGTGCGCGAGGGTTTCATGGCGGAGCGTCTGACCGCGGGCGACCGCTTTGTGCGCGATGGCTACACCTATCAGCAGTTCTCCAGCGCCAAGCATAATGATTATGCAGTATTCGTGGAAGGCGTGGACGAGACGGCTGGTCAGTTTGCCGCCATGCTGTCCATCAGCCTGCAGAGCATCAAGCAGTACCACGACGAAAAATTCGATAAGTCCAACTTTATCAAGAATGTGGTGCTGGATAACATCCTGCCCGGCGATATCTATGCCAAGGCCCGTGAGCTGCACTTTGCCACCGATGTTTCCCGCGTGGTGTTCATCGTGCGTGTTACCAGCGGCGGCGATATCTCCGCCTACGATGTGGTCAGCAGCCTGTTCCCCGATAAGCAGAAGGACTTTGTGTTCAATATCAGCGAGACCGATACTGTGCTGGTCAAGGAGATCCGCAAGGGCATCGACCGCACTGATATGGAAAAGCTGGCTGCCAGCATTGTGGATACCCTGTCCGGCGAGCATTACATCAAGGCTGTGGTGGGCATCGGCACCCCCATCTCCAACGTGAAGGATCTGGCTTGTTCACCATCCAGCGCTTCTTCGAGAATAACCTGAATGTGTCTGAAACCAGCCGCGGCCTGTTTGTGCACCGCAATACGCTGGTGTATCGTCTGGAAAAGATCAAAAAGCTGACTGGCCGGATCTGCGTGAGTTCGACGATGCTATCGTCTTTAAGGTAGCACTGATGGTCAAGAAGTACCTGTCCAACAATCCGGCCAAATACTAATAAGCTGCAGGCTCTGCCTGCAGTGCAAGAACCGGCCGCTCGAAACCGATGCTGGCCGGTTCTTTTTGCTGTGAAAACAGATTTTAATGTCAGGAGCTAATATTACCCTATGATCGATTTAGAACACGTTTCCAAGGAATATAAACGGGGCGGACCGCTGGCACTGGACGATATCAATCTCCATGTGGACGACGGCGAGTTCGTGTTCCTGCTGGGCCATTCCGGCGCAGGCAAATCCACCCTGCTCAAGCTGCTGCTGCGCGAAGAGCTGCCCAGCGAAGGCAAGGTGACCGTGCTGGGCAAGGATGTTGCCAGCCTGCACCGCCATCAGGTGCCGTATCTGCGCCGTCAGATGGGCATTATCTTTCAGGATTTCCGGCTGATCCCCACCATGACTGTGTACGAGAACATCGCCTTTGCCATGCATGTGACCAACGTCAAGCGCCGGGAGATCAGCGACCGTGTGGAGTACATGCTGGAGCTGGTGCATCTGGAGGATAAGGCCAAGGCCTATCCGGACACCCTTTCCGGCGGTGAACAGCAGCGCGTGGCTGTGGCCCGCGCCCTTGCCCACGGCCCCAAGCTGGTCATTGCGGACGAGCCCACCGGCAACATCGACCCGGAATTGAGCCTGGAAATGATGGAGCTGCTGGAGCGGGTGAGCGAAATGGGCATCACCGTGGTGGTCGTTACCCATGAGCACGAGCTGGTGCGTCAGTTCCATCAGCGGGTCGTTACCCTGAAAAAGGGCCGCATCATTTCGGACGTGCCTGCCGATAAGGAAGCCATCCGCGCACGCGCAGAGCGCAAAGAACGCCTGTTCGAGACCGAGCTGGAACCTGCTGACACTGCAGAAAAGGAGGCGGCCACCGTATGATGAGACCTTCTACCTTCTTTTTTTTTCTGATCCGGCGCGGCATCCGCAATCTGGGCAAGCACTGGGCCATGACCTTTGTGTGCATCCTGTCCCTCAGTGTCTGTATGACCCTGAACACCTTTGCAAGCCTTGCCGAGGTGAACGTGGACAGCATGGTGAACTATCTGGGCAGCCAGAACGAGACCGTGGTCTATCTGGACCCGGAGTGTGATGATGCCACTGCGCAGGCCGTGGGCGAAAAGCTGGCGGCAATGCCCGGCGTGACCAATGTGCAGTTCGTCTCCAAGCAGGACGTGTTGAACACCTACCGCAATTACATGGAAGATTACTCCTCCCTGTGGGATGAGTTTGAAAATGACAACCCCTTCAAGGCCAACTACCGCGTTTCCATCGCGGATCTGAGCCAGATGGAGAGCATGAGCAAGCAGATGCAGGCCATTCAGGGCGTGTACAGCGTTACCGCCCCGGTGGAAATGACCAACGTCTTTGTGCAGGTGCAGCGCTCTGTTACCAAAGTGGGCCGCGGCATCGTGCTGGTGCTGATGGTCGTCAGCATCATCACGGTGGGCAGCACCATCCGCCTGAGCGTGTTTGCGCGCCGCCGCGAAATTGAGATCATGAAGTACGTGGGCGCCACCAACGGTCTGGTCACTCTGCCCTTCGTTGTGGAAGGTCTGGCCATGGGCCTGATCTCCGGCGTGCTCACTGCAGCGATCAGTCTGGGCGGCTACTCCTACATGGTGCAGGCCTCCGACGGTCTGGGCGGCGTGTGGGAAATGATCATGGGTCAGGCACTGGTGCCGGTGAGCGCCGTCTGGTCCACTATCATCCCGTACAGCCTCATCGGCGGTGCCGTTGTGGGTGGTCTGGGCAGTATGTTCTCCATCCGCAAGCACCTGAACGTGTGATCGAAAGGAGCCGCACATGAAAAAAGCACTTCATGCAAAGCCCTTCCGCCTGCAGATGCCCGGCCATACGCCGCGCCATGCACGGCCGGAGCCTGCCCGCAGCAAGCTGCTGCGCGGCGTGAGTCTGTGCCTGGCGGCGGTATGCCTTGCGGCAAGCGTCAGCTTCCAGCCGGCCACGGCAGCCACCAGCATGGCCAGCCTGCAGAACAAGCTGAACAGCCTTTCCAAATCCATCGACCAGCACAAGAAGGAGCTTTCGGACGCAAAGAAAAAGGAAGCTGCTGCAAAAGCGCTGGAAAGTGAGCTGAAGGAGCGCGTGGGGGTCATTCAGGATCAGATCAGCGTGCTGAGCACCCAGATCGCTGCTGTGCAGAACAACATTGGCCAGACCGAGCAGAAGATCACCGCCAAGGAAGGCGAGATCACCCAGAAGCAGGCCGAGATCGACAGCCAGTGGGGTGATTTTAAAAAGCACATGGCTGCCATGCAGGAGCTGCGCGACGGCGGCAGCGTGGCCATGCTGAGCGCAGTGAATGACCTGTATGAGCTGCTCACCTTCAACGAGGTCATGCAGGATATCTCCATTAAAGATACCGAGATCATGGACAATATGAAGGCCGCCAAGAGCGCTCTGGAAGCAGATAAGGTGGAGCTGGAAGCCCAGCGCAAGGAGCTGACGAGCCAGAAGGCGGAGCTGGATACCCAGAACTACCAGATGAAGGCAAAGCAGAGCGAGCTGAACAGCAGCATTTCTGCGGCGCAGCTTTCTGCACAGGATGCCCAGAAGGCCCAGCAGACGGCACAGGCCGCTATTGAATCGGACGAGCTGAACTATGAGGCCGTCAAGAAAGAGATCCAGAAGCTGATCGCGGCCGCTGCATCCAGCAAGCCGCAGCTGAGCTTTACCGGCTTTGCCTGCCCGCTGAAGAGCTATACCCGCGTTTCCAGTGAGTACGGCTGGCGCAAGAACCCGGTGTCCGGCGTCAACAGACTGCATGCCGGCATTGATCTGGCGGCCCCGGGCGGTACCCCCATCTACGCAGCCGCCAGTGGCTATGTGCAGGTGGCGGGCTGGTCCAGCGGCGGCTATGGCAACTATGTCATCATCTACCACGGCAGCATGTCGGACGGCACTGAGTGTATTTATAAGGAGTCTGGTATTCTATGAACGAACCGTCGACGAATAATCAGATAGATCTCGTCGAGCTCTACTGGATGATACAGGGGATACGGCGGAGAGACTGCAAAAGCGATACAGCAGAAGCTGCAGATAAACAAGGCAGTGTCAATAAGCGATCCGTCCGGCAAGATAAGCGCGGGAGCAGGTCACGCTGAATGTCACCGAGCGCCTCGCCTGGCTCGATATGCTGCGCCGGGACATATACCATATAGGGCGCGGTATTGATATGAACGATGAAAAGCTCGGCAGCGCGCCGTCAGGCGTCAGTCTGAAATTCCGCTACACCCTGCTTGACCTCAAGGCTGACCCGCTTGTCTCGAAGTTAAAGGTCATGCTGAAAGAGCTGTCATGGTTTATTACGCAGGATATCAACCTGAAGAACGGTACCGACTATGACTATACGCTTATCAAATACGATGTCCACAAGTCGATGATAGTCAATGACGCGGAGACGGTGGATATAATCCAGAAGTCGCAGGGGCTTGTGCCCGATAAGATGCTTTTAGCAAAGCACCCGTTTGTTGATGATGTCGCGCAGGCGTATGAAGAGCTGCAGAAGCAGCGCGAGGAAAACGCAAAGATGTTTATCGGCGACGATGACGACAAGGACGATTCCGAAAAAGGATGATGAATAATGCGCTCTGATCTCTATTGGGAGGAGCGGGCACTGCAGCGCGAGGAATATGCCCGACGTGCCTCGACACGGGTTATAAAGACAAAAACCGTCAAGTTATACGCCAAGGCGCAGAAAGACCTCGACGCCCGCATAAACCGGATATTTTCGCGTTATGCGGCAAACAGTGAATTGACGCCGGAAGAAGCTCGTCGGATGCTGAACACCAAAGAAGCGGAAGCGGAATTGGAAGCACTGCGCAAAGAGCTCAATAACATAAAAGACCCGGTCATAAAGAGAAAAGCACTTGCTCGTCTCAATGCGCCGGCATACGCCGCGAGGATAAACCGCCTTGAGGCTTTGAAAGCCAATATCGAGACGGAAACGGCATTGCTTGCTGACCGGGAGAAGCGGGAACTCAAGCGGCTGCTTGAAGACGTGAGCGGGGATACATACTATCGCAGCATATATGACACGCAGATCGGCACGGGATTAGGCTTTGAGTTCTCAGCCCTGTCGAAAGGTGCCGTAAACACCATAGTAAATGACCGATGGAAAGGCGCGAATTTTTCCGACCGTATCTGGCAGAACACATCCGCGCTTGCCAACAGCGCATACGGTATTGTGGCGCGTGGAATTATGACGGGAGCGGGTCCGCAGGTAATGGCGCGCCAGCTCGCCGACGCTATGCAGTCCGGAATGTACAGCTCGATGCGGCTGATACGCACCGAGACGAACCGTGTGCACAACGCCGCTGAAAAAGCGGCATACGAAGAGGAAGGCATAACGGAATACAGATTCCTCGCCACCCTTGACGGGCGCACCTGCGATGTCTGCGGCGCTTTAGACGGCAAGACTTTTCCGGTCTCCGAAGCGAAAGAGGGCATAAACTATCCGCCGCTCCATCCGAATGACCGTTGTACTACGACGGCAGTCATAGAGGGACAAAACCGAGCTGAACTCAAACGCCGGGCATTGGATCCCGAGACCGGGAAAACGGTGCTTATTCCGGCAGAAACGACATATGAAGAGTGGCTTGCGGATAATATAAATCCTCTTACCGGGAAGCTTAAATATTACCCGCCCAAGACTTTGACGCAGGTGTCCTCCTACAACAGAGACCAGTTCGAGCGATATTCGGCAGTCTTGAAAGAAAATGTGCCGGATTCTCTTGATGAATTCTTAAAAATAAAGTATAATGATCCTGAAAAGTGGAAGACGCTTAAAAGGCAATACCGCTTTGTGAATCAATACAAGATAGATTCAGGCAATTTCTCTACTGATGAAATCTTGCGGTTTGATAAAAAGGTTATTGATGAGAAGCGACTGGAATTTACAAGCGGATTTAAAAGAAGCGGAAACATTGCCGGTGCATATATCGATGATGATTTTGACAATATGTATTATGCGCATAGCGCTATATCCAAAGTGGAAGATAGCAGAGGATATAAAGGAACCGGAAAATTAGTTTTACTTAAAGAAGCTCGCCGCTTTAAATATATAGATGTTCCCAAAATGGACGGAACAATAAGAAAAGAAACCTACAATGATACTGAAGCAAAGCTCTTCGAGTTCTTCGCCGATTTGTATGAAGCGAGCCCTTTTAAAAAGATATGTATGCTTTCCGAACGCGGAATGTGCGATAGCTGTAAAGGGGTAATGCAGCAATTCAAAGAACTATACCCGGATGTTGAGGTAAATGTTATCTCAAACAAAAGGTTGAAGGAAATGTTTGGAAAGAAAGGATGAGAAAAAGATGAAGTATGACCTTGATTATCAGTGGGCAAAAATTTTCTTGAAAGCCGTTTAAGCACGGGTATACAGCCGAAAACAGGGGGATTTGCTCGAAAACTCATATCTTACAGAATTCGATCAGGATATCTCGAAGAAGCTGAGCGCCTTAACGCGGTACTTCCGCTGATAAAGTGGGAAGTGGACAACAACGATCTCAGCGAAGCCATGAGCGATGAGCTCTATCTCTACTATGAGGATTTGCTCAAAGGTCGCCTCGACGGAATACTGGACGAGGAAGAAGTCCCGATTATAATAAAAGACCTCACCGAGAGCTATATAAAAGCCTTTGGAAAAGATACTCTTGACGAAGAGGATCAATAATAAATAACAAACCGCCAAGCGTGAAGCGAGGCGGTTTTGTCATATCACAACATAATAATTACAGCGTTTTGCAGTCAAATGCAAAGCGCTGTTTTTATATCCAAATTTATCCGCCACCCGGAGCAAAATGGTGTCGCGCAATATTGGGACTGGCCAAGTAAAAAGGGAGCGCGGGAAAGGACAGACATGGACTGGCTTAAAGACATTTTAGGCGACGCACACACCGAGGACATCGACAAGAAGATAGCGAGCTATATCGGCAAGAACTTTGTTTCAAAAGCAGATTTTCGCGCCGAGTCCGATAAGGTCAAGAACCTTGAGGCCAGATAACAGAGCGGGACAGTCAGCTTGAAGAGCTCAAAAAGGTTGATACCGCCGGACTGCAGGCTACAATTACACAGCTGCAGAACGAGAACAAGCAGGCTAAGGCTAAGTATGACAGCGATATCGCTGCCATGAAACTTGACTCCGCTATCGATGCCGCTATTACAGCCGCCAAGGGCAAGAACGCAAGAGCGATAAAAGCTTTGATAACGCCCGGCAGCGTGAAGCTCGACAAAGACGGCAAGCTCGAGGGCTTTGACGATCAGCTCAAAGCAATCAGAGAAAGCGACGCCTATCTCTTTGACAAAGTCGAAACCAGACAGAGGGGCGGAGACCCCGACCACGGCGGCGGAGACCCGAACCGGGCGAAGCCCCCGAAAACTATGCCGATTATGTAAATTGGCGCAAAAAATCAGTAAAAACGGAGGATTTAACAAATGTCAAACAAATTTCTGACTCCTCAGATAGTCGCGAACGAGGCTCTTATGGTGCTTGAGAACAATCTCGTTGCTGCCGACCTTGTCCACAAGGACTATTCCAAGGAGTTCGCACACTGTCGGTGATACCATCACCATCCGCAAAGCCCGCGAAGTTTTCCGCGAAGAACTTCGTCGGCGAGACCGTAGATCAGAACGTGAACGAGGGCAGCGTCAAGGTGACCCTCGACCATTTCCGCGATGTCACTGTTCCGGTCACTTCCAAGGAAATGACCCTCGACATCAAGTCATTTTCTGAGCAGATCATCTCTCCCGCGGTGCAGGCCATATCCCAGGCTATCGACAGCGATATTATTGCTGAGGGCATCGCGAATGCCGGCAACACCGTGAGCGGCACCGCGAACGCGACCGACCTCAAGGACATTGCCAACATTGCCAAGGCGTTTGACCTCAAAGGGCGTGCCGATACAGCAGCGCAGACTGCTCGTCAACCCGACGCACAAGTATCGCTATCTGACCACGGAGAACCTCTCAAAGGTCGCATACGCGGGCAACTCCGACGCCCTGCGTTCGGCGGAGCTCGGCTCTATTTATGGTCTTGACACCTATATGTCGCAGAATGCCCCCGATACCCTCGCGGCAACTGCGGGCACTGCGACCGCTGCAAAGGTCTCCTGCACCGCCGGCGAGACTAAGGTCGCACTCTCGGATGTCACTGCGACGACCGGCACCTTTAAAAAGGGCGACGGCTTTATTCTCGACGGCTATCTTTACAGATTTGCCGCCGATGCAACCGCCGCAAGCGGCGCGGTCGCTGAGATCGCGATAGACCAGCCTATCCATCGCACCATTGCTTCGGATGCGGCGGTTACGGTATATCTCGTCAAAACGACTCATTCCCTTGCATTCCACCGCAACGGCCTTTGCACTCGTCACCCGTCAGCTTGAGCTGCCTATGGGCGCGAATAAATGCGGCTATTGCGTCAAGCAGGAACGGTCTTGCTATCAGAGTCGTATATGACTACGACATCAAGCACAAGACCGACCGCGTCAGCTTTGATATCCTGTACGGTGTCAAGACCATTGACAGCGACATGACCGCAAGGCTGGTGGGCTGATATGACGGAGCAGAACAAGGCCGACCTCATAGCCCGGATGCGCGTGATGTTGGGTAAGGAAATGTCGCTGCCGGCTGCCCGGTATCTGCTGGACAGCGTCGAGTCAAAGGTATTGCGATATACCAAGCGGCGTGAGCTTGTTCCCGGTCTTGATCTGCTTGTGGCAGAGATAGCCGCGCAGCGTTACCGCACGCAGCAGCCGGGCTCTACCAATGCGGCGCAGACCGTTGCAAGCATAACGGACGGCGACCAGAGCGTGAGCTTTAAAAGCACAGCGACTCAGACCTCGCCACGGCGGCGGAGCTGAGCGACAGCGAAAAAGGCGATGCTCAATGAGTGGAGGAGGCTTTTTCTGGTGAAGATCCCCGACGCTTTCAGACGCGCACAGCGCGCCGTATTCCAGGACAAAGCAGTCGAGCACTATAAGGCCGTCAAACAGACGGGAACGCTCGGCAGCGAAACAGTGAAGCCCGCAGAAACACCTGCGGGCTCTTTTACTGTCAACTTCCGACTCGTTACCGACGCTATGCAGGCGCAGGAATGGGGGCTGCAGTGCAACAAAGACGCCACCTTTTCAACATCCGATACGCTCGCTGTTGAGAAGGGCGACTATGTGAAACACGGCGGCGCTTATTACCGAATCACCGAGATCCAGCCGCACGACAGCCACACGCTGTATCTTTGCAAGGCGGTGAGCCATGAGCATTGAAATTAAGGGTCTCGGCGAGCTGGCAAAAAGCTCGCAAGCTCGGCGGCACTGATACCGCTATTTCAAACGGCACGCGCGAGGCGGCGCGAATAGTCAACAACAGCGCGAAAAAGAGTTGTGTCCAGTAGATAACGGCAACTTGCGCGCGTCGCTGCATACCGACTACAAGCGCGAGGGTAGCAAGCATATCGGCAGCGTATTGACCAATGTTGAATACGCCGCCTATGTGGAATTCGGTACGGGTCCTAAAGGTAACGGCACATATCCTTATGAGCTCCCGGGCGGGATCCATTACAAGGCGGACAAGTGGCGCGGCAAAATCCCTGGTGTCGGCTGGCGAATGATAAGCGGACAAAAGGCGCAGCCGTATCTTTATCCTGCGCTTATAAACAATCGCGAAGCAATACTCGAGTGCTATAAGCGAGCGATACAACAGGAAATAAATCGTAAAGGCGGTCAGAAAAATGGTTGATATCGAACAGGTGACTTATGATGTGCTTTCACTCGCCGTACCGGGCGTGAAATGGTCTGCGGAATATCCGCAGAGCTTTGAACGGCACGGTTTGATAAAGCAGATGGATAACTCCGTTAAAAATGCCATCCTCTTCGCGTCCGAATGAACTTTTCCCGGATCGCCGTGCAGATTCAGGTGGATGGCTACGCCAGAGGGGGCAGAAACGAGGTCGAGAGGCAAGTCGACGATGCAATGCTCCGCCTCGGTCTGCTTCGCGGCAGTCCTAACCACCTTGAGGACGAACAGCAGGGACGGTACGGTGTTATACCGCACCGTCCTGCTTTATAACGGAGTCTACGACAACAACACGAAGCGGTTTTACCGCAGTTAATAAGGAGGTAAGTACAAATGGAAGATTATCAGACTTCTATAGGCGTGATTCTGAAAATGGGCGCGAGCGCAGAAGCGGCAGCTGAAGTTCCCGGTCTGCTTGATTTTCCCGATATGCTCGGCGAATCGGACAAAATCGACGTGACCACGATGAAGGACACGCAGAGAAAGTATAAGCCCGGGCTTTCCGACCCCGGGGATATGGCGTTTACTTTCGGCTATGAGGGGATGAAGACCGGCACGAACTGGGCGACCCTCAAGGGAGCTAAGGATGCAGACAAGACCTTTATTCTGCTGTTCCCGGACGGTTCCGGTTTCACATGGACAGGCAGAGTGTCACTTTCGATGCCCGGAAAGGGCGTCGCAGAGGCGCTGACCTTTACTGCAAAAATCACTCCATCGTCGGATATAGAGGAATATACCTCGTCCGGCGGCTAAAGAACACATCGGCGGGGGAAACTCCGCCGAAAATTTAAAATAAGGAGACAACAACTATGCTTACTGCGTGTAATGCACCTTTTTATAGATTGACCGCCGGCGAGAAGGGAGTACAAGCTCAAGCTCACGACGGCGACAAAAAATCGAAGTGGAAGACCGTATAGGCTGCAGCCTGCTTGAAGCTCTTGACAAGCTGGCATACACCAAGGTCTTTGCAGTGACCCTCTGGGGCGCGCTGCAGAAATACCAGGCAAATATGACGCTCCCCAAAGACATATGAGCTCATCGATGCGCTTGAAGCCGAGGGCTTTACCCTCGAGGACAGAGCGGACACATTCTCGGCATTATGAAGGTGTCCGGTTTTACACCGGAACAGATAGCGGACATGGAGCGGGAGGACGAGGAGCAGGAGATAGAGTAATCTTCTCCTCAGCGACCGAGTGGGTCGCGGATCTCAAACCTCGCGCTTTTGCGGTCAGGGATAACCCCGGACGAATTCTGGAGCATGTCGGTCGGAGAGGTTGAGGAATCCTTATATCCGCAAGGCAAAAGGCGGAAAATGAGCGGCGTAAATGGCAGTTACAGCTGATATGGAATCTCGGGCAGCTTGATTCTTTCGCGTTTAACGACCCGAAAAAAATATCCTACGCTTGAAAAGGCGTTCCCGTCAGCTTTCGGCATGCAGCAAACCGGGTGGATGGTAATCAAAGCTCGGATGTCCGCTTATGCCAAATCAAAAAACGCCGCAAGGCACAGGGCAGGTGAGAAAAAATGACAGTTGAAGAACTGCAAGTGCTGATTACAGCAAACACCAAGGACTTTGACGCCAAGATTGATAAGGCGAACAAGAGGCTGGGGTCGCTTGAACAGCAGGCAACACGCACGGGAGCGGGTGTCGGAAAGCTTTTACAGGCATAAAAACTACCGCTGCCGTTGCGGTCTATACGGAAGGTAGTAAGTGAAGTCAAGAAGCTGACGGACGCATATGCGGAAAACTGAAGCTGCGCAGATGGGCTTGTCGAGCATATTGACCGCGCAGGGAAAAGACCTGAACGCCGCGAAAGCGTGGCTTAAATCGTATACCAAAGACGGCCTTATCCCGATGATGGACGCTTACACCGCGTATAAGAGCCTCGCGGCGGCAGGGTATTCCGACGAGCAGACACAGTCCATACTGACTAACCTGAAAGACTCGGCAGCGTTTAACCGTCAGGGCAGTATGACGATGGGCGAAGCCATCAAGAGCGCGGCCGAAGGTATCAAAAACGAAAACAGCATTCTTGTCGACAACGCCGGCGTTACAAAAAAACCTGTCCGTTATATGGGATGAATATGCGGCATCGATAGGCAAGACTGCAGCAACGCTGACCGACGCAGAAAAGCGCATAGCTACGACACAAGGCATCATGCGTGAGACGGCATTCCAGACTGGGGATGCTGCGAAATATGCGAACACCCTCGCAGGAGCGCAGGCTGCTTTGAAAGCTCAGACAAAATGTTGTCAAGTGCGCTCGGGTCGATGTTTGCGCCGGCTTTGCAGCAGTGTATTCCGCATGTCACGGCGTTGCTTGAAAGATTGACCGCCCTCGCCGAAAAAAGCCGGGCAAGTCATGGCCATATTGTTTGGCACGTCAAGTGCAACGAGTCAGACATCATCAAACACATCTAAACTTGCCAACAGCACACAGCAAGTGTCCACAAACCCTCGGCAGCGCGGCGAAAAAAGGCAAAGGATTATAAGAACGCTTTTGCTCGGCATCGATGAAATCAATCGTCTCGGAACGCCGGATACCGGATCTGATAGCGGCAGCGGAGGCGGAAGCAGCACAACGGTATCGAGCGGGGGAACAATTTTAAGAGCCCATTTTCCAACGCTGACAGTGTTATTGACCCGAAGCTTGCAGAACGCGCAGAGAAGCTGAAGCAGAAGCTTGAAAAAGTGAAATCCACAGTGCCCTGCGCTTGAGCCGGTGATAAAGGAGCTGCAGCCGGCGCGGCCGCCGCTTTCGGCGTAAAGGTTCTGAGTAAGTGGTACCCGGCGCAAAAGGTGTGTGGAATAGCTTTTAAGGGGCTGAGAGCTGTCTCTACTTTTGCTGAAAGCTTTTCGTGGATAAAGGAGACCGGAGGAAGCACAGCACAGGCGTTAGGTTATGGATGGAAGAAAGCTGCGGGCGCAGCCAAAGACAGTTTGAAACAGTTCCGAACGGGTTTGTCGGCAACTCAAAAAGCGATGATAGGCGCGGCGGGATTCGCGGCATCGCTGGCAATGGCAAAAATCCGCTTTTAAGGCATTCGGCGCGGGCGCAGAAGACGCCAAAGCGAAACTTGCGGTTATGGCAGTAGGACTTACTGCCGTTGCAGTGGCTATGTATGCGGCGTTGGGTCCGGCCGGACTGGTCGTCGCGGCAATTGGTGCAATCACGGGAGCCATCATAGGTTTTGAACAGGGTGCAGATGAACTTGCAGAAAAGACCTACCAATCCTCCGATGCCTATAAGGTGTTGTCAGAAAACATCGCATCCTCTGAGGCAATCATCCAAAGAACAAAGGAAAATATGGATGGTCTTAATCAGAAGATAGAGGGACTGAACACCGTCAGTGCGGAGTACGGTGCAGAATTAAATGCTCACCGACGAGATATATCAGCTGAGCGAAAAGTCAAATAAGTCCGCCTATGAAATGGACTTGATGCGCGTCAAGGTCGACACTCTGAATGCTATGAATATCGACGGATTGCATTTGAGTATCGACGAGACCAAAGGCGTAGTTGTGGAGACTAAGGACTCAATTTACGGGGTCATAGAGGCTTTGAAGAAACAGGCCGAAATGGCTGCAATACAAGACATTCTGACTGAGTCATACAAAGCCTTTTATCAAGCAACAATTGACAACAAGACGGCGACTGACAATTACAAGGTTGCGTCAGATAGGCTTGCCGAGGCACAAAATAAGTTAAACGAAAAGGCGGCAGAACTTGACAAGAAAAATCAGGGCGTATCAGGTGGCTTTCGTGATGTCGCGAACTGGATATCGCAAAAGCTTAGTCCGGAATATCGAACTCTTAAAAAGAAGTCGAACATGCCGAAGACGCTTTGGAACAGTCACGCAAGGCTATTAAGAACACGTCTGCTGCAATGGATGACGCAAGCAAAAAGACGAAGTATTATTCGGATCAGCTCGTCAAGCTTAAAAATAACATCAACAATATAAACGGTGTAAGCTGCGATGTGACAGTAAAAACCCGATCTACCGGGGCACAGCAGTATGCATCCGGCGGATATCCTGATACCGGACAACTCTTTATTGCTCGAGAGAGCGGCCGAGATGGTTGGACAAATCGGAGGCAGGACGGCAGTTGCCAACAACAGCCAAATTGTGGACGGTGTTTCTTCGGGTGTTGAGCGCGGTGTTGAAAGAGCTATGGAACGAAGCAATGGCGGAACCGTAACAATTGTCGTTATGAACGAGCGCGGTGATATTGTAAACGAGCTTAGAAATGTCAACATGCGTGCCGGTAAAGTAATCATTCCGATAAACGAATAAAAGCCCTCTCAATCGAGAGGGCTTTTTCCCTTGTAATATTGCGTCAGTCCACTTTTTTCACCAAGTGCTCTGAAATCTGCAAATATTGTCCGTCTTGGACAGTGATATATGCATTGTTGCTGAAGTTATCGTTAGCAACGATATTATCGCCGTAATTGTACGAACTCGACAGCACGGCGTAATAACCGTCGTTTCCCGCCTCAGTGGCAACGAGCTTGTACTCTCCGGCGGGAATATCCTTTCCAATCTTATAAACCCCTTCGAGCACGGCGGAACTGTTGAAGTGCATGTCCGGAGCTTTTTCCGAGGGACACATTTCTGCCCGTGTAATTTCTATGTATTCGCCGTCCTTGACAGTGGCATAAACCCAAGTGTCAAAGTTTTCGTTAAAAATAATCGAATCTCCGGAACTGTCGGACGACACACAGAAATATCCTGAATAATCTTTTTCTGTGGCGATTATCCAGTATTCTCCGGCGGGAATGTCTTTCCAACCTTGTACATTCCCTCGCCGTAATGGTCATTCGGCACATCTACTTTGCTGATATTATCTGGAGTAGTGGGGGAGTTGGTGGTTGTAGAATTGCCGCATCCACAGAGCCCAATCAGCATAATACCTGCGATAAGTAAAGCAATAAATTTTTCATCAGAATTTCTCCCTTTTCCTTTTTTAATCTATCATATTTCATTTTTTATGTCAAGAAAGAAGGTGAACAGCAGTGGCAACCGCTTTTAATCCCGGTGACAATCCGATAGCTACCGTGGACGGCGTAACTATGCCGGTATATCCTGACTCGGAGGACGGATATAAATGGGAGCTTGAGGACGCTTCTGCCAGCGACGCAGGGCGTACTGAAGATGTCGTCATGCACAAAAAACGCATAGGGCAGACCGACGCGGTAACGCTTAAGTTTTCCGGGCTGTCCATAGCGAACGCGAGCAAGATCCTGAAAATGTTCAACCCGGAGTATATAAAGGTCAAGTACTTAAATATGCTCGAAGGCGGATATGTGACAAAAGAGTTTTATGTCGGCAACAGAAGTGCGCCGCTGTACAACAGCAGTCTGAATGTTGTTGACAATGTGACCTTTAAAATCGTGGCGCGAAAGGGGTGATGTTATGTATCCAATAACTTCTGCCGGGCTTGCGGCTCTGCGAGAGGATGTGGTGCAGTCCGTCAATATCCTCTGTACGCCTACCAAGGGGCACGGCATTTAATATCACCGACAAAGACATCATCGGCGCGGTAACGGTGGACTGGTCAAGTGTCACGGGCAGCAAGCTTGATTTGGGCTCGGCGTGTATGTCAGAGCTGAGTTTTACTCTTTGAGAATACCGACGGCGCGTTTGACGACAAGGTGTTCGAGGGCGCACAACTGTATGTCACTACAAGCTTTCCCGCAGGCTCGACAAAGGAGACAGTGCCTATCGGCTATTACACGGTGGACAGCCCTCCGCGCAAGCTCAGAAGCATCAAAATAACGGCTTATGACCGCATGGCGAAGTTTAACCGAGCCTATGATACTGAGCTTGCCTATCCTGCAACGCTGTATCAGATAGTCGCCGATGCCTGCACAAAGTGCGGGGTGTCGCAGAAGCTTCCGACGAACACTTTGCATCGGGGTGTATCGATACCAAAACGCCCGGAGGCGGACAACCTGACCTATCGTCAGGTGCTTGTCTGGGCTGCGGAGCTTATGGGCGTGAGCTTGTATATTGACTATGACGGCAAGCTGACAGGCGGGTGGTATGCGACAAACGCCAAACACACGGTTATAAAAGCTTCAGATCGTTTTACTTCCGGCAATACCAATTTGCCGAAAATAACATCGTGTTTTCCGGTGTGCGCATCGCCGGAAACGACGAGAACAAGACAGAGTACCTCGCGGGCACAAAGGACTATGCCTTTAACATCGAGGGAAATCTTCTTGTGCAGAGCGATATGAATCTCAGCACACTGGCGACGGAACTCAAAACCGCGCGATGCAGTCTTACATACACGCCTATGTCCTGCACTACACACTCTTTCCCGCACCTCAGACCGCTCGATGTGATGAGCTTTGAGACGGCTCAGGGGACGAAAAAGGTCGTGCTGACAAATGTCAAGTGGCAGTCACAAAACCGCTGTACTAAGCTCGAGGGCAAGGGCGAAACGGCAACGCAGTCGGGATATGCCACAATGGGCGCGTTTACACCGAAGCAGCGGGCGGTACTCGAGCAGACCCGCGCACAGCAGGCGGCGCAAATCAACGACTACGAGCAGGCGACCCTCGCGCTGAACGAGACCATCGCAAATAGCATGGGCTTATATGTCACGCGTAAAGCGGACAGCAACGGCGCGGTTATAACCTATTACCACGACAAGCCTACGCTCGAGGGGAAGCAACACTATCTATTGCCGCAACGCCGGTGGTTATGCCTGGACTAATAACGGCTGGAACAACGGCTCCCCGAACTGGGAGTACGGTGTATCAAAAGACGGTGACGCGGTTATCCGAAGCATTGCCGCAAACAAGATGTCTGCGAGTTATATCACTACGGATATCCTTTCGTCGCCGACCGGAAAGTTTTCTTTTAACTTGGACACGGGTCACATCGAAGCTTCCGACATCAACATCACCGGCGGCGACATAAACCTTGACGGAGGTCAGTTGTCAATAGAAAACAGCGGATTTAAGACCGACCTGTCAAGCGGATATTTGCAGATGTATTACACCACAAATATGCAAACCGGCGCAAATTATGAGTACTTTGACATTAACAATACGCTGATTGGCACGAAGTTTTATGCGACGCTCGCCGCGCTGAAGCCTGCCGCCGCGCTTGGCGTTACATCAAACGGTTTTCGATTTGGCGAGAAAGCAGAAAACGCCACGCTTGTAAACCATTGGAACACCGATTATGCCGTGATAGAAAAAGATAACGCAAGATTTCGCAAAAAAGTCGAGGTAAACGAGTCTTTAAGTGTTGCGACAGGCGGCGATGCCATCGGGTTTATCGCGCATGCGCCAAACGGCGCGAACGATGTAAGCGCGGAGCTTGGTGCTACGAGTGACGCGAGCGCACTGCTGCAAATCGTCAACAACACCAAAGGCACGGTTCCGGCGCGAATTGAAATCTACTCGAGCGGGACAAACGGAAAGGGGCATGACTTTAAAGCTTACTTCCGGCGGCGGTTACACCGGACGGCTATTTTTAGACACCACCGGACTGTATGCCGAATTTAACGACAGCGGCGACTACAAAAAACTCGCTTAGGGGCTATTGACAAAAACCGAAATCGAACAGAAAATCGCAGAGGTCAAAGCGCAGGGCGACGCCTTGCAGAAGCACAACGCGCAGCTGATACAGCAAATCGAGGTCAACAAGGTCGAAATCGCGAAGATTATCGGCAAGCTTTGACCTTTTATCCGAAATGCTTACAGACTGCGAAAAACAGGCGACAGAGCCCGCAAAAAAGAGGAGGCGAAAAGAAGATGCAGGAACGAGTGATAAAAGTCGAATACAGCCGCCCGCGTGGCTACGACGTAGGCTATCGCGCCGAAAACAACTTTACCGTGCTTGCCTTGCCGGTGCCCGCCGAACTTAAAGACGCAGATAGCTATCGTGTCTACTTTGAGTCGACGGTCGGCGAGCATTTGCAAACCGAGCCGCTGACTCCTGCGGACGGCTATGTTACTGTCAAAATTACAAGCGATGTTGTGCCCGAGCCGGGCAACAAGGCAGCGCAGCTCGTCGCATTCGAGCGGGCGAGATAGTCGGCTATTCGCCTGTGATAACGGGCACTGCAAAAGGTGTCAATCCCGGACGGCACAGAGCGGTTGGGTCACAGCCTCGCCGCCGAAATCGCGCTTAACACTGCCGCACGGCACGACCATGATAACAAGGCGGTGCTTGATAAATTTGCGGAGTCAGACGGCGAGCCGACCTATGATGGTCAGGTTATAGGTGGCGGAGGTTCAACAGAGTCGGAACTTTTATTGTTAATGTGCAGGCGCAAAGCGGGCAGATGGATATACAATTACTTCCCACAATAAGACCTACGAGCAAATAGATGCAGCTTATAAGGCGGGCAAGCAAGTTTTGATTGCTTTCACGGTTACGAATGAGAATAACACATTTTTAATTCCTCTCGGGATTGCCACAGAAACCGATTATGAGTTCTTAGTTTTTTTGCCAATGCGGTCTTTTATGTATATGTCGATAACACAGATACGTGGGATTGCTATGTGGAACCACTTGAAGCAGACAGTATTAAAGCCAAGATATCTGCCGACAGCTCTGCAAAATCATTAAGTTTACAGACAATTCTTAACAGTTTGGTTTATCCTGCGGTTAAGAAAGCCCATGAACATAATAATGAAGACGTTCTCGACAAGCTCTCTGTCTCTGACGGCAAGCTCCAATACAACGGCTCAGATGTCGGACTCAAAGGCGCCGCGGGAACACCGGGTAAAAACGGTACTGACGGCAAGACTCCGGTCAAAGGTACCGACTACTGGACTTCGGCGGACAAGGCAGAAATAGTCAACGACACACTTGCCGCCATGCCGAAGTGGACAGGAGGTAGTTATTAATGGCTTTTTGATAAAGTAGTTGACTCTATCCAACTTGACGCAGCCATGTCTTATACTGCTAACCGCATTCGTGTCAAGACAGGCGATACTAATCAGATGACATGGGATTCAGCCAAAGGCTTTGGCGACGCGGTTGACGCTATAACAGGCGGCTCTTCTGTGCCGCAGTCTGATACACGGGAAGTGTACCAAGGTACTCGCCCCGCCGAATGGCTAAGGTTGCCTGACTATGATAAAGTGGAAGACAATACTGCATATTTCTTATTTGAGCTTTTCCTTATGGAACAAACACGATATCATTACAGTTTAGAACGGCTGGTATCGCTACTATAACAGCTGGGGTTGTTTCTAACGGAGAATTTATACCGTTTGAGAATGATGATGTCGTTAGTATGCAGGGGCAATATTATAGCTGGAAAGGGATATCACGAACTTTTGATTATGCCGACTATGATACGGCGATGAGCGATGGCACGAAAACAAATTGTTGTACAATTTCAGACAACAAGTGGTTTGAATCGCATTGCTTTCGGTGGAAGTTCAAATGGCGGTGTAGAAAACAGAGGAATACGAGATATCATCATTCACAAGGAGACCATGGGAGAAGGATATGCGTGCTTCGTGCAGCAGTCAAACCAGAGAGGCTGTTTGTACTACTATGCAATTGGTGCAGGTGCAGTTGGGTATCCAACGTGTATACGAACTCTAATGTATGTACAGCATGCGGGTGGAGTAATGACAGGTGATAGTGCAGCTAATAATCCTGCACTTATTAAAATTTTGGGAACTTTTAAGAAAATAAACGTTGCTTATAACGAATTTTTTTTAATTGCTTTTCACTTATGGAACTTACTCTTGATATAAGCGGGTGGATAAAAGCGAACGACCCATATTTAAACACATGCTGCTCGCTGCGCAAATTGCTATTTACAAATTGATACTATGACAAGTTTTCCCGCTAATCTCAATCTCACTGGAACAGCACTTGAATCCGATGCGGTTCTTGCATTTTTTTAATACCTTGCCGGATATATCCACATCGGAAACGGCACGGACAATCACGCTTAAAGCACACCCGCCGTAGCGGCAGGAATCCCGGAAGCCACGCTTGCAGTGGCGACAAACAAAGGATGGACGGTGGTGACATCATGACGATTAATGGCAACTGTATCACGGCGGCAGACGGAAAGGTCTTGCAAAAGGGCGATATAACGGCGGTAACGGTTTATCTTGGTGTAAACGACAGCGCCGAAAACTGGGCGGAAATTGACGCGCCGGAAGAGCAAATCACCGATTCGGAAGCGCTGGAAATAATCACAGGGGTGCGGATATATGACGCGAGCAGAAGCAAAAGCTTATCGTAACAAGATAGATGGCGTGTTGACAAAGGTCACGACGGACGCAGAAGCTTTAAAATATGCCGAGCTTTATCCGCTGTGGAGCGGGTATGCCGATTATGCCGTCGGCAATATAGTCCGCAGACCGAGCGGACTGTATAAGTGTTACAACGCCATAACGGCAAATCCGACATGGTTGCCGGAAAACACCGCCGCGCACTGGGAGCCTATCACGGTCGGCGAGGACGGAACTATCGACAATCCGATAACCGCTGCCGCTGGTATGCGGTATTTCAAGGACAAGTATTATCTCGACGGCGGCAAAACATACAAGTGCATACGCGACGACAGCAACGGTCAAGGTACGATTTTACAGTATCTTCCGTCGCAACTTGTGGGGCATTTACTTCGAGGAGGTGATTTGAAATGAATACGGAGCAGTTTGTAAGTTTAATTAAGCGTATCGTTGCAGAGTATGCAAACGCTCATTTAGATAAAAAGCGATTGCAAGGAAATCACGGAAAACGATGTTTTTATTGTGTGGTTGTGTAAAACCTTACAGAACAGCAAGGCTTTGGCGAGCACAACGCTTTTTGACGGTATGTACTATGAGATAACATACAATGGAGACAAGCAGGAACTCTATTTGGACGCCTACAAAAAGTGGGAAAACAAGTGCATTAAAGCTGAGGAGGTATAAATATGAAAATCTGTATTTCGATAGGACACGGAAAATCGGCGCGTGGTGGGTATGACAGCGGCGCTCTCGGTGGGAACTATCAGGAGTTTAAAATCGGTCGCGAAATCGGCAAGTACATAGGCGAGATTTTTTAAAGGCTACGACTGCAAAGCTGATGTCATAAACTATGACGCGACGCTCTATCTGACCGAGCGCATAGCACATGTCAACAAACACGGCTATGACCTCGCGATGGAGATCCACCTCAACGCCGCAGGCGGCACAGGGGAGCGAGGTCTACTATAAGCACAAGAGCTCGACAGGCAAGAAGCTCGCCGGAACAATCAGCAAGAGCATAGCTAATACTTTTAGCATCCGCGACAGAGGGGCAAAGGTCAAAATCAACCCGTCAAACGGCACGGACTATTTTGGATTTGTCCGCTCGTGCAAGTGCGAATCTCTGCTGATAGAGACCGTGTTTATTGATACAGCGAGCGACCGCAAGCACGTCGAGACCGCCGCAGGACAGAAGCAGTGCGCAGAGGCTATCGTCAAGGCTATCGCCGATTTTTACGGCATAAAGAAAAAGTCCGCTCCGGCAGTCAAGCCGAGTGAAGACAAGCCTGCGTCGGCAACCGTCAGAGCGGGCGATATCGTCAAGATAAAGGGCAGCAAGTACGCCACCGGGCAGAAGATACCGATGTGGGTCAAGCTTAAAAAGCACACGGTCAAATCGGTCAGCGGAAACAAGGCACTGCTCAAAGAGATAAACAGCTGGGTCTATACCGACGACCTTACTGTTTTGCAGTCGTCTGCAAAGATCGTCGCTGTCGGCAGCAAGGTCAAAATAAAGCCCGGTGCGACCTACGGCGGACTCACGGCGGCACGTGGTTCGATGGTGCCAAACACTCAGCTGACAAGGACTCACACCGTCGGCAAAATACAGGTAAACGGCGGAGTCCGTGAAGCACTTTTGACGGATATAGCGAGCTGGGTTGCCGTCAAATATCTGAGGTAGTCGGATGACCGTGGGAGAAATCGCCGCGATATGCGGAATACCGTCTGCGGTGACCGTCGCCATAGTCGGCTTTTTTGTGTGGCTTTTGGAGCGGAGCATCGTGAAGCGTGAAACCGCCCGAGCGGCAGAAGAGGCAAGGCGCGAAAAGCCCGCGAAAAAGAAGAAGCGAAGCTCGGAGCAGAGCGCGTAAAACAGGAAAACTCGCGAAAAGTTTTTGAGAAAAACTTGCTTGCGAGTACAAACGCCGCGCTTGCCGTAAGCGAAGCAACCGCCCGCGCAGTCCAGCGCATACCGGACGCGCATTGTAACGGCGATATGAGCGATGCGCTCGAATACGCCGCGAAAATAAAGCACGAACAGCGAGATTTTCTCGCTGCGCAGGGCATAGACAACATATTTTAGGAGGCTATCAAAATGGCAAAAAATCAAAAGACATACTGGCAAATATCAGCAACGTCAAAGGTCGGCACATGGGTGCGCGGCATCCTGCTGATTATCTCGCTCGTCAACATGGCGCTTTCCGCCGCCGGAAAGCTCCGATTCCTGCGGACTACAACGAGATTTACACCGTCGTCAGCGTCGTGTTCTCGGTGCTCGTCGGCATATCGGCTTATTGGAAAAAATAACAGCTTTACTGAGGCGGCACAGACTGCCGATAAGTTCCTGCACGAGCAGGGCTCGGCGATTGAGGATCCGGGCACGGACGAGGAGGCAGAGTGATGATAACAGCGATTCTTTTTAATCTGCTTAATCAGCTGGGGCTTTTGGAGCATGGGCTATCGTGCAGATTCAAGCTTCTCGGCATGATTTAACTCGTGCGTTTTTTCGTGCGTTTTTCGTGCGTTTTTCGTGCGTTTTAAAACCAACTTGCTTATAACTTGCTTATAACTTGCAACTAACTTAGGACTAAAAATGACCGGGCAGGGGAGAAATCCCTTTGCCCGGTCATTTTTGTTTTTGATTAGTCGACAAGCGCGAGCTCGTCGTAGTAGTACTGTTTGTCGTCGATTGTGACTTCCGGCTCGCCGTTGATGGCTGCGGTGGCCGTTGCTGTACTCGCCCGCGAAAGCGATGGCTTCGTCAAGTGTAAAGCTGCGGTTGGTGATGATCTCGTAGACGGGTTTCGTTGGTGTTGGTGTTGATGATTTTCATTTTCTTTTATCCTTTTCTTTTAGAGCTTTCTGCTCTTTCATTGTCTATATTATAGCATACTATGCCGAGTATGTCAACACTTTTTTCAAAAGTTTTTGAAAAATATTTAAAAAAAAAAGCTTGTACTCATGAAAGAGACTGCTTTTATAGCGTGACCATTGTTACGTCTTGTCGCTAAAAATTTGACGATTGCTTTTTAGTGACCTGCGCCTGCGGTATGCCGTCGGCTGCGCATTTTGCCTTGAATCACGTGCGACTAAGTCTTTGGGCAAAGCTGGCGCGAACCATGTCGCCATGTCTTTTTTTTTATACCGGCGCTTGACCGCCGTCGAAGTGTGCGTCTTGCGCTTTGCGTTTCTTCCATACTTTCTATCTCCGCTACTTTTTATGCCCAGGAAAATTTGTTCCCACGGCGGATGAGCGTTCCATTCTCCAACAGCTTTTGGTAACATTAACTCTGATATAATAGTCAAGGTGCTGCTTTATGGCATCGACACTTCCGTGTTGTCGTCGAGCAAATGCTCGGGCATTTTTACGGTTACTTTGTGATACGCTAAGCATATCGATAAAAAAAGATTTTCGGAGTGACGGAAACTGTTCTCCATTAATTATGTCGACATAGCAATTCACGACCGCCGCAGGCGAGGTCTTAAATGCCGAATCTCTGTGGATATCGATTTCTCCGATATAAGTGACTCTTTCTTCCAATGTCTTCATTTTCAATTCTTCCTTTCTTTTTTGAGGTTCTTGCCTCATTCATTGCCTATATTATAGCATACTATGCCGAGTATGTCAACGCTTTTTCAAACTTTTTTAAAAATTTGAAAGTTTTTTCTTTTTTGATTTTAGCAACATATAACTATATAGTCAAGCCAAAAAAGTGGACACATAACATTTTGCCGACGTCGGCAAAATATAAAACAGCAGCCCCGCCGGGCAAGAGACTGCCGCGTGAAATAGGATATAGAGCCAGAGGCTCTTTAATTGCATTATATAGCACGATTCTTTATAATTAGCAAGATAAAATAGCGGACAGGTCCGCCTATCCGATATTTTACCGATATTCGAAAAGTGAACCGACAAAAAATAAAGATGGTGTTCGACTTTTCAAAGATTGGTGGAGACGAAGAGGATCGAACTCTCGACCTTACGGATGCGAACCGTACGCTCTCCCAGCTGAGCTACGCCCCTTTGGTTTGCTATGTGATTATAAGATTTTTTGCGGTTTGTCAAGTGTTCGGAGGCGGTTTGGAAAAATTTTTTCTTCGCCGCCCCGGTTTTTATGCCATCGGCTTGCAGACATCGACCCAGCTTTCGGGCTTGGGTATTCCTCGAGCTCGGCGGGAGTCAGCTCTATCATGCTGTTGCTGCTGCCGCAGGCGGGGTATACCGTGTCGAATCTCTTGAGTGATTCGTCGAGATATATCTTCACGCCGTCGTTCACGGCAAACGGGCACACTCCGCCGACCGCGTGGCCGATAAGCTGCGCCGCCTCTTCGTGCGAGAGCATCTTTGCCTTCTTGCCGAAGCGCGATTTGTATTTTGCGTTGTCTATCTTCGTGTCGCCCGCCGTGACGATGAGTATCGGCTCGCCGTCGAGCGAAAATGATATAGTCTTTGCTATCCTGCCCTCTTCGCAGCCGAGAGCTTTTGCCGCGAGGGCAACGGTCGCGCTCGACTCGTCTATCTCCATCACTCGGTTCTCGATTCCGAGACTTCCTGAAATATTCTCTGACTCTTTCTATTGACATTGGGTTTCCTCCAAATGCAAAAAGCCGCAGGATCAACCGTGCGGCTCTTGAATTTTTGTTATTTGCGGCTCTTCTTGCTCTTGACTCCGTCGGTGACGCTCTTTTCCGGCGCGCTGAACGCCGCGAGCCTGATTATCAGGATGATGAGTATCGCCGCGAGCTGAGCAGGCGTAGACTATCCACATGTTCGTAACGCTCGAGATGAACTTGCCGATGAACGGCACGCAGTGCGTGGCGAGCGCGACTATTGAAGCACCCTCGGGCAAAGACGAACCGAACGCAAATTCGTATTTGCCGCCGAGCTTGTACAGCGCAACTTCGTCTGTGGATGCAGCGGATGCCCTGCGTGTGAGGCACAGCGAGCCGCTCTTTATATTCGAGCCTGCGACATTTTTCGCTGCACACGGCGAGTCCGCGGTCGAGCAGGAATTTGTCGGGGTGCGCCGCTGCAACGCAGAAAGCGCGGTGACGAGCGACACAACGGCTATTATGATGATGAGAACAGTCGTGAATATCCTCGCGCCCTTGAATTTATCTTTCTGCGGCTTGAATCCGTTCTGGAGCATCGCACCCGAGTAGTCCGAGGTGCGCTCGAAGTCGAATTTCGGCTCGACCTTGGATGCTGTCTCCTCGGAGAGGTTCTTGCGCGGTCTGCTCTTGTCTATCGGCGCGCCGAAATATCCGTGGGGATCGGGTTCGCCGTATTCATTCTTCTGCTTTTCAACAGGCACTTCTTTAACTTCGGGCTCTGACTCTTCGACAGAAACCTCTTCCTCGCCGGAATAAGTCTCTTCAAAGTCGTCCTCTACCGGTTCGAGCTCGTTTGCGGAGATAACCGGAGTTGTCTATCACGCTGTCATAGCTGCGCTCTTCAACGCGTCTCGCTTCCTCAGCCGCTTTTGCTTCGGCTGCTGCTCTTGCTTCAGCTGCTGCCTTTGCTTCGGCTGCTGCTGCGCGGGCTTCCTCGGCTTTCGTGCTTCTTCGGCGGCTTTTATCTCTGCCGCCGCCTTTTCCGCCGCCGCGTTCAGCTCATCCTGCTTGGCCTTTTCCATGCGCGTCTCAAATTCGGCGTTGAGCTGTTCGATGGTCTTTGGCATGAATTTATCCATTTTCTCTTCACCTTCCGACTTAAAACAAAAATCTCCTATACAAGTCTATTATAAAGTATAATATTTGAAGCACACAAAGTCAACAAAAAAGCCCGAATGTCGCAGAACATGCGCGCATTTGCTCAAAAAAGGCTGAAAAAGCGGGCACATAAAGTATAATCAAAGCGGAGAAAACAGAAAAGGAGAAAGACCATGGGAATGAAAGAATGCACACTGGCGAGCTCTAATATCCGAACGAGGAGTCGATATTTGACGAGCAGCTCAAAAAGCTCGATCTGCTCTACGAGTTCAATTCAACGCGCCCCACGGAGCAGAAGAAAAAAGGCAGGAATTAATGAAAGAGATGTTTGCCGAAATAGGCAAGAACTGCTATCTCGAGCCGCCGTTTCACGCGAATTGGGGCGGGGCGCATATGCATCTGGGCGACAGTGTATACGCTAATTTCAATTTCACCGCCGTGGACGACTCGCATATCTATATCGGCTCTTATACGATGATAGGACCCAACGTGACCGTTGCCACAGCGGGGCATCCTATTCTGCCCGAGCTGCGCGAAAAGGCGTATCAGTTCAATATGCCCGTGCATATCGGCAGAAACTGCTGGATAGGTGCGGGAGCTGTGATAATGCCCGGAGTGACGATAGGGGACAACAGCGTTATCGGCGCGGGGAGCGTCGTGACGAAAGACATTCCGGCGAACGTCGTCGCCTACGGTAATCCCTGCCGCGTTGCGAGGGAGATAAGCGAGCACGACCGCGAGTTTTATTATAAAGACAGACGAATTTCGCAGAAGATTTTTGACGAAGTAAAGAAAATGTAAAGTAAACCCGCCAAAGTAAACCCGCCGCAGATATAAGTCTGAGGCGGGTTTTTGCTATAGTTTTTACAGTGTTTACGGTTGAATCTTTGCCGTTATTCGCCTTACGGAGAAAATGATGTTTGCTAATGACCAAAGCGTAATTATAACATACAGAAAACGGAACAAGAAGGTTAAAAACGGCAGTAAATCCTGATGAGGAGAAGTGAATACAGGGTGTATTACCCAATCATATTGCATGGTGATTCGCATCAAAATCATCGGTATCGCCGACAAGACAAAGACGGTGAAGAAAGAACGGAATTTACGAATTTGAGCTCTCCTTGAAAGATAGAAGAAGAACAGGCTGACAAAGGCGACCGCCCAGATGAAGCGAAACGCGTAAAAAGTAAAACATTCCATACTCTGAAATCCTTATGCAGTCATAATAGAAATCGTGCATATGTGTAAAAAAGAAGTTAAATACAGGGCGGAAAAAAGCTCGCAGACGCAGTATATTATCGCCTGCATGAACAGCGGCCAAAGCACCTCGAAAATCACGACAAAAAGCTTTTTTTTTTTTCATCACTTCACATCCTTTCAATTTCCTTGAGGCGGATAAATGACAATACTTCTGCGCTACAATTATATTTTAACAGAAAGAGTAAAAAAGTCAATCGTGTTTTGATTTTTAAAAAAGTTAAAGAATCAATCCCACCTTTGCAGAGCGGGATTGATTCTTTGTTTGTGCTTATTTATATTTCGGTCTTGCGACATATGAGGTGTGGAGCACTTCGTGAGCCTTGTGGCTGCCGGGCTCGCCGAGGAACTCGGCGTAGAGACGCTTGACAGCCTCGCTCTCATGCGACTTGCGCAGGGGCATATCCTTGTCCGCCTCGTGAGAGCTGCGGCTCTGCGCGCTCTGAGGTCGACGAAGTTGCGCACGACTGCGTGCTGTATCGGCTGGCCGCCGCCGTTGACGCAGCCGCCGGGGCAGCCCATGATCTCTATGAAGTGGTAGTCGGCGGTGCCGTTTTTGACCTTCTCCATAATAGTGTTGGCGTTTGCGAGTCCGCTGACTACGCAGACCTTGACTTCCATGCCGTTGACGGTGTAGGACGCTTCCTTTATGCCCTCGGTGCCGACCTTACGGCGGTTCTCAGCGGAGGCCGGTTCTCGGCGCCGCTTCCATAACGCCGGTTGCGCCGAAGATGACTGCCGCGCCGGTGGAATCGCCGAGCGGGTTGTCAAACTCCTCGTCGGGCAGGTGCTTGAAGAAGATACCCGCGCTTTCTATCATTCTTCCGAGCTCTCTCGTGGTCAGAGAGTAGTCGACATCCGGATAGCCGGACGCGGACTGATTTTCGCGCTTTGTCTCGAACTTCTTCGCCGTGCAGGGCATTATGCCGACAACGACGATATCCTTCGGGTCGATTCCCATCTTCTTCGCATACCAGGTCTTGATTACCGCGCCCGACATCTGCTGGGGTGACTTGCAGGAGAGGTGATCGAGCATATCGGGGTAGTAATGCTCGCAGTATTTTATCCATCCGGGCGAGCAGGAGGTTATCATCGGGAGCACGCCGCCGTTTTGGACTCTGCCGAGGAACTCGTTTGCCTCTTCGACTATAGTGAGGTCTGCGCCGAAGTCGGTGTCAAAGACCTTGTCGAAGCCGAGACGTCTGAGCGCCGCGACCATCTTGCCCTGAACGTTGGTGCCTATGTGCATTCCGAAGCACTCGCCGAGAGTGACGCGGATAGAGGGCGCGGTGTGGACAACGACGAACTTCTCGGGGTCGTTTATAGCCTCGAGCACCTTTTGCGGTGTCGTCCTTCTCGTAGATAGCGCCGGTCGGGCAGTTGACTTTGCACTGGCCGCAGGAGACGCACGCCACGGAGTCGAGCGGCTTCTCTTCGAATGCCGAGCCGATGTGAGTGTCAAAGCCGCGGGCGTTTGCGCCGATAACGGAGATATGCTGAGCCTGGCACGCGGCTACGCAGCGGCGGCAGAGGATGCACTTTCCGTTATCTCTTATCATATGTATGGCGGAGTCGTCGTATTCGTGGACGGGATTCGCGCCGTCGAAGCGACCCCTCGTCGTCAACGCCGAACTCCTTGCAGAGCTGCTGGGCTCGCAGGTTCCGCTGCGTATGCAGGAGAGACACTTTCTGTCATGCGTAGAGAGGATGAGCTCGAGAGTCGTCTTGCGGCTCTTTGCGCACGCGCTCCGTGTTTGTGAATATCTCCATGCCCTCGTTTACGGGGTAGACGCAGGCGGTCACGAGCGAGCGGGCGCCTTGACCTCGACCATGCAGATACGGCACGCGCCGATTTCGTTTATCTTCTTGAGGTAGCAGAGGGGTCGGGATCTCTATGCCGGCCGTACGCGCCGCCTCAAGTATGGATATGCCTTTGGGTACGCTCAGAGGCATATTGTTTATCTTTAATATTTACCATTTCCATGCTGTGTTGACCCTCCTTCCTTAACCTTTTGCTGATAGCCTTGGCACGCTTGCAGTTTTCAAGGCAGACGCCGCACTTGATGCACTTGGCGGTGTCTATCTCGTACGAAGGCAGCTTGTGACCCTCTGCGATATAGTCGGTCTTGCCGATAGCCGAGACGGGCAGTTTCTGGCGCAAAGGCCGCAGCCGATGCACAGATCCTTGTCTATCTTGAAGCTCAGCAGCGCCTTGCAGACGCCTGCGGGACACTTCTTGTCAACTATATGCGCTATGTACTCCTCGCGGAAGAACTTGAGGGTTGCGAGAACGGGGTTGGGCGCCGATCTGACCCAGACCGCAAAGCGAGTTCTCTTTTATGTAGTGGGCGAGCTCCTCGAGCTTGTCGAGGTCGTCGAGAGTCGCCTTGCCGGCGATTATCTTCTCGAGTATCTCCTGCATTCTTCTCGTGCCGATACGGCAGGGGAGCACTTTCCGCAGGACTCGTCAACTGTGAAGTCGAGGAAGAATTTAGCTATCGACCATGCAGTTGCTGTCATCCATGACTATAAGTCCGCCCGAACCCATCATGCAGCCTATGGCGGTTAGGTTGTCGTAGTCTATCTCGGTGTCCATGAGGCTTGCGGGGATGCAGCCGCCGGAGGCCGCCGGTCTGCGCAGCCTTGAACTTTCTGCCGTTGGGTATGCCGCCGCCGATGTCCTCGACTATCTCGCGCAGGGTCGTGCCCATGGGGATCTCAACGAGGCCGGTGTGCTTTATGTTGCCGCCGAGCGCAAAAGACCTTGGTGCCCTTGGAGCGCTCGGTGCCCATGGAGGCGAAGCTCTCCGCGCCGTGCAGGATTATCTGCGGGATATTTGCGAAGGTCTCGACGTTGTTTTCGGTAGTGGGCTTTCCGAAAAGACCCTTCTCCGCCGGGAACGGAGGTCTCGGACGGGGCTCGCCGCGGTTGCCCTCTATGGAGGTCATGAGCGCCGTCTCCTCGCCGCAGACGAATGCGCCTGCACCGAGTCTTATGTGGAGGTCAAAATCGAAGCCGCTGTCGAATATGTTTTTGCCGAGCAGCCCGAGCTCGCGGGCGGAGTCAATGGCTATTTGAAGTCTCTTGACCGCTGGGATACTCCGCGCGGACGTAGATGTAGCCCTCGGTGGCGCCGGTGGCGTAGCCGCATATGGCCATGGCCTCGACGATGCAGTGCGGGTCGCCCTCAAGCACGGAGCGATCCATGAACGCGCCGGGGTCGCCCTCGTCGGCGTTGCAGACGACATATTTCTGATCCGCCTGATTCTTTCTCGTGAAGCTCCACTTGAGTCCGGTCGGGAATCCGCCGCCGCCTCTGCCGCGAAGGCCGGAGTCCTTGACTATCTGGATGACCTCGTCCGGGGTGTATTCGGTCAGGCACTTTGCGAGAGCCTGATAGCCGTCCATGGCTATGTATTCGTTGATATTTTCGGGGTCGATGACGCCGCAGTTGCGCAGCGCGACGCTCTTCTGCTTCTTATAGAACTGAGTCTCGTTGAGGCTCTTGACGGTGTCGCCGGCGACGGTATCATCGTAGAGCAGATGCTTGACTATTCTGCCCTTGATGAGGTGCTCGTCAACTATCTCCGAACGTCCTCGACCTTTATCTGGCTGTAGAACGCGCCTTCGGGATAAACAACGACTATCGGACCCAGGGCGCACAGACCGAAGCAGCCTGTCCTGATGACCTTGATTTCGTCTGCGAGACCTTTTTCGGCGATCTCCTTTTTCAAACTCGGCAATTATTTCTGCACTGTGAGAAGAAGTACAGCCGGTACCGCCGCAGACAAGAACGTGTGAACGATACATTGATTTTCCTCCTTGTTATTTGGCGATAGCGCCGACCGTGAATTCGCCGACGGTTGCCGTTGACGAGATGATCGCTGACGATGCGCGCGACCATTTCGGGCGTTACCTTGACATAGGTGACCTTTTTCTTTGCCGGGCTCGAGAACCTCGACTATCGGCTCATACTGGCACATGCCGATGCAGCCGGTCTGCGAGACGGTGACATGCCGCTGAGATTACGGCGTGCAATCTCGTCAACGAGTGCGGTGAGCACGGGCTTTGCGCCTGCCGCGATGCCGCAGGTAGCCATGCCGACGAGCACGCGGGTTGTGTATTCGTTGTCTTCGCGGATATTCATATTGGCCTTTTGCCTTATCTCTTATTGCGTTAAGTTCAGCAAGTGATTTCATGGTTATTCCTTTCCCGGCGCAGGGCGCCGTCATATGGTTTTTTTAAAGTAGCGCTGTGTTCTCGTCGATATATTCTTTCATCCACTGCACAACATCCGGATTGTCGAGCGGCACGCCGTCGAGGATATTTTTAATTTCCCGCGTGTCGAGCACGAATTCTTTTCGTCGGCCGAGCGGCGGTAGATAAAATCCCTGTCGGTGTTCATTGATATGAGCACCGTTACCGTCGAGGTCATGTCCCCGAGGGGGGAGTGAAGTCTATGCTGTCCGAATGAAATACGGCTTTTGTGGAGGTGCCGACGCCTTTTTTTTCGAGGTTATCTCAAAACTGCCGCCGGTCTGCTCTGCCGCGAGGCGGAACAGCGGTATGCCCATGCCGACCTTGCGCGTTGTGCGCGTGGTGAAAACGGATCGCAGACATTTCGAAGCTGTTCTTCGTCCATGCCGCAGCCGTTGTCGGAAACCGTGAGCGTGAGTAGATGCTCTTCTCTGCTTTCGCTGACATCTATTGTTATCAGCGACGCCCCGGCTGATATGGAGTTCTGGGCTATATCGAGAATGTTGAGTGACAGCTCGCGCATGGCGTTAAGCGTCCAGGTATTTGTCGAGAATGCCGTCTATCTGATCGGGAGTGAGTCTGCCGTAGACATCGTCGTTGATCGTCATGACGGGGCGAGTCCGCACGCGCCGATGCAGCGGCAGGCTTCGATGGAGAAGCACGCGTCGTCACTGCACTCGCCGGGGCCGATGCCGAGTCTCTCGCTTATCTTGTCGAGGATAGCCTGCGAGCCTTTGACATAGCAGGCGGTTCCGAGACATACGGAGATATTGTATCTGCCCTTGGGGCTCAGAGCGAACTGGGCGTAAAAAGTCGATACGCCGTATACCTTCTCGAGCGGAACGTCCATTCCCTCGGCTATCATAGCCTGTACCTCGAACGGAAGATAACCGTAGATGAGCTGAGCCTCCTGCATGACGTGCATCAGCAGGCTCTTGTCGCCGTTGCATTCTGCGATAACGGCATTGAGCTTCTCTTCCTGTTCCGGGGTGCCGGAAAAAGGTATCTTACTGATTTTTTTGAGCATTTGTAGCCTTTCCCTCCTTAGGTTTGAGAAAAATAACAGATAGGCAAAAAGGGGGTTCCTTTTCACATTAAGAGTAATTATATCATGCGGGTCTGAAAATTGCTACAGTTTAAGGAAAAAAAAAAAATATCGATAAACTATATACCAATTACATACCCTGCAGGTAGTAATTACCTTTCAACAGATCAATGACCGCCTGCGGCGATGCGCAGGGGGAGCTCAAGCTCGATGCTCGTCAAGCCGACATTTTCGAGACAGTGCGCGTCGGATGCGCGCAGAAGCCTCATTTTTCGGAGCAGCGGATGCTCTTCAATGAGCCTGTCCGCCTGAGCGAAAGCGGACATCTCGGCGTTTGCGAATCCCCAGCTTTCGTCGAACGAGCCGAGGTTTGCAACCACGCTGAACGACGGGCGGTCAACATGAGCGGGATAGCAGACCCCGCCGAAGCCGGAGACGAGCGGGAAAACCTCGCCGATTGAAATAAAGCTCGCCGTGCTCAGCAGATTCTCCTCGCGCCCGAGAATACCGTCCCTGTCGTCCATTATCAGCTGTTCGCCGAAAATATCGAGCCGATTTTTTTAATCTTCGGCAGGCGCTCGGCAACATAGCTCGAAAACGCGAGCGCGGAATCGACATCCGGAAACAGGCACACGACGTGGACTTCCTCTGAAGTTGTCAGCTCCATGCCGGGCACGAAAGTGATTCCGGCTTCCTCAGCCGCACGCGCCGCGGCGGGGCAGTTGAGCGAGGAGTTGTGGTCGGTCAGCGCAAGGATATCCAGCCCCATGACCTTTGCCATGTTGACAAGGTTATAGGGGAGTCATCTCCTCGTCGCCGCAGGGCGACAGACACGAGTGGATATGCAGATCACATAAAAAATCCCGGCATAATTCGACTCGAATATTTTGCTGGCTTCGTTTGAAGTAATAAGTGAAATGTATGCGGTATGGGCGGATGTCGCCCGCGGTTTAGCACAAGTTTATTGACTCGCAGTTTGTATTCGACGCACCGTTGCCGCGCAAGCGGTGGGAAAGCTTATTATAGCCAACTTTTGAAAACAAATTTTATAACACTGTGGAATTTTATTTTGGCTCCCTTAAAGGGAGCTGACTCGGCGTAAGCCGAGACTGAGGGATTGCGGTACAGAACCGACTGATTTTTTGCCTCTTCCGCACAAATCCCCACAATACAGCATATTTATACTTCTTATATTATACATGGTTATATCAATAAATCAATACATATATATCAATTATGATATGTCTTTTTCAGCTCTTTTGTCGCTTCGCCGCTGAGCAGGCAGAGCGAGATGAGATTCGGCACCGCCATGAGCGCGTTCGCGAGGTCTGAGAGCTCCCATACGAGCTCGAGGTCGGTGACGCATCCGACGAATACCGCCGCGGCGTAAATTATATTGTATATTTTCGCGCTCTTGGCGCCCAGCAGATATTCGAGCCCGCGCCGCCCGTAATATGACCAGCCGATGAGCGTTGCAAAGGCAAAAATGCAGATACTCACGCAGACGAAAATGCTCCCGGCTTTTCCGAATACGCTGCCGAATGCCGCGGCGCAGGCGAGTGAGCCGTCGCCGTCCGTCGGCGCGCCGGAGACCAAGAGAGTTATTGCAGTCACGGTGCACATGACGACTGTGTCGAGAAAAACCTCAAGTATGCCCCAGCAGCCCTGCTCGGCGGGTGAATCCGTCTGCGCCGCCGCGTGGATTATCGCGTTGCTGCCGAGCCCTGCTTCGTTTGAAAAAACTCCGCGCGCCACCCCGTAGCGCAGAGCTTTTTTTATCCCGTAGCCCGCCGCTCCTCCTGCCGCCGCACGCAGCGAAAAAGCCTCGGATATTATGCGTGAAAACGCCGACGGCACGGCGCGGAAGTTCTTTATTATGACCGCGAAGCTCGCGAGAATGAATATCGCCGTCATGGCGGGAATTATCTTCTCCGCCGCCGAGGCGATCCTCTTGAGCCCGCCGCAGGTTATCGCGAACACGCCGGCGGCGAGAATCAATCCCGTTATCGCGGGACTCAGCCCGAATGAGCCCGAGAGCGAGAGCGCGGCGGCGTTCGCCTGGGTCATATTGCCGATGCCAAACGAGGCTATGACCAACAGAACGCAGAAAATTTTTGCCATGTGCCTGAATCCCAGTCCGCGCTCCATATAGACGAACGCGCCGCCCATCCATTCGCCGTTTTCGTCGCGGTATCTGTATTTTTATGCCGAGTATATTTTCGCAGCACGCGCTCATCATGCCGATTATCGCGCTTATCACCATCAGAAAACCGCGCCCGCGCCGCCGGAGGCTATCGCCGCCGCCACGCCGACTATGTTGCCCGTGCCCATGCACGCGGCGAGTGCGGCGGAGAGCGCCTGCGTCTGCGATATCGAGCCTTTGCCGGATTCCCGGCTCTTTTGCTGAATATACTGCCGAGCGTCGTTTTCATCCATGTGCCGACGTGCGTTATCTGGAAAAATCCCGACCGCACGCTCAGCAGAAGCCCCGTGCCCGTGAAAGCGACGAGCAGCGGGACTCCCCAGACCGCCGAATTTATCGAAGAAACGAGCGAACAAAACGAGTCCGTGAGATCACCTCCGAAAAATGAAAAGGATTGATTTAAAGCGCGGATTAGTATATACTATAATCTGTATAATAAGATTCGCGAAAGGGAACGTGATATCTTGAAAAGATTTCGGATTTGTCAAGACCGCGGCGGTCTGCCCGAGGGTGACGGTCGGCGCGGCTGATAAAAATGTTGATAATATGCTGCCGCTGATAAAAGGGGCGGCTTCGTCCGGCGCGCAGATAATTGCCCTGCCGGAGCTGTGCATAACAGGCTATACCTGCTCCGATCTTTTTTCGCAGGACAGGCTCATCGAAAGTGCGGAGGCTGCGCTCGGCAGACTCGTTCTTGAATGTGCCGATATCGGCGCGCTCGTGATAGTCGGACTCCCGGTGCGCGTGCGCGGCAGGCTCTTCAACTGCGCCGCCGCATTCCAGAACGGCAGGCTTATGGGCGTTGTCCCGAAGAGCTATCTGCCGAATTACAACGAGTTCTATGAAAAGCGCCACTTCGTCTCGGGGCTTGATACGCCGTGCGATACCGTCACCCTCTGCGGGCAGGAGGTGCCGTTCGGCAATATGCTCTTCTGCGCGGACAACGGCGCGGCGGTCGGAATTGAGCTGTGCGAGGATATGTGGGTGCCTGTGTCGCCCGGAACAGTCCTTGCGCTCAGCGGCGCGGATATAATAGTGAATATCTCCGCCTCCGACGAAATGGTCACAAAGAACGATTTCAGATTGAGCCTCATTGAGCAGACGAGCGCGCGGTGCTACTGCGGCTATGTCTATTCCTCCGCCGGCATCGGAGAGAGCACGACTGACCTTGTGTTCTCCGGCGCATGTACGATAGCCGAAAACGGCGGCATACTCGCGAGAAACGAGCGCTTTGAGCGAAACGGCGCGGCGGTTTACGCCTGCATCGATATCAAAAAGCTCGAAGCTCTGCGCCGAAACAGCGAATTTTATGACAACGCGGCTCGCTATGCCGACCACGATATAAGGCGCGTTGATATAACCCTGCCGGAGCTCAAAGAGAGCGATATTGACAGGACTTTTGATGCGCACCCGTTCGTGCCCTCGGATGAAAAAAGTCAGACGCGCGCGCTGTGCCGAGATATTCAATATCCAGGCGGCGGGACTAGCGAAGAGAATCGAGCATATCGGGCTTAAAAAGGCAGTCATCGGCATCTCGGGCGGACTTGATTCGGCTCTTGCTCTGCTTGTTGCGGACAAGGCTTTTGACCTTCTCGCCCTGCCGAAAGAAAATATAATCTGCATCACGATGCCGGGCTTCGGCACGACGAAGCGCACGAAGTCGAGACGCCGTCACGCTCACCGAGTGCATCGGAGCGCAGCTTAGGGATATAGATATTGTCCCCGCGTGTACTCAGCATATGCGGGACATAGGTCAGATATGAGCATACTCGACGTGACTTATGAAAATGTTCAGGCGCGCGAGCGCACGCAGATACTCATGGACACCGCAAACAAAAGAGGGCGCGTTGCTCGTCGGCACGGGAGATCTGTCCGAGCTTGCGCTCGGCTGGTGCACCTATAACGCCGACCACATGAGCATGTACGGAGTCAACTGCTCCGTGCCCAAGACGCTCGTGCGATATCTCGTCGATTTCGTTGCGGACGAGAGGGGAGGCAAGCTCGGCGAGTGCTCTGCGAGATACTCGCGACTCCTGTCAGCGAACTGCTCCCGCCCGACAAAAACGGCAAAATAGCGCAAAAGACCGAGGATACACTCGGTCCCTATGAGGTTCACGATTTCTTCCTCTATCATTTCCAGCGCTTCGGCGCTTCACCCGACTAAGCTCATGTTCATGGCGTGCCGCGCGTTTGACGGAGTATACAGCCGCGAGCAGATTGAAAAAATGGCTCAGGTTATTTATGAAGAGATTCTTCTCCCAGCAGTTCAAACGCTCCTGCATACCGGACGGTCCGAAGGTCGGATCTGTCAGCCTCTCGCCTCGCGGCGACTGGCGTATGCCCTCCGACGCGGATGCCTCCGCATGGCTCGATATCTGATGAAAGGATAAACGAAAATGAAGAAGTTCAAAAGCTTTATCGCCGTTCTGCTCTGCCTTGCCGCCGTATTCTGCACTGCGGGCTGTTCGGCATCAAAAAGAGCGCGCTGAATATCTCGGGCGCGCAGATAGACTATGAGACGTTTTTATATTATTTCGACCAGGTTCACGCGTTCCCCGAAAAATATGAGCTTGCCGCCGATGCGACGAACGAGCAGATGATCGACGCCGCGATTGAGCTGTGCTGCGAATATGTCGCGGTCAACACGAAAACTCTCCGAATACGGGCTGACTCTCTCCGCCTCCGAAAAGCGCTCGGCTTCGAATAATCTTGAAGACCTGTGGCATGTTTTTTCGGGCTACTATGAGAAGCTCGGCGTGTCGAAGCAGACGCTCATGAAGATAGAGACCGCCGACACCTCGCGCAACAGACTTTTCTATTATATCTATGACGAGGGCGGCGAAAAGGCGGTCAGCGAGGACGATATAAAGAAATACTATAACGAGAATTATATCTCCTTCCGCGCCATAACCGGCTATCTCACAACTACCGACGCGAACGGCGACACCGTAGTTATGACTGCGGATCAGAAAGCGGCAATGAACAAAGGAGTTCATGGAGCTCTCGACGCGCCTGGGCAACGGGCAGACGATGAACGAGATAGTTGAGCTCTATTCCAAAGCATCCGGATTCCACAGTTTCGGATCAGCTCCAGTTTATAAAAAAGGCACGGATTCCTATCCCGAGGGCTTCTTTGAAAAGGTTCAGCAGCTCTCCGTCGGCTCGAACACCGTGCTTATCATGGACAACTATATTTTCCTTATTCTCAGAGAGAATCCTCGGAGGACGAGGCGAAGCAATACTACGACCGCTACCGCGACGACTGCCTCAAAAAAGAGCCTGCGCGGGGACGAGTTCAAGACAATAGTCGAGGGCTACGCCTCCGAGCTTTCGGTCGAGCGCAACGACAGAGTCATAAACAAGGCTGTCAAGGAGGTTCTCAAAGATGGCTGATATAATCAGAAATGAGGTCATCGATGCCGTACTCACACGCCAGACAATAAGAGAGTATAAGCCAATAATGCTCACCGACGCTCAGCTCGATACGCTGACCGCGGCGGCGATGATGGCTCCGAGCGGGCGCAACTGCCAGCCCTGCCATGTCAGATTCATATGCAACGACGCTATGCTACGCCAGATGCAGATAGATTTCAAGAATATCGTCGGCTGGGACACTCCCGTTCACACGCGAAGCGACAAGAACCCGTTCTATCACAATGCGCCGGTGTTCGCCGCAATATTCGCAAAGCCCGGCAGTCAGATGGATGCCGGAATCATGGTCGAGAACATATGCATCGCCGCAAAGGGACTCGGGCTCGGTACATGTATAGTCGGCAGCGCGGGCGCGCTGTTTGACGACACCGACAAGGGGTGCTTATTGGCGCGGGGAGATCGACATTCCCATTGATCTTCAGTATATGATAGGCGCTGCGATAGGCGTGCCGGATGAAGTGCCGGAGCAGAAGCCGCGCGATCCGAGTCATTACAAAACAATAAGATAACAAAAAGATAAGATAAAATAAACTAACCGCCGCAGAGAATAAACTTTGCGGCGGCTGTTTTTATAAATTTTGTTCACTGCATGAAAACCGCCCGTGCCGAAAATCAGCACGGGCGGAATTTAATTTATCTGTTCTTTATGATATGGGGCAGGATGAGAATATATTTGACGAGCATATAGACTATTGCGACCGGGACATTCACGACATTCTTCGTGAAGTTTGAAAGGAAGTCGGTGGGCAGCTCTTCATGCTCCTTGGCTTCGCCCTTGGTGGTCTTCTTTATCGCGTATTCGTCGAACTTCTCGTAGCCGGTTGCCTCGCAGGTCTCATCGTCAACGTCAACGGTGTATGCGCGGTAGATAAGTCTGTCGCCGTCGATGGTAAAGGTGCTGAACATCGATTTGTAGGGCTGCGCGGCAACGGCGGAATTCTTGAGGATAGGCTCCATGGCGTCCTCGTGAACGCCGTAGCGCTTTGTGCCTGCGGTGTTGGGCAGGATATGTACCGTGCCCTCGGGATTGAGCGCGTAGGTTATCTCCTCGCCCTTGTAGTTCTCGGTGATGTACTCGGTGGGCTGAATTTTGTCGTCCTTGACCTGATAGGTACGCAGATACATGTGGTCGTGGCCGTTGATGACAACGTCGATATCAAGGCTGTCTATTATGGGCAGCAGGCGCTTGCGCATGATGACGGTGTCGGGCTTGTTTATGTTCTTGCCCGCGGAATAGCAGGCGCGGTGCATGAGGATTATCTTCCACTGCGCGTCAGAAGAGTTCATGTCGTTCTGAAGCCAGTTTATCTGCTCCTCGCTGATGGGATACATATCGTTTGTGTTGAGCACGGCGATATGTGCGTTCGAGTAGTCGAACGAATAGTAGACGCCGGTGATATAGGATTCCAGCCTGCGCTCTTGTCGAGGTTGAACATATTGTCGAACCAGCCCCAACGAAGGTTGCCCTCGTGGTTGCCGGCGGTCGGCGCCATGGTGATGTTCCATGAGTGTGTCGCAGCTCTTTCTCATAGAACCAGTCCCACTCCTGATCGTTGCAGTCGTTGACGAAATCGCCCGCGTTCATGAGAAAACTTCGCGTCGGGGCAGACCTGCATCGCGGTGCGCTGAACGGCGCCGCTCTTCGTGAAGTTTATTTCGTTGCCCGCCTGAACATCGGCAAGGGCTATGAACGAAAACGGCTCTTCGCCGTCGCAGGCTGTCTCAAATGTGCCGTTGTTGCTCCAGATGCCGGTTGAAGCGTCGCCGACTCTGTAAACATACTTTGTGCCGGGCTCAAGATTTTCGGCGAGCACCTTGTGGCAGTAGTTCTCTTTCCACTTCGTGCAGGTGCCGGAAAATTTGAGCGCGCCGTCGAAGCTGCCGTTGTATTTTTGGCAAGGGGCATTACTTCAACATCGCTGCCGCATTTCTCGGTCGTGTACCAGCAGATGCCGCGTCTTGTTTTGGCGTCGCCGTTGATAACAACGCTGATGCGCTTTATCGATCCGTCTGCGCCTCCTGAGGCATGGCGGAGGCGGCGGGGACTATCATGCAAGCGAGCAGGCAGATTGCCATGACCGCGCTGATTATCCCTCATCAGTTTTTGTTCATCGCATATTCCTCCCAAACTTTTGGTATAGTTATTCTACATCCGATTCGCACAAAAAGTCAAGCGAGTTAGCATATGCTCTTTGTGGATAATTTATAATACCTTTTTCATTAATATATGCGACAGCCCTCTTCAACATCGTGGATCCCGATGTCCTTGTAGCCGAGCGCTGAGTAGAATCCGGCTGCCTGCTCCTGCGAATGTATCCATATTTTATTGATCCCGCTTTCTGCGGCGTACTTTTCGGCGGCTTTTATTATGTCCGCGCCGAGCCCTCTACCGCGAAAAGCCTTTCTGACTGCGACTCTGCCTATCATGACCCTGCCGCTCCCGTGGTCTGTGAAAATGCGGCAGACTCCGACGGGGTGACTGCCGTCAAACAGCACGATATGCGCAGCCGTTTCGTCGATATCGTCGTTTCGCCTCGTCCGGGAGCTGATTATAGATTTTAGTTTCCATATAAACACCTCGATTTGTATTATATCACAAAAACGGGCATGAAATTTTGTATATACACACATCGCCGAAATTTGTCCCAAACTGTTGCAAGAGAAGAGAAATAAATATATAATTATCTAAAGAATCATTTACGGCTCTCCGCCGGCGGAGGAATATATAATGGAAAAAACTCAGAGTGCTCTTTCAGGGCGACAGCATAACCGATATGGACAGGGGACCGCTCGAATATCCGCAACATGGGCAACGGCTATCCGCTGTTCGGTGCGTCGAATTTCCGCGCGGATAATCCGAAGTTTGATATCGACTTTTTCGATCTCGGCATCAGCGGAAACAGGGTCAGCGACCTGCGCGACCGCTGGCAGACCGACTGCCTCGATCTCCATCCCGATGTGCTCTCCGTGCTCATCGGAATAAACGACACATGGCGCAAATATGACAGCAACCTGCCTTCAGAATTCGGCGAGTTCGAGAGCATCTACCGTTCATTGCTCGAGGACGCGAGGCGCGAAAACCCGGATATCAAAATAATTATAATGGAACCCTTTGTGCCCATGTTTCCGAAGAGCGCGCGAGCTGGCGCGAGGATCTCGACCCGAGGATTCAGGCGGTGCGCAGAGTGGCAAAAAGATTACGCCGATGCGTTTATCCCGCTTGACGGTCTGCTCAACGCCGCCGCAATCGACACCTGCCCCGAGCAGTGGGCGCCTGACGGAGTCCACCCCTCACCCGACGGTGCGGCTCTGATAGCCCGCTACTGGCTTGAAGCGTTCGACAAGATACTTTGATGAAAGAGAGAAAAATAATGCCTTTTGATAAAAAACTTTGTTCCCGCGCTGCGCTTCGCAGTCATGAGCGACATACATATCGACGACGAGGACTGCATCGAGGAACAGCGGTTTGCAAAAGCGCTTGACGACCTCAAAAAAATCTGTGCTCGTCCGATGAGAGATACAGCGGCTTTGACGCGCTCGTCATCGTCGGCGACTTCGCTTCGCGCGGGTCGGAGATTCAGATGCGCAAGGTCAAGAAGATTCTCGACGCAGGTCTGCCCGCCGATGTCAGGCTGATAATGACCATGGCGAGCCACGAATATATGACCGACGGCGAGGAGAAATGCCCTGCGCCGCTTCGATGAGATATTCGGTCTTACTCCCGACACCCATGCGGTGATAAACGGCTTTGATTTCATCGCCGTCACAACGACGAGGGGCTGCCACTTCGACGAAAAAAAGCGCGGGTTCGTCTCCGCGGAGCTTGAAAAAGCGGCAGAGCGGGACGGTAAAAAGCCGATATTCTTCTTCCAGCACCCGCATTACAGATACTGTCTACGGCAGCATCAACTGGGGCGAGGACGAGATAACGGATATTCTTATAAACTACCCGCAGATAGTCGATTTCTCCGGCCACTCCCACGCGCCGATAAACGATCCGCGCTCGGTGCATCAGCGTCACTTCAGCGCATTCGGCACCGGTACGCTGAGCTATTTCGAGCTCGACGAGTTCGACAAGACCCACGGGACTATTCCGCCCGAGGACAGCAGCGCCGCTCAGTTCCTTATAGTCGAGGCGGACGCGCAGGGCAGGGTGAGGGTATATCCCTACGATGTGCTCGGCAGCCGATTCTTCCCGTACACATGGGAGATAGACGAGCCGTGGAACATAGATTCGTTTAAGTATACCGACGCGCGTTATGTCACGGCGGAGAAGCCGTATTTTGAAAATGCCGGGATATTCGTCGAAAACATAACGGCGGACGGCTGCGATATAACCTTTTCACTCAGGCGGCCGTAAAAGAACGCCCGGACAGCTATGATATCTACATTTTAGATTCTGACGGACTGATAAAAAAGCACGTTAATATTACTTCGCGCTACTATCTCTCCGATATGCCCGCGGCTCTTACCGAGCACATAGGCGGACTGAAAGCCGGCACGGAGTATACAATAAAAATAGTTGCAAACAGCTTTTGGCGCACGCGCAGCGACGCTCTGACCGCGCGGTTTGCCACCTCTGAAACACAGGAGCTGATTAAATGTTTTTTGTCTTACCGACAGCGGCGATATTCGCCATATATATCTCGCGGCAGTTCTGCCCGCGATATTCCTGCTGCGCTATATCTATAAGCACGACACGGTCGACAAGGAGCCGCCCGGGCTGCTGTTGTCGCTGATTCTCATGGGTATCGTTGCGGCGCTGATGTCGATAGTGCTCGAAATAGTCGGCGAGAAGATACTCAACGATCAGATAAGCCAGGATGACAAATATTATAAAATCATTCTTGCGTTCGCAGTCGTTGCGGTCGTCGAAGAGGGAACAAAGTTCCTGCTGATGAAGCTCAAGACATGGAAGAATCCGAATTTCAACTACAGCTTTGACGGGATAGTTTACGCCGTCTCCGTCTCGCTGGGCTTCGCCGCACTGTAAATACCGGTACTGCCAAAAACATTCCAAGTATTCCAAAGTATGCTCCACCTAGTGTTACTGCAAATATTACAAGTAGCTGGCTAATTTCTAGTGAATCTCCTACTATTTTAGGATTTATTATGTTTGCATCTATTTGTTGTAATACTATTACAACAACTGCCATTAGTATTGTTTTTCCTATTCCTCCTGTAAATAGTGTAATTAGTATTGCAATTACAACTGCTACTATCGCTCCAAAGTATGGTATTAGGTTAAATAGTCCTATCATAAAGCCTAATAGTACTGCATATTTTACTTTCATTATAGACATTGCAACAGATGCTAATATTCCTACTATTATTGCATCTATTATTTGGCTTGTTAGGAAGTTAAAAAATATTTGATTTCCTTCTATGAAGTATTTTTTTTACTTTTAGATATGCTGGTCCTTTTAGTACTGCTTTTGTAAGTCTTGCCCAGAAATGTATAAGTTGTTTTCTTTTGTAGTAATATGTATATAGAAACTATTATTGATATAAACACATCAAATATTGTACCTACTGCACTTATTACACCTTTTAATATATCCCTGAATTTTATCTAAATTTAT
>VOFC01005087.1_pt1 | contig 44119 bp, 83 predicted proteins | sample 5384161 | NCBI WGS metagenome assembly VOFC01 (sample SAMN12384722, study PRJNA508395) | human gut metagenome | isolation source: healthy gut B | host: Homo sapiens | reverse complement strand
TACGTATTGCTACTAAGAAAATCTCGGTTTTGGCCGGAAAAGAATTACCTCCTCCATGCCGACCCTCCATATCGAGATACAGCATCAGAGGAGTTCGACGCAGGCAATGGCGACCATGCCGATCCAGACGAACAGCAGGCTCGACGGATGCTTATTGCGGAATCGGGCAAGGATTGCTTCGCGTCGCCTGGGCGTGTATCGTAATCGGCAGAACACAAATGGTGTGGCAAGGGAGCATTGCCAGAATCACCCCGTCGACCGCCCGACCGGCATCCAGTTGACGGGCGAAACCTCCAAGGGGAGCATGGCATCGAGATACCAGCCCCACATGAGGAGCGACGCGCCGTCTCCCGGGCCTTTTTCCCGCTGGTGGTGCGATTCTCCCACCGACCAGACGTAGTCGATCGGTCGCAAAATATCCATCGCCGCACCTTGTCGACCTACTTCTGGGATAAGTGCGGCGAACTATTTGAGCTGGTCGAGGCTGTCGAAGAAATCGAGGTCGATTTGGTCTCCCGGCCGTCGTTGAGCGTCACGGTCAAAAAATACCGTCCTCCTCATCGTAGGAGATGCCCGAAACCTCGGAGATGGCGAAACTTCCTCCTCAACCTGCCCCTTGCGGATCGCAGGATAGGTTACCGTTCGTCGCCTACGGTGATAACTCCGCCCTTGGCCGACAGGCCCGCCTGACGGATCTTGCGGTAAGCCGTGTAGAGCATGTAGAGCCCGGCAATAATCATCAGGATCGTTGTCGGTACGGGCCCGAGGATCGGTTTGGCGCCGATGCGGATTCCGAAGGGATGGACGAGCGGAAAGATGATCAGGGGCTGCGCCCAGAATCCAGCGAGGTCAGATTCTCCTTGATCGAAGAGGTCGATGCGTAGTTGAATGTTTCATGGTTCGGTTGTTTGTTGTTGGAAAAGGGTGGAGCGGACCGTTGCAACCGGCCGCTTCCGACGGGCAGCATCATCCGTCTGTCGGAAGAGGCCGGTTTGGGCCGGTGCCGTATTGCGGACGCTTGGGCCTTACGCCTCGTTGTCCTGTTTCGAATAGGCCGAGAACTCGCAGCCGAACTGCTCGACCATCATGTTGTCCATCTCGTCGGCCTTTTCAGCCAGACGGACGAGGTTCTGCTGAATGCGTGCTTCGGACTCCTCCGAGATGTCGGCCAGATGTACGCGATAGCAGAGGTAGATCTGACGTCCCTCGATGCCGAGTTTGTAAGGATAGAAATCCGTAATCGAGCATATAGTTAACACCTTCTCCACCTCCTTCTGGGCAGGAGGTTGATCGGTGAGACGGCAAACAGGGTGCGGTCGTAGACGAACAGGCGGGATTTCGAACTTCCTTATTGGAACAGCCACGCTTCGTTGCCGTCGCGGGCAACACGGGGTTGGATCCCCATCTTCTCGATGGCCGCCTCGCAGGAGGCTGCTCAGGGGCGAGAGCTGACGCTCCCGAAGACCCCTTCGGGGAGTTTCGCCGCAACGAAGGGCAGAACTCCTCTTCGTCGGCTATCAACTCGTCGCAGCTTTCGCACTGTACCTGGGAAGCAGTCGCGGTCCAGTTCATCAAAGGGAGTCGAAGAGCTTGTGCAGCGTCTCGACGCGGATACCGAATCCCATGTTGTCGGCATCGGAGCCGTGAACTTGCTGACGGTGATACCGACCTACCTCGTTCTTTTCGTTGATGATCGGGCCGCCGGAGTTGCCGGGGTCACCGCCGCATCGGTTCTGGATAATACTGCCCGTTCATCAACTGCTTCAGGCGACGAAACGGTGCCTTCGGTGAGGAAGGGCATCCTGTAGGGATAACCCGCCACGCGGATCTTGTTGCTGATCGAGAGCGAATCGTCGGCCGCGAGGTTCAGTTCCGGCAGGGCCGAGAAGTCGTGATCGACGGAGCCCAGCAGGGCAATGTCCAACGTCGGGTTCACGAGCACGACCCTGGCCAGATAGGGGATTGCGGTCGTTGTCGTGTACGGCAACGGTGTGGAAACCCTCGACCACGTGGTAGTTCAGACGAAGAGGTCCTGTCCTTCAGGTAGAAGCAAGCCTTCCTCGAGCCGCCGGCGTGCGTGACCTTGAATACTACGCTAGATGTTCTGTTCCATGGTGCATCGTTTTTGAGTTGTTGAAGAATCTGCCATCATTTTCTGCTGCCGCCCGCCAGACGCATGTATTCGGCCATGTCGCCGCGTCATCGGCCTCGGTCATCTTCCGTTGCAGTTCCTGGATCTCGTCGCCGCCCATCGCCGCGGCCATCTTCTGCTGCATGGCGGCAGCCTGGGCTTGAGCCTCCTCCATCATCTGTTGGGCCATCGGGGGTTGCCTCCATGACCCCTGGAGAAGAATCCTTCATCGACCTCCTCCCTCAGATTTCGCCTCCTCCATGACCTTTGTCCAGCGCGTTCCAAGAATTTCGGCAGCCTTTCCATCGGCTGCTCGGCGGCTTCGCAACGCCTTGACGAAGATGACGTTCAGGTCACTGCATGTCGTTGTAGAAGTAGGCCTCGTAGAACTTGTAGCAGATGCGTACGGGCCGCCCGCTCAGAAGTCCTTGTTCTGCATGGCGGCCGTGGCCTCCTCGTAGACATCCTTCATGTTCTCCTGCACTGCCCTGCAAGCGACGAGGGGCCCTTGATCGAGCATTTGAGCGTGTCGACGTAGAGAGGTCCTCGGCCAACTTCTCCTTCGGCATGTCGAGCGCTTTTCGAGGAAAGCCATGCCCTTCATGACGAGTTCGGCTACGGGCAGGCTCTCGTCCATCTCTCGACGGCCTTGTCGATCGTTGGGCCAATTGGCCCCTGGGGCTGTGCAAAGTAGGCGATCTGGTAGAATGTCGTGTCGATGACGTTCCACGAATAGCCGTAACGGCGCTGGCCGTTGTACTCCTTTGACGGCGTCGAGCGTCTCCCGGACGAGCGACTGGATCGCCTCGTAAATGCGATCCACCGTCTCCGCAGGATAGGGCTCGACGCGGGTTCATAACAGCGCGTGGCCCCGAACTTCGTGCAGAATTCGTCGTCGTAGCGGTCGCCCACGCGGCAGATGTTCTGCAGGATGTTGACGATCTTGTGGGGGGTGTGTCTCCGTGAGCGGGCAGTGGTATTCATCTTCAGCCGGTCGCCCTCCTTCGTAGCGCGGCAGCAGCAGGCGGTTGATGTTCATGTCGGCGACCTGGCGCAGCATCGCCACGCGGCCCTTGGCCGGAAGATTCAGAAAGTCGGCGTCGATGTACATCATCTTGTCGTCGAGACGCACGTTGACGACGATCGAGCCGTGCGGAAGGTGGAACTCCGTCCCCTCGGCATTGCCGTATTTGGTGCGGAATTCGGGATTGAGGTGGTCGAGCAGCGTGGAACGCCTCGACGTATTGCTCCTCACCGTACAGATCGATGCTCTTTGTCGTACAGGTCGCGCTGCATGGCACTCTGCGTGGAGTCCACGACCGGCGCAATAAAGGGAAGTGTCCGTTTCATGGGTCGTTATCGGGTTTAACGGTTATTCTTCTTCGGGCGTAATCGAACCGTCGGGATTGACGATGATATTGGCTTCGTAGTAGAGGTGCGTCACCTGGCCTCCGGAGGTCTCGGTCTCCTTGCCGTCCTCCGTGAAGCAGATCTTGAAGTTGGCCTCCTGCGTGCCGACCGCCTTGCCGCGGTTCAGCATGGACATCATTTTCGGAAGCACTTCGCTGATCTGATAGATGCTGACCGACTGGAAGGTGTCCTTCGGGCAGGAGCCTGTTTGGCCTCTTCGATCTGGCGTCCGATGGCTGCGGGGTCGATCTTCGGAAAGGCTGATTCCCTTGATCTTCGTGTGTCGATTTCATTGACGCTCGTCGAGTAGTCGTTCATCTGCCCGACGCGGCCATCCATGTAGTATGCCTGACGGAAGGCAAAGTTATCCGCATTGACCATGTCGAGCGAGATGCTGCTCTGTCGTTCGACGCCTCTTCGCGCTCGTTGAAACGCATGGAGAAGATCTTGAACTTCGTCGTGTCGACCTTCTCCTTGAGGATTTCGACCGCTTTGGCATGGGTTTCCGCCTGATCGGCCGGATACTTGGCTCCTCCGGAGCATCGAGGCTGACGTTGCTGCACGAGACAAGTACGGTCATGCCGGCAATGGCGGCGAGTCGTGATAACTTTTTTCATAATAAGAAGCATTTAAGGTTTATGTAATGAATTGCTTGAACTCCTATTTCATTCGGATTCGATGGTGCGGCAGAAGTCGATCTCGTGCCAGAACTGCTCCAGCAGCCGTTCGTCGCCGAGCGACGCGGCCCGGGCGGAGGAATCCGTCCGAGTCTCGGAGGCGAAATAGAGGGTATCGTCCTTGAAAGAGATCATCAAATCCCGGTTGAATGATTTTCTCAATTCAGTCATGCGGCGCATCATGGCCCGGAGTCAGCACCATGCGGGCCTCGACTCGTCGTCGGCATAGACCGCAAAAAGATTCTCGAACTCGGGGATCACTCCAGGTGGACGAACTTCGCGCCGTTCTGCGGATGCGCTGGATGCTCTGTGCCAGATAGCCGACCCTGTTCTCCAGGTGGTCGGGCAGCAGGACATACCCTTGAACCGACGCGGCACCTGGCAATATCCGAACATGCCCCGGAACGTATGCATCGTGCTTTCGACACGCGCCCCGAAAATCGGTCGGACGATTGCGCGGTAGAGCGTCTTGAGCGGGATTGGCCGCGAACTCCCGTCATGCTGCGGGTGATGCCTACGTCGCAGACCTGCATCGTCCCCCCGACGGGAATCTCCAGGCGGCACGAGGTGGTGTCGATTCCGCCAGTGAGGTGGATTCGCTGAAGAGACGGCTTGCAGCCAGGGGCTTCACGATTGACCGTTCCGGCCGGATTGAACCGGGCTTCGGGAAAGAGTCCGCCGATGATGCGGCCATGAGCGCGGTCTCCTGTTCGCCGAGCGACTGGAGCCCCCGCATGAAGGCGAAGTGCAGCACGCAGAAGAAGAGGGAATCCGTAGAGGATGTATTGGCTGGTCTGTACGTTCGTTGCATAGTCGGCCGAGGCGAGCAGGTAGCCGCCGAAGAGACAGAAGAGGAACCACAGAAGCGTTACCGAATAGACAATCACGAGCAGCACGCGGACAACCCTTCGCAGGCGGACGATGCGCGTCAATTCCCGGTTCATTTTACCGGAAAGCTGTTTGAAGTCGATCGTTGTGTTCATGAGCGGAAGAGTTCGGTGACCGAAGCCGGTTGTTTCTCGCATTCGGGAATCTCGATCAAGGCTCCTCCGGCGTGTGACGGCCCCACGCGGCGATAATCGACGAAGGGAAACATCTCGATTGCGTTGTTGTAGTCCGTAACGGCCGCGTTATAGGTGCGGCGGATCGCCTGCAGTTCGTTCTCCATCTCTTCGATCTGCCCCTGCAGGTGGAGGAACTGTACGTTGGCCTTCAGTTCGGGGTAATTTTTCGACGGCGACGTTCAGCCGTCCGAGCAGCGTGGGGATCTCGCCGCCTTCACGGATTTGCTCGGTCTCCGCAGCCGAAGTTGCTCGGGAGCGCAGGTCGGTGATGCGCGTCAGAATTTCGTTCTCGTGGCCCATGTAGGCCTTGACCGAAGCCACCAGATTCGGGAGCAGGTCGTTGCGCTGCTTGAGCGTCACGCAGATGCCGCTTTGGCACTGTCGGACGCGGTTGCGGCGGGCAATCAAATTGTTGTAGGTGACGATGCCCCACACGACCAGCAGCACGGCGACTGCGGCCACGACGATAATAAGGATCATTCCGGTAGACATAAGGTATATCTGTTATCGGGTTCAGCAATTCCGGTTTTTTCGTTTCTTTTCGCATCTTTCGCATCTTTCGAGTCTCCGCCGCATCCAACCTCACCTTCCGGGTATTCGGACCGCATGGTCCGGGCCCTGATATACACAAAGCGTGGGTCTGCGGCCATATTTGGTTTTTTGGAGGTCCTGAGATTACCTTTAGCACGAATATGGTGGTAGCAGCCCACGCGAACGTGAAAGCCGCCATGCCATCTCTCGTGCCAAGTTTGAAAATTTCTCAGGTTCCCAAAACTACAAGATCAGCATAACGCTTCGTATGTATCCGACCGGGAATATCGCCCAATCTCTCTACAAATATAGTTTTTTTTTCTTCACGCGCAAGTCCCCATGCGCAAAAAAAATTTATTCCGTCGTAAAAAGAAAACAATGTTCCGGGGAGTCGTCGCATCTGTTTCGGAAGCCCGAAACGAGGGCAATTCCCCGAAAATATCCTATCTTTGGGCTGTTATTGCGCAAAATATGAGGCGATTGTATGCAGAACTGGAGCAGGCTTCCCTTTCGTCGGAGTGGAACACCTGGCTGAAATGGGTTTTGGTTTCAGCGGAAAAGGTCGAATTTTCGGACGCCGGGGCTGGACCCCTTTGGCGGCGCTGGCGAAAAACTGTCCGGCCATGCGCTGGCTCACGCGGCAAATCCGCCGCTGCAATCCCGTGCCGCCCGAACAACCCCGGGAAGAGTCCCTATTTTATATGCTGGCGGCGTTCTGTCCCGACAATTCGGTGCTCGGATACCTCATTGACACCTGGCAGTATTACTGCCGGGCGAAAATCCCCGGGGCGTGTTGTCCTGTGCCCCGAATCCTGTGGCTGGTCAACCGCCACGGCGAATATCCGCATTTGAACACTCTTTACAACCTCATCATGGGGGATGTACTCCGCGAATACCGGCTCTATGTCGCACCTGCGGATCAACGCTCCGGCACCGCCTTTTTTGACCGGGCGGGATTTTCATCTCCTCGGAAAATACCTTCCGGATTTCCGGCCGTTCGGCTTCCGGGAACGGGTCCTGGCGGCCCAAAACAAAACGGTGGGGACAATGACCGGCGAGGAGGCCCGCGCGTGCTGTATGTCCGAAACCGCCTTCCGGCGACGTTTCAAACAGGAATTCGGCGAGCCCGTCTCCGAATGGCTCCGTCGGCAGCGCATGGCACGGATCGAACGGATGCTCCGTGATCCGGCGATTCCGCTTTGGCAGGTGGCCGAGCACAGCGGGTTCAACATGGCCTCGACGTTTTCGGATTTTGCCGCCGGAATTTCGGTATGCCGCCCGGGCAGATGCGGAAAAATTTCGAGAAATTGTAAAACGACCGTCAAGCCGAATTTTCCGACCTCCGATCAGAATCCGGGATTTATAGGCAACAGCTATTTTTAGCCCGTCGATGAACCCCGAATCCATGCGGAATCCGATAGTTCGAAAACGATGTCTCGCGGCCAGGTTGTTGAGGGGAGCGTCTTCCTCTCATCGACGGGTCTTGGAGGTCCTGAAGCATATGGCAGTCAAGCGTCATCGGGGGCCTCCGCAAGTCGGTTGATCCGTTCTTCCGAGCAGGCTCGTAGCAGTGGCAATCGACCAGCCTTCCATTCTTGAAACAGGCCTTGCGGAAGATGCCGCATTCCCGGAAGCCGACCGTCTCCAAGACCCGCATGGAGCCCCGATTGGCGGCATAGACTCGTGCCTCGATGCGCACGACATCCGTCTGCCGGAGATACTCCTCGACGGCCGAGCTTCAAGTTGCTTCTCTGCGGATAGGGTATTACCGTCATTGAACAAGCGGAGGTTCGTCCCTGCTTCCAGACAAAATTCAAAAATTTCACCTTTCTCTGAACACGGAACCATACATCGATAGATTTCGAGAACGGCCCGTGGTATTGATGAATTTTGGAAAAGATCTCACTAGCGTTTATGTATGGATGGAGGCCGATAACAAACGCTTTCGCCGTCACCTGCTGTGCTATGCGATCGATGAAGTATGAAAAGAGATGTAAAAAAAAGCTATCCTTACGAATATACGGTTGAGATTCCAGATACCGTAGACTCTTTCGAATATTACTTCAAGACGGAACATTCGGATGGTGTCTGGGTAAATTTCCGTCACAGCAAACTGCTCAGCAAGTCCCTGCCGGAATCCGAAAGCAAATTCGTACAATAATTCTGTTCCCTTCTCACCAAAAATCAAGCCGACCGAAAATAAAATAAGCAGTTTTCATTTCCAGCCGGCTTGAAATTCGACAGATTCGATCAGCCTTGAACGGCAAAACAGGCTCGACGTTCGATCAATCGCCGACCTATTCCAGAAAATGATTTTTCGTCGTTGTTCGTCGCAGCAAACTCCGCAACGATTTCAGATGACGACGAAGCATCTCCGCGGCGCCCGCCTCGTCCTGCTCCCGAACAAAACGCAACAACTCCCGGTGTTCGAAGCAAACCTCCTCCGAAGGTACCGAGCAAACCCGGTAACGCTGGTAATAACGCAGCACGTCGGGCGTGATGACCAGCAGCATCGACGCGATCACCGGATTGTGTGCCCCGCGGGCCAGCGCCTGGTGGTAGGCAAAGTCCTTCGAGACCCGCTCGTCCGTATAGAACTTCTCCTCGCACTCCTTCAACGCCTCCTCGATCACGGCCAGATCCTCCACCGTACGGTTCCGGGCACACAACTTGATGGCTTCGATCTCCAGCAGCACGCGCACATAAACCAACGAGGCAAAATCGTACTGCTCGATCTGCAGCGCATCAGTAATCATGCGCTCCAGAACCTGCATCTTCTCCTGCGCAACAACCGTCCCGCTCTGCGGGAAGGTCTGCACGATGCCGTAGAATTCGAGCTTCTGGAATGCGGCTCGAACATGCGCACGGCCAACCCCCAGGCTTCTCGGCCAGACGCCGCTCCGCGGGCAGGCGCTCACCAGGCTGAAGACGACCCGAATAGAAATGCTCCTTGATGTATTTCAGGACGGTTTCCACCTGTTTGATATTGGGTGAGTAATTCATGAAAGGGTTAATTTTCCGTTCGAGCCACAAAGGCCATTATCAAACCAGAATTATCGGCTGACCTTCCCGACCGAAAAATCGGCAAAATGGAGAATCTCGTCCCGCAATTCAGGATTTGAGCGAACCGTTGGAACCGATGCTGCGGTAAATCCCCCACTTGGGGCGCATTCCCGTGGCTCCGTCTCGCCACAGGTCGAGCGACGACTCCGAAACCGAGATCAACTCCCTTGCCATCGGAGATCCGCCGTACGACAACCCGGTAACTTCCTTTCGGATCGCATACGACATGCTCCCTCGACCTCGACCCACTCGCCCAGGAAATCCGACAGCGGAACCCGGGCCAGATAGACATTCCCCGTAGCGGCCGACGTCGGGCCTACATAGATCACCTGCAGTTCCTGCTTGCCGTTCGAGCGTACGGGCCGTAAAGGTAATGAGGGGATTGGCCACGTCGGCCAGGCTTCCGAATTGTCGATACCCTTGATCTGATGCACGTGGCAGAAGTTCTTCGTTGTCTGCATCCCCTCCGGCAGCCGGAATTTCCAGCGCAGCACCAACTCTTCGCCCTGCCGGGCAACCATCGACTCGGGGGATTTGGCATCGGTCTTGATCTCGTTGCGCTGACGGTCCGTGATGTTGGGTTTGCCGCGGTCGTCGTCATTCTCGACGTGGATGTAGAAGTCGAAGATACTTGCCGAGCGCCTCGTCGCGGATTGTCGGATATGCTGGAAGGAGGTGCTTCGGCGTGCGCTCCCGAGGTATCGGGGGTCTCGTAGTTGTAGCCGCACGAGGTCATCAGGGCGTAGGTTCCCGCCGTATTGCCGTCGGCGCGCAATTCTCCCTCGGCAAGCGGTGATTCGGGATCCGACGGTTCTCGAAGGGGCCGGTTCGTACCCTCGGACGCCCCTCCCGAGCACATCGAACAGACCGGCCCGGAAAGCAGGGGAGACCAATAAAATTAATCGTTTCATCATTTTTTTTTTTTCAATCCGCTAACTTTTGTTCGCGGTTTCAATTTTGGTTAACCAATTTTTCAAGCACCAACAAAAGTAATAAAAATTCTTAAAACCCGAACCTGAAAACGATAGAAAAAATCCTTTTGCTGCACTCCTGGCAGCCTCGCTCTCCGTATCGGCGCAACAGACGGCGCAAATCACGAACCGATACTCGATGAAGGCTCTCGAAAAATCCCGACGGCAGCTACTCGCTCATCAACGAAGCCCGCTATGCCAAAGGCTGGTCGACCTCTCGAAGAACGAAGGGCTGCTCGAACCCTACACCTATGAACGCGAGCGCCTGCAGACGAACGATTACAAGGGTGTCGAGGTGCGCGGATCGTCTACCGCACGCACGAAGGCTACGAACTGCAAATGGCCGTGGACATGGCCGTGAGCGAGAAGCCCACGCCCGTGGTGATCTACTGCCACGGCGGAGGCTGGGCCCGCAGCAGCAACAGGCTCGATGCGCACCCTCTCGCAGTACATGGCCAAGCAGAAGGGCGTGACGGGCGTCCGCATCGCCTACACGCTGGCCCCGCAGCCGGGAGCTACGGTCGAGGTATCGATCGACGATGTGCTGGGCGCCGTGGAGTACCTGCGCAAGCACGCCGCAGGCGAACATCGACCCCGCACGGATCGGCTTCGTCGGCAACTCGGCCGGGCGCACCTGGCCGCCGTAGGGGCGATGCGCACCCCCGGAGCGAAGGCCTTTGTCGGATACTCGGGCATCTACGACCTTGAAACGGCCGCCATCTGCCAGCGTTCGAAGGATCCGCAGCGCATCGGCTACTTCTGCGACCGCGACCCGAAGGTGCTGCACGCCGCCTCGCCCGTGAACCTCGTTCCGAAGAAGAATGCCCCGGCAGCAGCCCTGCTCTTCTGCGGCACGGCCGACATCACGGTCGAATGCTCGCAGAGCAAGGCCTTCGCCGAAGCCCTTTCGAGAAAGCGCGGCGCGAAGGTGAGACCTTGAGGTGCTCGAAAACTACGACCACAACCTAAGCGCCAGGCCTCCGGACAAGATGGAGGAGGTCTTCTTCCGGACGGTGGATTTTCTCGCCGAGCACCTCTAAGACGGGCGTTTCCGACCTTGACCGCCCCGGCAACGAAAAGCCGGCAATTCCGCGGGGATTACCGGCACCTCAGGATTCGAAATCGCCTACTGCAACTCGAAATGGAGCATCGACTCGAAATCGGCCTTCGAAGTATGGAAAGCCGATCCGGCGGGCCGCCTCGACCCCTCCGTGCGACCGAGCGCCCGACCCGCCTCGTAAAGCAGGGCGGCACCGCGACGCTGCGCAAAGGGTGCAATCTGCGGCCAGGGCCACGTTTCAGGGTTTTTCGTAGTAGGGCAACAGGCACGCCAGCGCCCGCTGCGCTTCGGGCATCTCCCACAGGCCGACACCTCGGCACGGGCCGTTGCGGGCCGTCGAGAAGGCTTCGAGCACGAAGGTCGAATAGTGCAGCGACAGCGTGCGGACCAGGGGCAGCGTGCCGTCCTCGGCCACCTGCCCCGCGAAGCGGACGGACAGACTCTTCGGCAATCTCACGCACGCGGTCGTCGAGCCCACGCAGCCCGGGCCGTCATCAACCGGATGGCATCGTACCACAGGCCGTGGTTGTTCGCCGCATGGAAACCCTTCTGCCCGTTGACGCTGTGCTCCAGCCAGTAGAAACGCCCGTGCCCACTCGCGCAGCCGTGCCGGTCGCGGTCGCTCCACGCCGGCGACGAATCGATCAACTGGGCGGCATTCAGCGCAAAGGCCATGCGCCGCGAGTCGATAATCCCCGTGCCGCGGATCGTCGAACGGCCCCGGATCAACTGCGAATAGGTCATGTTGGGGTTCATGCCCAGTTCGGGATCGAGGAACCACGTCCGCAGCAGTTCGGCACACTTCGCGGCGTAGCGCTCGTCGCCCGTCACGCGGTAGAGCACGGCCAGCGTCCGCGCCGCAACTCCCAGCCGGTCGCCGTTAACCCGCTCGGGACAGTCGTAAACCTCGGGGTTGCGCTCGCCGTCGCGGCGGATATAGGGCAGGCCGTCGGGCTTCTCGGGATCGGGCCACCAGTAGGGCGACAACGACATGTAGTCGCGCCGGTCACCGCTGGGCGGCAACTTTAGCTTCTTGGCCGTCACGGTCAACGGCTCCATGCCGAGCAGCGTGCTGTCGGCTTCGGCCGCCACGCGGCTGACCGCCTCCACGGCTCGGGGATCCCCTTTTCGGTAAGCGTCGGCAAGACGGTCGAGCAGTTCGCCGTCAAAGAGTATTGCGCGCTGACCGGCACAAGGGTCGCGGTGCAAAGGATCAGCAACAGAATTCGTTTCATATTCGGTCGGTAGTTAAAAAGAGCGGACGAGACCCTTTCGGAAAAGCCCGTCCGCCCTGCTCGAAAAAAACTTCGGGTTCCGCTACGAGAAGAAGCGTACCGCCGTTGATGTCGATGTTCGTACCGGTCAGGTAGCTCGACTCGTCGCTGGCCAGGTAGCATACCAGGTCGGCAACCTCCGAAGCCTCACCCTCGCGGCAGCGGGCGGTGTGGTGGAGGTTCTCACGCGCCTCGGGCTTCGTGAAGCGGTCGTGGAACGACGTTGATCATACCCGGAGCCAGGGCGTTGACACGGATCCCCTGCGGGCCGAGCTCCTTGGCCATGGCGCGCGTGTGGCACATGACGGCAGCCTTGGCCGTAGCGTAAACCGATGCACCCGGGCCACCACCGTCGCGGGCAGCCTGCGACGAGAAGTTGATGATCGATCCGCCGCGCGGCATCATCGGAACTACCTCACGGGTACAAAGGAATACGGAACGCATATTGACATCCATCAGGAAATCATACCAGGCCTCGTCCTGCTCGGTGATGAGTTTGCGGCCCACGATACCGCCCACGACGTTCACCAGGATGTCGACCTTGCCGCCGTAAGCCTCGGCAGCCTTGGCGAAGAGGTTCTTCACGTCGGCAGCCTTCGTCATGTCGCCCTGTACGGCGATAGCCTCGCCACCCTCGGCCTTGATCATCTCCAGGGTCTTCTGGGCATCATCCGGGTTGTCGAAGTAGTTCAGGCAAACCTTGGCGCCTTCGCCAGCCAGTTTCACAGAAATTGCACGACCCAGGTCGCGCGCGCCGCCCGTTACGACGGCAACTTTTCCAGTCAGTCTCATCTTTTAATTTTTAAAAAGGTTTTTGTATATCACGTTTTTCAATTCAATTACCTGCGGCGGGGGGGTCAACCCCTTCGGAGACTCCCGTACGAGTGGATTCCTATTTGTTCAACTGTTCGATCCGTCCGCCGAAGAGGAAGACGCGCAAACAGGCAGGCCGGAACCAACGCCGCACCGAGGATGAAGAAGGCCGTCCAGTCGCCGCTCTGCGTCAGGTAGGGAATGCACAGGATCGAGATGATGGTGCCCAGCACGGCCGAAGCGCCGCCCAGTCCGGCCAGCGAACCGACGGCCTTACCGGTCTGGAGGTCGCTGGCAGGTCTGGATGTTGGTCATCACGAACTGATAACCGCCCAGGATGAAGGCCATCATGATAACGGCCATCGTAGCCGACGAAGCCACGGCGGCGAGGATCATGCCGGGGATGATGAAGCACGATCCGACGATCATGGCAGCCTTGCGCGCAAAGTTAACGGTTTTTCCCGCGATTGATCAAGAGTCCCGAGAACCAGCCTCCGGCTACCGAGCCGATGGCGGCACCCACGTAGGGCACCCAGGCCGACATGGCGATCTGCTTGATGTCCAGATTGAAGACCTCGATCAGATAGATCGGCAGCCACGTCACGAACATCCACCAGATCGGGTCGAGGAAGAAACGGCCCAGAATCACGGCATAGTTCTTGCGTTCGCGGGCAGCGTACCCACACGATTTCGCCGTATCGCACGACACGCGGCATTCGGGTTGTCCCGTAAGGATGTAGTCACGCTCCTTTTCGGTGATCAGGGGTGCTCCCTTGGGACCCTTCTTGTTGATGATGAGCCAGGGGATCACCCAGATGATGCCCAGCGAACCGACAACGGCGAAGGTCACCCCGCCAGCCGAAGGCCAGGAAGAGCATCGGGATGAGCACCGGCGAGATGATCGAGCCCACCGACGCGGCGGCCCCGAAGATACCCTGGGCGAGAGCCCCTCCTTCTGCGGGAACCATTCGGCATTGGACTTGGTCGTTCCGGGCCACGGTCCGGCCTCGCCCAGTCCGAGCAGCACGCGGAAGAAGGTCAGCGACTTGAGCCCCGAAGCCAGCGAAGCCAGGGCATCGGCACCGCCCCAGAGGATCGCCGAAAGGGTAAAATCCGCGCCGCGTACCGATCTTGTCGTAGATCTTGCCCGAAACGAACTGGCTCACGCCGTATGCCACCATGAAGAACATCGTGATGACGGCCAGCAGGTTTTTGGCCTGGCGCTGCTGCTCTTCGGCCGGTGCCGAGGCATCGATCAGGCCGAGTTCGCAGCGATACCGCCCGGCTTGACATATTCGATGGCTCCGTCGGGAGTTTCGTCACCGCATCAGCGGCCACCGTCACCGATTCGCCCTCCACAAGCAGTGCATAGGTGTCGGTTGACGCGTCATGGAATAATAGTCCCCCTCGGCGTAAACCTCCTTCGTATTGGCCACCCACATGTAGTTGAGCGTACCACGGTCGAGGTAGTTGATGATCGTCACGATGGCGATCAACGCCAGAACGATCCACCGCAATCCTTTGATTTTCATTCAGGCAGCAGTTTAGCGGTTACTTTTTCAGAAAATCCTCGCGGTGGGGCGAGAAGGTGTCGATCAGGATACCGGGTTCGAGGCAGACGCAACCGTGGATCGTCCGGAGCCACACATAGTAGCCGTCGCCGGCCCCGAGGACCTTCTTTTTTCGTCGCCGATCGTGAGTTCGAACTTGCCGCTGGCCACATAGGTAGCCTGGCTGTGGTAGTGGGCGTGCATCGTGCCCACGGCGCCCTTTCGAACTTCACCCTTCACGATCATCAACTGACCGTCACTAACCCATGATCTGACGTTGAATGCCGGGACCCGGGTCTCCCACTGCAGGCTCGCTTTCAGTGATAGGTTTCCACTGCGTGTTTTCATCTTTCTTGATTTTTATAAGGTTTGTCAATTCATCTTCACATCATAGAGGGTCCGGTCCACTCTCGAAACGACCTTCGGCGGTCTTCACACTGTGGCGGGCCTTCCGGATCGGCCGGAAGCGTTGGCCACAGAGCGTCACGCGATGCCCGCCCTTATTCGGCCACGGCCACCGTGTACTCCGGCGTATCGACCAGGAGCCGCGCCCTCGCACGAGGAGGTCAGGTTGGCCGACTGCTCGACCCTGCAGGTCGTAGGTTCCGTGGGTTTCGAGCGACGAGAAGAGAGGTGGGTTCTTCCGGCCCTGCTCACGGATAATGTACCCCTTCTCGGTGCGGAGGTTGAAGTCGGGATCGAAGCCCCCGGATTCGACGAGCACCATCTCCGTAGCGGGTGTCGTGGCCGTCGAGAGCGAGTAGAAAACGGTCGCCGACAATCCACGTGAAGGTCGTCGTCGCCGACTCCCCGTTGTGTCCCCACGCCTGGCGCCAAGGTGCTGGTAGCCGTTGGCCGTGCCGAGCGCCGACATCGTCGTCGTGGCCTTTTCGTAGGGGGAAATTGAGGCTGACGAGGTGTCCGCCGTACCACATCGGATAGTCGTAGCGGTGCTCTTCGGCACTCTCGGCCCGCAACAGGTCGAGAATCAGCGGATACTGCAGGAAGGGCGTCGTGATGTAGGCCACCGTGCGGTGCATCGCCACCCCGGGAGCCGCGTGGCGCTCCTTGGCCGAGACGATCTGGACCCCCTTGCGCGAGAAGTCCGTGAACCAGATGTCCGAATGGTACTTCATCGACTCGTCGTAGTCGCCGTCGAAGTGCGAACGTTCGTCGACGACCAGCGTGTTGTGGGCCACGGTCTGCATGGCGAACGACTTGTTCTCGTGCGTATAGTGTCCCTTGTACTTGGCCTCGATGTTGAGCCAGCGGGCCGCCCCGTAATCACAGAGCACCTCGTTGCCGTTGTCGTAGTAGGCGAAGGTAAAGCTTGTCGTAGTGTCCGTGGCTCAGGCCGTGGGCCGTGGCCTTGAAGGAGACGGCGCTGTTCAGCGCGGGGTCCGTCGAGCGGATCACCGCTACCCCACCCTCGTCGCCGTTGCGGCCGTCGCGGTAGAGGGCACTGTGGAAGGTCAGCGGCTCGGCCTCTCCGCGGGCGATGTCGCGCGCCACGGCAAAACCGGCATCCGTCGGGAGCACCCAGTCCTGATAACGGCCGCCACGTCAAGCAACGTCTTGTTCGACGGATCGGCGTTGTAGGCGATGTTCACGGCATAGACCAGGCTCCTGCGCGTCGTAGCCTTCAGCAGCGCATCGTTGAAGCGCATGAAACGTCCGTCGTAAGCCAGTTGGAGGAGCGTCGAAACGGCCTTCAGCAGAATTCCGTCACGATACTCGAAGATCTTCAGATCGGGCCGGTTGTGGTCGATGCACTGCGCAAAGACCATGAAGGGCCAGATGGCGTAACGCTGGTAGTAGGCACCCTCGGTGAAGTAACCGTCGGGCGAGAAGAGGTAGTCGAGTTGCTGGATGAATCCGCCGTGCTTGCCCGTCTCATCGGTTCCGTAGAGGGCCTTTGCGCACCAGTTCCTCGTCGCCCATGGCCATACCGATCATGCCGACGGCCGACGTGGCCCACGTGGCATGGTTGTGCATCTTGTTGAAGACCTTGTTGTTGCCGCGGTTCCCCATGCCGTTCATCAGGAAGTCAGCCATCGGTCGGAAAAGGTTCCGTTCCACATAGGCACGTTCCTCCGCCGTCATGTAGTCGTAGACGCAGTCGTAGGCCATCGAGGTGTGGACCAGCCAGACGCTTTCGTTGAGCGTCTGCCAGAAGATGCGGCCCGGGTCTTCGACAGCGTGACGGGATGAAACCCGAGCGTCGGATAGAGGTCGGCATAGGCCTTCAGCAGCATGTCGGCCACGCGGCGGGCATACTTCTCCTGACCGGTCACCTGCCAGGCGATGCCGCAGTCGACCATTTCGTAGTAGTTGAGAGTTTGTGGCGTTCGTGGTGTAGCCGCCCCGCCGTCGCGGGGCTGCGGAACCTCGATCTCTCCGCCGCCAGCGCGGCATCCGCACCGGAGAGCGTCCGGGTCATGGCGGCATCGAAGGTCGGGACCTGGCCCCGGGCCTCGCGCATCTCGGCAACCCTTCGGCCGTGAGCAGCAGCGAAGGATGCGCCGCCCAGGCGCCGAGCGTCATCATCGATGCGAAGAGTGTAAACAGGAGTTTTTCATGATCTTATTCCTTTTTTACTTGCCGATTCCCAAACGGGCCAGCGGGCTGTCGGCCTGCTGCGCGAAGTCGAAATGTTCGGCATCGACATAGACCGGTTCGAGTTCATAGAAGTTTGCTCTTGACGGCGTTGCCCGTCATGGAGAGGATGCCGCCGGCGTTCCAGAAGTTGCAGTCGGCGATCGAGACCTTCTCCCAGGTGGCTTCGTCGAGGCGGATCGAACGGCCGCCGCGTCCGCTGTTCGAGAAGTTGCAGCCCGTGATGTCGAGCACCTGCGGCCCGACAAGCCGCATCACCGAACCGCGCTCCTTGTTGCAGCAATCCTCGAAGTTGCAGCGGCGGATCGTGACGTACGGCCCGGCGGTCGATTCGTCGCTGCCGCCGCGGTAGATGTTGATCGGCAGGCCGAGGATGCGGTGGAACGAGCAGTTTTCGATCACCATGTCGTCGGCATTGTAACGCCCCTTGTCGTCGCGCTCGGCGGCGGCGTAGTTGATGGCGTCGCCCGAGAGGTCGCGGAACACCGAATTGCGGATCTCGACCCGTCCGGCAAAGGTTGCCTGCGTCCCCTTCACGGCGAAGAAACCGCCCTCGCCGAAGTTGTAGAATTCGCAGTTGTCGATCCAGAGGTTGTAGGGACGGATCATGTCGCGGGCCGTCGAGACACCGGCTTGGCCAGCGCCTTGCCGTCTTCGAGCACGCCCGAGAAGGCGATTCCTTCCAGGTGCAGTTCACCGCCGTCGGCAAGGGTCACCATGTCGTCGCCCTTCTGTCCCGTTGAAGCGCACCGCAGGACGCTCGCCGCCCTTCACGCCGCGGATCGTCAGCGGAACCCGCACCACCATCGCGCGCTGAATGGCGTAGTCGCCACCGGCATCCGAGAGCTCGACCACCGAACCGGCCTCGGCCTGCTCGACAACGGCCGGCAGATCCTCACCGGCCCGCACCCGGTAGATGCGGTCGGAAGCCGGCTGTGCCTGCACGCGGGGCGTGTACCAGGCGGCACCCTTGCCCTCGCGCATGGCCGCCTCGGTGGGCAGCACAGGAAGGCTGCGGCGTCGTATTCTCGAAGCCCTCGATCGCACATGCACGGGCCAGCGCCACGCGGTTGTCGCGGAACGTGAAACCGTCGGTGCGGTCCACGGCGATGAACGGCGCGTCGAGCGTGCGGTTGACGATCGTATTGCGGGCGAAGAGCACCCGTTCGGGCGCCAGCGTGCGTTCGAGGTCCTGCCCGTGCCGAACTCGATGTTCGAGCAGTCGATGAAGGTGTTGTCCGTCACCTCGACATTCTCGACCAGGCAGTAGCGGTTGGGCAGCGAGTTGGGCACGGCGTTCATCAGCGCCAGCGCCGAGAAAAGCGCCCGCCGGCAATGCCGACCAGCGTGTTGCGGCGCACCTTGTGTCCGGCATTCACCACGCGGATACCGCCCGTATTGCGTTTGCCATGGCCCACGAAGAGGTTCTCCTCGACCGTGTTGCGGTCGCCGTGGCGCAGCGCCAGCACCCCTTCCGATTCGAAGAAGACGTTGCGGCGGATCACGTTGTCGCTCGACTTGATCGACACGACCTCGACCTCTCCGTTGCAACGGTCGAAGAGATTCTCCTCGATCGTCGTGTTCGACGACGAATAGGCCTGCTGCGAGGTGCCGACACGGATCGTCTCGGCGCCGTTCGACCCGTAGACCGGGCGCGGTCCGAACCAGTTGTGGTCGATGCGGTGGAAATTCTGCTGGCTGCGCGGCTCGTTGAGCATCACGATGAGCGTCACGCCGAGGTTGAGTTTTTCCCATCAGCGAGCAGTGGTCCACGCGGTTGTGACGGCCGTAGAGCAGGATGTAGCTGTAGACCATGTCGCGGCGTGCGGGGTTGTAGTTGTCGACGACGCACTCCGTCAGCCGGCAATGGTTGGCCACCTCGCGTCCGTTGCGGAACTCGATGACCGAGCCCGAGGGAGCCACTCCGTCACGGAAGCAGAGACCGCTCACTTCGAGCCATTCGCCCGCCAGGCGGGCGTCGAGCCGCCGGTGATCTCCACCCCGCCGGGGGTTGCCGCCTCGATGCGGACGGGCTTTCCTTCGGCACCGCGGCCGAGCCATTTCAGCGACAGGTCGCTGTAGCGGCCATTCTCGATGACGATCCGGTCGCCGGGCCGGGCTTCACGCAGCGTCGCGGCCACATCGCCCAGCGACACCCGGTACTCGCGGGCCGCAGCCGATGCGGTCAGCAGCACGGCAACCGCCGCCAAAACAAGTTTGAGGTTCTTCATATCGAAAAAGTTCAGATTATTCGGTTTTCCACGAGCAACCCGCGGCATCACGGATCGCATCCATGGCGGGTTGTACATTGGGTTTGGCCGGTGCCGAAGTCAGCGCGGGGAGCGAAACGCCGCGCTGGCGTCCGTAGAGTTTTGTTCTCTTTCCACTCGATTTCGGGAGCGGCGGGCTCCGTCGCGCAATCCACGGCGTAACCCGACGAGGTGGCCGAAACGGTGTTGCCCCTCGATCACGGTCGAGATGACCGGCATCACCTGATTGCTCGAACTGCTCGCATAGTTGACATTCAGCCCGTACTTGCAGTCGTAGACCATGTTGTAGCGCACCTTGGCATCCTTCACCTGCCAGTAGCCGCTCAGTGCCGGGTTCTCCTGCCCGCGGACCAGGCAGATCGCCGAACGGTAACCCGTTCCGGCCAGCCCCTTCGAGGTAGTTGCGTTCGACGACATGGCCCTCGCCGATCAGCCGGATGCCGCCCGTTCCGGACATGCCGTTGCCGACGAAGTAATTCCCCGTAACGGTGCAGTTGTTGCCGTGGCGCATGGTCAGCGTCCCCTGGCACTCGACAAAGAGGTTGCGGCGGTACACGTTGCCGCACGACTTGTTCGACACGATCTCGGCCTGTTCGCCGTGGCAATGGTAGAAGTGTCCTCTCGACCGTGCAGGCGGCCTCCTGCATCAGTAGTCGCTCGTACCGATGCGGATCGTCTCCTGGCCGTTGATCGCCTTGTTGTTGTCGTCGTAGAGCGTCACGGGGCGCTCGAAGCGGTTGCCGGCAATCGTATGGCGGGGCGTAACGCCTGTTTCGAGCCACGACGACGAGCAGCGTACCGATGTTGCGTTTGTCGCGGAACGTACAACCCTCGACGCGGTGGTCCGTACCGTAGAGCGAGACCCACTTGGTATCGGTTTCGGCATCCTCCTTCGTGCTGTCGCCCGTCACGGCACAGTCACGCACGGTGCAGTGCGAGAGCCTTTGGCCAGCGTCACGACGGCCTTGCCCGAAACCGGTTCGGGATTACGCCACCAGAAGCCGTTCACCTCGGCATACGTGCCCGACACCGAGATGCGCGACGTGCCCGTGAAGCAGACCGCACCGGGTTTTTCGGCCCGCAGGACGACGGGATTTTCAGCGGTTCCGGCACTTTTTGAGTTCGGCAACCTGATCGCCATAAAGGCCGTTTCGCCAGACGACGACCGTCCCGGCCGCCACGGTTCCCAGCGCCTTGAGGCTCCTCGGCCGAGGAGACATAGACGACCTTTTCGGAATCCTGCCCCTCTTCGGCACCGGAGTCCTGTCCGGAGTTGCCGTTGCCGGGAGCAGCCTCCCATTCGGAGGCTTCGCCGCCCGAACAGCCGAGCGTCTGCACGGCCAGCAGGAGTATGAATATGAATTTGCGCATTCTGTTACGTATTTTCGGGTTTCGAACGCTCCCGGAAACCGCCCGTGCAATCGGCGGGGCGGTTTCCGGGATCGTTCCCCCCAATTAACCCACTAAAACCTTTTCGGTTATTCGTTCAACGTTTTCGACCAGTACATATCGAACTCGATATAACCGGCACGATCTTCGTTGGCCAGGCCCGTCGCAGCATCGGCACAGGTCACCTCCTTGATATGGATGAAACCCTGACGGCAGATATCGCTCATGCTTTCCGGCTTGTCTCCGAGCAGGCCATGGGCATAATTGATATACTGGACAACGATGACACTGCCCGAAACCCAGACATTCGAGGCTTCGGCTGTTCCGAATGCCGGAGCCGCAGAACTGCCCGGCGTCGTGTAACTGAACATCGAAGCTACACTGCCGTCCACAACCGAGTTTTCAGATCCTGCTCACTGCTGGCAGAGAGAACCCGGAAGTAGAAGATCGGCGTACCGAAAGTCGAAGGCAAGGAGGTAGTCTTCCCATCAACCAGATAGCAATGGGTCTTCAACTGCGAAGACGAATTGGCAGGAGACTGCAACGCCAGTTTATGGGACGACGACGCCGAGAAGAAAAGATAGGGCTGTACGCCCGTAGTATTGTTCGGCAGCAGTCGTTGCGGCCAATTTTTCCGGCCTCTGCCACCAATGCATTGGAGCCGCTCTTGGCATAGGGATCGACCTCATCGTTGTACCACGAATCGCCCGAAATCACCTCGCCGCCGTTCAACAGGAAGAATGCGTGTTCCCGGTTGTAATCCGGATAGGTCGACTTTGAATTCGACCCGATACCCATCTGGATATTCGAGAAATAGTAGAACGGGTATACCATGGCCGTGCCGAAGTCAACCTCGTTGCCGCCGTTGTAGAGGGCCACCACCGGGACCTCCGTCGCCTCCGTGAAAGTCACGCCATCCGGAACAATAAACTGCGCCGAAATATCCGTCGGTTCGCCGACCAGGGCTGCTTCCACACCATCGACCTTGAAGCCCTCGATCGAAGCCAGATTCTCACCCGTGACGGTCACCGTCTTGCCCAGGTAGAACTTGTTCGACTCACCGCCGTCCTCGGCCTCCATCTTCACCAGCACGGGCGCAGCCGGACCCACCGGAGTCGTATCCACCCGCCAGGCCGATGCCACCGGCGTCGTCTGCGCGGGCTCGCCCCACAATGCCGTCAGAGCGCCTCCGCAACGACCGGATCGGTCTGCGCAATCGACGAGGGGAACCTCACCGTCACGGCTTCGGCCTCGGCCGACACCACGATCAGATCGTAGTCGCCCCACTTCATGCCGCTCACCAGATCGAGGTTCTGACCCGTGAAGGTCACTTCGTCGCCGATGCTGTTCTGTGTACCCTCCTCCTGCGAGGCGGCGTCGAACTTCGGCGTATGGAGCGTGAAGAGCGTCTCGCCCGTCACGTCGATCGTCGCCGTACCCCACTCGGCCGTGATGGCCACCTGGCTGTCACCGGCCTCGTACTCACCGGCCGGAACGGCGAACTTCAACGCCTCGGCCGTCACCTCCGTAAAGGCGGAAGCCTCGACCGTCACCGCTCCGAAGTGTACGCGGGTGATCTGCTCCAGGTTGCGGCCCGTAAGGGTCGCCACCGTGCCGACCGTACCCTCGGCCGGTGCATAGGCCGTAATCAGGGCGTCGGTCACCGGAATCGTCACATAGTAGGGATAGTGGAAAATAACGCTTTCACCGTCCGCGTCGTAGACATCCATCCAGACCTGGTAGGGGAGCATCCTGCTGCGCGAGGTCCAGGGCCGGAATCTTGAATTTCAGGATTTTGATCGTCTGTTCGGTGATTTCGGCTTCGAGGCCGTCCACGGTAACGTGCGACACCCGGTCGAGGTTGAATCCCCCCGACCGAAATCTCCCGTACCGACATAGGCGCGGACACTGCCGCTCTCGTCGGTCATCGGCGACAGCGTCGTCGAGTTGATCGCCGGGTTGTTCTGGACATCGACCTCGTTCATTTTTCGGGGCCGCACGCGGTCAATGCCGCGAAGCGATCCGTCAGAAAAAAGGGCCAGATATTTCGTGAATCGTTTCATCTTCGGATCGATTTTAGATTAGTTTGCGAGTTTGGAATAGTCGTAGTCGTACTTCTGCCAGTAGCAGTTGAAGGTCACGTCGCTTCCCGAGGGAGGAACATTACTGCTGCTTTTGACAACCCTAAAGTTAACCGTACGAATGTGGAGGAATCCGATTCGGCGCACGTTGGCCGCCGGATTATCCGAAAGCGAAGCCATCGTACCCGTAGTAGAACACCATCAGCACGGCATCGACATCCACGTTCTCGGCATCCGTACCGGCCGTCCACTTATCCTTGGCCCAAACGTCGGTGTTCAGCGTTCCCTTGGCCGAGGTGATCGTGATTCCGCCTACGGTCTTCGCCTCGACGTCGATCGGGAAGGTCTCCTCGTCGATCTTTTCAGCGTCTGATTCTTCACCTGGTCGATCAGCGCCTTCTCCGTCGCATTCAAAGGGATCCAGATAGCGGAACGTCAGCACAGGCGTACCGTAGCAATCGAAACTTTCGATCCCATAATACGGTTCGAGTCGGTCGTCGTGCCTTCAGGATTCGACGCATTGATGTAGAAGTTTCTCAACTGGCTGCTCGAATTGGCCGGAGGAATTGACCTGCAACTGTCCGGCGTTCACACCCGAGAAAAGAAGAAGTAGGGATTGACCGAATAATACTGCTCCTCGGTAATCACGGCCTTATTCGGCGTATTGGCAGCCGAACAAAGTTTTCGCCAAATATTGATACGAAATGGGATCGACCACCGTACTCCAGTCAGAGTTGGCATAGACACGGCCCGTTTCGGGCGAGAAGAACGACGAAACGACTCCACGTCACGAGCCTGTGCCCAGGTCCGCATGTTCTCCCAGAACTTCACGAACGGCACGTAAACCACGAATGCATCGCTCAGGACAATCTCTTCGTTTCCGTCGAAGTATTCGGCGATCACCAAAGTGGTCGTATCACCGTCCGGGAAGTCTCCGGCCGGCACGGTGAAGGTCAACGACGCAGGCTGTTTCGAAACCACGGCTTCGAAGCCACCGACGAAATCCGGTCGACCTTGTCGAGATTTTCGCCCGTCAGCGTAATGGACTTGCCCACGGCCGTGCTCCAGCACGATCGGCTCGTCAAAGTCCGGAACCAGGCGCACAACCTCGATCGAGGGGGCCTCGTCGAGCGAGGTGGTTACCGAAGCCTCGCCGTCGAAAATAGCGCAGCGTGATACGCACGTTGTTGCTCTCGACGCATAGGGGACACGGGCCACGATCTCCAAGCGCTCTGCTCGTAGATTTCACCCTCGTGGCTCACTTCGTAGCCCCATCGGCTGTGAAGAGACACGGCCTCGACGGCCGTCAGGTTCGAACCCGAAAGCAGCAGCCGGTCGCCCATGACCACCGACTCCTGCAACAGAGCCGGCTTCAACGACGGTACGGCATACGAATAGGTAAACGAAGGCTTCCGATTCGCCCTTGCCGACGCTGTTTTCCAGGACGATCTTGCCGTCACGACCGTTGGCTCCGGCCACGATCGAGAGGCGCGAATCGGAGACCTTCTCCCGGATGACCATCTCCTGATCGCCGATGTAGGCCTTGGTGACACCACTGAGCGATTGACCCGTGATGATGATCTCGGTTCCGACGGGTCCCCGATGCGGGCGAGAAGGACTCGATGACGGGGGCCTGTTTCACCACCTCGTCCACATAGGTTTTGTCGCAGCCCGCCGCAAAGAGCATCCCGGCGGCAGCGGCAAAAGCACATATCTGATTTGTGATTCGTTTCATAGGTTTTTGCTGTTATCGGTTTAATAGCCGGGGTTCTGGGCCACGTCGGGGTTGATATTGATGACCGAAATGGGAATCGGCAACAGGACCTGCCACTCCGAGATGGGATTGACCACGTAGTCATCTCGGAGTAGAAGATCTCCGACGAGAAGAAGTTGTTGATCGTCGACACGGCGACATCCCAACGCATCAGGTCGAACCAGCGCTGGTTCTCGCAGGCCCCAGGCGACGTTCGTTGCGCACGGCCTCCCGGAACTGATATTTCGACGACAGGTCGGCGGAGGTATAGGCGACGACACCGGCGCGTTCGCGGATCATGTTCAGATAGCGCATGGCCTCGTCCGTGGGGCCCGACGTCTCAAGTTGATCCACTCGGCGAGCAGCAGCGCCACATCACCCACGCGCAGCACGGGCCAGTCGTTTTCGCCGTCATACTCGGAGGTGATCGGCGAGAGGAACCTTTGTCGCACCAGCGGCCTCGACCGTCTGCTCGGTCGTAGCGTTGTAATAGCTCTTGAGGGTCACCGCCTTGCGTTTGTCGGGATTCTCGGCCGTGCCGTTGTTGTTGTAGGCCGACACCAGATCGTCCGAAGGATAGTTATAGTGCTTGGGCGAACCCATGATCACGTTGTTGCCGTTGTTCATCGGGCCGAAGAGCGTTCCGAAGGCATCCCATCCCGACGTTGCCCGAGAGGTAGCGCACGGCGAAGATGATCTCCTTGTTCATCTCGTTGTCGATCGAGAAGATCTGATCGTAGGGGGAACCAGATCGGCGCTGCTCTGCGGATTTCCGGCAGCAGCCAGCACCTCGCGTAACAGATCGCCGGCCTTCATGTAGTTCTCCGACCCCACCTCGTAGCGGGTCATGTAGACCTTGGCCAGCAGTCCCTTGGCTGCGGGCATCGTCGCGCGTCCCAGGTCGGCGGCCGCCGACTGTTCGGGGAGCATGTTGTGGTCGATGATCGCATTCAGGTCGCCCTCGATCCGCGCGTAGATCTCCTCCACGGGCGAACGCTGCATGTAGCGGGCCTCATCGGCGCTGGTCTTCTTCGTGACGAGGAACACCGGGCCCCACAGCCGCACGAGATTGAAATAGAGATGTGCGCGCAGGAATTTGGCTTCGCCTTCGTACTGGGCGCGCAGCGTGGGGTCGTCCACGACGTCGACATAGGAGATCACCTTGTTGGCCCGGTCGATGGCGGCATAGCAGGCGTTCCAGTAATCCCTCGACCCAGGTATGGGCCGTAGTGATGGTTCCCTGGTCGAGCCTGTTCGATGAGCCTTCGTATCCTGCGACGTGGAGCCGTTCGCCCGCATACGGGTATTGTCCGAGCGCAGTTCGGTCACGGCCCACTCGTAGTACATGACGTTGTGCAGACCGTTGTAGGCTCCGATCACGAGGTTGTTCACCGCCACGGCATCCGTCACATACTCGTCGGCCGCCGTCTCGGAATAGGGGTCCTGATCCAGGTTGCAGGCACCCAGTGCGAGCGTCAGGATCACAGAACCGATATATTTGAAAGTCGTTTTTCATCTTCGTTCCGGGGTATTAGAAGTTAAGATCGATGCCGAACGTGAAGGTCGACGTGAGCGGGAAACCGCCGCGCTGGTAGCCGTCGATGAGCGGGCTGGCGTAGTTCCCGTGGTCATGCGCGACTCGGGGTTGATGCCCTTGTATTCGTCGCTCCAGAGATAGAGGAGGTTGGTGCCCGTCACATAGAAGCGCAGGCCCCGCAGGCCGAGTTTGGTAGCGGCCTTCTTCGGGAGGGTATAGCCGACGGTCAGGTTGCGCAGACAGAGATACGAGGCATCCTGCGGGCCCAGATCCGTCAACATGATGTCGTAACCGTTCTTGGCATAGGGGGTCTTTCCGTCGCCCGGATGCGTCGGGCTCACCCAGCGATCCTCCATGTAGGCGCGGTTGTACTTGTGCGACTCGGTGTAGAAGACATCGCCGTTGAAGACCGTGACGCCCTGCACGCCTTGCAGAAGGAACGAGACGTCGAAGTTTCCGATGCGGAAGTTGTTGGTCATGCCCCACGTGAAGTCGGGATAGGGATCGCCCAGCACGACACGGTCGTTGTCGTTGAGTTCGCCGTTTCCGTCGGCATCCCACAGGCGAACCGCCCGGTATATCGCCGGCGAAGTGCGGATTGGCATTACTGATCTCCTCCTGCGTGTTCCATACGCCGATGCTCTTGAAGCCGTAGTATTGAATCAGGGGTCGCCGACGCGGGCGATGTAGCTTTCGGAACGCTCGCCCTGGGTAATAACCTGCGATTCGCCGCCGATTTCGAGGGAGTTTGTTGCGCGTGAGCGAGAAGTTCACGGTCGTCGACCACTCGAAGTTCTTGCGGTTGAACTGATGGGTGTCGAGCTGAATTTCAACACCGGCGTTGCGGACCTTTCCGATGTTGTTCCAGTAGTACTGGAAACCGGTGAACGACTGCGTGGGCTGCTCGAAGAGCAGGGCGCGGGTCACGGAGTAGTATCCGTCGAAGGTCAGGGCGATTCGGTTGTCGAGGAATCCGGCATCGAGACCGAAGTTCCATTCGTCGGTCTGCTCCCAGGTGATATTGGAGTTTGCGAGCGTCGACGAGGTGTTGGCGGCCGGGGATCAGCGTTCCGTTGCCCGATCCGGTGGGATAGTTGGCCGGGTTGAGCACTTCGAGGGCGGCCACATAGTCGATGCTGTTGTTACCGTCACGCCGTACGAAGCGCGGAGCGAGGTTCGAGAAGACGCGCTGCTCCTTCATGAACTGCTCCTCGGAGATACGCCATCCGACCGAAACCGAGGGAACCAGGCGTTGCGGTTGCCGAGGAGAAGAGCGACGAACGGTCCAGACGCAACGAGGCCGACAACAGATAACGACCGTCGTAGCTGTAGGAGACACGTCCCAATAGGATTCAGAGCACCTCGTTCGGGTAGCGGAACGTACCGGTTCCGGCCGTTTCCGTTGTTTTCGGAGGCCAGTTCGAAGATCGTGGCGGCGTTGAGCGTGTGAATGTTGTCCGTCGGGAAACCCCGTACCGGTCAGGGCAACGTTCTGCACACGGGTCGACTCGGCCGTGTAACCGGCCAGGACGTCGAGTTCGTGGCGTCCGAACGATGCGGTTGTAGTTGAGCGTGTTTTCGGAGAGCAGGTCGACGTAGAGCGAGCTGGTGAAGGTCGCCTCACTGGCCTCGCCGTCCTTCGTCGCATTCTGGTTGGCGTAGCTGTACGAGGGCCGGTAGCGGACGTTCACGCCGTTCGAGGTTTTTGAACGTCAGCCCCTTGCAAATATCGACCGTCAGATAGACGTTGGCCATGCCCTGGAAGTTCTCGTTCCAGCGCGTCGTGTTGGCCATCACGCTGCGGGGGTTGTTGTTCGCCGAGGAGAAGGGCGACACGGGCGAGGTGTTGTAGGTCGGATTGCCATACTCGTCGGGGTCGCCGATCGGCCCGTAAAGGTTGTTGAAGTGGCTGCCGCGCGCGAATCCCGTATAGCCGGTCAGCGCCGTGGTCCAGTCGTTGTGGTAGACCGGGAGGAACGAGGCGTGCGGTAGAAATCGATGAAGTTGTTGCGCGGACGCGAAGCCTTCTGGTAGTTGGCCGAGACGTTCACGCCAAAGGTGACGCTCCTTCGAGAGGTCGGCGTCGACCTTGGTGCGGAAGAGTGACCTTCTGCACTTCGTTCTGGAGCATGATACCCCTGATCGCGGGTCCAGGCCGCCGACGAATAGTAACGGATGTCGCGCTTGCCGCCCTGGACGGAGAACTGGGCATTGGTCACGCTGGCCACATCACGCAGTCGCTTCGCGCTGCCAGTCCGTCGAGCCGATGTTCTGTTCGATCCAGGCAGCGAGTTTGTCCTGGGCCTTCACGGCCGGGCCACCCCATGCGGCCTCTTTCTCCTGCCACTGGAGGTACTCCGTAGCAGTGAGCAGGTCGTGGAGGCTGGTAGGCCCACTTGACGCCCTGATAGAGTTTGACCGAATAGCGGGGTTTTCGGAGACGCCGCTTTTGGTGGTGATCATGATGACGCCGTTTGCGGCGCGCGAGCCGTAGATGGCGGCCGAGGCGGCATCCTTCAGGACTTCGATAGACTGAATGTCCGAGGGGTTGAGCGTCGACAAACCGTCGGGGACGGGATAGCCGTCGATGATGACCAGGGGCGCGCTGTCGGCCGAGATCGAGCCCGTACCGCGCACGCGGATCGAGGGGTAACACCCACTTCGGAGGTTGTGTTGATCGTCAGGCCGGGAATCTGACCCTGGAGAGCGGTCGTGACATCGGAGAACCCGGTCGGTCGGCCAGCACGCTGCCGTCGATTTTGGCGATCGAGCCGGTGAGGTGGGATTTTTTCTGGACGCCGTAACCGACGACGACGACATTCAATCGAGCGCCGCGGCTTCGGGTTCCATTTTGACATTGATAAGGTCTGTTTTCCGACCTTGATTTCGACTTTTTTATAACCGACGTAGGAGAACTCCAGGACGGCCTCTTCACTGGGGACGGAGAGGGGTAGGAGCCGTCGATACCGGTAGCGGTTCCGGTTGCGGGGGGATTTTTTTTGACCACTACGGAGACTCCGATCAGGGGCCCTGCTCGTCGGGACCACACCACGGATCGTGATCTTTTGTGCATAGGCGGCCACCGTGCCGAACAGCAAAGCGCGAGCAACAGCAGTGACCTTGACAAGTAATTTTTATGGCCATCATGCAGTTTTAAGTTATAGGTTAGATATTGAATATGAGGCTATTGCGGGCGCCCGAAGCGGTTGTTTGGTAGACCAAACTGGTATGCCAAACTGGTAAAAAAAATTTTCAAGCTTGCACAAAGATAGAAAAAAAGATAAGACGCGCAAATTTGGGCGGTATTTTTTTTGTTTTTTCGAAAGGGGTGGGGTTGGGCGTAAAAATTTAAAAATCTTAAAAATTAAAGCGTCGCATTTCCCGCCGGTCTAAAAGACCGGTTTTGTGGGCTGCGGGACCTTCGATGGGTTTCAGATGGCTGAATCCGCGTCGTCTGGTGTCCGCCGCACTCTCGATTTTCACGGAAAAAAAGAATCTTCGGAATTCCGAGCGCCCGGAATGGAGGCTGTAAAAGGCTTGATCTTACTGCGCCCGTTCAGCGAGGTGTTCCGAAGATTCCCGCGAAAAGCAACGTGCGGCTGGTTTTGGCGCCACCTTTTGACAGCAAAGGTGGCTACTGGATTCCCGCTTTCGCGGGAATGACCGGTCTAGAGACCGGTTTTGTGGGCGAAGGGAAGGTTGAAAGGGTCGGATTCGGTTCCGCGCCCGGCTAAGAGCCGGGTGGATTCCCCGTCAAGCGGGGAATGACCCCTTTAAAAAGGGGTTTTGGGGCTGCCCGCCTAAGAGGCGGGGTTTGTGGGCTGCTGAGCTTTAGCGGTTTCCGAAGCCTTTACCCGCATACGACCACCGGTCTAAGACACGTCATTCCGCGAAAGCGGAATCCAGAATCGTCATAGCGCAGAACCGCTTTCGGAAACCCTTCACTCACGCCTTCGCCCCCGCCCAGAGCGGCTCTTAGCCGGGTGGATTCCCCGTCAAGCGGGGGCGGACAGAAGAAAAAGCGGGGGAATGACAAAAGGAAAAGCGGGGAATGACCCCCAAAAAAAGACCCGTATACCGGACCGAAATCCAAATATACGGTCTCTCCCTAACTAAAGCCCAACCCTGCCTACCTTTTACCAATCTTTGGCAAAAGTATTATATCCATTTTTGTGGTAGATATTAAAAGTACGCATCATCACATTGTAGCTATAAGCCCGCATCGAAATTTTCATCATAAGCAAGGTATGCGAGAAAATTCTGGATCATCGATATACATCCGGTTCTGCGAAATTCACCTGTGGTAATACAAGATCGCCGAAAACAATAATATTATTGGCTCGCTCAATATTCCACATAATAGCATTCATCGACCACATATCCATATTCATATCCATGAACAAGTCGCTTTTTCTCGCTATAAAACGGCACGTTTACATTACCATATTTTGCCTCAGGCAACCGGCAAATGGTTTGCGGGTATAATTCTGAGTGTAAGAGGTTCCTGCATTATAGGGGTTGATAAAGGCAATCGGTTCATCCTCGGAAACATATCCATGCCAAGCGTAATCGATATAGTCGCCGACTGCGATTCCACCCGTCACCTCCGTATCATGGGAAATATTCGGTCGGCTCCTCGTGGTCCACCACGGTCAGCAATTTGTCGGGCATCGCTTCGCGCATCGCTTTGATCAGTTTTGGGTAGGAGGTGGTGTTCATGGCGGGCATTCCTCCTTGCCATAGCCGGTGCCGCGATCCCAAAGGTTTACGCCATCAAGATCATAAGTTTCTACAAAAGACCTTGACTTGTGTTACAAAGTCGGCAATCTGAGCATCTGTCATATTACAGAACCCTATCCCTTTGCCCGCGCCCTCGATGCAGACGCAGATTTTCCGGCCTTTGTCTTTCATTTGGGCAATGTATTTATCCGAATGCTCCAACGTATAAAGAAGGTCGGAAAAGTCGGAGCAAAAATCACCCGTTGCGATGCGGCATCGTAATCCACCTGCGCAATTCGCAGCACAATAATATTACCCAGTGATGCCCTATAAACCGTTTCAGATGTCATTGCATCCTGCTTTTCCCACGCCACATAATCGGCATAATGGGCCTGCACCTCGCTGGTATTGACATAGAAGACCGTGGTCCACTCCGTATCGAGCGGAATTTCCCAAGTGTCGTCGCCTTGCTGGAATAGATTTTCATCGAATGCCCGGACGGTAATGCCATAATATAAAACCTGTCCTTCGGCCGTCTCGGCATCGGTTTGGAGGGCCAGCGGCGGCGGTAGGAGCCGGAGGCCAGACCATCGGCCGAGGAAGGTGATTTCGAGGGGTTCGGACTCCGACTTTCCGGCCGCCACGGTCAGCGCACCGCCATTGCCAACGGTAACAGCAGTTGCGGGAAGGGGTTGCAGATCGGTTTTTGTTCGTTGCATTGTAGGTATCGACCAGCGAGAGGTCGGGGGCCACGTTAACGGTCAGTGTCTGTGCGGCGGGTTGGTTGAGCCGGTAGACGATCCGGTCGGTCATCGGTTCGGCGGCATTCTCGGTCATCTGGACCGGAATCCGGTCCCGCAGCGACTTCGCGCTGCGCAGCGTTCCCGAAACCGTCGCCAGGGTGGTTCCGTCCGGGCTGCTGGCCGTAGTTGTACTCGACGGTCTCGTTCGTGCAGGCTCCGACGAGTCCGGCAAGTCCGGCGGCTGCGGCAACCAGTGCCGCGCCCCGGAACAATCGGATGATTCGTGCGTATTTCATAATCGTGCGTTTCATGGTTTATTCCTTGTTGAGTTGCGGCACCTCGATGCCCGAGGGCCATTCGAGATCGAATTCCGCCACGCCGTCGTTGCCGTTCCCGGTCCAGTCGCGGATGACGTTGCCCTCGCCCTCGTCGAATTTCCAGTAGCCGATCAGCCCCGGCGTCTGCGGGTCGACGTCGTACATGTTCTCCCAGATCTCCTGCTCGCTGCGCGCCACATTCAGACGCGCACCTCGGTGATGTCGCCGTTCAACTGGCGCGTGTCGTCGTAGGACTTCCCGAGGAAGAACTGACGGAACGTCCCCCCACCCTTTGTACTGCTCATTCTTGACGGGATCCTGCAGGTAGAGGTCGTAGAAGGCCCGGCCCGCCAGGTTGAAGGGCGTCGAGGCGGGGTTGCCGAGGTCGGTGCCGCGGCTCTGCAGCCGTTGCCGTTGACGTAGATGCAGACCTCGCGCGTGGCGTAGCTGTACGTCGCGGCGATGTGGTACCACTCCCCGGCATTCAGGAGTTTCGATTCGTCCTTCTTGGGAAACTTCCCGAAGCCCGGAGTATTGGCCGAAGTCGCCCGTGCCGTCGAACTGCAACTGCTGACGCGGGAACGACGCATCGCCGATGCGCAGCAGCAGGTAGTTCTCGACACCCATGATGGTCGAAATCTCGGGTGTTTCGAGAAGTCGTCGACGCGGATAATGGCCTCGTAGGTCACGGCCGTGAGGTTGTTGAACAGGTCGCTCTGCGGACCCGCCTTGTCCAAGGTCGGGAAGTTGATCCAGTTGTCGCGCAGCACGCCGCCGAGGTGATCGCCGACGAGCGCTTCACCACGTAGTAGGCCGTCGCCGACCCCGCCAGCAATCCCGCCCCGTCGGCCGAGGAGATCGTCACCGGAACAAGGTACGTCGCGTCGATCGGCAGTTCGGACACGTCGCCCGACCCGTCGAGGTTCTTGAACGTGAGCGTCAGCAGGTCCGATGGAGGTCCTCCCGGCCGGGATGGTCACCTCACCGGCCGCAAGTTCGTAATAGGCCCCGTCGAGCATCGTCCACGACGTCGCGTTGCGGGCGTTGTAGTCGGCAACGAGCGACGGGTCGACCTCGACCTTCACCCGAACGTCCTCCGCCGAGGGGTAGCTCATCACCACCGAAAAGGTCCGCTCCAGCGTCGGGCGTCTTCTTGAAGGTCGTCAACTGGATGGCGTCCGCCTCCGCAACGTCGAGGTAGACCACGTTGTCGAACGGTGAGCGGTTGTCGTACTCGTCGTTCTTGCAGCCCGCAGCGGCTACCGCCGTCGCAAGCACCACCAAAACATATTTATGAAGTTTTTCTCATGGCTCTCTTATTTGGAAGGGTTCAACGTCTGAATCGCAGTCCGCGTCGCCGCGTAGACGACCTCACTGCCGTAATAATCCGTATTCACGTCGTAGATGCACAGCCCGCCCAGCGGCCCCAACTCCGGGATGCGCAGCGCAAGAGCCGAAATAGCATCCGAAGCCGTCTTCTCCTCGTCGAGAAACTCGTATTCGGTCATCGCGCCCAGCAGCAGCCGGTCCGCCGCAACGTTCTCCATCTCCAGGGCCCGCAGGACCTGCAGGCGTTCCAGGTCGCTGGCGTTGTCCGTCGTCCGGGTGTCCAGCACGATATAGTCGACCTTCGCCCGCTGGTCGGCCGTCAGGAACTGCGGGTCGCCCTCGAAAAGAGCGCCAGCGGTTTGTCCGACCGGCCACCGCACCGAATTTTTCCATAAAGAGGGCCGCCACGGCCTGTTGGGCCGCTTTGGGCTGTTTCGTCGCCGTAGGTCGGGGAGTCCCGAAAGGAAAAGCCGTCCAGACCCAGTTCGCGCACCCGGGCCACGACCCTGTCGAGGTAGTCGGCCAGCGCCGCAAGGTCCGCCACTCGCCGCTCCGCGCCGCGTAGTCCACGAAGTAGAGCACGCGCGTGCCCTTCTCCTTCAGCACGGCAAGGTCCTCGGCGTCGTAGGCCGAAAAGTTGTCGGCATTGGTCAGCGAAACGGCATCCAGCGAGTCGGGAAGGCTGCGCAGGCAGTCCTTCTCGCTCGTGGGATTTGGGAGCCGTTTTCGAAGCCGCCACCACGAGCGTGTGGCTGCCCGCCTTATAGGCCCGCAGCGCCGCCGTGTACTGTGCCCACAGTTCGGGATTCTGCTCCGAAGGCCGCACGGACTGCTGGTCGACGGGCTCCATCTGCGACCAGTCGCCGCACCCGACAGAGAGCGACAGCACCGCAAAAGAGAGATATATTCCGATTTTTTTCATAATTCCGTTATTGTAAAGGTTTGACATCCCACCAGACCCGCACGCCGCCGTTGTCGCGGCCGCCGAGCATCTCGATCGCCGCCTGCAGGTGCACGGGATTCTCCGTGTACTCCTCAACCGGGTAAGGTATGCGCCGCATTCCGTAGCGCGAATCCACCGTGCCGCCCGACTTGTTTCTCCACCACGGGCAGCAGCCGCGGGTAGCCCGTCCGCCGGTACTCGGCCCACGCCTCGTTGCCCAGCGGGAAGATCGCAATGTACTTCTGCGTGATGATCCGTTCCAAGTTCCGTTCGCGGGCCTCCTCCGTGTCGCCCGCCTCCCAGGCGATCGAAATGTCGCTCGCCGGAGCATCCGCCGAGTATTCCGACATCGGGTCGATGTATTTCGCGGGCTTCGCCGTGCTTGTCACATAGCTCTCGGCACCCGAAGCGCCCCGCTCCTCGAACGACAGCGCTATGGCCTCCTCGTAGAGGCTCCCCGCTTCGGCATCCAGGCTGCCCCAGCGAAGCTCCCATTCGGCGCGCAGGAACGTCGCCTCCGCGGCGTTGAACCACAGTAGGGCGAAAGTCGCTGCTCACGAGCTCCGGTTCGAGAAGGCTTCGACCATCGTCGACTTGTCCCGCGGGTCGATACCCACGCGGATGCCGTAGTAGTCGCTCTTCTTGTTCCAGTACCCTTGCGTGAACATCACGGCGCGCCGCGGGTCGTTGTAGCCGTTCATGTAGCTGATGATGTCGGCCGCCACGCGGTGATCGCCCCCAGTCGTTGTAGATCAGCGCCGTGCGGTTCTTCCGGAGCGTGCATCATCGCATTGTCGGCATTCACCGTGATCACCCCGTCGGCAATCGCCTCGGCACCCTTCGCCTGCGAAACGTCCGGCTTCACATACGACAACCGCATCGCCATGCGCAGTTTCAGCGAATTCGCGTACTTCATCCACTTCAGGATGTCGCCGTAATAGACATAATCGAACTTGCGGAAGGCATCGGCCGAGAGCGTTCGTTGGCGTGCAGCACCGCCAGCACCTCGTCCAGGCTCCTCGAACATCTTCATGTAGACCTCCTCCTGCGTGTCGTAGGCCACGTCAGCGACTCGGCCGAGTCCTCGATGACCTTCAAGTAGGGAATCGGGCCGTAGGTGTCGGTCATGCGGTGCATGATCGCCACGCGGAACAGCTTCGCCAGGGCGATGGCCACCTCGTCGTCCGTGTTGTTAATGACACCCGGAAGTAGGGATAGGCCTCCTGCATGACGATCACAAACGGGCCATTTCAGCCAGTCGGCCGAAGGGTTGAAGGTCGAAAACTTCTCTTCCAGCCGTCGGGCGTTTCGGCCATGTAGCCCGCGAAGGCGTTGCCCGTGAGGATTCGTTGAACTGATAACGGTGTTCCTGCACCGGACCAGGTTCTGAAGCCCCCCGGATGTTGGTGCCGATCTTGTAGTTCTCGCGCTGAGCTCTTCGTTCGTCGCCTCGCTCGGGTTGCGGTTGATCTCGTCGAAATCCCCCAGTGCAGCCCCGAGCCCACGACAACAAGGCAGCAACGCTCCCAAAAGCACACTGATGATATGTTGGATTCGTTTCATTTTCGGTTTTGAGAAGGTGACACGCAGGCTGAAGCCGAGGCTGCGCAGCGACGGCATCCATGAAGTAGTCGATACCCCTGATAGTTGTTCGCCGTCGAGGCGATGGCTTCGGGATCGAACGGCGCCTTTGCAGTAGATCATCCAGAGGTTGCGCCCCACGAACGAGACGTCGATCGAGCAGACGTTGCGGAACCAGCGGCGCGGCATGGTGTAGCCGACCGAAAGGCTCCTGCAGCCGGAAATTCGTCGCCGAATAGGTGTAATACTGCGGCAGTCCGCCGATGCGAGGCGATTGCGGCGTACCACGCTGCGGGTCGGCCATCGCGTCCGTTGAGAGGATTCCTCCGGCATCGCGCGCCGCAGCCGACGCCTCCGAAACACCGAACTGATCCATCCAGGCCTGCGTCGCCGAGTAGCAGATGCCGCCGATGCGCCCCGTAAAGAGGATGCCCAGATGCGCACCCTTCCAGGCGAAATCGTTGCGCCAGGCGAGGTTCGCCTCCGGGAAGCACCGACCCGAGATTCATGTCCGCCGACATCCGTTGTCTCCAAAACGGCCGTTGCCCGCCTCGTCGATCTCGATCCCCCTTGTCGTCGCGCCGCAGGTTCGAATTCGAATAGAGGTCGCCCATCGTGCCGCCCTTTTTCAGAATATACTTTGCCTTGCCCGAGCCCTTGTTGATTTCGAGCCGGTCCTTCAGATGACCTCGCCCGTCATCGGGTCGCACCAGTCGCCATCAGTTCGACGATCTCGTTGCGGTTCCACGACAGGTGACATTCGTGTTCCACGTAAAAGTCGCGCCACGTGTGCCATGGTAACCCAGCGACGCCTCGACACCCGTATTGCGGACGTGCCCGTCTGCACATACATGTCGAATAGCCCGACGAGGCCGAAACCGTGGGATTGAACGTCTGGTTGTAGGTGTCGGCCAGGTACCACGAGACGAGAGGTCGAAGCCGTTCCAGGAAGCCGCGCGTCGAGCCCAGTTCCCAGGTTTTCGTCCGTTCGGGGCAGCAGTTCGCCGATCGGGTAGTTGGTCTTGTCGTCCCACTCTGGTCCCGTTTCGTCGTAGGCGTAGGTCGGGGTCGTCAGGAAGCGCGGGAAGGGAATGCCGACCGACGAGAACGACGCCCGGAGTTTCAGATAAGAGAATGCATCCGGCAGGTCGAACGTTGCCGAAATAATCCACGAAAGGCCCACCGACGGGTAGAAGAACGACGGCTGCGGCGACCCGGCCAACTGCGAGGCCCAGTCGTTGCGGCCCGTAACGGTCAAATAGAGCATCGACCGCCACCCCACTTCGACCGAACCGAAGAGCGACTGCGTCTGCTCCTGCCAACCCCACTTCTGGGCGCGTCGACTTTCGCGGTCGAGGTCGAAGACCGTGAAGAGGTTCGGAACACCCGAGTCGCGGATCGGACCCCGGTAGGACAACTCCCGGCTGCGCACGTCGTTGATCGAGGCGCCGACGTTGCTACCAGCGACCACTCCTCGCCGAAGGTCTTGTCGACGTTCACCATCACGTCGGCGTAGATCTGCTCGTCGGCGTTCGTGATCTCCGTATAGTGGCCCTGCGAACTGCCTTCGGTGATCGTGGTGTTCGACGAGGCGTAGAGCTTCTGCGTGTACGACCGAGTTGGTATTGTCGATACGCGCCCGGCCGCAGACATTCAGCCACGGCAGGATGTCGTACGACAGCGCGGCCGAGGCCATGTAACGCTTCTTGTCCGTATCGCGCGGGTTGCGGTAGGCAATCCAGTAGGGATTCTGCATACGAAGATCGCCGCCCTCGCCCTGCGGCCAGTACTGCACGCTGATCTTGCGCGCCGGATCCCAACGTTCGAAGATCTTCACCGCCTCGAAATCATCCCCCCGCGCGGGAAGAGGTAGGCCGAAACGATCGGGTTCGAATAGACACCCTGGTTGATCATGTTGCGATCCTTCTGCACGATATAGCTGGCGCGACATCCAGATCAGCCGGTCCTCGAAGGAACTGCGTCGATTGCGGAACGTGAAGTTGTAGCGGTCGTAGCAGTTGTTCGGGATGATGCCGGGAATTGACCGCTGCGGCCGAGAAGTAGGTCTGGTTCTTTTCAGTTCCGCCCGAAAGCGTCACGGCATTCGTATAGACATGGCCCGTTTCGAAAAACTCATCGGGCGTATAACCCGTGCAGGCCGCATCGTTCAAGGCTTCGCCCCAACTGTAGACCGGCGATCCCGACACCGATCCGTAGCTGCCCGTGCCGTAACGGTTCTGGAACTCCGGCATCACGAAGGGCGCCAGGAACTCCGTCTGGCTCGAATAGGTCACCTTGAACTGTCCGGCCTGCCCCTTCTTCGTCGTGATCATGATGGCGCCGTTCGCCGCACTCGACCCGTAAAGAGCCGCCGCCGAAGCGCCCGTCAGCACCGAGATCGACTCGATGTCCCGGGGTTCAGGTCCGCAATGGACTCCGTGGCACCCCGCGAATCGAATTCCGTGCCGCCCCCGCCTCCGACGTTGTTCATCGGAATGCCGTCGATCACATAGAGGGCATTCGACGACTGGAGGATCGACTTCGTACCGCGCATGACAACCTTCGAGGCACCGCCGACACCCGACGACGAGGTGTTGATCATCACACCGGCGACCTTGCCCGTCAGCGAGTTCATGAAGTTGGCGTCCTTGACCATCGTGATGTCCGACGGCGCGACCTGCTGGACGTTGTACGAGAGGGCCTTCTCCTGACGTTTGATGCCGAGGGCCGTCACCACGACCTGTTCGATCTCCGAGGGAGGATTCGCGCAGCGTTATGTCGAAGTGCGAGCGCGAGCCGACCGTCACACGGGCCGTTTCACAGCCCAGATAGCTGATCTCCAACTCCCGGGAGGCCGCCGGGGCCGGGACCTCCAGTTCGAAACGGCCCCGGTGTCGGTCGAGACCCCCACGGTGGTTCCCCCGCACGATGACCGATGCCCCGACCACCGGCGTCCCGCAGCATCGAGCACCCGGCCTGCAATCCGTGCGGAAGCGGCCTGCGGTTTTTCGGAAAGGATGATATAGGCCTCCTCGAAATCATATTGGATCGAAGAGCCCTTCACCATCTGATCCAGCACTTCGCGGATCGTCCGGTCGGTCAAGTCGAGGGATAATTTCCGGTCCGTATCGATGGCGCCCTTGCTGATGAAGAGGTAGCGCGTCTGTTTCTCGATCTCCTTCATAATCCGGCTCATGGGGACATTCTCCATCCGGATGGTGATGCGGGCGTTCTTGGGCCTGGGCCGCCAGGACGGAGAGGCTCAGACAGATCGACAATACGAACCCAAACAGTCTTCGAAAATTTTTGCAGAATACTGTTTTATTCATACTTTTGTAGAGTTTTTTAGGTAATGGGTTAATGGCTGGTTTGAATTGTACGATCCGTTACCGTGTCGGCGGAACTCCCTTCCGCCGACTTTTTTCGGCCGCACAAGAGGGTAAGCGGTACGAAGGTTCTATCTCATAGGCAGTCATTCTTAAGGTTCGACATGGGGGGGGGGTCAGAAAATCGTCACGACATTCGTTTCGACATTCTTCTCATAGGAAAAGTCGGCGGCGTGCTGTACGATGCGCAGTGCATTGTCGATACCGTCGTTCACGCGGATCTTTCCGTTTATCTCGCCGAGTTCGGGGAGGGTCTGCCGCGCCACGACGATCCGCACGTCGAAGACCTGTTCGAACTTGTCCATCAGCCTCCGCGAAGGAGAGTCCTCCGGATGTTCACCAGCCCCTCGGTCCAGCAGAGCATCTCTTCGGGATCGGGGTTCCCGGCCACGGCGAGGCGTCCGTCCACCAGGTCGACCACCTCGGGGGGTGCATGACGATCTTCGGCTGCCGGGGTCGATCCGATTGGAGAGCCTGCACGCGGCCTTCGATCAGGGCGGTCGAGAAGCGGTCGTGCGCCCGTCGGCCACGACGTTGAATTTCGTGCCGAGGACTTCGATATCGGAGGCGTAGGTCCGACCACGAAGGGGCACTTTTCGTCGTGACGCACCTCGAAGAGCGCCTCCCGGAGAGCGAGACGCGGCGTTCGCCCCGCTTGAAAATCACCGGATACTGATGCGGGCTCCGGAGTTCAACCAGACATCGGAACCGTCGGGCAGGGAGATCCGATCCGCTGACCGTAGGGAACCGTCAGGGGAGGTCATCCGGTCGGAGACCCGGTCGAAGGTTTTCCGCTGCACGACATAAGCGGTCACGGCAACCAGCGCCACAAGAGCGGCAATCCGCACCGTATGGCGCACGACACGCTGCCAGAGCGGCCGTACAGGGTTTTGTGCCGGCCGTGCGGAGGGTTCTCCGTAGAGGGCCAGTCCTTCGAAGATGAACTGTGCGGAGCGGAACTCCCGGCGGTTTGCGGGGTCGGCATCGAGCCATTTTTCAATTTTCGGACTCCTCCGCGGGAGCGGCCTCCCGCGGAAGAATTTGAAGAGCATTTCGTAATCCATCGCAATCGGAATCGTTTTCGCGTTTCTATTAATAAGGCAATCCAGCGGGCGATGTTTACCCCCGAAAGCGGGATTTTGCTGCAAATAAATTTATTTACTTATTTTTGAAAAAAATTACATAACAAAACCGACTGATATTCAGTCGGCTGCGGATAAACAAAGACGCGGTTCAAAAATCGGGGCACGCTTTCGGCGATTTTTCGAAGAAGGGGTCCGGGCCGCACTTCGCGCGGCCCCCGCAAGCGGAGAGGAGGAGGAAGGGGCCGGGGGGGATTTTTTGATTTTTGCCTGAAAAAAGATTATATCTTTGGTCTGCGAACACGACCGATATGCCGACCCGCACGCTCACATTAGACGAATTCAACAGAATCTATTCCGAGTACAAGCCCCGGTTCACCGTCATCGCCCACTCTCGTACGTCCGGAACATCGAGCAGGCGAAGGACATCGTTTCGGACAGTTTTTTCTGTATGTCTGGGAGAACCGGGATCGGATCTCGTTCGAAACGCGCAGCGTGCAGGCCTATATCCTGATCACCGTGAAGCACAAGTGCCTGAACGCACTGCTCGAACAGCAGAACAAGGAGAAGATCCACCGGCACATTTACCACAAAACCAGCCGGGAGGAGCAGATCAACCTGCTGAAAGACGACGAACTGACGCTGAGGCTCTTCAGCCGGGAGATCCAGGAGATTTTCCAGAAAGAGTTATCCAAACTGCCCGAACTGACGGCACGGGTCTTCGTGGCGAGCCGCCTTGAAGATCAGACCTACCAGGAGATCGCCGCCCGTTACGGCATCACGGTACGCCAGGTGACGCGGGAGATGCAGCGGGCCCTGGCATCGCTGCGCGTCTCCCTGAAGGATTATCTGCCGGTTTTGCTGCTGCTGGTGCAGATGACGAAAAAGTAGTCCGTCACAACTCCGCATTCCTTTTTCTTTCCCCTGCAGACTCCCCGATGCGCCGGATCAGCCGGGCCGGAACCCCTCCGACGACGGTATTCGGCTCGACGTCGCGCGTCACGACGGCACCGGCCGCCACGACAGCCCCGTCACCGATCGTCACGCCCTGCAGAATCGTGGCATTCGAGCCGATCCAGACGTTGCGCCCCACGACGATCGGCGCGGGGTCATCGCCGCCCGACGGGCCGGATCGAGATCGTGATTCAGCGTAGCGAAGACCACGTTATGCCCGACCAGCGTTCCGTCGCCGAGCGTCACACCCCCGTGGTCCTGGAAATGACACCCTGCATTGATGAAGACGTTGCGGCCGATGTGGATGTTCTGCCCGAAATCGGTGTGGAAGGGCGGAAGAGGCGGAACGTCGGGTCGACCGGCCGACCGAACAATCGGCCCATCAACGCGCGCAACTCCGCCTGGGAGTGGTACGTACCGTTCATTTCGCAGGTGATGCGGCGCGCGCGGTCGCTCATCGCATCCATGAAGGCTCCGATCTCGGGCGTATCGAGGGGCCGGCGTGCGGCCACGTGTTCCAGAAAAGACTTCGAGGGTCATGGCTATTGCAGATTTTCACGGAAGAACGACTCGATCCGGTCGAAGGGGGATGATCTCACGCGGTCGTAGAGATCGACGTGACTGGCACCGGGAATGATCATCAGGCTCCTTGTTGTCGCCCTGGAGGCGTTTGAAGGCATCCTCGCTGAAGTAGCGGGAATGGGCCTTCTCGCCGTGAATGACGAGCACGGCCGAGCGAATCTCCCGGCATAGGCCAGCAGCGGCGTATTGAGGAACGAGAGGGCCGACGTGCGGTTCCAGCCGCCATTGGAGTTGAGCGAGCGGGGATGGTATCCGCGCGGGGTCTTGTAGTAGTCGTAGTAGTCCCTGACGAACTGCGGGGCGTCGGCGGCAGCGGGTCGACCACCCCGCCGGCCAGGGCGATAACTGCCCGTGCGGGCATCCTCGGTGCGCTGGGCATTGAGCTGTCGGCGCAGTTCGTAGCGGGCATCGGCATCCATCGAATCGAAGTAACCGTTTGCCGTCACGCGGCTCATGTCGTACATCGTCACGGCCACCGTGGCCTTGATGCGGGTGTCGAGGGCAGCGACATTGAGCCCAGACCGCCCCATCCGCAGATGCCGACAATGCCGACACGCTCGATCGACGTCATCGCGCAGGGTGAGGAAGTCCACCGCAGCGCTGAAGTCCTCGGTATTGATGTCGGGCGAGGCCACATGACGCGGCTCGCCGCTGCTCTCGCCCGTATAGGGAGGGGTCGAAGGCCACGGTGAGGAACCCGCGTTCAGCCAGCGTCTGCGCATAGAGGCCCGAGGCCTGCTCTTGACGGCCCCTGAAAGGTCCGCAGAGGGCCAGTGCGGGGAGTTTTCCGACGGCATTTTTGGGTTTGTAGAGGTCTCCGGCGAGGGTCGTGCCGAAACGGGTGCGGAAATGGACGCGTTCGACGGTGACCCGGCCGCTCGGCGCAAAGGTCCGGTCATTCTCCTGAGCTTTGCGAGGTATTCATGGCTATCGATATGAAAAGTAAGACAAAGATAAGGATTCGTTTCATCATCCGTTCATTTTCGGGGTTTCGTTTTCGGGACGGGGAGACGATGCCCCGTATCACCCGCCACAAAGGTCGGAAGAATCAGCGGACCCGTCAGCAGCCGGATTACGGATTTTCCAACCAAAATTACGGATCGCCGCACCCCTGCCGCGTCTTTTTTCACGACGGCGGTGCATCGGAATCATTTTCTGCATATTTGTGCGCAACACAAGAGGGGTGCCTTGGGAAGAGAGCCCGCCGACGCACGTCGGCAATCGCACAACGGTCCGGGAATCGGGCCGTCCCACGAAAAGGCTGAGATCATACCCTATGAACTTGATGCGGGCAACACCGACGAAAGGACTTGTTCATAGACCGTAATTTCTCACGGGCACATCTTCTGCAAATTACGGAATCCGCCATGGAAGTATTCATCAATCGCAAACCGGTCGGGGTCGAGTCCCCGATGAGCCTCGGCGAGCGCTGACGGGAGAGGATCCGTCGGAAGGAGTCGCCGTAGCGGTGAACAACCGCGTGGTGCCGCGCGGCGAGTGGGCCGCGACGCCCGTCGAGGAGGGCATGAAGATCACCGTCATCCGAGCCGTCTGCGGGGGGATGATGCGGCTTGTCGTCATCACCGGGAGGAGTTTACGGCCGAGGAGCCGGAGACGATCCTCCGCCTGCTGGACGGCGGGATCGACCGTATCCACCTGCGCAAACCCGCAGCCACGGAACCGAAATGCGGCGTCTGATCGAGTCGCTGCCCGCGACGTGCTACCCGCACCTGAGCCTCCACGACCACCTGCCGCTGGCCGCAGAGTACGGACTCGGGGGCGTGCACCTCAAGCGGGCGGAATCCGATGCCGCCCGCAGGGTTCCGGGGCGTGGTGAGCCGCTCGTGCCATACGCTCGGGGGGAGCTTGCCGAGAGTGCCCCGACGACCGGCTACCGCTTCCTGAGCCCGATTTTCGACAGCATCTCGAAGAGCGGCTACCAGGCGGCCTTTTCGGACGCGACGCTGCGTGCCGCGGCACGGGCGTCATCGATGTGCGTACGCTGGCCCTCGGGGGCGTGACGCCCGCACGGCTGCCGCAGGTCCGGAGCGTGGGGATTCGGGGTGCGGCGCTGCTGGGCTGCATCTGGCGCGACACCTCCCCCGCGGGACTGCGGCGCACGCTCTCCGAAATCGACAAATATAAACAGGAATAACATGCTTCACCCATCACACACCGCAACGGGCGTTACGACGAAATCTCCGGGACACGCGCTGTACTGGAAGGGGGCTGCCGCTGGGTGCGCCCGCATGAAGGATGCCCTGACGAGGAGGCGCGCGTGGGGCGCGAAGTG
>VOFC01004783.1_pt1 | contig 44128 bp, 59 predicted proteins | sample 5384161 | NCBI WGS metagenome assembly VOFC01 (sample SAMN12384722, study PRJNA508395) | human gut metagenome | isolation source: healthy gut B | host: Homo sapiens | reverse complement strand
AGGATGGTCGAGGATGAAAACTTTGCGCAGACCTGGTATGTGTTCTGGGTGCTGCCGCTGGTGTTCATTGCGCTGAATCTGTTTATGATCCCCAAGTATGCGGACACGCTCTATACCGGGCGTGTTTTGCAGGGGTATTTTGTGATCAGCATCGTACTTTTGTTTTTGATGCTTTTCTTCAACGCAATCTTCCTTCTGATGGCGATCAGCATTAACCGGAATGTGAGATTGCAGCAGGAGAACCAGCTGCTTTCTATGCAGCAGCAGCGCTACGAAAGCCTGAAAGCTGCCATTGAGGAAGCCCGGCAGGCGCGGCACGATCTGCGCCACCAGCTATGCCAGCTCGCTGCCCTTGCAGAAGAAGGGAATCTTGAAAAGATCAAAGCCTATCTTTCCGACGCAGTTTCCAGAATCCCGAGTCTGGAGCTGCATTTCTGTGAAAACCGGGCGGCAGACGGCGTGGTCGGGTATTACTGCGCACTTGCGAAGCGGGAGCAGATCCCATTTTCCGTGCGGCTCGATCTTCCGGAATGTCTTCCTGTAGACGAGATCGATCTTTGCCTGGTCCTCTCTAATCTGCTGGAGAATGCGCTGGAAGCCAGCCTGCATACTGCACCTGCCAGACGCAGAATCGAGCTGACCGCCTATCTGCATGGCAACAGTCTGGCACTGATTCAAGTTGAGAACACGTATGATGGAGTTATCCGGGAAAAAAGACGGGGTATTTCTGTCCTCCAAGCGAAAAGGAGACGGTGTCGGGCTTCAGTCCGTCCGCCATATCGCAGAAAAAATCCGGTGGGGTGAGTACAGTCACCTATCAGGACGGTCTGTTTTGCGCAAAGGTCATGCTCCGCAGATAATTATGCCCTGCCTTTCCAAAACGGCACGGCCACAGATTTCAACAGTCTTGTCTCCAGCAAGCGCTGAACAAGCCGTATTTCTGTTTTTGCAAAGATATCTGACTTCATTGCGTCCCAACCCATCTGGTCGCCGCAGCCGCCAGCCGAAAATTCATAATGCGGTTACAGTTCCAGCAAGATTTCGTTACAACTTTCTGTCATACTGACAGCAGTTCGAAAAAGCGGAACATCCCTTGGGGAAAGGAAGTTTGACTTATGAAAAAAGTACTGGCGATCCTGCTGGCCATATCGGTGCTGGCGCTGAGTGCCTGCGCGGCCAGACAGACAGCTCCGGATACGCAGGACACTCCTGCCGCAGAAACGACCGGGCAGCCGGACGCTTCTGAACAGGCGGGAGAAGAACAGGCTTCAGAAGAGCAGCAGCCCGCGCAGGAGGCAAAGCGCATCGAGCCGCTGCCAGAAAGCCTTGATCTGAACGCGCTGACCGATGCGACTGTCGCGGTGAGCTTCGGCGCAGACGACATTTCCGAAACCGACGGCAAAACGGAACTCACGCTGACGGTCTATGATTACGACCTCTATGACATGGTCGATATCGCGCAGCTTGCTGTTAGCGATACGATCGTTGTGGACGGCAAGGACATGGTCGTCACGTCCAGAGAGGACGAGAACGGCTTTGTCACCATCAACGGAGGTCTGGAGCAGGGCGGCGTCGATTTGACAAGCGACGATTCGGGTGTCTACTACGCCGTTGGTCTGGATGACGCAAAATCGTATCACGAGCTCGGCAAGGTCACCGTGCCGGTTGCCGATGGCTTTGTCCTGACGGACAATGCAGACCCCGAGCATCCGGATGAAACGTATGCCGCAACGGACCTCGCAGAGCTTGCTGCGTCTGAACCCGGCTTTACCGCCAACAACACGCTGGCGACCATCGAACACGGCGAGCTGACCGTCTTAGTCAGAAGCTATACGCCGTAACGTTTTCAGCCAGAAAATGCCCGGAGGCCTTCTGCCCCCGGGCATTTTCCTGCTTCGCGGCAGACAGCCCCAGCGCCCGTGCCGGACAAGCGGCTTGACCGCGTCGGGGGGGCGGAGTATAATGAAGAAAATCCCGGAAAGAAGGGGAAGACGAATGAAAGAAAACCGAAAGCTCCTGAAAGAAGTCCTCAAGGACATCCGGCACGATATGTCGGACGAGGAAGTTCTGAACCTGCTGGCAGACAGCAAGATCTCCGAAAGTCCCGCAACGGAAAAATACACGCTCGGGCAGCGTGCGGCGGATGCGATCGCAAAATTTGCGGGCAGCTGGGCGTTCATCTTTTCGTTCACGGGCGTGCTGATTTTGTGGATGGTCGTCAATACGATTCTGGCGGCAGATGCGTTCGATCCGTTCCCGATTTATCCTTTTGAATCTGGTTCTCTCCTGCGTCGCTGCCATTCAGGCACCGCTCATCATGATGAGCCAGAACCGGCAGGAGGAAAAGGACCGCCGCCGCGCGGAAAATGATTACAAGGTCAATCTCAAAACCGAGATCATGATCGAGGATCTTTATGATAAGGTCAATGCCATTCTTGCAAAGCAGTCTGCGCTGGAGAAAAAACTGCAGGAGCAGGAAGAAACAAAATCGTAATCAGCCGAAACACGAGGTCCCGGTAAACCATCGTCTGATGGCTTGCCGGGACTTTTTCTGCACAGAATTTACTTGTATTTTATGCGGTGTTGGAAGAAATACTCAAGTAGGAGATAAGCAAAAGCGATGCGTCACAGCCTGTTGAGTTTTTCCTCCAGTTCAGCCGCGATGCGCTGCCGTTCTTCCTCGCTTTCTGCGCGTGCATACGGTTCCAGCGCGGCGTCCCGCTTTTGCTCCGCGTCGCGCGTCCATGCCTCAAACTCGTCCTTGGTCATATCCTTCCGCATCGTGCGCGTGTAGTATTTCTTGTATGCCCGCTGCTGCACCTGCCAGACTTCATTGTTCGCAACTTTGTCCTTAAAGCTGCTGCTCGCGCCGATCTCACGGCAGGTCTTACCTGGGTCCTCCGGCGCAGGACCGGCGCAATAGGCAAAGGTCGCACCCGGCGCCTGCAAAAACCAACGACCACAGTTGGCGCAGCGCTTCGGAACAAACCCCTTTTGCAACCCTTTCATAACTCCACATAGACAAAATCCAGCAGCCGGTCAAAGTACATTTTTTCGACCACCTCCGCCTCGCGCCCAGTACCACGGATGCAGAATTGCGCGTTTACCTTCGGCGCGTCCACCTTCGAATCTGCGCCAAGGCTGACGCCGCTGACGAACGGCTCCAAGCCTTTTTTCTCAATCTGCTGGGCCAGAGAAGTTTTTCTCTGACCCTTTTTCTTTTCAAACGGCTTGGGCCAGATGGCGTCCAGTTTTTCTCTGACCCTTTTTCTTTTCAAACGGCTTGCCCGCAAAAATGCCGTCCAGGAACCAACGCATAATACGCTCCTGAATCCATCATTTTCTGGTAGATGAGCTTATCCCAGAGGGCTTGCACATCCTCGCGGGTGCGCCGAAAATCGGCAAGTCGTGGCTGGCATTGTGGCTCTGCTTGTGCATTTCGCAGGGGCAGCCGCTCTGGAATTTCGCAACGACACAAGGTGAAGTGTTGTATCTCAGCCTCGAAGATTCGTTCCAGCGTATCCATACGCGACTCTTTGATCTGACCGAGGATGCCCCATCGACGCTGCATTTTGCAATCATGGCTGACACGCTCAAGCACGGGTTGGAACAGCAGATCGAGCAGTTCTTGACAGAACATCCGACCACGAAACTCGTTGTGTTTGACACTTTGCAGCGCGTTCGTAGCACTGGAAATGACAGCAATCTATATGCAAACGACTATCAGGACATCGGAATTCTGAAACGGCTTGCAGACAGGCGGCACATTGCAATTTTCCTGATCCACCACCTACGCAAGCTCCACGACGATGATCCGATGAACATGATCTCCGGCTCGACAGGCTTAAGCGGTGCGGCGGATTCAACCTTCGTTCTGCAAAAGCAGTCTCGCCTTGCCAACATTGCTTCGCTGCATTGCACCGGTCGTGATATCCCTGACCGGACTTTGAAACTCGAATTTGGTGAGGACGACCACGTCTGGAAGCTGCTTGCGGACAGCAAAACTTGCAGCGGCGCTTCTAAGATTTCAACGCTTCAGATTGAAAATCTTCTCTCTGAACTTCTGCAAAAAGAGACTGAAATCAGCGCCCCTGCAAAAGCGTTGTTGGAAAAGATCGACCCTGCCGGAAGCGAGGGCTGGACACCGAACAGCTTCTCGCATCAAATCCGAAAAAACGTTGATGCTCTAAGGCAAAACGGCATTTTAGTCTCGTTTCGAAAGAGCAACGGTGAACGGCCTCATCTGCCTGAAAAGGGTCGATGGTGCCGATCTTCCCACTGTGGAAATAATCGTCCCTATCGACCCTGCGGGTGTGCCGAGCACCTGCACCGCGCCGTAAGCCGCGTGTCACCGCTGTGTGCGGCTTTCTGCCCCGACAGCGAGTGTGTGCGCGGCGCAACGGGAAAAGCCAACGTTGCGCCGACGTGCGGGTAACGCGGAAAAGCGCAGGCTCAAAGCGCAGAGAAGCCCCGCCGCGGCGGGAAAAATCCTCCCGTTCGGGAGGAGCCAGCATCGCATTTGGCTAGTCGCCGGCGCACCGGCTCCCTGCCAAATGCCTCAAATCGGGCAGAAGCCCGTACCCACTTCTACGAAAACGGAGGAAACATGAAAAAAGACAAGCAATTCAGTATCCGGATTTCGAACAGGATTTGGAGACGATACGCGGGAAAGCAGCACAAGCGCACATGAGCCAGAGCGATTATGTGACCGCGTGTTGTCTCGGAAAACGGATTGTGATTCTTGAAGGACTCAGGGAAGTTCTGCGGCAGCAGAAGGCCATCGGCAACAACCTCAATCAGCTGGCAGTGCTGGCGAATATGGGAAAGGTACAGTTTGCCAATCTGGATTCTGCCGTGCAGGAGTTCGCCAAGATCAACATTGCCCTGCGGGAGTTGCAGGAGGGAGGTGTGGCACGAAATCGCAATCGTCCATTTCGTGAACTACAAAAAGGGCACGCAGACGCGCGGCTGCATGAAAAGCGTCATGCGCTACGTCTCCCAACTCAGCAAGACGCATTGGGACGGTCAGCAGCTCGTCAGCGGCATCGGCTGCCAGCCGGAAACGGTGTTCGACGAGTTTCTCAGTACAAGCTGCTGCATCACAAGGATGGCGGCGTGATGTTTTACCACATGGTGCAGAGTTTCCCGAAAGGTGCAAACGTTGATCCTCGCACAGCACACGAGGCGGCGCGCAGACTTGCTGGATACTTCAACGGTTGCGAGGTGCTGGTCTGCACGCACGTCGACCGCGAACACATTCATTCGCACTGCATCATCAACAGTGTGAATTTTGAAACCGGCCGGAAAGTACACATGGCAGACGAACAGATTCAGGAGCTGCGCATCCGAAACGACCAAATCTGCGAGGAACTGGGGCTGCCGAAATTTCAGAAAGATGGCCAGCGGCAGTCCGGCGGGATGTCCAACGCGGAATACTACACGGCAGTCAAGGGCGAGAGCTGGAAGCTTGAGCTTATGCGCGTGATCGATGAGTGTATGCGCTGCGCTGGGAGCCCGCGAGGAATTTCTGATCTTGCTCCGCTCTGAGGGTTACGACGCCACGTGGACGGACAGCCGCAAGAATATTACCTACACCACACCGGAGGGGCGCAAGTGCCGGGACAGCAAATTACATATAGAAAAATACTTGAAAGAAAATATGGAGGCGGAGTTTGGATACAGAACGGAGAATGACAACGCAGGAAATGTTGACTCAGCACAAAAAGCTGATGGACGAGGCGCAACGGCTGGAACCCAGCGCGATGGTCACGGAGCAGAACTGGAGTGCGATGCTCGAAATGCAGGACAGGCTGTTTCGGCAGCAGATGCAGTTGGATGCAAACCTGAAAACGCTCCTAACGAGGAGGACGCACAGGAGACCTTGACCGAGATGCAGATGAGCGCAGCAGAATTCGAGAAACAGGCTGGGAGCCTGAACGCGAGATATTCTTCCGCCTGCAAGGCGCTGACCGAGACTACGAAGAACGCCCTGACCGAGATTCTGAACAATACGAAGAAACAGCTTTCGGATATGGAGCAGACGGCACAGAAGAAGATCATCACCTGCGCATGGATCTCGATTACGGCAGTGATCTTGTGCGCCTTGGCCGTGCTGTGGAGCAGATGACGGACGATGCGCCGACGCGCGACGGAACGACTATAGTGCCGCACATCGACAGCAAGCGCCGAAAAGCTCCGGCAAAAGAAAACCGCCCTCGGTCACGCCGAGGACGATCACGAAGATTGGGATATGAAACAGGAACTATGAAAGGAATGCCTATGGCAAGAAAACGAAAAGAAAACATTTCGGAGGTCATGTTCAGCTACGTCGGTACAGATGCGCAGTTCGATGAATTTTTGAAAATGCTGGTGCATGACTACCTGTCGGTAGATCAGCCATATACAAAGTTGCAGGAAAATTTTGTTGATCATGTAGATTCCTGCTGCGCATGATGGATTGTTCTAGCTATTCGAAAAACAGTGTGCTATGGTGTGTGCTGCAATCAGCACACACCATAGCGGGAAGGAGGAACCATGAAAGTCTGGCTGTATTACCGCCTGAGTCGGGATGAGGACGATGAACTGAATTCCCTGACGAATCAGCGGAAAATCATTTATGAATATGCCGTTACAAATGGACATGAAGTTGTTGGCGAGTCCTTTGACGATAACGTCAGCGGTATGCATTTCAACCGCGAGGGCATTGACAAAATCTACGAAGTTGTGGAAGCTGGAAAAATCGAGGCGATCATTGTCAAAGACCTATCCCGGCTGGGTCGACACCGAACGCAGACTGCCCTGTTCATCGACTACCTGCGGGAACACGACGTCCGCGTCCTCTCGGCGACGGAAAATATCGATACGTTCAACGAAAACGACGATCTCATCATTGGCTTCAAGGGCTTGGTCAATGACTTCTATGCGCGCGATGGCAGCCGTCGTGTGCGGACCGGTTACCGGCAAAAGCAAAGGGAAGGCCTCGTGACCATTCCGCCATTCGGATACTTCAAGGATAAGAACACGAAGAAGGTTGTCATTGTAGAGGAAGCAGCTGAAACGGTTCGGCTGATCTTCACCGCCTATGTTGGCGGCAGCGGTATGAAGGCTATCGCCCGCACACTGAATGAGCAGAGAAGAAAAACGCCCGCGCTCATGCAGGTGGAACTGCTGAACAAGAGTCTGCCCAACACGCAGGACGTCATTCTCAAGAAGTATCTATGGGATGCAACTATGATAGCCCGCATTCTCCGGGACGAGAGCTATGTTGGAACGCTCATCTGCCACAAAAGCGAACGGAACAAGATCAACAAAACTTCCGTTTCACAGAGCCGGAAGAACAGTTCCGTCATGAAAACTACCTCCCGCCGATCATCACGCCGGAGCTGTGGGAGCAGACGCAGATGATGCTGGCAGAGCGGAAACGGCTGAACGTGCGCGCCGCGCCCTCGCAGGAGATCCTGCGCTACAGCGGACTTCTGCGCTGCGAGGACTGCGGCAGAGCCATGTTCGGCAAGCGCATCCATCTGAAAAGCGGAGAACGGGTCGCCTATGTTTGCAGCACCTACAACCGCTTCGGGAAGGAGCATTGCTCCCAGCACCAGATCGACGAGTCCGTATTGGACAGGCTGATTATCGACGAACTGCGCAATACAAAAGCGCTGTATCAGCAGAACTGGGATGCGCTGGAGCAGCTGATCGCACAGTGGACACCAAAGGCAGAACTGACCGGTGCGCAGATTGTCAAGTTAGAAAAGCGAATTCGATGCCTGGAGGATGAAACGGAGGCAATTTTAATGGAGCGGATACGGGACCGGGCAAATGCTGAGCGCTACGACCGCATGATCCAGAAACGTGAAGAAGAAATCGCTGCGGCAAAAAAGCAGATCGAAGAACTGCAAAACATCTCCGCCGTCCTGCGGGATCGGCAAACGAAGCTCAAGAGGGACATCAGCATGATCGACGACATTCTCGCTGAGGGCGTCATGACGGAAGCGCACCTGCGGATGCTGGTTGAAAAGATCTATGTGCAGGAGACGGACGGAAAGCTCAGCCTGGACATTCAGATCAAAGCGCCGTTCCGCACGCACTTGGATGTCTATGAAAATGGGACGCTCACGGAGCGATACGGTGCACTGGATTTTGACTGGGATCGGCTGGCGCGGCTGCTCTATGGCGACGGGCTTGTGGGGTAAACGATTATGACAATGCGGGGTTGGCTTTACGCGCGGCTGTCCAACGACGATGATCCGGCACAGAATTCCCTGCAAAATCAGCAAGAAATCTGCCGCGCCTTTGCGGAAAAGCAAGGCTGGATGATCGTCGGCAGTTCTGCCGATAATAACATCAGCGGCATGAATTTCAGCCGCCGTGGGCTGGATATGCTCACAGCGGCGGTTCAGGCAAAACAGGTTGATGCAGTTCTCGTGAAAGACCTTTCAAGGCTGGGTCGTCACCGAACCCAAACCGCATTGTTCATCGACTACCTGAGAGAGCATCAGGTGCGCGTCATCTCCGTAACGGAGGGTGTGGATACTTTCTGCGAGGAAGACGATCTCATGATCGGTGTCCGCGGATTGATGAATGATTATTACGCGAAGGATATTGGCAAAAAGATTCGAGCAGGATACCGTCAGAAGCAACAAGAGGGGCTGGTGATCACGCCGCCCTTCGGATACTGGAAGGATCGAAATACAAATCAGGTTTTGGTGTATCCGGAAGCGGCGGAGACGGTACAGCTTATCTACGCTCTGTATTTACAGGGCTGCGGACAGAAAGAGATCACCCGGTGGCTTAATACTGAGGGGCGAAAAACACCGGCGCAGCTCCGGGCTGAATGGTGCGGCAAAGAAGTCCGGCATACGCACAAAACCCGTGATGGGCAGTTCCTGTGGACATATGCCAGTGTGAAAAACGTGCTGGCGGAGGAAGCCTATACCGGCGTTCTGGTCAATCACCGCAGGGAATATCTCGGCGGCAAAGCGCGAGCTGTCTGCGAAGCGGACTGGCTTCGTCACGAGAATTTCTATCCGGTTATCATTGAAAAAGCAATCTGGCAGCAAGTCCAGACGCGGCTGAAACAGCAGGCGCGTCCGGCGGTCAACAATCGTACAAAGCACCGTTATGCCGGGCTACTGACCTGTCAGGAATGTGGGAACGTATTCAGTCCCATGATCCGTTACTGGAACGGCAGCCGCCGTGTGGAATACGTCTGCCGGGGATACCAACGGAACGGGAAAGGTTATTGCATTTGGATAAAGCCGTTTGGGATCACGTTTGACTTTGCAGAAAAAATTTTGAGATTGCGGGAACAGGTGATGGAAAAAATACAGATATAAAAACAAGTATTTTTACTGGCTGCGACCTCGCTGCGGACAATGGTGCTGTCGGGGTTGAAGGTACCCTGCTTGTCAGAGCCGGTCAGGATGCCCGCACGATAGAATGCGTAAATTTCATCCGCACACTTGTCGCCCAGCTTCACGTCCGGGATCGCGTTGTCGGCAATGTTGTTGAGCGCCTTGTAGCCGTCCATCGCCGGATAGAAGATGGACACAAACTCACGGCGGGTCGCCGGGGCGTTCATCTGCGCTCTGGTGTAGTTGGCATAGCTCTTGTCCAGAATGCCGTTCGCAATGCCGTATTCGACATAGCTGTTATACCAGTTGGTCTTGCCGTTCATCAGCGTCACCTTTGCCAGTATTCTGCATCTGATGCAGCGCGGAGGCCAGCTTGATCGCCTCAGCCACGGTCAGTGTGCCGTGCGGTTTGTAGGTCGTAGCGGTCACGCCGTCGATCAGGTAATTCTGCCATGCGCCCTTGACGGCATCATAGAACCAGTCGCTCTTCGACACGTCGGTAAACGGCAGCTTGCTGTTCGCACGGGACGAGCCGGTATTGCCGAGGATGGGATAATACGGCGGGATGATCGGCGTCTCGGGCTTCTTCTTAAGCCCGGCAATGGCTGCTTCCAGCTTTACCTTCGCTGCGTCTACCGCTTCCTGCGTGGCGTTTTCGTCGGCAAGAACAGCCTCCGCCTCACGCATTGCCGTCTCGAATGCGTCCCAGCCGCTTACATAGTCGTCTTTTCTGCGGTTCTGATTGTCGTCGTACAGCTTCTGCAGCGCGCTCTTGTCGACCGTCACGGGAACCGGATCGTCCTTGCTGGTCTCCACGCCGCCGAGCAGTGCCGGCCAGACGCCGCTGCCGAAGTCGTCGATCAGGACGGCCTCATAGCTGCCGTCCGCGTCCTTGCGCAGGCGGTAGATCTCGTTCGTGTCGCCGTTGAAGCGGGACAGGTACAGGCTGCCGTCGCTGTACGCGGTCATGGAGCAGTAGACGTAGTTGCTGGTCGAGTCATAAGGAGGCGCTTCCAGTGCCGACAGCGGCGTCTTTGTGGTGGTATAATCAAAGCCGTAGCCGTCGTCATGCACGCTGATCCACAGATCCCACAGATAACCCGCATCGTCCAGGATCGCGAAGTGCTCCGCCTCATATTCGCCGCTCCAGGTCGTGTTCTCCGGGTCGCCGTACCAATCCGTTGCACCGTCGTACCACGCGTCGCTGCTGTGCGTTTCCACGCCCAGCGATGCGATACCGATCAGGTTCTGTGCATGATGGTTGGAGACCGGAAGCTGAATCGCGTCACGAAGCGTCACATTGCTGGTGTCCATCGGGTCAAACGGCTTAAAGACGTAGCCCATGCGGTAGATACCGACCAGACGGGCAGCGCCTGCCGCGGAAAATTTGGTGCTGTACGCCATGTCGATCATCGGAACGCCGATGCCGTTGTCTGCAACCGCAAGGCTCTTGCCTGCCGCCGGGTCGACCTTGTGGAGCTTCCACGTCTGCGACTCGTCCTTGACCATGGTGCGGTCGGTCGCGTCGATGACGTAGTAGACCTGATCCACGGGGTCATAGGCCATGGCCGCCATGCTGGTGTCGATCTCAATACCGGTCTTCCAGCTGCTGCTGTTTTTCAGATCCCAGCTGAACAGCTCTGCCTTGCCGTTTGCGTCCTGGAGCATACCGGTGAGCGTTACGTTCAGCTGCTCCACCGAGACCGTGCACTCATCATAGACCGAGCGGTTCTGCGCGGAGGCTGCTCGGATGGTGCAGGTACCGGCTTTTTTGGCCGTAACCACGCCGTTGGCGCTGACGGCTGCAACGCTGCTGTTGGAGCTGCTCCACACAACCTCACGGTTTGCAAGATTCCACGGCAGAACCGATGCTTTCAGCGTCTGCGTCTTGCCAAGGAGCAGGGAAACGCTGTGATCCGAGAGCGCAACTGCGGCGGCGCTTTCCGAAGCGCTCCAGCTGCCGCCCTCGCGCGGGATGCAGAGCGCGTGGAACTCTGCCGGGAAGTAATCGCCCCAGCCGCTTTCCGTGCATTCTGCGCTTGTCTTTGCGGTCAGGTCGATCTTGTGCAGCGCGGAGCTGACGGCAAAGAACAGAACATTCTCTTTCGATTCCCACTCCAGCGAACCGACGGCGCTGAAGTCGTCCTCCTCCGGCGTTGTATAGCGCTGGCCGACCGTCACAATTGCTTCCGGATCTGCGGCTGCATCGGAGGTTACTGCCGTAATCGGCAGGCGGTAAATCTTATAGTAGCTGTAATCTGTCTCGGCAAATGCATAGTAGAAATTGCCGCTGTCATCGCAGGCAAGCGTTCTGGCCTTGACCGGAAGCGTGCCGACAAGCGTCAGCTCACCGCTGTAGCGGTCGATGGTGTAGACCTTGCTGCCAGCATCCACGCCATAGAGCGTGTCGCTTGTCTTGTCATAGGCCATGTCAAGCAGCAGCGTATCCAGCGTGCGGACATAGCTTGCGTTCTCGGGGTCATTGGCGTCCAGCACATACAAATCGCCCGTGCTGGTGGAGGCAACAATTTTGCCGTCCACATAGGCCGCCGCATAGAAATCATCCGCGCTTGCGGCATACGGCGTCTTGACATAGGTTGTATCGCTGCCGCTCATGGTGTTCCAGATCTTGTTGCCGGTATAGTAGGCATCAAAGAGGAACATTGCCGGTTCGCCAGGCTGTTCGCCGATTTCCATTTCCACACGATAGGTGGATTCGTTCATCGCGTAGTCATATGCCTTGACGTAGAAAATGTTGCCGTTGGCACTGGACAGATTCAGCGTAAAGTCATTTGCCGTATTGGCCGCAGTCGTCTGATTTGCGCCGGCCTCTGCCAGTTTCACCGTACCGCTGCGGTCATACAGACGAACAGCCGCCACATACTGGTTGTCAAAAATATTGACGGTCATTTCGTTGTCAGCAACTGTAACATTGTTCACAACCGGCGCGGTGTTGTCGATCACGGCCGTAAACGTCTGCGTTGCGCCGCTGCCGAGCGAAGCCCAGTTCACGCTGCCGTCGTCCTGCACATAGTACTCCGGTGCCAGCGTCAGGTTCAACTCCAGCTGTTCGCCCTCTTTCATGCCAGCGGGCTTCCAGTCCAGCGGCAGATTGACGTACTCACTGGGGTTAAAATACTGCGAATAGAACGCGCCAAGGAAGTGGCCGAGCGTCTGCTCTGCAAGGACGGTATTCGTCGTCTTGTTGATGATCTGCAAACGGCTGTCTGCCACGTTGCGGATGGCGCAGAATTTCCAATAATAAATGCTGTCGCCGTTCTCGCTGTTGATGGCGTTGCGCTCGGGCAGATATTTGCTGTCGTTGACAACAGGGTTGCCGCCAAGCACGCTGCCGCGGCTATAGGGGCTGTTGTCGGATGCGTACTTGACGTACAGCACATTGTTATCGGTATAGGCGTTGCCCAGATACGGCATCCGGGTCTCTTCGCCACTTTGGTAGTGATAGTAGTCGCCAACCTCAAACATACTCGAAGCCGTCCATGAGCCGTAGAAGCCCAGCACCGGGATGGAGTGGCACGTGCCGCTCACGCCCTCGGCGCTTGTGCGCTCCTGCGCGAACACATAGCCCTCAAGATATGCACCAACCGAATAGTCGCGGTCAAGCGCCGCTTTTTGCTCCGCCGTCAGTGCAATGTTTACCGTGACGGTCGCGTGACCGTTTGCGGGAACAGTAACGCTGCTGCCGCTTGCCGCACTGCCATAGGTAACATTTGCCACCAGCGGTGCGGTTGCCTCATCAAGATAACGATCACCGCCGATGGTGGTCATTGCCTGTGTAAAGAAGCTTGCCGACAGGTCATAAGTCTGCTCCGTGCCGGACAGATCATACAGATCAAACGAGAAGCTGTATGTACCGTTCTTTGCCGCGTCCTCGCCAAGCTCAACCTTGACCTTGCCGTCGGAAGCGCCCTTGTTCGCAGAATCGGCCATCCAGACATAGGAATCTGCCGTGATGGCCGCGCCGATGTTCGCAACGCCCGCACCCTGCTTCAGAACCGACCAGTAATGCGTCGCGTCCTCTCGCGCCGGAGTAGCTGTGGACATCAGCAGGCTCTGCGCCAGATGGCGCACCGAGCGGTTCGTCTTGGACAGACCGGCCGCCTGATAATGCTGCGCAAACAGCGCTGACATACCGGCAATCTGCGGCGCAGCCATGGACGTACCGGACATATTCTCATAGCCCTTACCGCCCTGCTCCAGACCGTTGACCGAATAGATGTTGCCGCCAGGGGCGGTGATTTCGGGCTTCAGCTCCAGGCTGCCGGGAACACCCCAGCTGGCGAAGCTGCTCATGGTCATGTACTCGGCGGAGTCCGGAATGACAGCTGCATCTGCGCTGACTTTCATCCTACCCTTATAGTAGAGCACCTTGCTGGAATCGTTTTTGTCATAGACCGGCTCTGCCTTGTCGCGGAACACCTTTGCGGTGTCCTGCGTCACCAGAACGCACGGTGCTTCGTTCCAGTAACTGCTCAGATCCATGCTGATCGTACCGGGGACATTATTGTAAACAATCGTTGCGGCAACGCCATACTGCGCGGCGTTGCTTGCTTTCATGGAGAAGTCGAGCTCACCGCGAGAGCAGAACACAATCTTACCCTCCAGCAGGTCTTTGCCGCCGATGGCGTCATAATCTCCCGTGTTGCCCACGCCGTCGATCAGGATATACTCATACTCGCCAGCGATAGACTTCATCTGCTTCATGCCATGGCCGGCCTTTTCCCCGGTCGTTTCCATGTAGATGAACTTCTGGCCGTCAACCTCCAGATATTCGCCGGTGTTGCCGATGTTGTCAACCGACGTGACGGTAAATGCATTGGTGAACGAGCCGGGCGCGCCGACCACGTCCATGCTGACGTCATCGTCATACAGCAGCCCCGTGCCGCTGCTGGCATCGTAGCCATTGGAGCCGGCATAGGCATTTTTCCGCCCAGTTGCCGGAGTTACCGGCAGAGATGGACACCACAGCGTCCTTGGACGCAAGGCTGTCCAGAATTGCCTGATAGACCGGAACCGGATCGGTATCCGCGTCCATATAGGCCGTGTACTTCGACGGGCCGGGATAGCTGGAGCCGAGCGAGAGGTTGATGCTGTCGGCACCCAGAACAATTGCGTCCTCGATGGCCGCCATATAGTCCGAATCGAACGCGCCGCCGTTCGAGCCGAACACCTTCATAACCAGCAGCTGTGCCTCCGGCGCAACGCCCCTGTGTCTTGACGGTATCCAGCGCGGAAACATAGGTGGTTTCGTCGCCGTCTGTCTGCGGGACATATTTGTTTGCCGCCGCAATACCGGCAACGTGCGAGCCGTGTTCCGACTGCGTATCGTTGTCGTGCGTCACGTCGGTATTCTTATCTACATAGTTATATGCGAACGGAAGCTTGCTGCCATAGTAGAGGTCGTCGGCGCTCACGCCGTTCTGCGCAATGTTCAGCTGGCTGAGAACCGCCGTTACCTTGCTCTGGTCGAGCAGATCGAGGCTCTTGATGTAATTCTCATTGCCGTTCGCTTCCTGCTGTAGCGCATAGTCGAATGCGCCGTTGTCAAACGACTGGTGATCGGTATCGATGCCGGTATCGATCACGGCGATCCGCGTGCCCGCGCCGGTATAACCGGTTTCATATGCGACGTTCGTGCCGATCATACTGGAGGACGTGGCCATATTGGGCTGCGTCGCCAGCTTCTCCGCCGAGCGGTCGGGATAGTAGCGCTGCTCAACCACGACCGCCTCAACATCTGGCAGCGCGCGGATTGCGTCAATCTGGTCAGATTCGACATTTGCCGAGATGATGTTCGCGGCCAGCGTCAGATTCCACACCACGTCCAGCTTCTTGCCGCCGAGTACGTCTGCGGAGATTTCACGCGCCACCGCGTTCTGCGAAGCGCGCACCTGCTGCCGGTAATTGGCGGCAGCGTAGTTGGCGGTAAGGCCGTTCGTTGAATATTTATCCAGAACGGATCCACCTTTTACAACGATGGACACACGAACCGGTCCCTCCGCCGACTGTGTCTGGACGGTATCTTCCGCCGCTGCCTGACGCTCCGGATTCAGCTCCGTAGGAACGGTGTCGTTGCTGACCTTCTGAACCTTAACCTTGACATTTTTCGTGTCGTTTGCTGCAAGCGCCGGGATAACCGCCGCAGACAGGCACAAAACAATTGCCAGGATCAGGCACACAAGTCGCTTTGTCAGATGTGCTTTCACTGTCTTTCCTCCTGCTTTTCCGCCGCAAGCCCCATTCCGCCATTTCCTGTAATTCTTGAATATATATATATATATATTCATTTCTTGAAATTTCTCAAGGTTTTCGGAACTTTTTAAGCAAATTACGGCCAATTTAATTTTGATTATAATGATGCTTTACCGAATTAGCAAGTGAAAATATTGCATCAAGTTCGCGTGAAATTCTCTCTCACTTTTGGTGATTTTGTCAGAGCCTCCTACATGCCTTTCAAGCATTCGGGTACACAGGAATGCACACTTTTCCATACACTATGTAGCGGCACAATACGTTAGAATTATTTCTGGCTCATGATATTGTTTCCTGCTGTTTTTTTCTAAATTATTTAGAATTGCTTTTTCTATCATTCTGTGTTGAGCGCCTCAGTGACCTCCTGCGCGATGCGCTGCCGTTCCTCCTCGTTTTCCGCCCGCGCATATCGTTCCAGCGCGGCATCCCGCAGTTCTGCTGCCTGCCGGGACCACACCTCGAACTCGCTCTTGGTCATCAGTCCGCTTCTGATACGGGCAAAATATTTTTTGTACGCCCGCTGATGAGCTTTCCAAACATCGTTGTTCTGCACCTTGCTGCGGAAGCTGCTGGTGGCTCCGATCTCCCGGCAGGTCTTGCCGTCCTGTCTCGGCGCAGCGCCGGTGCAATAGGCGTAGGTTGCTCCGGGCTTCTGCAAAAACCAGCGTCCACAGTTGGCGCAGCGCTTCGGCACAAAGCCCCTTTTTGCAGCCCCTTCATGAACTCCACATAGACAAAATCCAGCAGCCGGTCAAAGTACATCTTCTCGACGATCTCGGCTTTTTCCCTCTCGCCGCGGATGCGGTACTGCGTCTTCACCGGCGGCGCGTCAGTCTCAGGGTTTTCACCGAGACTGACGCCGCTGATAAAAGCTTCATATCCACGCGAACAGATCATCGGGACCAGAGGAATTTTCTTCTGGCCCTTTTTCTTTTCAAATACTGCGGCGGCAAAAACACCATCGAGGAACCACGCATAGCGCTCCTGAATCCATCGAATATCGTCAATCTGCTGCTGCATAAACGCGGGCAGATCGTTATCTTCCTGCATCACGAACTCCGCAAAGGCATCCTGTGCTTCTCCAACCACAAATGCCTTGACCGGCATATCGCCGAAGACTCGAAAGTCCTCCAGATACAGCCGGTAGAGCGGCAGAGAAGCAAGCCCCTTTTTCATGTCCATGTAAGCGCGCAGCACATCACCACTTTTTTCTTGAATGGCTGTGTTCAGCTGATCCAGCAATTCCTGAAACGGCGCGACAGCAAGGTTCAATATTTCCGTTAACACCGTTCCATACGGCTGCGGCTTCAGTCTATCCTCTACCCAATAGGCCGATGCACCAAATTCGACCTTGGTGTTTGTCTGCGGCCGATGTAAATCAAATAAGTCTTTTCCTAAAACACCCATAAGCTGCTTCCTCATTCGAGAATGTATTTGTATCGATATAGTGTATCTATTGAAATGATACATTACCTATTTTCAAAAGTCAATCCTTATGTTACGATATCGGTGCGGGAAATCGAAAATAAAAATCGCAGCAACAATATCGAAAGGAGGTGACAGTATGAATAAACTACACACTATCAATGCGGAAGATCTGCAAAACAGGACATATGAACCGACGCCGTTTCTCGTCGACGAACTCATCCCAGAGGGCTTGCATATCCTCGCAGGCGCGCCGAAGATCGGCAAGTCTTGGCTGGCTTTGTGGCTCTGCTTATGCGTTGCACAGGGGCAGCCGCTCTGGAATTTTGCAGTAACGCAGGGTGAGGTGCTGTATCTCAGTCTTGAAGATTCGTTCCAGCGTATCCAGACGCGGCTCTTTGATCTGACGGAAGATGCGCCGCCGACGCTACATTTTGCGATCATGGCTGACACATTAAAGCACGGTCTGGAGCAGCAGATCGAACAGTTTTTGAACGAACACCCCAGTACAAAAACTGGTTGTCATTGATACTTTGCAGCGCGTCCGCAGCGTAGGCGGTGACAGCAATCTGTACGCAAATGACTATCAGGACATCGGGCTTTTGAAACAGCTTACGGACAAGCGGCACATCGCGATTCTCTTGATTCACCATCTGCGCAAGCTCCACGACGACGATCCGATGAATATGATCTCCGGCTCGACGGGCTTAAGCGGCGCGGCAGATTCGACCTTTGTTCTCCAGAAAAGTTCGCGCCTTGCCAACATTGCCTCGCTGCACTGCACCGGCCGTGACATTGCAGATCGCACGTTAAAACTGGAATTCGGAGAGGAAGATCACGTCTGGAAACTGCTTGAGGACAGCAAAACTTGCAGCGGCGCTTCTAAGATTTCGGCACTTCAAATCGAAAATCTTCTCTCTGAACTTCTGCAAAAAGAGACCGAAATCAGCGTCCCTGCGAAAGTGCTGTTGGAAAAGATCGACCCTGTCGGAAGCGAGGGCTGGACACCGAACAGTCTCTCGCATCAAATCCGAAAAAGCGTTGACGCTCTAAGGAAAAACGGCATTTTCGTATCGTTCCGAAAGAGCAACGGAGAGCGCCTCATCTGCCTGAAAAGGGTCGATGGTGCCGATCTTCCCACCGTGGAAAAAATCGACCCTATCGACCCTGCTGGCGTACCGAGCACCCGCAGTGCGCCGTGAGGCGCGTGTCGCCGCTGTGTGCGGTTTTCTGCCCAGACTGCGAGTGTGTGCGCGGCGCAACGGGAAAAGGCCCAACGTTGCGCCAACGTGCGGACAATGTGAAAAACGCAGGCGCAATACGCCAAACAACGCAGAGAAGCCCCGCCGCGGCGGGAAAAATCCTCCCGTTCGGGAGGAGGAGCCAGCATCGCATTTGGCTAGTCGCCGGAACGACCGGCTCCCCTGCCAAATGCTTCAAATTTGGGCAGAAGCCCATACCCACTTTTACGAACGGAGGGAAGATGCAAAAACAAACAATTTAGCATTCGGATCTCAGAACAGGATTTGGAACGCGATACGCAGAAAAGCGGCACAGGCACGAATGACCCAGAGCGACTATGTGACCGCCTGCTGCCTTGGAAAACATATCGTCATTCTTGACGGCTTGAAGGAAGTCCTGCGGCAGCAGAAAGCCATCGGCAACAATCTCAACCAGCTGGCGGTGCTGGCGAATATGGGCAAGGTACAGTTTGCCAATCTGGATTCTGCCGTGCACGAGTTTTCCAAGATCAACACAGCCCTGCGGAAAATGCAGGAAGGAGGTGCAGGCAAATCGCAATCGTCCATTTCGTGAATTACAAAAAGGGTACGCAAACACGCAGCTGCATGAAAAGTGTCATGCGCTACGTTTCCCAACTCAGCAAGACGCTTTGGGACGGACAGCCGCTCGTCAGCGGTATCGGCTGCCAGCCGGAAACTGCGTTCGATGAATTCCTCAGTACGAAGCTGCTGCACCGCAAGGATGGCGGCGTGATGTTTTACCACATGGTGCAGAGCTTCCCGAAGGTGCGGACGTCGACCCGCGCACGGCGCACGAAGCAGCTCGGCGGTCTGGCAGGATACTTTAAAGGTTGCGAGGTGCTGGTCTGCACCCACGTCGACCGCGAACACATTCACTCGCACTGCATCATCAACAGCGTGAATTTCGAAACCGGCCGGAAGGTACACATGGCGGATGAACAGATTCAGGAGCTGCGCATCCGCAATGACCAAATCTGCGAGGAATTGGGACTGCCGAAATTTCAGAAAGACGAGCAGCAACGTTCCCGCGGGATGTCCAACGCAGAATACTACACGGCATCCAGAGGTGAGAGTTGGAAGTTTGAGCTGATGCGTGTGATCGATGAGTGTATGCGCTATGCTGGGAGCAGGGACGAATTTCTGACGCTTGCTCCGCTCTGAGGGCTACGATGCCGCATGGACAGGCAGCCGCAAGAACATTACCTACACCACACCGGAGGGGCGCAAATGCCGTGACAGCAAGCTGCACATGGAGAAATACTTAAAAGAAAATATGGAGGCGGAATTTGGATACAGAACGGAGAATGACAACACAAGAAATGTTGGCGCAGCACAAAAAGCTGATGGACGAGGCGCAACGGCTGGAGCCCAGCGTGATGGTGACCGAGAAAAATTGGAGGGCGATGCTCGAAATGCAGGACAGGCTGTTCCGGCAGCAGATGCAGTTAGACACGGACCTGAAAATGCTTCTGACGAAAGCAGAAGCAGGAATCTCTGATCAAGATGCAAACGAGCGCAGAAAATTTCGAGAAACAGGCTGGGAGCCTGAACGAGAGGTATTCTTCCAACTGCAAGGCGCTGACCGAGACTACGAAGCTCTCCCTAACCGCGATCCTGAACGATACGAAGAAGCAGCTTTCGAATACGGTGCAGGAGACGCGGAAGAAAATCCGGACGTGCGCGTGGATCTCGATTACAGCGCTGATCTTGTGCGCGACGCTGTGCGCCTTGGCCGTGCTGTGGAGCAGATGACGGACGATGCACCGACACATGACGGAACGACTATGCTGCTACATATTGACAGCAAGCGCCGCAAGAAGCTCCGGCAAAAGAAAACCGCCCTCGGTCATGCTGAGGACGATCACGAAGATGCGTTGAGCAGTACGTCTACCACGAAGCTGAGCGGCTGGAGCGGTTATTCAAGCAGGGCTACAGCGAGGATGCCGAAATGACGTTTGAAACATATGCCCGCGGCTGGCTGGAGCGACAGACGAAATATGCGCCCGGAACACGATTGCGACCGGCGTTCGCTCGAAACGGTCTTTCCTGAGATTGGCGCGATCAAGCTGAATCGGCTGCGCCCGATTGCGCTGGAAAACCTGCTGGCGAAGCTCCGCAAGCGCACCTATCGCGCAAATCGATCAAGGAAAAAACGGTGCAAAAATATCGGACCGTCGTGTCTGCCGTTCTGAGCGACGCCAAGCGCAACGAGATCATCGAGAAAAATCCCGCCCGCATGATCGATCTGCCGGGCGCGGAGTGCAAGACACAGGAAATTCCAACGATGGAGGAAATGCAGAAATTTCTCTCCGCCCTCTGCTATGAAGAACCGGTCTTCCAGCTTTTCTACTTTCTCGCCATCAATACGGGGATGCGGCGTGGTGAGCTGTGCGCTCTGCGCTGGTCAGACGTGATCGTGACCGGCAGTTACGAGGGTTACATCATTGTCCAGCATTCCCGCAGCACTGTTTCCGGCGAAGGTGTGCAGGAGGGCAAAACGAAAAATGGTCGCGCCCGAACTGTTTCGATGAACGAGGAAATGTTCAGCTTGCTGCGCGGTTTCTGCTATCGCAAAATGAGACTCCGCGACGAAAAGGGAATCCCGTTCCCGGAATACATTTTCACAAAAGACGACGGCATGCCCATCCACCCGGACACGTTCAGCAAGCACCTGAAAGCCTTGTTCGCGGAGATCGGTCTGCCGAAAACCTATCACCTGCACACCCTCCGGCACTTTTTTGTCTCGACGCTTCTGCACGAAGGCGTGGACAAAAATACAGTCGCAGATCTCGCCGGTCACGGCGATACGTCATTCCTGGAGCGCACCTACTGCCATCCGCAGATGCAGCTCAAGCAGGAGGCTGCGAAACGCATGAGCAATAGTTTGTTTGCGACACCCAATCCGGAATTGTTGGTTTCGTAGAATCTTCAAAATCCACTCGCTATTCCCAATTTCGTGGTATTGTTCCTGTTACAAAATCTCAGCCGTGCTGAGCAGAACAGGAGGAATCACAAATGGCAAGTATCAGAAAACGTGGTGAGAGCTACTTGCTCCTCGTCGTCTCGATGGGCTACACGCCCAACGGCCGGCGGCGAAATCCGCAGCAGAAAACGGTCAGGCCGCGATGCTGTTCGAGATGAGCTGCAAGAAACTGAACCTGGATATCGACCGGTCAATCACGCTGGAAAAGTACACGGAAATCTGGCTCCAGACCATTGCGCCGGACAAACTGGCGAAGTCTACACTCGTCCGGGAGAAGCAGGACATCGAACGCTTCAAACCATATCTCGGCAGCTACAAGCTGGTCGATCTGCGCCCCGAACACTTCCGCAGCCTGTATGCAAAACTGCGTAAACAAAAGAACAAGGCCACCGGAAAGCCGCTCTCCGAAGCGACGGTCGAGGGTGTCCACAGCTGTCTGTGCGGCATCCTCTCCGACGCGATGGAGGGCGGCTATCTTGATCATAACCCGGCTTGGCGCACTTACAAGTACGCTGGGCAGAAGAAGGAGAAAGATCGCAGACGATGAAACGGTGAAAAAGCTGATTCAGGCGCTGGAGGCCGTGAGCATCCTGTATGAAACCTACTTCAAGCTCATCATCGCGACAGGGATGCGGCGCGGCGAATGCTGTGCGCTCAAGTGGGAGGATATCAACTACGCCGAGCGCAGCACCCACGTCTGCCGGAACGCAGTCAAAACGACCGGTGACGAGATCATCGTGAAAGCGCCGAAAACAAAAGCTAGCAACCGGTATGTGTACTTCTCCGCCGAGATGGAAAGCCTGCTGCGCGAATACGAAGCCTTCTGCGCAGCGGAAACGGAGCGCTATGACCGGCGAAAGCAAACCAAGGACGATTATGTGTTCCGCAGAAAGGGCATGAAGCTGCCGATGACGCCCTCGACCTTCACATGGCGCTTCAAGAAAATCCTGAAAGCAAACGATCTGCCAACAGACCTGAATGTCCACAGCCTGCGCCACACGGCGGCAAGCCTGTTCATCGCCAGCGGCACGGATGTCGGCACGGGTGTCCAACTCTGCCAGCATATCCTCCATCGGCGCAAAGCCAGCCGCCGCCACGCGCATGGCTTTCTCATACGCCGTGTGGTGTCCGACGTACATATCCGGACGGTAATGCTGCTGAAAGGTCTTTTGCGCCTCGTCCGCTTGCCCGCACGAAGTTGCGAGAGTACCAGCCAGTAAACATCCGCAATATACATATCGTCGTCCTGCGGCACGATGGCGAGCAGAACCAGCAAAGCGGCGGTCGCCGCATCATAGTTTTGCAGCATATACTGCGCCATACCAACGCGATAGCGCGACTCGACGCTCACGCCGTCCGCCTGTTCGCAGTGCGTGTAATCCGCGAGCGCCCGTTCAAATTGCAGCGTATCGAGATACTTTGGCCCGCGCTTTGCGGTAAGCTTCCATGCGTTCCGGCTCCAGCTTGACTGCCTGCGTCAAAGCGTCGATCGCCTCCCGGAAGCGCAGCTGCCAGCATAGCGCATTCGCCAGCTCCAGAAGCGTTTCATACGTCTGCGGCTTTGCACGGCAGGCGAGAATTTCGTCTGTGTCGAAAAGCCCATGCGGCAGATTCTCAAACTGGCTTTTGTGACGCATGAACGTCTGCAAAAGTATTTCCCCATGTTACGCCTCCAAAATGGTTTCTTTTCTGGCGGTCAGCCAGAGACTGATCAGGTAAAATGCCAGGCATAGCAGCATGACGCACACGCCGGGTGCCAGCAGATATTGGTACGCGCCCCGCAGAAACGCGCCACGCTTGTACGCAAAATTGACCATCGTGCCCCCCACGTCGGGCGATAGAGATCGCCAAGCCCCAAAAATGAGCGTCGACTCCATCATAATGCAGCCGTTCACCCCGAGCAGAAAGCGCGAGAGCAGCACGTCTGACAGGTTCGGCAGGATGTGCCGCACGGCAATATGGGCGCGGCTGTAGCCGAGTATCCGGCAGCTTTCGATAAACGGCTGTGTGTGCAGCTGCAAAACCTTTGCGCGCACGGCGCGCGCCGTACCGACCCAGCTGAACGCCGCGATCAGGACGATCAGGTGCGCAGCAGAGCTGCCGAAAAAAAACGTCGCCAGAACGATGAGCGTAATGAGCTTTGGAAGCAGAACAAAGATCTGAATCAGGCCATTGAAAATCTGCCCGACCCAGCCGTGAAAGCTCCCAAGGATCCCGATACCCGCCCCCAAAATCAGCGTCAGAATACTGCTCAAGACGCCGACCAGCAGCGTCTGCCGCGCGCCGTAGATGAGCTCGGTAAAAATATCGTAGCCCATCGCGTTCGTGCCGAGCAGATGCTCCCGGCCGACTGGCAGCCACTTCGTGAACAGCTCTTTTTGTCCGTAGCCCGTAAAAAGTCCGGGTGCAAACGCGAAGAGCGCAAAAACGGTCAGCAGCAGGAATCCCAGAACGAGCGGCAAAAAGTCCTTTCTTTCTCATCCTTGCCCTCCAACCTCCGCTTGGGGTCAAGGAGCAGACACAAAAAATCGGTAAGCAAAATCGACAGCACCATGATGCACGTCGTCACGAAACAAAATGCCCTGCATGAGCGGATAATCGAGCGTATAGACCGCCTCCGTCAGAAGCGACCCCATCCCGCCGATGGAGAAAATTTTTTCGATCACGACTGAGCCGCCCACGCAGAGCGACACGCTCATGCCGAGCATCGTGAGAAACGGCTGCGCAATCGAGCGCAGGAGATACTCCCGGCGAATCACTCTGTCCGAAAGTCCCCGCTGCTTTGCGTACAAAATGTCTTTCCCCGTCCGACGCGCTTGCTGCCATGTTGTGCACGAGCAGATACCGGCTGGGAAGCGCCGCCAGTGTCAACGTCACGACCGGCAGCAGCAGATGCAGCACTCTGTCCCATAAATACCCAACCGTGCCGCGTACAGTCTCCGGAGAATTGAGCCCTGTATAGGGCAGCCACCGGTTTTGAAAGCAGAACACGATCATCAGTCCCAGTCCAATTAAAAACGTCGGTACGGCATTGAGGATGATCAGCACCGTCGTAGAAAAGCGGTCGGCAAGTGAATCCTTTTATACCCGCACCGAAGTCCCCAGAAAAGGCCGATCCCCGCCGAAAGCAGTACCGCCGGGACCGTAATTTGCAGCGTATAGCCGATTTTCTTCGCCGATGAGCGCCGAGACAGCTGCGTCCTTTTTATACGAATACCCGAGCGTTCCGTCCAGCAGCGAGCGCAGGTAGTAGCCGAACTGCGCCGCAAGCGGTTTGTTCAGATGCAGTGCATCCTCGTAAAACGCCACCTGCGCGGGCGTCACATCCTGCTCGGAAAAGCCTGTTAAATATGCCACAGGGTTGCCCGGCAGCAGACGCGGCAGGAAGAAATTCAGAACCACGACCAGCAGAAAGCACACGAGCGCGAGCCGCATATCCTTTTTTATAGTCCTTCACGCCGCACCTCTTTCATTTGGTGAGTTTTCATCAAATTCATAGACCGTATCGCAATAAAAGTTCGTCAGCGCCCGGTCGTGGCTGATGAACAGCACAGACCCGCCGCTAGGGATCATCTGCGCTTTTACAAGCGTCAGAAGATTTGCCTGCGTGGACACATCCAGCATCGACGTTGCTTCATCAAAATCAGAAGCTTCGGGCGTAAAAAGTAGGCAACGCGCCAACGCCACACGCTGCGCTTCGCCGCCGGAGATCTGCCACGGTAGATGTGCGAGAATTTTACGCGGGCAGCTGCATCTGCGCCAGAATATCTGCAATCAGTGTCTTCGTCTCCTGCCCGTTTTTCGTCAGACGATGATAGGAAATCAGCTCCCGCAGCCCCACACCGATCTTCTGCGAAGGGTCGAGCGTTGCATACGGCTGCTGATAAACCATCTGGATAGAAAGGCCGCGTCTTCTGTCATAGTTGCTTTTTTTGGGACACAAGCAGCTGCCCGTCAAGAAAAACCTCCCCCCGCGTCGGGCGGCATGTCACGCCGCAGAGAATTTTTGCAAGCGTCGATTTTCCGATGCCGCTTGCGCCGGACACCCCGATGATGCTTCCATCTGGAATGTTCAAGAAACATCCTGCAAAACCGTCTGGTTGCCGAACGATTTGCAGCAGTTTTTAATTTCAAGCATGACAGCACCACCATTCTGTCTTTTCCGTCCGTATGTTTCTGCATCGCGCCGTTCAGGCAGGCCGCATCCGCTTCCGGACAGCGCGCGTAAAACGGGCAGCCGGATACACCTTCGCGCAGAATGGGCGATGGCTGCATCCCGTTTGCGACCTGCGCGGCAAGCAGCGCTTTCGTGTACGGGTGGCGTGGAGCGCTTAAAACTGTGCTTGACACGCCCCGTTTCCAGCATCTGCCCACCGCACAGCACCAGAACCCGGTCACAGCGTGCGGCGACGGAAATGTCGTGCGTAATGATGAGCTTTGCCGCATTCAGGGAAAATGGAATCCAGAAGCAAAAAAAAACTGTGCTCGACCATTTTCATCCAGTCCGTTCGTCGGCTCGTCGGCAATTAGAAGCCGCGCCCGGGAGCAGGCTGCCAGTGCGATCGTCACGCGCTGCGCCATGCCGCCGGAGAGCTGAAAAGGGATACTTGTCCAGAATCGTCTCCGGCGCGTCAAAGCCCGCAAGACGCAGCTTTTCTGCCGCCAATGCCGGGAACTCCTTGCGCGCAGGCCAGGCTTTTTCAGGCTGTCATAGAGCTGCTTTCGCACCGTGCGCGTGGGGAGCAAAAACTCCGCGCCGTTTTGCGGAATATAAACAAGCTTATCTCCACGCAGCGTTTGCAGCTGTTTGCCACTGGGAAGCGCCGCGCCGTCCATCTGGATACAGCCGCTTTGCATCCGCACGTTCGCCGGGAGCAGTCCCAGAATGGACAGCGCCAGCATGGTCTTGCCCGAGCCGGTCTCGCCGATGATCGCCAGCCGTTCCCCAGAAGAAAGAGAAAAAGAAACATCCTGCAAAAAGCACGCGTTCGCCGTGCGCGAGCTTTGCGGAGATCGTACCGCAGGCGTAAGAGAACGCCGGAAGTATTTCAGTTGTGGCCATCGGCGCTCTCTCCCTTCGCAATTTCAATTATTGTACCGTATCTGGGCGATGTGTAACCCTCCCCGGGGATGGAAATTGACAAAAACACGGAGATTTCCGAAGAAACCCCCGCGTTTGAAAGGTACCTTGATTATTTTGCTGTGATCGAGAACCAGGTGTTTGCGTTGTTGAGCCCGGAACACAGCATCTACAGTGAAAAGTTTCATACGCTGCATTTGGACAAGGATCTGGCTGTCCCAGTAGAGGGCAATGAGCGGGGTATGTGCAGCATACCAGTCCTGCAAGCTTGCCTGCCGCTTTGGTGTATTCCTCCACTGTCTTCGCCTCGCCCATCGCAGCAAGGATGGACTGGAATTCTTCGTCAAACACCTGGCAGCCGCCCTGTACAGGATGTGTGCCGTCGACGTAAATGGAAGCAAGACCGTTCTTCATGCCCATACCAGCGGCGGTGAAGCCGTAGATTGCCGCCTCCATGGTGATGTTATTCTCAGAGAATTTGTTGCTGGTCTTGGCGTTGTAGCTGTCTGCGTCCAGCGTTTCCAGATTCACCTGAATACCGAACTGCTCAAGCTGCGTCTTGACAAGCTCTGCATAGACCGACATGGGCTTCCTTGCCTGCCGCGTTGCAGGTGAGCGTAAAGGCAAACCGCGCCGGAGCCATTCACATAGAAGCCATCTGCGTTCTTTTTCTGTGTAACCGGCGTCCGCCATATATTGCGCGGCTGTGTCCAGATCCTGACCGAGCGCCTCGGTCTCCTTATAGCCCACGGTCACGGGCGACACGAAGCCGCGGTTGGGGTTGATGGCATAGGCGCTGCCGAACACGGTGCGGAAGCTGTCATAGTCCAGCGCATAGGAGACTGCCAGCCGGAGGTTCTCATCTGCAAACAGGCCGTTCGCGTTGTTGAACGCCAGCACCGCCGGGGCATTCGCCGCCGTGACGGCTTCGAGCGTCAGCGTGTCGGTCGCAGCCAGCACATCCTGATACGAACCGGAAACACCCGTGGAGTATGCCCACGTCATGTCCAGATCGCCGTTCTGGAGCGCCAGATACATGGTATCTTCGTTGCCAAACAGCCGGTAGGTGAGCTTGCCGACGTTCGGCGTCTGCGGGTAGTAGGGATTCGGAATGAAGGTGAGCGTCCCAGCCTCCTTGTTGAAGCTGTCGAGCATATACGGTCCGCAGGTGACGCGGGCTTCAGCTTCTTGTGACGGAATCCTTGCCCTCGTAGATGTGCTTCTTCGGCATGACGCGGAAGGACGTCATGTTGGAAAGCTCACGCACGTTGGCAGACGAGAGCGTCAGGGAAACGGACATTCCATCGTCGGAAATCGCATAGATGCGTATTTTGCCTCCGTGACCTTACCGTCTTCGTCCGTTTGAGAGACAAAATTGGCGCTGCCGTTTGCGTCGTCATATTGAAGCGTAAAGAGAATGTCCGCCGCCGTGACTGGTTCGCCATCCGACCACGTCATGCCCGGCTCGATGGTGTAGACCCACGTGACGGAATCCGCGGTCTCGTAGGAAGCCAGCAGCGGATGATAGTTGCCCTCCGCGTCCTGCCAGACAAGCGGAAGTTCGCTCACACCGCTGGCAAGCATATCGTAGTTGTACTCGCCAAATGTGGCCCGTCTCAATAACGGCCGTGGTGCCGACTGGAACTGCTCGATGGGATAGGCAGGCGTGTCCTGTTCTGCCGGTTCTGCGGACTGCACCGGAGTCTGTTCTTCTGCGGCAGGTTCGGCCGCAGCTTGCCGGCAACATCTGCCGGTGTTTCGGTTTTGCTGCACGCTGCCAGGCAAATACAAGACTCAGGCAGGCAGCAGAGCAAAAGTTTTTCATTGTTGTTCTCCTTTGCGGTCAAATATATATCAAATCAGTGATTTGATTCCGGGGTTATGCGCCGGGCGGCGACCATGAGAGCAGAGACAGATTGAGCTGTGACTGCTCTGTTAAAAATACCGTCCTTCGCATTTTTCTGAAAATACATACGAAGATATGCTTCGGATGCGGAATCCTCCACGCCGAAAATGCGGGAAGTACAAAATATAGCGGGTCAGAAAACTCTCCAGACAGGTTTTCGATTCTGAAGAAACGCTCCATGTCTTCACATCAGGAAGCCTTCCATCAGACTCAAAACGTCAAAATATCGAAGTGCCTCTGTGACCATTCCGCCCGGAGCTGCCAGACCAAGCTCCTGTATCATGGCTTTGCGGTGAAGGTCGTATGAGCCGCGGGCCACGGTCAGGATACAGCATTTTCGTGCCGCCACGCGCTCCATGGCAAGCAGCGACTGTTTGTCGAGACTGCGGGGGCACATTGCCGCAAAGACGACATTAAAATGGGCATCTGAACGGGATGCGTAAGAATCCCAGTCCGCCTGCACGCAGGAAACATCTGTGCAGCCGAGGCGACGGCTTCTGCGCTGCAGCAGCGCAAGAGACGCGGCGTTGCAGTCCAGCGCCGTAACAGACGCGCCGTGCATGGCCAGAGGAATGGCATAGCTTCCACTTCCGCAGCCAATGTCCAGCACCGAATCGCCTTTACGCAGAAGACCGCTTTTTCAAAAGGTACTCGACGACCTGCTCGCCCTGAGGGCTGCGGAACTTGTCTGTCTGGCAGTGCTCGGCAAGATAGGTATAATAGTCATCCCATGCCTTGCGCCAAGCGCCGGATCCTGCATCCCTGCCGGATTCCCAGTCGTGGCAGGCTTCTTCCAGTGTCTGCATCGTCAGTCCACTTCCTCCTCGCGTCTACGAAAAGGTTTGTGACCTGCACGGGGATCGGCAGGCGGCTTTGCTTGACGGCGCGAAGCACCATGTCCTTGAGCTCGGCGCAGCAGGGCTTGTCCATCGTGACGATGGTGACGCTTGCAACGTCGTTGAGACTGAAAATGTCCGCCAGCTTCACCGTAATATCAAAGTCGTTTTCCGGGCAGCAGATCAGCGGAACACGTCCCTTGACAGGGCGTCATGGAAGCCCGGATAGGAAAATGCCGAGCAGTCCGCCGCAATGAGCAGATGGCCGCCGTGGTATAGTAGGCGAGAGCTTCGGTGCTTTGTAGAGCTTGATCGGCCATTGCACCAGATCGCTGCTTTCCTGAAGCAGCGCTTCGGGGTTGAATTCACGAACTCGTTTCCACGGATCAAAATTCTTGTCGATCATGGCGTTCCTCCTCAGCGAATATAGCGGTCAATCGCTTTTTTGAAATCGTCAAGCGTCTGTGTATCGCCGGACTGCACTGCGTCGACAACGCAGTGGTCGAGATGGTCTTTCAAAATTACCTTGGCGATGGATTGCAGCGCGCCGATCACAGCGGAAAGCTGCATCAGAACATCCGAGCAGTCCTCCGCTTCATCGACCATGGCCCGGACGTGCTGCAAATGCCCGGAGGCTCTTGCCAGCCGGTTCTGAACATATTTCGTGTTTTCATGGTGGTGCAGGTGCTTGTGATCGTCCGCGTGGTCATGCTCGTGCGGATGCGCATGGTCGTAGTCATGCGTGTGTTCATGTTCATGAAAATGCTCCTGTTCCAGTTCGTCCACGCACCACCGCCACCTTTCTTTTTTTTGTATTTTACAAAATTTCGCGCTGACTCGTAAAGCCTCCCCGGGGGATGAAATTTTGTGTGCGGCGCAGAAATCGGAACCCCCTCCGGGGGTAAAAATGCGGAAATGAGCGCGTTTTTGGATCGTGTTCAATGAAACGGCGACCTGAATCGTGAGAAATTGCGAAAACCCACTGATTATTTTTTGTGCAAAATGTTCAAAGTGAAAAACAATATCCGGTGCAGGGGATGCAAAATTCCCTCCGCGCCAGCTGCGCGGAGGGAATTGGGAATGGGATCCGTTTTATTTCGCCATCAGGCGATATAAGATGGTAACGACCTGCGCGCGGGTCGCGGTAGCGGTCGGATTCAGATTGCTGCCGCTGCCCTTGACAAGCCCCTCGGAAACAGCCCAGATCATTGCGTCAGACGCCCAGGATGCGACTGCAGACGCGTCGGAGAACGCGGAAAGCTCACCGGACACGGCCGGCTTTCCGGCGTTGCGGTAAAGCATGGTGACAAGCTCCTGCCGCGTGATGCTGCCGTTCATTCGTGCCGTCGGAAATGCCCTCGGTCTTTGCCCACTCCAGTGCTTTTCTGGTACCACGGGCTGCCGCCGTCAACATCTGCGCCGGCTGCGCGGCCCTGCCCACAGCGCTGCGATCATGTTAGCGTCCGGACCGAAGGTTTCCTTACCGGTTCCATTGACGATGCTGTTTTTCTCTCGCCCACTTCACGGCGTCGGCGTAATAGGCTGCTGCCTTAACATCGTGGAACACCTCGTCGGTCTTTTCCAGTGAAATGCGTCCCTGTGCGCTGGCGTAGCTGCTGCCGATCACGCCGTTCAGCTGCTTCTGGATGTACTGCGCGACAGCATCACGTACCTTTTACGCCGTTTCCGTTGTTGGCGTAGGCTGCGCCGGCTTCCTTTGGCTTCCTTCAGCGTGTAGTAGGTGTCATTGCCATTGATCAGGAAATTGTCGCAGACAACGGCGTAGGTCGCCTTGCTGTCAAATGCCTTACCATTTACGGAGGTGATAGTCACGCGGCTGACGGAGTCTGCACGGAAGAACTTGCCGTAGGCCCTCGCCCGCGTCATATTCCTTGCCGGTATCGAGCGAGTAGGTCGACCGGAAACCTGCGCGAAGCCCGGGCAGTTTTCCTGCTGCGAAGCGGCTTCCAGCGTTCGGAAGCTGCGCGCCGGTCAGTTCAATGACACCGATCCCCCATCGGGGGAGAACGGCAGCGCCTTCAAAAGATCTGTTTCAGTGATCTCGCCGAATACAGGAAGTTGTCGCAGTTTCCGCCGTTCTGGATGGCAACGAGCGGAAGCTTCTTGTTGTATCCATCGATGTAGTTCTGCGCATACCAGCGCAGTGCGTCCGTCGTCAGATCGCCGAGATTTGTCTCGCCGTTCCAGTTCGCGGAATCCCGCGCCGGTCAGGATAACATCGGAGCGGCCGACCGTTTTACCGGCAGCTGCCTTCAGCGCGGCGGCACTTTGGCGATCTCCGCGTCGCTGCCGCTCAGATCCGGCGTTGAGCGAAGTCACGGTCTTGCCGGAATTGTCCAATAACATACGCGCCGACCGTTTCTGCATTGCCCGCATCAATGACAAAGATCGCCGTATTCGCTGCCGCTGACACCGGCGTTGGACAGGCATCGTCACGTCCGCGTTCAGCTTTACGGGCTTAACGCCAGGCAGCCGTCCTGCATTCGCTGCTGCGGAAGTAGCGGTCAGGCCATAAAAAGCCGACCTTCAGGCCGCTCTTTGTCGTAAGGACCGTACTGGCTTCAAAGGAATAGTATTCCGTATCGGAAACTGTTGGCAGAAAGAGCCGCGAACGTCGCCGCTTTCTCCGGCGCGATCCGCCGTGACTTCGCCCTTCATGTCCTTGTTGTAGGTCAGAGCCTCCACCATTCTGCAGTTCAGCCTGTATTTCGTGATGTTCTTGTGGTAACCGTAGCTCGCGGATCCAAAATTCCACCAAGCCCCATCGCCGCAACGTCATAGCCAGCCGCGTCCATCAGGTTAAACGCCCAGACCGCGGTCGCTGTTCGCCGCAGCTGTGCCCCTGCAGGAAGTTGCCGGCATCGGCCAGAAATCACGTCCGCCCCGCGTTTTTCGTAGGCCGTCTTTGCAGCGGCGACCTTCGCATATACACATATTCGCCGCGGACGTTGGCGGTATAAAGGATCACGGTCTTGCCGGTGTAGTTCTCCGCCGCGAAAGAACAGAGCCAGGCTGAGAACCATGACCAATACCAGAAGAAGACTCAGTGTTTTTTCATATTGTTTGATTCCTCTCTTTCACTCTGGAGTGTATCTGCGCAGAATTTCTGCGTTTTTACCAATATAGCAAACCGCTTTGTCTTGCTGCAAGCGTTCTGAAAAATCATTTTTGCGAAAAAACTTCCGGCGTTGCAAAGCGCAGCCGGAAGAATTTTATTATGAAAAGCTGATTGAATGGAACGGACGTTCAGCTCCTGCGCGGCCTTCCAAGATCAACGTCTGTGTACCAGTCGCCGTAAAGCTGCTTGGCAAGCGCCAGCTTTGCGTATAGCATGGTTGCCTCGTCGCCCCAGAGCGCGGACGGAGAAACCAGAATGATCTGCTGCTCCGGGAAAACGCGCCTGCACCGAGGCACGGATGGAAACCGCCTGCGACAGATCAACGCATTTGAGGACGGCCTGCGGCTTTTCGCCTGTACCCAATCGTCCGTAACGTTGGGATCGTCCCGGTTTTCCGCAATATTGAACGAGCCGGTCGCTGTGATCAGATCGCAATATTGCTGGGTCACGCCGTCGGTTTCCGTTTCAAAATAGATGGAGATCTGCTGGCAGAGGTAGATCTGCTGCGTTTTGTTTTTGCAGCGTGAAGGTCCAGAACGCCAGCGGATCATCACGTCCAATGCGCGTAGACAGTTCGGTCGTCCGTGCCGGAAAATACGGTTTCCGGCAGGATCTGTTCGCCACCCTCTATCTGCGTCCACCAGCCGTTAAAGTCATATCCCTCCCGCAGCGGAATAGGAAGCGTGCCGTAGCAGTCGCCGTCGCTGAGCGCCAGCGTCGCCTCCTTGACTTGATCCTGCCGCCGTTCGGGTCGAGGGTCAGCGTCGCGGCGTCTCTGTGCTGCCAGTGCGCATAGAGCGTATGCGCCTGCACATCGGAAACGATTGTTTCCGGCAAAATCTGCTCTCCGCCGTCCGGCAGCGTCCACCAGCCGACAAATGCATATCCGCGCCGGACGGCCTCCGGCTGCGCGCCGTAGGGGCTGACCGGGCGTAACGCTTGCGGACACGGTTGCGCTGTCGCCGCCGTTCGGATCATAGGTCACGGTAACGCCGGCTGCCAGCTGCTCGGTGTGTAGACTGCCGTGCCTGTCTGTGCCACAGATACGGAGGTATCCGGCTGTTCCGCCTGCGCGGTTTCATCCGGCTGCGGCGGCGTATCGGGCGGGTCTGCTCCGCAGGAGGCTCCTCTTCCGACTCTTGCCCGGCAGCTCAGGCTCTTCCTGCGCGGGCGGCTGCGGTTCTTCTTCCTGCGGCGGCTGCGCTTCCTGCTGCGCCTGCAGGATCGTGTCGGCCTGCGCCGGGTCTGCGATCAGGCGCACCCGGCAGGCGCACAGCGTGCCAAGGAGCGTCAGGCACAGAAAGATCAAAAATATTCGTTTCATCAAAATTCCTCGCTCTTTCACAGTGCAAGCCAGTACGTTGTCCAAAGCCGCTGCTTTTGGAGAGCTTCTTCCAGACAAGAGACACAGCAGTCTGCAAAAAACACGCGCATTTGCGTACGCTGCTGCTCGGTCATCTCGTGCGTGCTGTAAGCGGCCTGCTGCCACAGCGGGAGGCTCTGCAAATACTGCGCGGCGATCTCAGGTCCCAAAATCGTTTCGATTTTCTCCGAATAACTTGCGAACGGCACATTTTTCCGGCTCCAGACCAGCAAGCCGCAGCCAGCGCAGCACATAGCGGAAGCTGGCACAGATACACGCGCGCGCATCCGCGTCCGAAAGTCCTGCCCGGTTTCGTTCCGCTTCTTTTTTCAGCCGATCCAGATAAACGGACGGCACAAAAAGCATCAGCAGCAACAGAAAAATCACCAACACCGCGCGAATGGGACGGGAAAGCGGTTTCCTGTCTCCGTCCAGTGTGCTTTGCATGGACTCCTGCCGGAACGTCGGCGGTTCGCTCTGCGGCGTTTGCTCCGCAGGCATCCTGCTGTGCCGGAAGTTCGCCGTAGGCTGCCGTCTGGATGGCAAGCTGATCGCGCGCATGTTCCTCCCATGCCGAAAGCCGCGCGTTCTCCGTTTCCGGCAGAAGCAGGCAGCCCGCAGTCAGAAGGACAAACACGGCAGTGATCGGAAGAAGCCGCCATGGACGCAGTCTGCCGTCCTGCGGCAAAAAGCGTCAGCAGCAGGCAGCCTGCAAGCGCGATCAGCCAGCCGCGCTCCGGCAAAACACCGAGATACGCCATCGCACCGCAAAGTGCGGCCAGTACAAACGTCCGGCTGAACCGCCCGGGCAGCGTCAGCAGCTGCGCAAACAGCAATCCGAGCAAAATTGCCGCCGCCTGTAAGCATCCGGCCTGTTCCGCCTGCGGCGCGCGAACGGGCAGCTTTTCATAGAGATAAGCCTGCTGCAGCTCACTTGCGGCGAACAGCCGGTTCAGGAAAAGACAAACGCCGTCGCGCGAGGGCTCCCACAAAACCACACCGCAGCGCCAAGCAGCAGAAAGAGAAAAGCCGGACGATATTTTTGAATCTTTGCTTGCTTCGGCAGAAAACAGAGTGCCAACAGCAGCACCGTGCCAGCCCCCACGCGCCGAGCAGCGTCCGGCCAAGCCCTGCCATGCTGCAGAGCGCGCCCGCGCGCTTGTGAGATAGACGGCGGTACAGCCGATCGCGCGGAATATGCGGTTTTCCTGTTTTGCCTGCGGCGGTCTGGTGTCAACGATCTGCATGGATCATCCTCACAATTCAAAATGGAGCGTCCCGGCGCGCAGCATCCGCGCGGAACGCATGAACGCGAACGCGGCCTGCTTCAGCGATCTCCGGCAAAGCTCCGCTATCCGGGAAAAGAACGCTCAAACAGCCGGTCTGCGCGAGATCCTCTGCCGCAGGGACGGCACTTGCTGCGATCAGTGCGATATGCGCGTAGGAAAGCGCAGGGTGCTCCTGCAGGAACGCTGCGGTACGTTCGATCTCCGGCGCACTGTGCGGCAGTGTATGCACCGTCTGCGCCAGTGCGGGCATATCAGCAATATCATGCAGTTCGCCGGCGCAAAGCAGTGTGTGCGGAAGCTCCTGCCGCAAAAGCTCCGATGAAACAGAAACCATCGTATCCAGCATGGCGTCCAGCTGCTCCGGCGAAAGTGATCTCTCCGGCAAAAGGCAAGCAGCAGCCGATTCATTGCCGGCAGGCCAAACTCGCGCACCATCAGCGTCCCCATTTTTCTCGGACAGCTTCCAGTGGATCTGCCGGATCGGGTCGCCCGGCACATACTGGCGGATACGGAACGTTTCTCCGGGATCATTTCCTGCTTTCTGTGCGGAATAGCTCTCGCTGTCCAGTAAAACCTCCGCCGCCTGATTCAGACAGACGGACACCGGGAAGGTCTGCGGCGGAAGCAGGACCTCGGTCTGCGCAGTGCATAGCCGTTTCCGGGAAAACAGGCCGAAGCTGTCAAACTCACGGACGCTCGTGCAGGAAAGGCGTACGACACCGCTGTGCGTTTCGGCAAGCTGCCACGACAGCGATGCCGGCTTTTTCCCAATGGAAAGTGGCATGACCCGTGTAGAATATTCACCGGTAAAAAGCTGTTTTCAGCTTCAACCGTAAGTTCAAACTGTGCCGGTATCCCGGATGTGGAAACAGTAAGCGTGCATGTCATCTGCTCACCGCGCCCCACTGTTTCCGGCGCAGAAAGCGTAAGCGTGATCTGCCGCGGAAGCAGCAGCGATACGGCGGACAGCAGCGGCAGCGCAGCCGCAAGCAGCACGCAGAGCGTTCCCGCGCTGTTTGCAAACAGATACAGCCCAAGCGCGCCTGCCAGCAGAATGCCCCAGAGAACTCTACGACCGGCCATACTCAAAACGCCGCGTCCGGCAGCGCAACTTCCCGCAGAAGCGCCTGCATGACGTCCTGCGCGGTGCTCTGCTGCGTCTTTGCCTGCTGGGAAAGCAGCACTCTGTGCGCGCAGACATCCGCAAAGATTTCCTGCACATCCTCCGGCAGCGTATAGTCGCGCCCATGCAGGTATGCGCAGGCCTTTGCCATTCTGGACACCGCCAGCGCACCGCGCGGCTGATCCCTAGCCGGAGCAGCGGATGCTCGCGCGAGGCCATTGCCAGCCGCGTGATATAGTCGATGATCTTATCGTCCATCGCCACCCGGCGAACCTCCTGCTGCATGGAAACAAGCGCCGCTGCGTCCGCAGCCTGCTGTACCTGCTCCATGGGGATTTTCCAGCTGCCGGTCGCGGATAAGCGTCATCTGGCTCTCGTAATCGGGATAACCAATCGTGAGCTGCACCAGAAAGCGGTCCATCTGCGCGTTTGGGAGCGGCTGTGTACCGGCCGTGCCGACCTGGTTCTGCGTAGCAATGACGCAGAACGGATCAGGCAGCGGATAGCAGATCCGTCCACAGTGACCTGCTTTTCCTCCATGGCCTCCAAAAGCGCAGACTGCGTCTTGCTGGAGGTACGGTTGATCTCATCGCCCAGCAGTAGATTGGTGCCGGTCACGATGCCCGGCACATAGCGGAACGCATTCTGCTGCTTGTCGTACATGGAAAAGCCGACAATGTCCGACGGCAGAACGTCAGGGGTAAACTGGATCCGGCGGTAGCGCAGCCCAAGCGCTTTGCTGAACGCGACGGCAAGTGTCGTTTTTCCTACGCCCGGCACATCATCCAGCAGAATATGCCCGCCGCAGAGCATTGCCATCAGTACCTTTTCTACAACGTCCTGCTTGCCGGTCAGCGCTTTGTGTACCTCCCGGCAAATCTCATCCAGCTTTTGATTCATTGTGTATCCATCCTTTAGGGTTTTCTTTGTTGTTTTTATATAGTAGCAAAAGAATTCTGCGTGAACAACCCCGGGGAGGTTGTTCACGCGGAGAATTTCCATTACAATGAATAGCCGGGGTGATAAAAATGGAGTTGTCTTCTGTCAAGCGTGCGTGCATCTGTGCGCTTTGTACAGCGCTGTGCTATGTGCTGCCGCTGGCGTTTCACGCGCTCGGCATGGGAAGCACGCTTTTGCCGATGCATCTGCCGGTTTTACTGTGCGGTCTGATCTGCGGCGCGGGCTACGGCGCGTTCTGCGGTATTGCCGGTCCTGTCGTTTCGTGCGTGCTGTCCGGTATGCCGACGGCGCTGCAGCTTGCGTCCATGGCACCGGAGCTGTGTGCCTACGGACTTTTGTGCGGGCTGCTTTACCGGCACATCCGTACCGGGAAGATCTATCCGGATCTGTACTGCGCCATGCTTCCGGCCATACTGCTCGGCAGAGTGCTCGGCGGTCTTTGCAAAATGCTGGTTTACCTTGCCACGGCAAGAGACGGCTTTACCATGACGGTGTGGCTTACGACTTATTTCGTGCAGACACTTCCGGGAACCGTTTGCAGCTGCTTGTCATTCCAACAATCGTATTTGCACTGACACGTGCCGGCCTGATCCCGGCGAGATACCCAAGACAAAAAGAACAGGAGAACCGACACCATGAATAAAGCTGATGTGATCGCTTTTTTTGACCGCTGTGCCCCAGAATGGGATGCCGATATGATCCGTAACGAACCTGTTATTCAGACGATCCTGGACAACGCCGGCGTCTGCGCCGGTATCGATGTGCTGGACGTTGCCTGTGGAACGGGCGTGCTGATCCCGGATTATCTGAAGCGATCGGTCCGCAGCGTGACCGGCATTGATATTTCGCCGGAAATGATTCGCATTGCAAAGAAGAAATTTCCGCAGGAATCTGTGAAGCTGATCTGCGGCGATGTAGAATCGGTGCAGCAACAGGCAGTTCGACTGCGTCATGGTCTATAATGCGTTCCCGCACTTCCCCCGAATCCAAAAGGGCTGACCGACCATTTGGCAGAGCTCATCGTACAGTCTGGCGGCAGACTCAGCATTGCGCATGGAATGAGCCGCGCCATGCTGACGCGCCACCATTCCGGCAGCGCCAGCCGCGTGTCGATCGAGCTGCCGGAGGCGGAAGCCGTTGCGCAGATGATGGACGAGGCCTTTCGCGTGGACGTTGTCATTTCTGACGACACGATGTATCAGGTCTGCGGAATCAAAAATGAGTTATAAAATGGGAATGCCCGATGCAACCGCATCGGGCATTTGTTTCTATTTTTTTTCAGCAGCGACGCAGTGTGCCGAGCCGCATGGCAAGGGTTTCTCCGGCGCGTGCTTGTACCATAAAATCGAGCAGATGATCGCCGCAAACACACAGGTCAGAAGTGTCATTGCATCTCCTCCTTATCGAACGGCAGGCGTCGCCGGACTCGCGTTTGACGATCTTATCCGCGGCGAGCGCAATGCAGCCCCACGCAGCCGTGACCAAAAGCGCCATCGTTACGCCGACGGTCGCCATCTCGTGCAGCATGACGGCTGCATCCTCGGGATTTGCCGCAGCGGTCAAAAACGGGAACCAGGGTACAACTTCGCCATGCCAGACATGCTCATACGCCAGCAGCGCTGCGCCGCCCCAGAGCATATTTTTGAGCCACTTGAGCTTGCGGGAGAACGGGATCTTGCCCTCCACTGCAGCTTCATTTTCTTCTCTACCTTGAAACCACACCGGTGACGATGGCTTCCGCAGTCGGAACCAGGAAACATGCCATTGTTTGTTCCTCCTTTTTCTTTGGCGATTTTCGCCTTTTCAGGATACCATCCAGTGTAGCGCGACGCATCGGAAAGAAAAAAGCTCCCGGGGAGGTTCAAGTCAAAATGATTGTAGAAACTGTAAAACTTGCAGCCTTTATATTGTGCATTTAGAGAAATATGACGCGATACGGAACCCGTAAGGGAGGTTCAGTTTTTGAAAAACAGTGCATTTTTCCGCGCAAAACCCCATGTGGGGATATGAAAACACGCGATGTGCGTACAAAAAACATCCCCCGGGGAGCTTCCGAATGGGCTTGCGGTCTGATACAATACAACCATCAGTTCATACGCACAACCCAATCCATCCAAATACAAACGCGCGGCGTTTCTTGGGGAAGAAAGCGCCGTGTTTTTGTTGGAACTGAACATCAGGAGGAAACGCCATGCATCTGGAACACGAACACGATTGCGGTCATACCCATGACCATCCGCACCATGAGCGGAACACGCCCATGACCATTCGCACACAGCCGCGCCGCGCGATGAGGCTGATTGCTCTGATGCGCTACATGGTCGGTCACAATGTTTCGCACACAAACGAACTCAAAGAGCTGGCACACAAGCTCGCCCATACCGGCGAACAGCGAAGCCTGCGCGCGCAAATACTCGACGCAGTCAGGATTACGAAACCGGCAATCAGAAGCTCGCAGCAAGTCTGGATCAGCTTCAAAGTAACGATTTATGATGGAAACTGCCGCAAACGCCGTCGAGAAACAGCGTATATATCAAACATCTGAAATGTCTTTCAGCGCATGATATACCTCCCGCCAGAGGTGCAGGCCGCTGCCGGGATACCGGCTGCGCAGGCGCTCAATGCGGCTTTTCTTGCTTTTGTTACGCCGTCCGGCGAGAGCATTTCACGCAGGCCAAGCTCGTCTGCCGACAGCTTTTCGTAGCCGAACACGCCATAGGTATGGCCGAGAATTGCGCGATCTTTGGCGCTGAGTTTGCGGAAAAGCTGTTCCAGCTCTTCCGTACAAACCTGCCGGTAAACGGCCTGCTCCGGCGTAAGGGTATGCTGGTCAAGCAGCAACCAGGAAAGCGAATCATCATCGGTATCTTCGCAAGCGATCTCGGGTAACGGAAGCGGCGTTGGCTTGCAGCCGATCAGCTGCGCAGCCTTTTCTGCGGAAAACACCGAGCGATTGCGCAACTTCATCCGGGGTGTCGCTTCCTCAAAGTGCATCCGCTGCGCCTGCTTGATTCTCTGCATTTCATCCTTAGGGAAGCGACATCGCACCAAGATTCTTATCGAGATAACGATGCATCCGTCCAAGCAAAAACGGTTGTAGGAATGTGGTCAGTTTTCCGCGCTCAGCATCGTACTGCCTGCTTGAAATCCGCTCGCAAAGCTCCACAGCGCCTTCGGCGCACTAGCTCATCGAGGGTATCCTGGTCTGAACGGCCAAAGCTCCTTGCGCTTTCCGCTGCCACAGAGGATAAATTTTTGCAGCTGTAAGTAAAAGCTGCTCAAATGCGTCCTCGTCGCCTGTAATGTATTTCTGATACAATTCTTCATTTGTCATAGGTGCGCATCTCCCTCGTGATTTCAACCTTCCTGTTTTCTTTGGCCGTCCTTACGGGCTGCTTTTCCTGCTTACACCGCAAAGCGGATATAGATTTTGGATGCCAGGGACTCATTGAATGCCTCATAAGGGCATCCCCGGCTGCGTCTTCGCTTCGTGATAAAGCTCCTCTGCTTTTGCCCGCAGACGCATTTGCTCATCTGCCGTAATATTGCCGCGGGATTTGTCCTTATCGATACGCTGATAGCAGCGAGAAAGTGCCTGTGTCAGTGGACTGTCTGCCGCTGTTTCTTTGACGCCGCGCGTTCGATAACCGAGCTGTGCACAGGAATAGCGCGGATTATCCGGATTCGGAGAATCGCAGTATTTTGTGTGATAGCCCTTTTTGCAGCAGAAAAAGCCTGCCGCACAGTTCACACTTCCGAATCAGATGTCCGGTTTCCAGTCCTTTATAGAAATCCAGCTTCAAAAGCGTTTGCAAATGCTCTGTTTCGTAATACTCAAAAATCCTGAACTGCTCTGAATCCGGCGCCGTTTCCCGCGGTACGAGATGGATTCTGACATCATCAAAGAGCGTATAATTGCCGCTGCCTTCTATCGGATTGGCGATCCACTTGTGCCGGAATTCCGGAAAGAGAAACCCGTTCAGGGCCGCAATATATTGGTTTGGTGACAGATGTTCAAGTCCGGAAAGTGACTCCCGAATAAACGCACGAAGCGTCTGACAGACGGAGGCGACATCTTTAAGCACCTGCGCATAATTCATACAATATGCTTTATACATCTGCCACTTCAAATCCAGCGGCACAGGGCGCGATCAGCAGCGCCGGGGTTTTCGCCTCCGGCTTCGGCGGAATGGGCGGATACAAGTTCAGATACCATTCCCGCTGCGCCTCGCTCAATTCCTCCGGATTTTTGATTCTGCCGTATTTCTTCGGATTTTCCAAGTAGTCTTCATACACACAGATCTGACGTAAAATCTCATGGTCGTGCGTATTCATTTCAAGTGGATCGCCCTCTGCAACCGGCATTTCCGTGAGCTGCTTTGCCTCTGCCAGAATGTATGCGTCCGTCTGAATCAAGCGAAAAATATGATGATGACAGAGCGCTTCATTCAGCCGGAGCATCTGCTCATTGGCCCGATGCCAGTCGGTCAGCTTGTGTGTTTTCTCATAACGCGCCATACCTTCCATTGCAGATTGCAAGCGGCTGTCAAGCGCTTGATATTCCGCTGGCGTGATGTTCAAAACCTCTGTTGTCAGTGCTCCAAGCGGAAATTCTTCTCCGTAAATACCGATTTTCCCCTCCGATATAAAATGTGATGGACTGAAACATTCGCTTTCCTTTGGAAACCTGTCCACAAATGATTTTTATTTGTCTGCTATTACTCTGAGTGTATCAGAAAAATCTCCATACTACAGTAGAAAGGTGCGTGCCGCGAAAAACGTGGTACGCACCTTTACTTTTTGATTCGGAGGAGATTTTTTGACAGGAAACACACCATTAAAACTGATTTCCATGAGCGAAATCAACGCGGAGGAGGTGAAATGGCTCTGGTATCCGTACATCCCACTTGGGCAAGCTGACGATCATTCAAGGCGACCCCGGCGAGGGAAAACGAGCTTCATTCTGGCAGTCATTGCAGCGCTGACGCGCGGCGATCCGCTGCCGGAGTGCGAGCAGGCAGCGGAGCCGCTGAACGTGATCTACCAGACGGCGGAGGACGGGCTGGCGGATACCATCAAGCCAAGGTTAGAGAGCGCAGGCGCAGACTGCACGATGCTGGTCATCGACGAGGCCAGCGGGAGCTGACCCTCTGTGACGCAAGGTGGAAGAAGCGATTTGCAGGACAGCGGCAAAGCTGATCGTGCTTTTTTGATCCGCTGCAGGCGTATCTCGGAAGCGATGTGGACATGCACCGCGCGAACGAGGTGCGCCCGGTACTCAAACGGCTTTTCCGTGATGGCGGAGCGCACACAATGCGCCGTCATTCTGATCGGGCATTATGAATAAGACGCAGGGGCTTAAAAATCCGGCTATCGCGGTCTTGGCTTATCGACTTTCGCGCTTCAGCCAGAAGCGTATGATTGTCGGGCGGCTGAAAAAGCGGCGATACGCTTCGCCCGCTTGTCGCGCAGGACAAGAACAGTCTTGCCCCGGAGGGCGCAGCCATTGCATTTGAACTTCATCCGGAGCACGGTTTCTTTCAGTGGAAGGGGCCGGTGATGCGACCGTTGACATCCTGAACGGCACAGGGCAGGTGCAGACAAAGACCATGCAGATGGAAGACGAGCTGCGCAGGCACTGGGAGTTTTGGCCAGCCGAAAGAGAGATCCTTGCGCTTGCGAGGCGCTCTGGCATTTCAGAGCGGACGCTGAAAATCCTCAAATCTTTCGGGCGCCGCGCAAACCAATGGCTGCCGCCGGTCAAAGGGTAAGGGTAACGCCGCGCTACCGCAGCAGGCAGTTCGCCAGCAATGGGCTGTCTGCTGTCCGGGCGAACTGCAGGGATGGTGTAGCGACAACTACAACAAAGCCACGTGCACCGACGGTGCAGGGTAACGCCAAAACGCCGGGTTTAAACATGAAGCCCCGCCGCGGTAAAGGAGGCGGCATCGCATTTGAAGCGAATGCCGTTAAATACGCCAATATACTTAAAATCGAAGCCATTGCCCGCTAGAAATGGGTGAAACGGAAAGATGAAAAAGACAGACAATTCAGCGTGGTTTTCGGAACAGGATTTGGAGCGACCGCCGAAAACAGCACAGGCGCACATGAGCCAGAGCGATTCCATCGAACGCTGTTGTCACTCGAGAAAGCAGTTATAGTTCTGAATGGACTCACGAGTCCTGCACGGCAGCAAAAAGCAAAAATAAAACAGCAATGCTCCGCTGGCAGGGTGCTGGCTGAACATGAGGAAGGAGTCAAGGTTAGCGATACGGTTCTGCGTGCAGGTTGCGCCAGAATCAACACGGCTCTGCAGGGTTGCAGGAGGGAGGTGGCGAACGAGGAATCATAATCAATCCATTTCGTGAACTACAAAGAGAGGCACTGGTCGCATGGCTGCATGGAAAGGCGTGATGCAGGTGTAAAAATGGCACAGGAAAACAGAAATGCTCTCACCGGGCTGGTGGCTGAAATAGAAGTGGAATCGGCTCATAACCGGAAACGGCGTTCGACAGTTTTCCTGAGTGGCTTTGCTGCACCAAAAGTGGCATGTTCTCATGGTGCAGAGCTTCAGAAAGACTTGAACTGAATTGACCAGCTGCCCACGGCACTTACGAAGAAGCCACACGGCGGCTGGCAGAAGAATACTTCGAGGGCTGCGAGGTGCTGAGATGCTGCACACCGACCAGCGGTGTCCATCAACAGCGTCGATTTTGCCGACAGGCCAAAAAGCCACGCAGCGGATGAGCAGGAGCTGCGCGTTCGCGGCGACGGATCTCTGTGAAAGAGAACTTTGGGACTGCCCTTCAGAGGGATGAGCTTCAAAAACACGTTCCCGCAGAATGCAATCAACGGAATATTAAGGTGAGAGCTGGAGAGTTCGACGCTGATGCGCGTGATCGTGCTGCCCAGGAATGATTTCTAATTACTGCTCCACGGTCGGAAAGGTTACAACGCTACTTGGACAGATGGCCGGAAGAATATTCCTACCACCGGACGGACACGCAAAATGCTGGCGACAGCAAACCATGAAATGTGGGCGGAATTTGAATACAAAGTTGACAGCAGGAGATTGGCGTTTTTTGGCATCCGGCTTTTCTGACGGAATGAGTGTTGTTTAGGGGCTCCATGCTCAG
>VOFC01003260.1_pt1 | contig 44149 bp, 70 predicted proteins | sample 5384161 | NCBI WGS metagenome assembly VOFC01 (sample SAMN12384722, study PRJNA508395) | human gut metagenome | isolation source: healthy gut B | host: Homo sapiens | reverse complement strand
AGCTATGCGCGGCAGTTTCTGGGGCAGATGGAGAAGCCCGATGTTGACCAGATTGACGGCCTGTCCCCCGCTATCTCCATTGACCAGAAAACCACCAGCCGCAATCCGCGCTCGACCGTCGGCACGGTGACGGAAATCCACGATTATCTGCGTCTGCTTTATGCGCGCGTGGGGCATCCGCACTGCCCGAAGTGCGGCAAGGAAATCCGCCAGCAGACCGTTGACCAGATGGTGGACGCAATCGTCGCCTATCCCGAAGGCACGAAACTGATGGTGCTGTCGCCCGTCATCCGCGGCAAAAAGGGCGAACATGTCAAAGTGTTCGAGGAGGCGCGCAAGAGCGGTTTCGCGCGCGTGCGGGTGGACGGCGAGCTGTATCGGCTGGAAGAAGTGCCGGCGCTGGACAAAAAGAAGAAGCACTCGATTGAAATCGTCGTTGACCGCCTGATTGTCCGCCCCGGCAAGGAGTTCCAGAGCCGTCTGGCGGATTCCATCGAGACGGCGACGAAGCGCTCCGGCGGCTTGGTCATCATGGACATGATGGACAAGGGCGAACTGCTCTTCTCCATGAATTACGCCTGCCCGGACTGCGGCATCTCCATCGAGGAACTCAGCCCGCGCATGTTCTCCTTCAACAGCCCCTATGGCGCGTGCCCGGCGTGCAGCGGGCTGGGCTACCGCATGGTCGTAAGCACGGACATTCTGTTCCCGGATAAGTCGCTGTCCCTGCGGCAGGGCGGGCTGAACGCCATGGGCTTCGGTTCGGCGGATGGCGACGGCGTGACGGCGCAGTATTTCCAAGCCTTATGCGACAAGTACGGCTTCACGATGGATACGCCGATTCAGGAGATTCCCGAAGCGGGCATCCATGCCCTGCTCTACGGCACGGGCAGCGAGAAGCTGACCATGACCTATGACACGCCCAGCGGCAGGGGAACGTATTCCACGACGTTCGAGGGCGTGATTCCGTCCTTGGAGCGCCGCTATGAGGAAACAGGCAGTGAGGCCATGAAAGCCGCCTATGAAGAATACATGGCGGAAGAACCTTGCCCGGTCTGCCACGGCAAGCGCCTGAAGCCGGAAGCGCTGGCGGTCACAGTCGGCGGCAAGAATTTGTATGAGGTGTCCAGCCTGTCCATCACGGACGCGCGGGCGTTCTTTCAGTCGCTGGCGCTGACGGAGAAGGAAAGCATGATTGCCGCGCAGATTTTGAAGGAAATCAACGCGCGCATGGGCTTTCTGGAGGACGTCGGGCTGGGTTACCTGACATTGGCGCGCGCGGCAGGGTCGCTGTCCGGCGGCGAGGCGCAGCGAATCCGGCTGGCGACGCAGATTGGCTCAGCGCTCATGGGCGTGCTGTATATTCTGGATGAGCCGTCGATTGGCCTGCATCAGCGTGACAACATGAAGCTCATTAACACCTTGAAAAAAATGCGCGACTTGGGCAACACGCTGATTGTCGTCGAGCACGACGAGGACACGATGTACGCGGCGGACTGGATTGTGGACGTCGGGCCGGGCGCGGGCATCCACGGCGGCAACATCGTCGCGGAAGGCACGGTGGAGGATATCAAGCGCAATCCGAACAGCATCACCGGGCAGTACCTGTCGGGCAAGAAGCGCATCGAGATTCCCGACGTGCGCCGTCAGCCGAAGGGCTTCCTGACCATCCGCGGCGCGAAGGAGCATAATCTCAAGAACATTGACGTGAAAGTGCCGCTTGGCTGCCTTTGCTGCGTGACGGGCGTGTCGGGGTCGGGCAAATCCAGCTTGGTGAACGAAATCCTCTACAAGCACTTGGCGAAGGTGCTGAACCGCGCGAAAACCCGTCCCGGCGCGTTTGGCAGCATGGAGGGCGTGGAGCAGCTGGACAAAATCATCTGCATTGACCAAAGCCCCATCGGGCGCACGCCCCGGTCGAATCCGGCGACGTACACCGGGCTGTTTGACCAGATTCGCAAGATCTTTGCCGCCTCCCCCGAAGCGAAGGCGCGCGGCTACAAGGAAAACCGCTTCTCCTTCAACGTCAAGGGCTGCGAAAACTGCTGCGGCGACGGGATGCTGAAAATCGAAATGCACTTCCTGCCGGCTCTCCGGCCTTGACGGCGACAGCTTAAACCGCGTATGCGCCGCCGTTGTGTTCGAGCTTGTGCATAATTCCGGCAACGGCCACTGCTTTATTCCGCGCGGAAAGCTCACGGCGGCAACCTCGCAACTGATAGGCGTTGCACAGGACCTTGCTGAGGATGCGGTAGATAAGCTTTGCGAGACAGGCGAGATAGTCTGCTGCACCGTCGCAGGGCTTGACGCCTGCTATCTTTCGCACCTTTACGAGGCCGAGACTTATACCGCCGACAGGATCAAAGCCATGTGCCGCGCAAAGGACGGCGGCAGGGTGAACATTGACGCGCTTATCGACCGCCTTGAAACGGCAAACGGCATTAAATATGCCCCCATGCAGCGCGCGAGGCGATAGCTCTGGCGGCCAAAACCGCATGCTTGTCATAACCGGCGGACCGGTACGGGAAAAAACGACCATACCAAAGCCGTGCTTGCCATGTACGATGAGCTTGAGCTTGAAACATACCTTGCAGCCCCCCACCGGGCGCGCGGCAAAGCGCATGAGTGAGCTGTGCGGCATGGAGGCCTCCACCATCCACCGCATGCTCGGCGCGAAAATGTCCGAGGACGGCGAGACGGTCGTTTTCGAAAGGACGAGGAGGATAAGCTCGCGTGCGACGCGCTTATCATTGACGAGTGCTCGATGGTTGACATAACGCTCATGCACGCCATACTCAAGGCACTAAAATCCGATTGCCGCATACTTCTTGTGGGCGACGCGGATCAGCTCCGTCGGTCGGCCCCGGCAACGTTTTTTCGATATCATCCGCAGCGGCGTTGTTCCGACCGTGCGCCTGACGGAAATTTTCCGCCAGAAGGCCGACAGCCGCATTGTGCGCAACGCGCACATGATAAACAGAGGAGAGCACCCGACTTCAACGAAAACAGCGGCGATTTCTTCCGGCTCAGACGCATGCAGGGCGGCTCCTGCGTTGAAACGATAGTTGAGCTGTGCAAGCGCCGCCTGCCGGAGAATATGAAGATACCATCAAATCAGATCCAGGTGCTTTCGCCAAGCCGCGGGTGAAACGGGAACGGCAAACCTCAATAAATGCCTCCAGGCGGCGCTCAATCCGCCCGACGAGAGCAAAAAGGAAAAGCTTTTCGGCGAGACCGTGTTCCGCACCGGCGACAGGGTCATTCAGATAAAGAATAACTACGATATCGTGTGGAAGGACAAGCTCGGCAAAAGCGGCATGGGCGTGTACAACGGCGATATAGGAAACGGTCGTCGAGATCGACACGGCCTCGGAATATCTCAAGAGTCGATTACGAGGATAAGGTCGCCCTTTACGGCTTTGAGATGCTCAATGAGCTTGAGCATGCATGGGCGCTTACGGTTCACAAATCCCAGGGCAGCGAATACCGCGCCGTGATACTTTCGCTAAACCCCGTTGCCCAGATGCTGCTTTACGCGCGGCGTGCTGTACACGGCGGTCACGCGCGCAAAGGAGCTGCTCATCATGGTCGGCGACGACAACGTTGCCCACAGAATGATAGACAATCACAAGCAGTCGCGCAGATACAGCGCACTGAGGATCAGACTTGCCGATGAAAATACTTGATCTGATCGCCCACCTGCTGTATCCGTGGAAATGCGTTTTCTGCGAAAGTGTTCTGAAGGATACGGATATCTGCCGCGAATGCGAGGAAAAGCTGCCGTATACGGTTGGCGACAGTGCGATGCAGAAGTTTCCGTTTATCGATAAATGCGTCTCGCCGCTTTATTATAAGGATAAGGTGCGCGCCTCCGTTCATCGATACAAATTCGACGGCTGCTCGGCTTACAGTCGGCGTTACGCAGCGCTTATGTCCGATTGTGTCGAAAATAATCTTGATTGCCGCAGTATTGATGTGATATCATGGATACCGCTGAGCAAAAAAGCGCCTGCGCCAGAGAGGCTACGATCAGGCGCGGCTGCTCGCCGAGGAGATAGCGGCAAAAACGGGGCTGCCGTGCCGGCAGCTGCTGCAAAAAGGTCAAAAATAACAGTGCGCAGTCGCTCACGCGTGACGCAAAGCAGCGCCGCGAAAACGTCGCCGGAGTGTATGCTTTGGACGACGGTGCGGATGTTTCCGGCCTGCGCATTCTGCTCGTTGACGATGTTGTGACCACCGGAGCCACAATGAGCGAGGCAGCAAGGATCCTGCGCAAGGCAGGCGCAAAATCGGTTTTTCGGCGTTACGCTTTGCGCGGCATGAAGATTAGCATAATTGGATAGAATTATAGAAAAACTCAGCCACGAGGTATTTTCGCGGCGGATCGGAGCATTTTATGGTCATATACGAAAGAGATATAGCAGTTGATATGGGAACATCGAACACCCTTTGTTTTCTCGCAGGGCAAGGGTCTTGTTCTGCGAGAGCCTACGGTCGTTGCGGTCGATAAGGTCAAGGACAAAATGCTCAAAATAGGCGAGGAGGCGAAGAAAACGCTTGGCCGAACCCCGGCAAACGTTGTCGCCATCCACCCGATAAGAGCGGGCGTCATCTCCGATTACGATATGTCCGCGCTCATGCTGCGTGAGCTTGTCAGCAGAATAACCTCGTTCAGCCTGTTCAAGCCGAGGATACACATGTGCGTTCCCAGCAGCATAACCGGCGTTGAAGAGCGCGCGGTGATCGATGCTGCGATCGAGGCCGGTGCGCGCAGAGTGTATCTTGTCGAAACCGCTGTTGCCACGGCTATCGGCGCCGGAGTTGACATCAAAAGCCCGACGGACACATGGTCGTCGATATCGGCGGCGGCACGACGGACATCGCGGTCGTCTCCATGGGCGGCGTTGCCGAATGCGAGTCCATAAAAACCGCAGGTAGTACATTTGACGAGGCGATAATCCGCTATATCAAGAAAAAAGCACAATATGCTCATCGGCGCAATGACCGCCGAAGAGGTGAAGATAAACATCGGCGGCGTGTATCCGCGCTCGGATGCGCCCGAGAGCATGGAGGTCAAGGGTCGCGATCTTATCAAGGGCCTGCCCAAAACGGTCAGCGTCACTGCTGAGGAGCTTGTCGATGTTCTGCGCGAGCCTGCGCGCCTGATCCTCGAAAATGTCCACGCCGTGCTTGAGCGTACGCCGCCCGAGCTTATCGGCGACCTCGGCGTAAACGGCATGATCCTCTCCGGCGGCGGCAGCCTGTTGTACGGCATCGACCGCATGATAGAGGACAGCACGCATATAAGAACCATGATCGTTGACGATCCTCTCGCCTGCGCCGCCCACGGCGCCGGAAAGCTGCTCACAAAGCTCGACTCCATGCAGGACGGCATGATGAACTTCCTGCGCAACCGCGAAATGAGGAATTGAAACCTCTCATGCTGCAGCTTGAATGGACGAAACAAATTATATGGGAGGAAGTATGAGAAAAAAGTTTTTGAGCGCCTTGCTTGCTGTGCTTATTGTCATGAGTCTATCTTCGATTAGTGCGCTGGCGGCCGAGAGTAATACGGATGTAGCCTATGCCGTTGAAGGCGGAAATATCTATTTTGAAAAAACAACAGGCATAATAACCGATTGCGACAATACAGTTACAAAAGCAGTTATACCGGCAAAAATTGAAGGCGTTGCCGTGACCGATATAGGCAATAATGCATTCAACAATTGTGAAAAAACTTGTAAGCATAGATATGCCGGAAGGAATAACGAGTATCGGCAATAATGCATTTTACTATTGCGAGAGCCTTACGGATGTTATTATCCCCGATGGTACGGTAAGAATCGGAAGCGGCGCGTTCTATTGCTGCAAAAATCTTTCAAGAGTAAAATACCGGGCAGTGTTGTAGCATTGGTTCCGAAGCCTTCTATAATTGTTCCGGACTTAAGCGTGTAACGTTGCCTGACGGAGTAAATTGCGTTTTCGACTCCGTGTTCCAAGGCTGTACAAGCCTGACAAGTGTCCTGATTCCGAACAGCGTGATGTATATTTACGGTTATGCGTTTCAGGGCTGCACGAGTCTTAAAAAGCGTAACGATTCCAGAAGGTGTGCTGACTGTTGACGCATTTGCTTTTTCCGGCTGCTCGGTACTCAAAACAGTTAATCTGCCTCATAGCTTAGAAATAATAGGCAATTCTGCTTTCCGCGATTGTAGTATGCTTGCCGATGTTAACTATTCGGGGAGTGAAGAGGAATGGAAAGCGATAGGCATTGATTACAATAATGAACCGCTTGCCAGTGCGACTGTCCACTATGGTACGGGAGCACAAACGGCAAACTTCAGCGACGTAGCGGCCGGTTCGTACTGCTACAACGCGGTGCAGTGGGCAGTGGCAAACGGCATAACGAAGGGCACGGACACGACGCATTTTTCGCCGAACGCAGGCTGCACTCGCGGCCAGGTAGTAACACCTTCCTCTGGCGCGCAGCAGGTGAGCCGACAGTCGGCGGAAACGTCAGATTTGTTGACGTGGCGCCCGGCTCGTACTGCTACGAGGCTGTAAAATGGGCAGTGGCAAACGGCATAACCAAGGGTACGGACGCAACGCATTTCTCGCCGAACGCGACCTGCACTCGCGGCCAGGTGGTAACGTTCATGTATCGCGCCGAAGGTGAACCGGCAGTCGGCGGAAACGTCGGATTTGTTGACGTAGCCGCCGGTTCGTATTGCTAAACGCCGTGCAGTGGGCAGTGGCAAAAGGCATCACCAAAGGGAACCGATACGACGCACTTCTCGCCGAATGCAACCTGCACACGCGGCCAGGTCGTAACGTTCCTGTACAGAGCAGAATAAGCGCAGTAAAAAAATAGCACCCATCGGGGTGCTATTTTTCCAGACTGTCGAAAACTATGCGGCAAATGAAAAGTAATAGAGTAGCAGGGGAGCTCGAGGGGCAAAGGCCCCACTCGAAATTGATTAATAGCCATCAAAAACTGCCTGATTTATCAGGCTTTTTGACGAGCGTAGCGAGATTTTTCGTGAAAACCTGTTTTCACAAAAAATGTGGCGTTTTTGAAGCGTGCAAAAAGTCAAAGACTTTTTTTGAACACGCTGAAAAATAGCACCCCATCGGGGTGCTATTTTTTTTGATTTTATTACTCTTCCCAGTTGTGCCACACGTTCTGGACGTCGTCATTATCCTCGAACATGTCGAGCATTTTCTGCATGTTCTTGATATCGTCCTCATTGGTGAGCTTTATGTAGCCGTTCTGGGGGCAGCATTTCGACCTGAGCCGAGAGAAGCTTGTAGCCTGCTGCGCTGATCTTCTCGGCAACAGGGGAAACATCGTCGGGAGCGGTGTAGACAACGAAGGTCTCGCCGTCGGGCTCAAAATCGTCAGCGCCGGCATCGAGAACTTCCATCATCACTTCATCCTCGTCAAGATCTTCGTCCTCGTTGTCGATGACGATGACGCCCTTCTTATCGAACGACCAGGAAACGCAGTTTGCAGCGCCCATGTTTCCGCCGAACTTGTCAAAGTAATGACGGATCTCGCCCGCCGTGCGGTTGCGGTTATCGGACATGGTTTCGACAATGACTGCAACGCCGGAGGGGCCGTAGCCTTCATAGACGATCTTCTCGTAGTTATCGGTGTTGCCTGCGCCCAGCGCCTTGTCGATAGTGCGCTTAATGTTATCGTTGGGCATGTTCGCAGCCTTTGCCTTGGTGATGACCGCCGCGAGACGGGAGTTGTTCGCCGGATCGCCGCTTCCGCCTTCCTTAACGGCAACGATCATTTCACGGGCGATCTTGGTGAACGCCTGCGCACGTTTTGCGTCGGCTGCGCCCGCTTTTTTCTGTATATTATGCCATTTGGAATGTCCGGACATATAAAAACAGCTCCTCTAATAGTATTATTGCGAATTAACGGCAATTATTTTACCACAATTCCTTGACCATTACAAGGGTAAATTACCTGATTTCGCGGCACTCGAGATAATAGCGCTTATCGTTGCCATGGCCGATGGAAAAGCTTTTTTGGGAACGGACCGCTTTTCATGACGGATGAAAACAGCTCCGATTTTCCATGCGCGGCAGGAGAATGCCTGCGCAGCCGAAGCGCTGCGACATTTCAACGCACTCGCAGTCGCCGTGGATATAGTCGATATATCCGCCGTGACGCTCTGTGTATGCCTTGCAGAAGTCCTCGCATTTTCCGATAAGCTCGCCGATCGTAAGGCCGGATATATTAAGCCGCTCGATGACCTCGCCGGTGACAAGATCAATGCCCGGCCTTCGCCGATGTTGTCGGCAAAAAGGCCTTTGCCTCGGCAAAAAAACATTTCGGCTTCCGTATCGAATATAACCTTGTGTATCGGTTCGAAGGTTATGGCGTCATCGTGGATGTTAACAAGCCTCGGCAAGTGCATAGCGCGCAGGTGCAGTTTCATATTCAGACTCCGGCAGCGTCTTTTTCACCTTCTTCCCAGTGCCGCTTTGCGGCGGCAAGGCTGTGATTTCCGTCGCCCATTGCAAAGACTATCGCGTTATCCGCCGAGCCGTACTTGCGCTGCAAAACGGCTTCGTCGCCGAGCTTTTTCGGCAGCCTTTGCAAGCTTTTTCGGTGTCGGCTACGAGCCAGCCGGTGATGCTGCCGCCGTCCTGCATCAGCTCAAAGTCATAGACCTTTTTCGCCTTTCGTGACGGAGGAAAAAACGATGTTATCCGCATCATCCATGAATATCATGATGTGCGGCATCTCAAGCGGAGCGTTCCGGCGGATGCGGATGCGCGGAGGCAGTCTATCCTCAACGGTGTGCTCTGTTGCGCGTATCGGGCTGCGTTCCCTCGGCCCCATAGGCCTCAAGATCGAACATGCCCATTATGCCGCGGCGCACCGCACCGTTTTTTTGAGTGTGCGCTCAAAGGTAAATATAGCTGTCGGGATATGTTTTGAAAACTCCCTCGTCAATATAGCGCTGCATCGTTGCATTTATCTTAACGCTTTCGGCTTCCGGGGTCCTTTGTGCCAAGCTCGGCCTCGGGCAGCATCATATGAAGCGTTGACGGTGAGTCGCCGACTATGCTGCGCACCTGCTGCCAGTATTCCGGCTCGGATGAACTGGTCACAGGCAACGACGCCCAGCGATGATGTCGCAGTTCGGCAGCATTATATCCGCCGGTTTGAATATCTTCATATCACAGCACCCCAGTGCTATCTGCGTCCAGGTTTCCATGCTGCCGTAATTTTTCTTTTGCAGCTCGGCCCGGTCATCCACAGTCCCTCAAGCTTTTCGGTCTCTTTAACGGGAGACATCGCCCTCGACGGGATGGTAAAGCATGCGCCGAGGTGGACGCTGCCGACGGCGTTCGAATCGTCGTTTATAAATCCGCAGGCTAAGCTCGCCGTGCTTGTCAAGTGCGACCTCCTCATGGATCTCACGCCAAAGGCCGCGCATGAGAAAGATCACCCCTGCTCGTCGACGGGGTTTATATGTCCGCCGATGCCGATGGAAATTTTCCCGTGCAGGCGCGTCTCGCCACCTTTGCTGAGTCTGCGTGTGACGAAAACTTCCATCGCCGCGGCGCAGGATAACATAGGGGATTATCTGCTTATAGTCCGGGCGCTGCTCGGCCTCGTCGCGCGGCATGAACTCGTGCTCGGCTTTTATGATCTCGAAAAGCTCCTGCGCGCACTCTGTTATAAGGTCGTTGCGGCCGGATATGTAACGCTCAATTTTTTTTGCGTTCTACAACCAATACCTGTTCCATTATTCTTCCCACTTTGCAGCTCTTTCAACTGCGCGCAGCCACTTTTGTGCAGCGCGGCAAAGCTTCGGTGACATCCATCTCGGGCGTAAACACGCGGTCGGATTCGCGAATGCTGGCAATGTCGCCGATGTCCTTCCACACGCCCACTGCAAGACCGGCGAGGAACGCCGCGCCGAATGCCGTGGTCTCGACCATCTTGGGACGGTCAATGGGCTTGCGGAGAATATCCGACTGGAACTGCATCATAAAATTGTTTACCGATGCGCCCGCCGTCAACGCGCAGAACGCTCAGCGGCTCGCCGGCGTCCTTCTCCATTGCGTCGAGCAGATCCTGACCTGATAGGCGATGCCCTCGAGAGCGCCGCGCGTGCGATGTGCGCTCTTGTTGAGCCGCGAGTCAGACCGACTATCGCGCCGCGCGCGTACATATCCCAGCGCGGTGCGCCGAGACCAGTGAACGCCGAAACGAGATACACCCCGCCGTTATCGGGAACGGAGGTAGCCAGCATTTGCACTCGGAGCTTGTGCTCAGAAGTCCGACCTCGTCGCGCAGCCACTGGATGGCGCTGCCCGCATTGAATACGCTGCCCTCAAGCGCGTAGGTGGTTTGCCCGATCGACCACGCAACGCTCGTAACAAGGCCGCTTGCGCTGCGAACGGACTGATCGCCGGTGTTGAGGAGAGTAAAGCAGCCTGTTCCGTAGGTGTTCTTCGCCTGCCCCTTTTCGATGCAGCCCCTGGCCGATGAGCGCTGCTGCCTGGTCGCCTGCGCTGCCGCAAACGGGCACGCCTGCGAGCATCTCAAGCCCGGTTATTCCGGGCGCGACCTTGCCGTAGATCATCGAGGACGGCACGGGCGTCGGGAGCATCGACATGGGGATGCCGAGCTTTTCGCAAAGTATCTTGTCCCATTTGAGCTCGTTTATGTCAAACAGCATCGTACGCGAGCAGTTGGAATAGTCCGACACATGCGCGCGGCCGCCGGTGAGGTTCCATATGAGCCACGAATCGACGTTGCCGAAAAATGCAGCTCGCCGCGCTCGGCGCTGCGCGCACCCTCGACGTTGTCGAGTATCCACTTGATCTTGGTGCCGGAAAAATATGCGTCTATAAGAAGCCCGGTCTTGTCGCGAACATAGTCGCCGATGCCGTCGGCGGCAAGCTTATCGCAGATGGGCGCTGTGCGTCTGCACTGCCAGACGATGGCGTTATACACCAGGCTTGCCTGTGTTTTTATCCCAAACGATCGTAGTCTCACGCTGGTTTGTTATGCCTATGCCGGCTATGTCCGTAGGGGAAAGCTCGCTTTTTTCAAATGCCTCGGCAAGGGCGCGAAACTGCGTTTCAATATATGACCATCGGGTCGTGTTCGACCCAGCCGGGCTTGGGATATATCTGTGGAAAAGGATACTGCGCTATAGTTACAGGCTTACCCTTTGCATCAAAAATTATCGCTCTTGAGCTGGTCGTTCCCCTGATCGAGCGCGACAACATAACCGTTCATATGATTACCTCCATACTGATTTTGCTAATTCCGTTGCATTTTGCTGCAAGTATGCTATAATTCATATAATAACATATACGGAGGTCGTTTTCCATGCCTAGTTTCAATGATTTTTTATTTTTTAATTCAAGCACGGGCAAAAACCGCATCCATGTTCGCAGATGTGTTCCCGACGGGCAGGTGCGCGCGGTCGTGCAGATAATGCACGGTATTGCCGAGCACATAAGCCGCTATGATGATTTTATGGCGTTTCTTGCGTCTAACGGTTTCGTTGCCGTCGGCACAGACCATCTCGGCCACGGTCAGAGCATTGAAAAGCCCGAGCAGATGGGCTTTCGCCGAGAAAAAACGGTTGGGATTATATCTTAAAGGACGAGGAGATACTTCGTCTTGCAATGAAGCAGACCTATCAGAACGTTCCGTTTGTCCTGTTCGGACACAGTATGGGCAGCTTCATGGCGCGCACGCACATTATCCGTTATCCCGGCGGCTTTGACGCTGCGATAATAAGCGGCACCGGCAATCAGGGGCGCGGCGCTTGTAAACGCGGCCTTTTCATGGGAAATCTCGTCACGGCTCTCAAGGGGCGCGCATCATTACAGCAAGTTCCTCAATAATCTCGCCTTCGGAAGCTATAATAAGATATATGAAAATCCGCGCACCGAGTATGATTGGCTCACGCGTGATACGGAGGTTGTGGATAAATATATTGCCGATCCTCTCTGCGGATTTATCCCCTCGTGCAGCCTGTTCAGGGATATGATGACGGGCGTTAAGTTCATTACAAACGTCAATAATCTCAAGTCAATGAAGAAGGATATGCCCGTTTACTTTATGTCCGGCGATAAGGACCCCGTCGGCGAATGCGGCAAGTGCGTTAAGCTTGCGTACGAAAACTTCAAAAAGGCCGGCATGAAGGATGTCTCCATAAAACTATATAAGGACGGCCGCCACGAAATGCTCAACGAGATAAACAAGGCTGAGGTCTATGCCGATATCCTCGCTTGGATAAACAGCAGGATCTGATCTTAAATATTCAGACACCGCACGGAAAACCGTGCGGTGTTTTTTTACTTTCTGCGCCTGTTTCTGCGCCTGTTTCTGCGCTTTCTGAGCTTCCTCGGGTCGGGGATGAGCACGCCCACGGCAATGTAGCCGATAACAAACAGCAGTATGACTGATATAACAAGAACAACACTTTCAATGTCCATAACGGCACCTCATCTCTGTCCAAAAGCTGCGGAGACAGCAGCAGAAGCAGGGGGTATATCAAGCCTGCCGAGCAGCATGGCAAATGACAGAACAAGCTTTGAAAACGCCGAATAACCGGCAACGCTCAAGCTCGGGCCGACTTGCCCGAAGCCGGGGCCGATGTTGTTCACGCAGCTCACGGTAGCCGAGAAATTGGTCTCTATCCCGAACGGCTCAAAGCTTATGAGCAAAAATACGGCTCCTATGACCGCAATATACAGTGCAAAGTAAGAAAGTATCTGCCTTTCGCCCTGCGCGTCAACGCGTCGGCCGTTTAAAATAACAGAGCTTACCTCGCGCGGACGCAGAGCATGGCGCAGGTCGTTGCGTGCTATCTGAGCAAGCACGGTAACGCGGCTCATTTTAAGACCGCCTGCCGTTGAACCCATGCAGCCGCCAAAAGAACATAAGAACAAGCAAAACGGCCTTTGCAAGACTCGGCCAGGCATCAAAATCCGCGGGTGGCGTAGCCTGTCGTCGTGACGATGGAGGATACCTGAAATGCGGAAAGCCTCACCGCGTCGGCAATGCTGCCGTACAGCGGCATGATGCTCAGCGCGATGATTATCATTGCCGCAAGGCTTATGCCCAGATAGCATTTAAAGCTCGTTTGACTTGAGCACCTCGCGCCATCTTTTGATAAGCAGCAGATGAGTACATGTTAAAGCTCACGCCGAACAGCAGCATAAACACGGTTATCACCCATTGACAGAAGTGTGAGTACGATGCGATGCTGTCGGCCTTTATTCCGAAGCCTCCCGTGCCGGCTGTGCCGAGCGCGTGAACGATGCTGTCAAACAGCGGCATGCCGCCGCACAAAGGAGTACGGTCTCGAGCACGGTAAGGGCAAGGTATATGTAATACAGGATCTTTGCCGTTCCGCTTGCCCGGGGCGTGAGCTTATCCACATTGTGCCCCCGGCATTTCAGCGCGAAGAATGTTCACCGAGCGCTCGGGCGTTTTTTCCATGACGGCCATTATGAACACAAGCACACCCATGCCGCCGACCCAATGCGTGAAGCTGCGCCAGAACAATAGACCGTGGCTGAGCGCTTCAACATCCGTGAGGATAGATGCGCCCGTTGTCGTAAAGCCGGAAACGGTTTCGAAGAACGCATCTATAAACGAAGGTATACTGCCGCTTATGACAAACGGCAGAGCGCCGAACAGCGATATTCCGATCCACGACAGAGCCACTATCGCAAGTCCGTCGCGAGTGTACAGATTTTGCTGTCACTGCGGCAGAAAACTTGAGGGCGGCCCCCACAGCGGCAGCCGCAGCAGCCGATATCACAAAAGAAAGCGAGCAGCTTTCGCCGTAGATAAGCGAAACGGCAAGCGGAAGCAGCATAAGCGCGGCTTCCAGAAGAAGCACTCTTCCTACTGTATGAAAAACGAGCTTTATCTTCATTTTGCTATCACATCCGAAAGATCGTACAGCTTTCTGCCGGCGGCGATTATTATAACGCGGTCGTCGGGCAGTATAACGTCGTCGCCGCATGGGATGATGTTTTTGCCGCCGCGGATTATTCCTGCCAGCAGAATGTCGGGCTTGAGGTCAAGCTGTTTTACGGGAATGCCCGTGTAGCCGAAATCCGGAGAAACGATAAACTCAAGCGCCTCGACCTTGCCGTTCATGAGGCTGTAGAGCGTTTCGACCCTGCTGCCCATGGAGTTTTGCAGCGCGCGGGCGTATCTTAAAAGAACATCGGCGGTTATATGCTTTGGCGATACGGTGCATTCAACTCCCAGATGCTCCGAAAGCTCATGGTAGGCGTCCTGATTGAGCTTGGCGATGACCTTCGGCACACCGCGGTCGAGTGCGTAGTACGAAAGCAGCAGGTTTTCCTCGTCCATTCCGGTGAGTGCCACGAAAGCATCGGCGCCGTCAAGCCCCTCCTCGTCGAGCAGCTCGTGCTGCGAACCGTCGCCGTGAATGACAACAGCGCTACCGCCGAGTGCGGCGGATATATCATCGCAGCGCTTTTGCATCCTTTTCGATTATTTTTACGCCGTTTCCGCTGCGGATAAGCTCATCGCTCAAATATTCCGCTATGCGGCTTGCACCGAGCAGCATCACATGCTTTGTGCGCTTTTGCAGTATGCCCATGTTGCCGAGCAGCTTCTGCATATCCTCGGGCGCGGGCTATAAGGCCGAGCTTATTCCTGCACGCAGAACAAAGCCCGCGAGGAATGTACGCGGTCTTGTCACGCAGCACTGCGCACACAAGAAATGATGCCCCCGCTTTTTGCTCTCAGCGCCGAAAGCTCAACTCCATCGAGCGCAGAGCCGGCTTGACGCTCATTTCGGCCATCTCAAAGCGGCTTCGCGTAAAGCTCTCGGATTTTACGGCAGACGGAAACTTTAGAATGTTATATATGGCCTTTTGCCGTAAGTCTTTCGGGATTGATGACCATCGAAAGCTCAAGCTGATTTTTAATAAAGTCAAGGTTTTCGCTTGTGTATTCGCTGCCGCGTATGCGCGCGACGGTGTGCTTTTTGCACCCATGCGCTTTGCAAGAAAGCAGCTGAGCATGTTTATCTCGTCCGAGCCTGTTGCCGCGATGAAAAGCTCGGCGCTGTCGGCGCCTGCGTCCGACAGAGTTTTAAAAATGCGTGCCGGCGGCGCATATGCCCATGACATCGTAGTTTGTGCTGACACTGTCTATGACCTCACGGTTGGAGTCAACAACAACGATCTCATGTCCCTCGCTTATAAGGCTTTGCAGAATGCTTTGGCCAATTTTACCGCAGCCGACTATAATGATTTTCATAAATCGCGCCTCGTTTGATCTTTTTATGATTGACTATAATACCGATTAGACTATAGCACCGGCGGCATTATAATGGGATTAGAGGATCGCCCAAAACATTAAAGTTTCATTAAAACACAGACTAAAAATGGGAAAACGGTTTTCTGGCACCGTTTAATATGCTATAATTGCGGCAGAAATGAGGTGGAAGAATGCAGCGCGAGGAAAAAATACTTGTATGCCTGTCCGGTTCGCCGACGAATGCGCGTGTCGTCAGAGCGGCTGCCAAAATAGCCGAGGCATTCCACGGAACGCTCACGGCGCTTTTGTTGAGCCTGCAAATTATGCTGCCGAGCCTGACAGCCGCCTTGCGGAAAATATTCGCCTCGCAAAGCAGCTCGGAGCACAGATCAGAACGCTTTACGGAGATGATGCCGCGGCAGTCATAGCCGAGTATGCGCGTGTTTCAGGCTCAACAAAGATAGTGATAGGACGAAGCCCGGGTAAGCGCGGCTTTTTTTCAAAAAGAGCATAGTCGATCGCTTGGGTGAGCTTGCGTCCGATATAGACATATATATAATCCCCGACAAAAGCGAGACCTCGGATACGCCGCGCGGCTCGGCACGCAGTCAGGAGCGGCTCAGTCTTCGCGATGCGCTTATAACCGCCGTTATGCTTGCTTTCTGCACAGGCATAGGCTATTTGTTCTCCGATCTTGGATTTTCTACGGCAAACGTTATAGTCATTTATATAATCGGCGTTCTCGGCATTGCCATGCTCACCGCCGGACGCAGCTACAGTCTTGCCGCGTCAATACTCTCGGTCCTGATATGCAACTTCTTTTTCACGGAACCGTATTTTTCGCTGTTTTTCGGACCCGAGCCATATTATGACGTTCATCGTCATGTTTGCAGCGGCAACGTTTTTCATATCGTCTATAACGGCAAGAATAAAGCGCCAAACGCATCAAACGGCGCTGAGAGTGTACAGAACCGAAATACTTCTCGAAACAAGCCAGAAGCTTCAGCAGGCGATCGGCACAGAGCAAATACTTACGGTGACTGCCGGGCAGCTTGTCAAGCTGCTTGAGCGCAGCGTTCTGATATACCCCGTTGAAAACGGCGCATTGAGCGAGCCTATGCTGTTTCCCGTGAACGAAAACGCCGGCTTTAACGATTATCTTACGCAGTATGACCGCGACAGCGCACGGTGGGTGTTAGAGAACGATCGCCGCGCCGGAAACGGAACTGACACGCGGCAGAAGTCAAACGGCATCTACATGGCAATTCACGCAAACGGCAGAGTGTTTGCCGTTGCGGGCGTGGCAATGAAAGCCTCCCCCGATGCTTGAGAGCTTTGAAAAGACATTGACTGTTGCGATACTTGACGAGTGCGGCCTTATGCTTGAAAATGAGTATAACCGCATCGAAAAGCGCAGGATCGAAGAAAAAGCCAGAGCCGAGGAGCTGAGATCAAACCTTCTGCGAGCCATATCTCACGATCTGCGCACGCCGCTGACGAATATATCCGGCACTGCGGCGCTGCTTATGAAAACGAGCTTCCCGAGGAAAGCGCAGACAGATGTATGTATCGGTATACGATGACGCGCACTGGCTCATAGACCTTGTTGAGAATCTTCTCTCAATAACTCGCATGGAGGGCGGCAGCAGAATCGAGGATCTGCAGCCGGAGCTTCTGGACGATATCTTCCGCGAGGCGGTTTCGCATTCGGACAGGCTGCTGTCGGAGCACGAGAGCTGGAGATAAGACTTGACGATGAGTTGCTGATGGCGCATATGGGACGCAAAGGCTTATAGTTCAGGTCGTAATTAATCTTATAAACAACGCCGTGAAATACACGCCTCGGGGCTCGCATATCTGCCTTGAGGCATCGGCACGGGGTGACAGAGTGCTCATAAGTGTTGCCGACGACGGATACGGCATAAGTGACGAGGCAAAAGGAAAGATATTTGATATGTTTTTACACAGGAAACAAAGCAAGCAGCGACGCAAGACGCGGCCTCGGACTCGGGCTTGCACTGTGCAAGAGCATTGTCCAAGCGCACGGCGGCAGCATAGCGGTTTCCGACAACACACCGCACGGAGCAGTGTTTACATTTGATCTTAAAAGGGCGGAGGTGCAGCCTGATGAATAAACCGCAGATACTTATAGTTGAGGATGATAATGCCGTTGCAAAATCTTATCTCGGCAACTTTGAAACGCAGGACTACGCCTATAAGCGCGCAGCCACCGGAGCGGAGCCGTTATGGAGGGCACTGTCGTGCAAGCCGGATGTTGTTCTGCTTGACCTCGGCCTGCCGGATATGGACGGGGTCGAGATAATAAAAATCCGCTCGTGGAGCAATATGCCGATCATAGTGGTCTCGGCGCGCAGCGAGGATTTTGACAAGGTCTCGGCGCTCGACGCCGGAGCGGACGATTATCTGACAAAGCCGTTTTCCGTCGATGAGCTGCTTGCGCGCCTGCGCGTTGCGCTCAGACGTGTCCGGTAACGACGGTGACAGGCTCGGCGAGGAGTCCAGCACATACGAAAACGGCGATATGCGTATCGACTATTCGGCCGGCTGCGTGTATATATCCGATGTCGAAATACACCTGACCCCGATAGAGTACAAGCTCCTGTGCCTTCTTGCGAAAAACACCGGCAAGGTCCTCACGCACAATTACATTTTAAAAGAGGTATGGGAAGCCCCACTGCGTCGGACGTATCCTCGCTTCGTGTTTATATGGCAACACTGCGCCGAAAGCTTGAAAAAACTCAAACGGCGTTCAGTATATCCAGACGCATGTCGGCATCGGATACAGAATGCTCAGGATAACGAACAAATAATCAAATAGTGTATGCTAATGCATAAAACTATTAACAAAAATTTCGAGAAATATTGCTGCCTGCGGTGTTAAACTATACACAATATATATTTTGATGGGAGTAAGGCGTATGAACGAAGTTAAATCCCCCAAAAAGCCGCTGATGTATTACTATACGATAGTGCTCATCCTTTGCTGGTGTTCAATTTTGTCGCAATGCCGTGGATAAGTGAGCATCAGATCAAGGAAGTTGACTACAACACTTTTATCAATATGGTAGATAACGGTGAGGTCAGCACAGTTGAGATCCAGCAGCAGAACAACCGCATTCTTTTCCAGGGAAATGACAACAGAAAAATTTACAAGACTGCCATGCTGCCTGATAACGACCTCGTTTCTCATCTGCTTGACGCAAATGTTTCCACGACCGGCGAGGAGATCGAGCAGACCTCGGCATTGGAGCATCCTTGCGTGGGTGCTGCCGATCATACTGTTTGTCGCTCTCGGGCAGTTTATGTCACGCAAGATGATGGAAAAGATGGGCGGTGGGAACTCCATGATGTTCAACATGGGAAAGTCCAACGCCAGGGTCTATGTAAAATCTGCGGAAGGCATTAAATTTGCTGATGTCGCAGGTGAAGACGAGGCAAAGGAAAACCTCTCCGAGATAGTTGACTATCTGCACGATCCCGGCAAATACCGCGAGATCGGTGCATCGATGCCAAAAGGTATACTGCTTGTCGGCCCTCCGGGAACGGGTAAAACCATGCTCGCAAAGGCCGTCGCCGGCGAAGCGGATGTTCCGTTCTTCTCAATGTCCGGCTCTGAGTTTGTCGAGATGTTCGTCGGTATGGGTGCAAGCAAGGTGCGCGATCTGTTCAAACAGGCAAAGGAAAAGGCACCTGCATAGTTTTCATCGACGAGATCGACGCTATAGGCAAAAAGCGTGACGGTCAGCTCGGAGGAAACGATGAGCGCGAGCAGACATTGAACCAGCTTTTTGACCGAAATGGACGGCTTTGAGGGCAATAACGGCGTAATAATCCTTGCCGCAACAAACCGCCCCGAGTCGCTCGACCCGGCGCTTACGCGCCCGGGCCGCTTTGATCGCCGCGTTCCCGTTGAGCTTCCCGACCTCAAGGGCAGGGAGGAGATACTCAAAGGTCCACGCCAAAAAGATAAGAATAGCCGAGGACGTTGACTTTAACAAGATCGCGCGCATGGCCTCCGGCGCATCTGGCGCCGAGCTTGCAAATATCGTCAATGAAGCGGCTCTGCGCGCCGTGCGCGACGGACGGCGCTTTGCGACTCAGGCAGACCTTGAGGAGAGCATCGAGGTCGTCATAGCCGGCTACCAGAAGAAAAATGCTATTATGACCGACCACGAAAAGCACATAGTTGCATATCACGAGATAGGCCATGCCCTTGTCGCCGCAAAGCAGACAAATTCCGCGCCCGTGCAGAAGATCACCATCGTTCCGCGCACCTCCGGCGCACTGGGCTACACCATGCAGGTCGAAGAGGGCAACCATTATCTTATGAGCAAGTCGGAGATAGAAAAAATAAGATAGCGACCTTTACAGGCGGACGCGCTGCCGAGGAGGTAGTGTTCGGCTCTGTAACGACCGGTGCATCTAACGATATTGAGCAGGCGACAAAGCTCGCCAGAGCGATGATAACGCGCTACGGCATGAGTGATGATTTCGATATGGTCGCAATGGAAACCGTCAATAACCAGTATCTCGGCGGCGATACATCGCTTGCATGCTCTGCCGATACTCAGGCCGAGATCGACCGTCAGGTGGTCGCGCTTATCAAAAAGCAGCACGATAAGGCGATAAAGATCCTCACCGATAACCGCGATAAGCTCGATGAGCTTGCAAAATTCCTCTATGAGAAGGAAACCATAACCGGCGAGGAGTTTATGGAGATATTAAATAAGTAAACAGCGCATGAAAACGTAAGAAGCCGGGAAGCCCGGCTCGCTTTGCGTTTTCGCCGTTTATTTAGGCCTGTATTGCTAATGCATGGTAAATGCAAAATGCCGAAACGATGCTGAAATGAAAACCGACAATCACGCAAAAATTGTACAATTATTAAAAAAATGCTTAAAACGCTCAAAAACACGTTGCATTTCGCGTTAATTTGTTGTTAAATAATAATGTTATAAAATAGTTTGACCTGTTGCTTAAAATGAGGAAGGCTTATGAACCTTACGGACATTTTATCGGTTATCGGCGGTGCGGTGCTAGGCGCTGCGGTGGCGTATATCAACATGCGCATAAGCAAAGCGAACCTGAATGCGTCGAATATGGCTGCCGTCATGGGCGTTAATATGCTGCGGCTGCTGCTTGACGCGGCGGCTCTTGCCGTGTGCTTTTTTGTTTGCAGGCTTATGAGCTTCCAATGATGGCAACCCTCATTGCGGCGGCCGTCGGTCTGTCCGGCGGCGGAATGCTGTTTTTGAAGATGATGGTCAACAAAACTCAGCCGCAAAGTAAAGATACGGCGGACGGAGGTGAAAAATAATTGAAAGAATTCTTTGAAAACTTTTGATGCCGACCAAGACTATCTATTCTATGTGGGTGATAATGGCGGTCATTTTGCTGTTTAGCATAATAGCGACGCGCAAGATGAAAGACGTGCCCGGCCCGCTGCAAAATATTGCGGAAATGGCTGTGGGCGGACTTTTGAACTTCTTTGCCGGAGTCCTGGGAGAGAAGAAGGCACGGCACTATTTCCCGATGCTGGGCTCATTTTTTGTCCTTATCATCGTGTGTAACTATTCCGGACTTATTCCCGGATCGGGAGATCTGTTCACGGTCCCTACATCGGTGCTGACGGTAACGGCGGCGCTGTCGACCATATCTTTTGTCGCCATCCAGTCGTCCGGCATAAAAAAGCGCGGCCTTGGCAAATACCTCGGCACGTTCTTCAAGCCATTTGCGTTCCTGTTCCCGATCCTGATCCTCGAACAGTTTACGCGTCCGCTTTCCATGGCATTGCGACTTTACGGCAATATCTACGGCGAAAGAGCTTGCAGCGGAAACGCTGTTTGAACTGTTCCCGGTAGGATTGCCTATAGTCATGCACATACTTTTAGTCTTCTGTTCTGCTTCATTCAGGCAATGGTATTTACCATGCTGCTTTGCAGTATTCATCAATGAAGCGACCGAAGACGAAGAATAAACAAGTAAACACATACACAATTATAGGAGGAAACACAAATGTCAATAGCACAGGGTCTTATCGCAATAGGCGTTGCACTGGCCATCGGCCTGAGCACGATCGGCGTCGGTATCGGCCAGGGTCTTGCAGCCTCGAAGGCACTTGAGGGTATGGCACGTCAGCCGGATATGAAAGGTCAGCTTCAGTCTGTCATGATCCTTGCAATGGGCTTTATGGAAGCGCTGGCCATCTATGGTCTGGTCATCGCATTCATGCTTATTGCCAAGATGTAAGAATAGAAATAGCATCTTGAAAGGGGGAGACCAGATTGATTTTTAGACATAGTTGGACTGCAGATCAGCGTACCTGAGTTCATACTTACTATTATCAGCTTCTTCCTGTTTATGTTCCTGTTGAACAAATTCCTTTTCAAGCCCGTTCTCAGCTTTATGGATGCGCGCAAGGCACGCATTGACGAAGGCCTTGCCGAGGGAAAGAAAGCCGAGACCGCACTTGAAGAGAACAAGGCACAGCTTGCACAGGAGCTTGCTCAGACCGGCGCTGAAGCCCGCGGCGTTATAAACGCGGCACGCAGCGATGCCGAAAAGGCAAAGGGCGAGGTGCTCAATGCCGCCCATGCCGAGGCCGAGCAGCTTCATAAAAACGTCCGTGAGCGAGTGAAAAGCGAGGAAAAGGCCGCCGTCGGCGAAATTGACGGCAGCATGCCCGAGCTTGTAGCTCTGCTGTCCGACCGTCTTGTCGGCAGCGGTGCGCAGGATAACAAGGCGCTCATCGACGATTGTGTCAGCAAAACCAAGGAATGATCCCGATGTATAACAGGAATTACGGGAAAGGAGGGATAGTTCTCAAGTGGATATCATATGGAAAATAGTTAACTTTATCATACTGTTCGGCGCTTTGTATCTCATCTGCCGAAAAGATGAATCTTTTTCGACAAGATGTTCGGCAGCCGCAGACGCGGCATAGGCGAGGAGATCGAAAACTCCGAAAAAAAGCCAAGGCTCAGGCCAAAAAGCCCTCGGAGAGGATATCGAAAAAGCCAAAGCCGAAAACGAAGAGCGCAAGCAGCGCAGCTTCTCAAGGACGCCGAGGTCCAGGCCGAAGCTGACGGAGCGGCGATAGCGGCTGCCGGAGAACAAGAGGCAAAAAGCCTTGTCGAGAATGCTGAAAAGAGCGAAGCTCAGCTTATGGCTCAGATGCGTGACAGAGTGTCGTCCGACGCTGTGCGCCGCGTAGCCGAGATAACCGCAGAGGTACTTCGCAACGGCAATTTTGAGGACTCAAGCAGGCGCTGAATGATAAGTTTATCGAACAAATTAAAGAATTGGTATCGGCAATGCCGAGTGACATTTTGAACATGAACGAACTTAAAAAACTTGACATTTCAATAAAGAGCGCGCAGCCGCTGAGCGACGAGGAAATGAAGAAGCTCACGCAGATAATATGCGAGACCTTTATCTCATGCCACAATGAGGTCGATTCCGATGTTATAGGCGGCGTGCGTATGCAGGTGGGCGATACCGTTTATGACGGCACCCTTGCCCATTATCACGCTCGACAGGCTCAGCCAGGATGTTGAAGACAACACCCGCCAGAGCGACAGTCAGATGAGATCTATCGCCGACGGAATCAAGCAGCAGCTTGAGAAGGTCAACGGCGATATAGACGTATTCCAGACCGGCGAGGTCATCACCCTCGGCGACGGTATCTACCGCGTATCCGGCCTTGCCGACGTTATGGCAGGCGATGCTCGGAGTTCCCCGGCGGACTCAAGGGCATGGTACAGGATCTGGATATAAAACAATGTCGGCGTAGTCCTGCTCGGACCGTTCGGCCATCTTCAGGAGGGCGACAGCGTCCGCCGCACAGGCAGGATCGTTGAAGTTCCTGTCGGTGACGCGCTTATCGGCCGCGTTGTTGACGCAATGGGCAGCCCCATCGACGGCAAAGGCCCCATCAAGACAGACTCCTTCCGCCCGGTCGAGAGCCCGCCCGAGCGTGCTTTCAAAAGGCAGCCGGTTTCAGTGCCTCTGCAGACCGGCCTGAAGGCTATCGACGCGCTTTGTTCCTATCGGCCGCGGCCAGCGTGAGGCTTATCATCGGCGACCGCCAGACCGGTAAGACCGCTATTGCGATCGACACGATCATCAACCAGAAGGGTAAGGACGTTATCTGTATCTATGTAGCCATCGGCCAGAAGGAATCCACCGTATCGAGCGTTGTCGAAAAACTGCGCAGTCACGGCGCTATGGATTACACGATCGTTGTTGCCGCAACGGCATCCGAGCCTGCTCCCATGCTGTATATCGCTCCTTATGCCGGTGCTGCAATGGGCGAGTACTTCATGTACAACGGCAAGGATGTTCTTATCGTATACGACGACCTGAGCAAGCAGGCCACCGCTTACCGCGAGATCTCTGCTGCTCCAGAGACCGCCCGACGCGAAGCATACCCCGGCGATGTTTTCTACCTGCACTCCAGACTGCTTGAAAGAGCGGCTCGACTCAACGCTGAATCCGGCGGCGGCAGCATGACCGCTCTGCCGATCATCGAAACGCAGGCAGGCGATATCTCCGCTTACATCCCGACAAACGTCATTTCCATCACCGACGGTCAGATCTTCCTCGAGAGCGATCTGTTCCATTCCGGCGTCCGCCCGGCAATAAACGTAGGCCTCTCGGTATCCCGTGTCGGCGGTGCAGCCCAGCTCGGTGCCATGAAGCAGGTCGCAGGCCGCCTGCGCGTTGACCTCGCTCAGTATCGCGAGCTTGCATCGTTTGCACAGTTCGGATCGGATCTTGACAAGTCCACCCGCGATACGCTGCATCGCGGCGCACGTATGACCGAGGTCCTCAAGCAGGACAGTATGTGCCTATGAGTGCTGCCGATCAGGTAATTGCGATCTTCGCAGTTTCCGAGGGGCTACGCCGACGACCTCGAGCTTTCGGATGTTGCACGTTTCGAGTCTGAGCTTATTGATTATGTAAACCGCAGCTACCCTGAATTCCAGGGTGAAGTGCTCAGCGGCAAGAAGCTGAATGCAGATCAGCAGGCAAAGCTTAAAGAATGTATCGTAAATTTCAAGAAGACTTTCTGATAAACGGAGAAGGGAGGGGCATTAATGGCTAATATGCGCGCCATTCGCACGCGAATAAAAAGCGTGAAGAACACCGAGCAGATAACCAAGGCTATGAAGATGGTCGCGGTGTCCAAACTGCGCAGAACGCAGAGCAGCATGCAGGCAATGCGCCCCTTCTCTGAAAAGAGTCAAGAGGTCATGGACACGCTGCTGTCGGCTTCGTCGGGACTGGAGAATCGCTTCATAAAGCCCCATAAGGAAGTCAAAAGGTCTGCTATGTTCTGTTTTTGGGCAATCGTGGACTCTGCGGAGCGTACAACAGCTCGATACTGCACTATGCAAATTCGGTCATCAAGCAGGGGCGGCAAGGACTATGGTCTTGTCGTCTGCGGCCGCTGGGGCAGGATGTTCTTGCAAACAGCAAGCTCAATGTTATAAAAACCTTTGCCGAGCTGAGTGATACGCCGAATATTGACGAGGCACTTGAGGTCGCAGATTATCTCAAGAGTCTGTACACAAGCGGCGAATACGACGAGGTCCACCTTGTCTACCAGCACTATGTCACGGCGCTGAGACAGGATGCTACCTGTGTGCAGTACCTTCCGGCTGTGCCGGAAAAGAGCGAAAAATCAGGGACACGGCCGGATATTCATCTTCGAGCCGGACACGAACAGCGTCCTTTGAAAGCGTAATGCAGCTTTATCTTAACAACAAGATAATGAGCGTTCTGCTCGACTCCAAGTGCGGCGAGCATTCGGCGCGCATGACCGCGATGACCGCCGCTGCCGACAGCACCAAGAGCCTTATTTCCGAGCTTGATCTCAAGCTCAACCGCGCGCCAGGCCGCGATCACGACCGAGATATCCGAGATCGTCGGCGGTGCATCCGCGCTTAAAAAAAAAAAGTAATCATCCCTTTAAAACCCCTTAAACAGGAGGTATGTCAATGGAAAACGGAATAATCAGAAGGGTCATAGGCCCCGTTGTTGACGTCCAGTTTCCCTCCGGCAAGCTGCCGGATATCTATAATGCTATCGAGGTAAACCTCGATGACCATAAGATCGTCATGGAGGCTGTTCAGCACATCGGAGATAACAGCGTAAGATGCATCTCGCTGTTTTCGACCGACGGATCTGTCCCGCGGCTGCCCTGCGGTCGATACGGGAGCACCCATTAAAATGCCTGTCGGCGAGGCAACGCTCGGCCGCATGTTCAATGTCGTCGGCGAGCCCCTATCGACGGTAAGGGTCCTGTAAACGCCGAAGAGTATATGCCCATTCACAGGCAGGCACCTGCGTTTACGGATATAGCACCGTCCACCGAAATACTTGAAACCGGCATCAAGGTCGTTGACCTGCTCGCACCTTTACTCCAAGGGCGGCAAGATCGGCCTGTTCGGCGGCGCAGGCGTCGGCAAGACCGTGCTTATCATGGAGCTTATCCGCAACGTAGCTTACGACGGCGGCTCCGTTTTTCCCGGCGTCGGCGAACGCAGCCGTGAGGTAATGACCTCTGGCACGAAATGACCGAATCCGGCGTTATCAATAAGACTGCGCTTGTATTCGGACAGATGAACGAGCCGCCCGGAGCGCGTCTGCACGTTCCTCTGTCGGGACTTACCAGTGCGGAGAACTTCCGTGATGAGTCCGGCCAGGACGTGCTGCTGTTTATCGACAACATATTCAGATTCACTCAGGCAGGCTCCGAGGTTTCGGCGCTGCTCGGACGTATGCCCTCGGCCGTCGGCTATCAGCCGACTCTGGCGACCGAAATGGGCTCGCTGCAGGAGCGTATAACCTCCACGCGCAACGGCTCTGTAACCTCGGTTCAGGCGATCTACGTTCCTGCCGACGACCTTACCGACCCTGCTCCGGCAACGGCGTTTGCTCACCTTGACGCGACCACCGTTCTGTCACGAAGCATCTCATCGCTCGGTATTTATCCGGCGGTCGATCCTCTGGAATCCACCTCAAGAATTCTCGATCCGAACATCCTCGGCAAAGGAGCATTACGAGACTGCGCGCGCGGTTCAGGCTGTGCTCCAGAAGTACAAGGAGCTGCAGGGATATCATCGCAGTTCTCGGTATGGACGAGCTGAGCGTTGAGGATAAGGCTACCGTCAGCCGCGCAAGAAGGATCCAGCGATTCCTCTCGCCAGCCATTCCACGTTGCCGAAAACTTCACCGGCGTCAAGGGCGCATATGTCAAGATGGAGGATACCATCCGCGGCTTCCAGGCTATTCTGGGCGGCGAGTGCGATGACCTTCCCGAGCAGGCGTTCCTCATGTGCGGAACGATAGATGAAGTGCTCGCAAAGCGCGATCAGTTCAGGTAAGAGCCATGGCAGATAAGATCCATTTTCAGATTGCAACGGCAGACGGTGTGGTCTGCGATTCGATGGTATGCTATGCGCTTGTACCGCTGTCAGACGGCGACGTAGGCGTGCTTTCCGACCATGCTCCCATGATCGGTGCGCTCAAGGAAGGCGTCGTGAAGTATGTCAGCGAGGGTGATGACCATTTTGCCGCAATAAGCGGCGGAGTTCTCAGCGTAGCCGATAACGAAGTTATCCTGCTTGCACGCACGGCAGAGAGCCGAGACCATTGACCTTGCCCGCGCCCAGGCGTCCGAGCGCAGAGCGCGTCAGCGCCTTGAGAGCAGAGCAGCCAATGTTGACCTTAAGCGCGCAGAGCTTTCGCTCCAGCGTGCCATCGCCGAGAAAAAGCATATACAATGCTTCATAGAAGTAAACAAAAAGCCGCCGGCAGGCGGCTTTTTTGTGCCTGAAAATCCCACGTTCCGATCGGGAACGTGGGACTTTGATTTTATTCGGTTCGCAGGGCGACGACGGGATCCTTGTTTGCCGCAACGCGGGATGGGATAAGTCCGGCAACGACAGTCAGCAGCATGCTGATCGCAATCAGCGCAATGGCTGCAAGCGGCGGCAGCACGGCGTTTATTGAGTAAATGCCGGTCAGATGATGGACGACGGCGTTTATCGGGATGCACAGAAGTATGGTAGCCAAAATTCCGATAAGTCCTGCTCCGAAGCCGACGATGACGGTCTCGGCATTAAATACGCTCGAGATATCCTTCTTCGAAGCGCCGATAGCGCGCAGAATGCCGATCTCTTTCGTACGCTCGAGAACGCTGATATAGGTGATAATGCCGATCATAATGCTCGAAACAATAAGGCTTATAGCAACAAATGCTATGAGAACATAGGATATATGACGTCGATTATCGTAGTCACTGAGCTCATTATAAGCGCAACATAGTCTGTGTAGTTTATCTGATCATCGGGATCGACTGTGGAGTTATAATCCTCTATGACCTCCGCAACGGCGTCCTTGGCGGCGAACGTCGCAACATAGATGTTGACGCCGGAGGGTGAGTCGAGATCAACATAGCCCAGTGTGCGCAGATTCTTTTCATAGCTTGAATCGGAGAATGTCTCCGGCATAAGCTCATCGTATATGAGCTTGTAGCCTTCATCGGTGAGATAGCAGTTATCAAACGCCTCGGCAAGGGGAAGCGGTCGAGAGCTGGCTCATCTGCTTTTTTCACCTCGTCGGCATAGGCGGTTTTTATCTGCTCGGTCATCATCTCGCGCATGTAGCTGAACAGCGTCTCGTCGTCCATTGCCGAAAGCATATCGGCATACTCCGGATAGCTTTCAACGACCTGCTTTTCGATATCCTCGCGGGATACGCCGTCAAGCTTTTTCGTCGATCATTGAGCTTACATACGAATCCGGAGCAAGCGACATATAAGCTGTATAAAGCTCGGCCTTTTTGCCTGATCTATGCCGGCGCAGTAGTCCTGCACGGCCTTTTAATGTCGTCCGAGGACAGCGTTTTGTCGTTTTTCTTTAAACGGCAGCCCGGTGAACACATCGTGCTGCGCATCGTCAAGCTGCTGCTTAACAAGCTCCTTCTGCGCCGTCTGCTCGACGACATATTTGGTCAGCGCGTTCGTATAGCCTATCGCACCGTTCATCATGCCGGTTACGGCATCCGCGCTCTGGCGCACAACGCCGACTATTTTAAGCTCTATACCGTTGGCGTACAGCGTTTTAAGTCCAAGCTCATCGCTGCTGATGTCCTTGTATTTGCCGTTTCGGGATCCTTTTGCCAGCAGTCGGCAGGGAGAATGAGGCTGAAGGTCTTTTTGCAGACGTCGGCATAGCTCCAGCTTTCAAGCTTTGTTGTGTCAACTTCCTCGCCGCTCATGTATCCCGTCATGGCAGACAGCATGTCGTTTGAGGATTTAAGGCCCAGCGCGTACAGCACCATGTCCGATACCTCGTTGTTTTCGTCAACGATCAGAACAACCCTCGTCATAGTTTTCGGCCAGCTGCCGTACAGCACGTCGTACTGGTTTTGCAGCATTGGGCTTATAAGTCCGTCATCTCCGGGCAGCATCTCCTGCCATACGACAAACTGGCTTTGAGTACTGCTCATGCCGGAGGAAGAGAACATGCTGTTCATCGACTGGCTTACAGATTGCTCTGCCTCGTCGCCGATGACACCGGCGCGCATTTTGCTCATAAGGCTCATGACGTCGGATTTGACGATCTTACCGTCGGCATCCTTCGTGTAAAGGTTCATCGGCAGATTGTAGGTGTACTGGATGTTAGTCGCGTTTTGGCTGAGCTTTGAGTCCTTACTCATTTGCTCGTCGAAAACACCTTGAGATCTGTTACGTTGTTTTCCTGAATCTCGGCGCTGGTCATGGCATTCATCATTTCGTACATGATGGTGTTGCCGTAAACCGCGTCCTTGTCGTGTTTATTCTCCGCATTTTCGGAGTTTATGCCCATGAGCGTGGTCATGAGCGACGACATATCGACCGATTCGGCCTGTATCGAGATAGGATAGGACGACAGCGTGTCCTCCTGAACCGGTCAATATAGTTGTTGACACCGGTCGATATCGACAGTATCAGCGCAATGCCGATTATGCCGATGCTGCCTGCAAAGGCTGTTGAGTATCGTGCGCCCCTTTTTTGGTCATGAGGTTATTCAGCGACAGCGAGAGCGCTGTAATATAGCTCATTGCGGTCTTGCGCTGCACAGGCTCCGAAACCTCATCAACCTGCGCCGAATACGGCATCGTATCGCCGGTTATCAGTCCGTCCTTAAGCCTGATTGTGCGCGAAGCGTAGCTGTCGGCAAGCTCGGGATTGTGCGTGACCATGATGATGAGCTTATCCTTGGATATCTCCTTGAGTATCTCCATGATCTGCACGCTCGTTTCCGAATCAAGAGCGCCCGTAGGCTCGTCGGCCAGCAGAATGTCCGGGTCGTTAACAAGTGCACGGGCGATTGCAACGCGCTGCATTTGGCCTCCGGACATCTGGTTCGGCTTCTTGCCGAGCTGATCGCCAAGTCCGACCTGCTCAAGCGCTTTGACTGCACGCTCGCGCCGCTCCTTGCTTTGCTAACGCCCGAAAGGGGTGAGCGCAAGCTCAACATTTGCAAGCACCGTCTGATGAGGTATGAGGTTATACGACTGAAAAACAAAGCCGATCGAATGATTGCGGTAGGTGTCCCAATCGCGGTCGGTGTATTCCTTGGTCGAGCGGCCGTTGATCACAAGGTCGCCGTCGGTGTACTGATCCAGACCGCCGATAATGTTCAGCAGCGTTGTTTGCCGCAGCCGGAGTGGCCGAGCACGGCAACAAACTCGGATTTTCTGAACTCAAGATCGATCCCCTTTGAGCGCATGCACAGTCTCGTCGCCGACAGCATAGTCCTTGGTTATGCCTTTTTAGTTTGAGCATTCAGCACTTCTCCTATTTTAAATGTATAATGAAATGATTATCGGCTTTTTGAAATCAAAGTCAAGAGCTGTAACAAAAAGTTCAGAAAAAGGCCGCTAATGGATGCATTTTTGCGGTGTTGACATTTATGACACCATGGGTTAAAATAACCACGTTACGCCTCCGTAGCTCACCAGGATAGAGCGGCCGCCTCCTAAGCGGAATGTAGTGAGTTCGAGTCTCGCCGGGGTGCCATGTCGGAGCAAGCACGGTGTTGCTTGCTCTGATTTTTAGTATATTATAGTGTAGCATCAACCGAATATAAGGAGGGGCAGAATGAAAACCGCAGCAATAATACTGGCAGCAGGGAAGCCCTCGGATATAAAAAACTCCGAAGCCTCTTATTCATATCGGCGGAAAAAGCATGTTGGCCTATGAGATTGAGATGCTCAAAGCCGTACCAGTAGACGAGATCGCAGTTGTAGTCGGTTATAAGGACAGTGTTGTCAAGAAGCACCTTGAGGACTATAGGGTCACAATTGCGGCAAACCGGCATTTCAGCGAGACCGAGATGCTTGACTCCGTCCTGCTCGGCGTTGAAAAGCTCGGCATTAAGCCGGACAGACTGCTTGTTCTGCCGGCCGACACGCCGCTTTAAGCGAGAAAACGTGCAGCACGCTTCTGGAAGCCGACTGCACGATCGCCGCTATACCGAGATACAACGGCCTGTCCGGCCACCCGATAATGTTCACGTCCAAGGCGCTCAGGCTCCTTGCCGATTACGACGGAAGCAACGGAATGCGCGGCTTTGTCGCAAATAATGCCGACGGAATTGCTTATATCGACGTACCCGATCCGGCAATATGCATGCGCGCCCAGGGGGAGATAAGTTCATCGAGCAGCTTACCGCTTACGAGATCGAACGCCGTACCGATGGCCGACTGCATGCCGAGATCGAGGCAAATCTTGCACTCGGCGTTACCGTTATGAACGCCGAACTCAGCCGCGTTTTAAACCTCGTTGAGAGCACCGGATCGCTGCAAATGGCGAGCGACTGCGTCGGAATTTCCTACTCAAAGAGCTGGAAGAGTATCAAAAATCTCGAGCTTGCGCTGGGTGTTAGCATAATCGAAAGCACCGTTGGCGGCAAAAGCGGAGGCAACTCGCAGCTGACTGCGGCTGGGAAGTACTTTTTGCGTCAATACGACGAAATGCTCAAAGATGCTGAAAAACTGGGTAAATGGCTGTTTTCTCAGTATTTTTCTGACGAAACTATGCAAAAGATACAAAAACTCGGCTGATTTTTCTACACTCTTTACCTGCCTAAACTGCGCTCTGTTTTTAAAAATATAACGAGTGGAGCAGCAATTTATATTAATTATTGATAAATAATTAATTTATATCGCGAAATATTAGAATCGTGAGGAACGAAAGTTTTCGATCCTCACGATTTTTGCTATTTTTATGACAAAAACGGCGAACCTGTTTAATCACTGAGATTTATCAATCAGCACGACACAATTTGTTTATTTTTAAACGATTAATAATTGCAAAATAGCACCTGTCCGAATCAGTCATAAAAATACCAATTTCACGAGTTTTTCGCGGTTTTTAGTCCTTGACTTTGCTCAAAAGTTAGTTTACTTTTTTTAACTTGTCAGCAGGAGGGTGCAGCAAGTATTAACCCTCTCTGCACTCAGATCGGCCATCTGTGAATCAGAAAAGAAAAAAGGTGATCCGATGGAAAAAAACAAATAAGATCCAGCTTTCCACAGCCCTGAAACTAGGCGGAGCCTTTATGGGCACCTGCATCGGCTCCGGCTTCGCAACCGGCTCGGAATGTCTGTCGTTCTTCATAACCTATGGGATCAAGGGCGCGATCGGTGCGCTGATCATTTCCTTCGTCATCTACTTTCTGTTCACGAGGGAACTGTTCAACAAGGGTCAGGAGCTTTCGGAAGAGCAGTGCACGTCGCTGTTCACCTATTATTTCGGAAAAACGGTCGGCTCGATACTCGACTGGTTCTGTGCCATCCTCGTCGGCGGCTGCTATCTGATCATGCTCTCCGGTGCGGGCACAACGCTTCACCAGTATTTCGGCATTCCCGTTGTCGCAGGTTCTGCGATAATGGCTGCAGCGGCGATAGTGACGGTCTGGTTCGGACTTCGCAAGCTCACCTCCGTGATCGGCTTCATATCTCCGTTCATGGCTGCGCTGACCATCATCATCGGTGCAATGGCGCTTTTCAAAGCGGACTTTTCGGTAACGGCCTCCACTCTTGAGCAGCTGCATCTTTCAAGGCAGCGCCCACATGGTGGATCGCAGGCATCCTTTATCCCTGCTTCTGCATGCTGACCCTGACTCCGGCGCTTTGCCCTCGATGGGCGCAACAGCGCCGAATAAAAAAAGACCACGACCTTCGCGGCAGCCTTCGGCGTAACCTTTTTCACACGGCGCTTGCAGTCGTTGTAATGGCCATCTTCGGAAACCTCGCCGTTGTCGGCACGTCCCAGGTGCCGAACCTCGAGCTTGCCGGACTGTTCAGCCCGGTGGTGCGGACGCTGTTCATGGTAGTGATCGTCATGGCAATCTACACTACGGCCTGCCCTATGGCATGGGGCTTCTGCGGCAAGATCGCAAAAGGACGAAAAATCCACCAAGTACAGAGTGTGCATCCTGGCGCTTACAATCGTCGGTATGGTATGCTCGTATCTTTTTCCCACTGTCAACGCTCATCAACTTCATGTACGGCATTTCCGGATATGTCGGAGCCGTTGTTTCTGTTGGAATGATAATCAGCAACATCGTCAGAAAAAGAAAGTCTAAAAAAGACTTGGACGCAAGCAAATAACAAACAGGGGAGGCAACAGTAAATGAGATTTGTAAAAAAGCATTTATGCGGTTGATTCTCACACAATGGGTGAGCCCACTCGCGTTGTAGTCGGCGGCATTCCGAATGTGCCCGGCAACACCATGATGGAGAAAAAGCACTATCTTGAAGAGCACTACGACAATATTCGAACGGCGCTGATGCTTGAGCCTCGCGGCCACAGAGATATGTTTCGGCTCGATCATTCTCCCTCCGTGCGATCCCGAAGCGGATCTGGGCATCGTTTTCATGGAAGGCGATGGCTTTGTGAACATGTGCGGACACGGTTCCATCGGAGCATGTGCCGTTGCGGTTGAAACCGGACTCGTCGAGGCAAAAGAGCCGTATACAGATATAACTCTTGAGTGCCCTGTCGGTCTGATCAAAGCTCGGGTTGAGGTTGATCATTGCAAGGCAAAGTCGGTCACGATAGTCAACGTTCCGTCGTTCCTTCTTTACAGCGACGTTGAAGCCGACATACCCGAGCTCGGTAAAGTTAAATTCGACATTGCCTATGGCGGAAATTTTGCTCTGCTCATACACTCTGATTACCTCGGCGTTGATATCTGTCCAGAAAACCTTTCGGTGCTGATTGAAAAGGCAAACATCATTCAAAAAATGGGTGGATGCCAACATGGAGGTAAAGCATCCTACAATGCCGGAGGTAAGCGGAGTTGCAATGATTGAGGTTTACGGTCCTCCGAAATCTCAGGATGCAGATTATCAGGATGCGGTTATCTTTGGACATTCCATTGACCGCTCTCCCTGCGGCGTGGGCACATGCGCAAAGATGGCGACGCTCGTTGCAAAGGGCGAGCTGAACATCGGCGATAAATTCGTTTATGAATCCATCATTCGCACAAAATTCTCCGGCAGACCTCTTGAGAAAACAAAGGTCGGCGATTATGACGCGATAATTCCCGAGGTAACGGCGTCCGCCTATATAACCGGCTTTAATCACTTCGTTTTCGATGAGGATGACCCTGTGCTCTACGGCTTCAGAGTATAAGACAGAGTTAAAAAATATACAAAGGAAAAATAGGAGGATATCTATGAACAAAAAAAGTAGGCACAAAAGCTTATGTGTGCGCCTTCTGCATTGCGGCCGCGTCAAACTTCGGCTTCTCAGTGATCTATGCGTACACAAGCTACTATGTCGCATTCCAGACGGCAACAGGCTTTACTAATACACAGCTTGGCCTTCTGCTTACCGTTCTCGGCATTGCATCGACCATTCTGTATCTCCCGGGCGGATATCTGGCGGATAAGTTCAGCCCCTCAAGCTTATGACCATCGGTCTTATAGGCGCAGGCGCAATCGGCTTTATTATTGCCCAGTTCCCGAGCTATCCGGTCATGCTCGCACTCTACTTCATCTGGCCGGTATTCGCGATCCTCATTGCTTGGAACCCGCAGATAAAGGTTCTCAGACTTATAAGCGAAGATGATCAGCAGGCAAAGATCCAGACCATGCGCGCTTATGGCCGTACTCTCCCGATACTCATTATCTCGCTGGCAGGCAGCAGCCTCTTGGCTCTTCTCCAAGAAGCAACCGCTCTTAAAGTTACACTTTACATGGGTTAGCAGCCTTGCAATAATCTGCGCGATCATTGCAGCAATTACTTATTCTCCCCGTTCCCTCCCAGCTTGCGGCAGCTCAGGAAAAGAGCGTTGACCTCAAAGAATACGGTAAGGTTCTGAAAATGCCTGAGGTATGGGCAATAGGTCTTATAGGTTTTGCAGCTTACACTGCAAGCACCGGCGTGACCTATCTCCAGCCGTACCTATGGATGTCTTTGGATTGAGCGCCGCAACTTCCTCTGTCTTTGCAATTATAGCAAAGAACTGTGCACTTGTCGCGGCTCCTATTATCACTTGATTGCTATTAAGGCAAAAATTCCCGTAACCAAGGTTCTCGGCTATTCACTCATCCTTGCTTCGGTTTGCTTTATAATCTACATTCTGATGCCGACACAGACTCTTATCCTTGCCCTGTGCATAGTGTTCTATATGGTTTCCGCACTGTGCATCATGTCCACTTGGGCACTCCAGTTTGTACCGTATCAGAGGTTGAAATCCCCATGGTTGTCACGGGGCAGCGCAATCGGTGTTATTTCGATGTTCAGCTTTGTGAGCGATATCTTTCTACCCGCAGTCTGCGGTCACTTTATTGATACCTATGGCCTCGGCGGTTACAAGTGGATATTTGTAATGACGGTTGTTGTTCTTCTCGCGGGTGCTGCTGCCTGCATGTACATCGTTAAGAAGATCAAGGCGCGTTCCGCAAAAACTCTGTAATCATCAAAATCTGCATGATATATAAAAGCGCAAAGACACAAAGGAGAGACGTAAACATAAAACAACAAAATTGACTGGAAGCGTGCCATAATCCTGGCGGTGCGTTCATGGCGACCTGCATCGGCTCTGGATTTGCAACAGGCTCGGAATTTCTGTCGTTCTTCGTTGCACACGGTATCCCCGGTGCTGCCGGAGCGATAGCGATTTCGCTGATCATCTACTCCTGTTTACCAAAGAGCTGTTCAAAGCCAGGAAGTGTCCGAAGCCGACCAGCACAACATTCTTGCCTACTACTTTGGCAAGGTAGCCGGTGAAGTTTTCGACTGTTCAGCGCCATTCTCGTCGGCGGCTGCTACCTGATCATGCTCAACGGCGCAGGCACCACTTAACCAGTACCTCGACTGGGATCCCCTTATCGGCGCATGCCTGATGGCCGCAGCCTCCGTCGTTACCGTTTGGTTCGGCCTGCGCAAGCTCACCGATATCATCGGCTCTATCGGACCTTTCATCGCACTGTTCTCCGTAATCATTGGCGTTGTTGCTTTACCAAGGCAGACTTCCCCAGCAACGTTGACACTGTTCTTCCCACTCATGGAGCTCAGCAAGGCTTCTCCCACTTGGTGGCTGTGCGGTATCGCATACCCATATGCTCCTCCGCAATGATGACCCTTACCCCGGTTTCTTCCTTCCATGGGCGCAAGCAATAACAAAAGACCACCACCGCAGCAGCAGTATTCGGCGTTATCTTCTTCCCACGCAGCAATTGCGATCATAGTGTTCGCAATCTCGGCAACCTCGATATCGTCGGCACCGCTCAGGTTCCTAACCTCGCTCTGTCCGTCCGGCCTGCTCGACCTGTTGCTCAGGGCATCTTCGTTGTAATGATCATCCTCGCGATCACACCACATCTACACAGATGCTTCTGCCGCACTACCAGCATGATCGGCACCCAATTTGCTCTGACCGTTCTCGGCATGATCTCATCAACGTTATCTACAGCATTTCCGGCCTACGTCAGGAGCAGTTGTTCTTTGTCGGCATCCTCATCAGCAACATAATCCGCAAAATAAGGCAAAATCGGCAGCAGCTGAATAATTCTCTCCTAAACCAAAATACACAGCGTCCCGGGATGGGAACGCTGTGTAAAAAAAGCTTACATTTATCAAATTTGCTGATGTTTAGGCAGATTTGATGCAAATTATTAATAAATTGTATACAACGGCAGCATGAAAGGAGGCGGCAGAAAATGACCCAGCAACACACAAACAATCACGCCGAAAAAGACACCAACAGGCTCATAACCGATGATTATGCCTTGAGTGCTTCAAGGACTGCCGGAACTGTCCTTTCCCGGCAAAAATGCTATCAAAACCAAGTATGACCACTATAACACCGGTCTGCTAATACACAAACAATAAGGAGCAAAAACATGGAAAAAAGAAGATTCTCAATGATTTCTGCTTTCATAAGCCGAAAACCTTTGATGAAGCGCTTGTTCTGATAGATAAGTATCAGGAAAACGGCCTTCTGATGGAGGGCGGCTCTGAGGTTATTCCCAACATGAAGTCGCTTGTAGTCACCCCGATCACATCATCCCTGCACATTCCCGAGTTTGATTACATCACATACACTCCCCGGCGAAGGCCTGCACATCGGCCCGAGCTGCACCCCTGACCAAGGTCGAGTACGACCCCGCCGTACAGAGCGTTTATCCCTCGCTGTACATGGGCGTACACGGCATGTCCAACACCAATATCCACAATATCAGCACCGTGACCGGCAACATCTGCTACGCAGTACCTCCGCAGATACCGGCGGCTCCGCTGACCCTCAACGCAGAGCTGAGCGTCAAGTCCGTTGACGGCGAGCGCAAGGTTCCCATCACCGAGCTGTTTGCCGGCGTTCGCCGCCGCACAACGCTCAAGAAAAACGAGATCGTTACGGACATCTTCGTCCCGCAGCCGGATCCGAGAGCCGTTACCGTTTACTATTAAAAAACCCCTGCCGCAAGGCGCTGGACCTCGCGATAGCGGGCGTTGCAACCTACACGGTTCTCGACGATAACGGCGTTGTTGAGGATGTTCGCATTGCCATGAGCGCAGTTGCCGTCGTTCCCAAGCGCGCATACGAGGCAGAGGAGATGCTCAAAAAAGGAAGCTCACCGAGGAGCTTTATTAACGAAGCCGCAAACCACGCCTCGCTGCACGAGTGCTCGCCGATAAGCGACATCCGCGCTTCCGCCGACTACCACCGCGAGCTTGTCCGCCTTTCCGTACGCGACGGCCTTATGCTCGCAATCAAGGAGGATAAATAAGAAATGACCCAGATAGTTAAACTTCATGTTAACGGCACGTTGACTATGAGTTGGCGCTTGATACCAGAACCACGCTTGTTGACGCTCTGCGTGACCATCTCGGCCTCAAGGGCGTTAAGAAAAGCTGCGATGAGGGGGCGAATGCGGCGCATGCACCGTTCTGCTCGACGGCGACGCGATCGCGTCATGCACATACCTTGCCGTTGAGGCCGAGGGCCAACATCGTGACGATCGAAGGCTTGCAAGGACGGCGTTCTGCACCCGATGCAGAAGGCGTTCATCGACTGCTTTGCCGTTCAGTGCGGCTTCTGCACCCCGGCATGATCCTTGCCGCGGTTGCAATGCTCAACCACTATCCCGATCCCACCGAGGAGCAGGTTCGCGATATCATGCGCGGCAACATATGCCGCTGCACCGGCTATACCAAGATAATCGACGCGATCATGCAGGCAAAGGAAGTTATGAAAAAAAGCAGGCGGCAGGGGAGATCAATGAGGAGACGCTCCCCAAGCCCGAAAGCGTATACAAGGCCGGTCCCATCGCACAGTGCGGCGGCTGATAGGAGGATGCACAATGGCAGATAAAGAATACTATTCCATAGGTAAGGGCGAGATCCGCCAGGACGCTGCGCTTAAAGTCACCGGCGCCGCTCTCTATTCCACCGATATCCACCCCAAGGGCATGGTCTACGGCAAAATTCTCGGCAGCCCCATCCCTCACGGCATAATCAAGAGAATCGACATCTCCGAGGCAGAGAAGCTCCCCGGCGTCGTCGCAGTCGTGACCGGCGAGGACGGCCCCTGATCATCCGACCGTCGGCGGCTACCTGACCGATAAGTTCATCATGCCGTGTCGGCGATAAGGTTCGCTGCGTCGGCGACCCCGTTGCGGCAGTTGCGGCAACCTCCGAGCAGATCGCCGAGGCCGCATGCAAGCTCATCAAGGTCGAATACGAGCCGCTGCCCTATGTCCTCGACCCCGAAGAGGCATACAAGGAGGACTGCCCGGCAATCGTACACGATGATGTACAGAGCTACAAGCGCCTTGACCTTCACGGCGTAGCTCACAGCTTTGACCGCAAGCACCCCAACCAGGCCAGGCCATCAAAAGACGTGTTCGCCACTGCGACCAGTTCGGCCTCAACCCTGACGATTACGCAACGCCCGAGGAATACGATGCAGCCTTCGGCGCAAAGTTTGACGAGGTTTACGAGAACGCATACATCAAGCTTTTGCCCAGCAGCGCTATGCGAGTTCCCCGAGTGAGCCACTGCTTCATGGAGCCGCACGTCACCGTTGTCGAGCCTCTCACCGACGGCGGCATCGAGGTCTGGGCAAGCGAGCAGGGCGGACGCCTTGTAAAATACAGCATGTCCGCAGCGTTCGGCCTCAAGCCCTCGGACTTCCACATGCATGTTCCGTTCATGGGCGGCGGCTTTGGCGGCAAAGGACGATTGCCCCGTAACAGGCCCCTGCATCATGCTTGCACTCAAGTCCCAAGTCCTAGACCGTTAAGATAGTCCAGACCCGTGAAGAGGTCTTCTCCAACGGCCTCCCGTCCGGCGGCGCCATCTACGTCAAAAGGACGCATTCAATAAGGACGGCTCACTTGCGGCGCGCAAGGTGACTGCATTTATAAACGCGGCGCTTACGACCTCTGCTCTTGTCATGCTCGACCACAGCGTTTACGGTGTTTCCGGCAACTACCGCAACCCCTGCCTCTGGGTCGATGCTTGCGGCGTTTACCAACACCGAGAACAACGGTCGCCTTACCGTGCACTCGGCGCGAGCTGTTTGTTTTACGCCATCGCGAGCGTAACCTTGACCTTGCAGCGGAAGCACTGGAATAGATAAGTACGATATCCGCAAGATAAACGTGCTCCGCAAGGCGATATCGACGGCCACGGCCAGCTCGTTTACAACAACGGCAGCGACGAGGCTATCACCGCAGCGGCCAAGTTCATTGAATGGGATAAGCCCGCTCACGCTCCCGAAGGCCCTGGAGATACGGCAAGGGACTTTCCCTCGGCAATAAGTTCAAAACGTCACCATTCTCGACGACGACAAGATCGAGGTAGCCGTCTCCCCACGTTGAAATGGGTCAGGGCGCGCTGACCGTTGACTTCGCCAGCATGTTGCCGAGTTCTTCCACGTTCCCATGAGTCAGATCCGCATCCGCAACGAGAACAGCGATTTCATGCCCTACGACGAAGGCACCTACTGCTCGCGCGGTACCTATATAAACGGCAACGCCATCATCCTTGCGTGCGAGGATGCACAGCGCCAGCTTTTCGAGCGCACCTCCAAGCGCCTCGGCGTTCCCGTTGAGCGTCTTGCCACCGCAGACAGCAAGGTCTATGACAAGGAAAACCCGGATAATTTCCTGTATTTCCACGACCTTTACGAGCTACGGCGGCTGGGCGCCCGAAAGCAAGCTGTCGGCCGCGGCACCTTCTCTCCCGAGCAGGCGCTCAATAACCCCAAAGAACGCTCAGGGCAACCCGGTGCTGTTCTACTCCATAGGCTCCTGGGGCATGGAAGTCGGCGTCAATATCGAAACCGGCGAGGTCAAAGCTTGTCAACTGCGGCGGCTTCTATGATGCAGGCCGCGTGCTCAACCGCAAGACCTGCGAAGGACAGATCGAGGGCGCGCTCTCCATGGGTCTCGGCCAGGCGATCTTTGAGGAGATCATGATAAACGATCAGGGCCGCGTAATAAACGGCAACTACCGCGACTACAAGATCCCCACCTTTATGGACAGCCCCACCAACGATAAGCTCCACGTTGACTTTGTCGGCGATCCGTTCCCGACCGGCCCGAACGGCGCAAAGGGCGTCGGCGAGGTCGCACTCATCCCCGTTATGGCTGCGTTTGCAAACGCAATTTACGCAGCAACCGGTGCAGAGATCCACAATATCCCCATGACTCGCGAAAGGATCCTCCAGTCTCTGCGCGATAAGGAAGCAGCAAAAGAAGCGTAAATAAAGAAAAAGGAGAAAAATCGATGGAACACAAATCGGATTTTCTGGTGCTCGGCGGCGGCATTATCGGCTGCTCCGTGGCATACTTTCTCAGCAAAACCGGCGCTTCCGTCACAGTTCTTGAACGCGGTGATACCGCGTTCGAACGGCGGGCGCATCGGGCGGACTTATAAACTGGATCACCTGCGGCGAAACGCAGATGGAGCTGTTTATGAGAAGCCAGGATATGCTCGAGCATCTTCAGGAAGAGCTCGGCGCGGACTTTGAGCTTAACTACAACAGCTACAACATGCAGATCATCTCCAATCAGATCGAGTGGGACGCCTCGGCACAGCTCGTAAACGACTTCAAGCTCCCCGGCTTTGAGGCAAAGCTCATCGACAGCTACGAATCGCACCTGCTTGAGCCTTTGCGTCACCGAGGACATGCTCGGCTCGATCTATGTTCCGAGAGTGCACTATCTCAACCCCATAAAGTTTGCTCTTGCCTACCGCAACGCAACGCAGCCGTGAAGCACGGCGCAAAGTTCGTTAACGGCGCAGAGGTAACGGAGATACTGCATGAGGGAGCTCGCGTTATCGGTGCAAAGGCAAAGGGCGAGTGCTGGTATGCCGGAACGACGATCAACTGCACCGGCGTGGTCGGAGAAGGTCTCCCGCAATGGCAGGCTCGACCGCTCCCATACATCCCATCAGAGGCGAGTTTGCGATAACCGAGCCTGTTAAGCACTTCTGCAACACAACGATCAGCAGCGCGCAGTATCAGACGATAGTTCAGCACCCCGAGCTGTTTCCGGCAGCGGCTATAAAATATAACCTCGGCTTCTCCGTCGAGCAGACCTCCACCGGCGCATGCATAATCCACGGTACCCGCGAAATGAACTCCGGCCTTGATAACGGCGTCATTCCCGAGGTCATCGAGATGCTCATTCAGACCGCGTGCAAGTTTATCCCCAAGCTCGGAACCCTGCGCATCATGCGCACCTATGCAGGGGTGCGCCCCGGCACTCCCGACGGCGATCCGTACATCGGCCTTGTAAGCGGCGTTCCAGGCTTCTGCGAATGCTGCGGCCACGGCGGCGAGGGCATTGCACTTTCGCCGGCAACCGGCGAAGCTATCGCCGAGCTGCTGATCGACGGCCACACCAAGCACTGCGACATCTCTCGCTTCTCGCCCGACAGAGTTGAGAAAAGACTGAACACGGAAAGGAATGGTCTAAATGAGTCAATCCATGAGGGAATTACGGATCATCCATCCTCGGAGCGGATGAACCGAAAAAGAAAGTCACCATATACTACGAGGGTACTCCCATCGAGGGCAAACGAGGGCGAGCCTATCGCCATCCGCTCTGTGCCAATGCAGGCGTCCGCACGCTGTATGTCACCGATCGAAGATGAACAAGCCCAGAGGCATTTTCTGCGGCCAGGGACGCTGCGGTTCCTGCCGCATGATCGTTAGACGGAGTTCCCGATGTGAAAACCTGCTCGACTCCCGTTAAGGACGGCATGGGGTGCAGGTTCAGCACGGTCTGGCATGAGGGGTATTAACGTGAAAGAACTTGAACGCGAAATACTTATAATCGGTGCAGGCCCTGCCGGCATCTCCGCCGCCATCGGGCGGCAAAGGCGAAGGCAACGCTAAGGTCACCGTTGCCGATGAGCACGACACCATCGGCGGTCAGCTCTATAAGAGATCCACAAATTCTTCGGCGCGGCCGATAATCACATGCCGGTATGCGCGGCGAATAGCGCGCAAGCAGCAGGAAGCAAAAGCTTGGCGTTGAGTTCTGGCTCAACACCGTCGCTTATGGCATCTTCAAGGAAGGCGTCGGCATTGTCCGCGACGGCGATAACTTCATCGTCAAGGCCAAAAAAGGTCATCGTTGCCGCAGGCGGCATTGAAAACACAACGGCTTTCCCCCGGCTCAACTCTGCCCGGCGTAATGCTCGCCGGCGCTGCGCAGACCATGACAAATATCCACCGCGTGCTCCCCGGCAAGCGCATGGTCGTTATGGTAGCGGAAACGTCGGCCTTATCGTTGCATACCAGATGCTCCAGGCAGGAGCAGAGGTGCTTGCCGTTGTCGAGCGTGACGATCACATCGGCGGATATGGCGTGCATGCCGAAAAGATTCGCACGGCAGGCGTGCCCATTCTCACCGATACCATTATTAAATGCGCATCCGGCAAGACCTCCGTTGAGGGCGTTACCACCGTCAAGCTTGCAGACGGTAACGGTGCCGAAGATCGCCGGAAGCGAGCAGGAATACACGGCCGATACTGTTTGTTATGGCTGTCGGTATGGCTCCGCTCACCGAGCTTCTGTGGAACATCGGCTGCCGCTTTGAATTCGCTAGGCGAGCTGGGCGGTTACGTCCCCCTTGCATAATGAATTTATGCAGACAAGCGTTGACGGAATTTATGCCGCCGGCGATATCACCGGTGTAGGAAGCCTCCGTAGCAATGGAGGAAGGAAGCATTGCAGGCATTGCGGCGGCCGCAGCCTGCGGACATATAAGCGCCGAGGAATGCAGCGCACGCTGCGCAAGCCATATCGACGCACTTGCCGTTCTGGAAAGCGGCGAATACGACGGTGCGCAGCGCCGCAAGAGCAAAGAAACTCGAGCTGTACAAAGCAAGCGAAAAATAAGAGGTAGATCAGTATGCACGATGGAATTTTATATACCGGGTTCGAGCCGGCAGGAGCTGAAAACGCTCCGGGAATACCGGCAGCCGACAAGATAAAGCCGGCGGAACGGCATTTATCGAGTGCTTGCAGACAATTGCCTGTAACCCTGCGAAGCAAAATTGCCCGACAGGTGCGATAAGCATTGGTGCTCAGATATCGAACAGACCCGTGCTTGACACGAATAAGTGCGTCGGCTGCGGCACCTGCGTTTCCAAATGCCCCGGACTTGCTATAACCGTCATTGCGTGCAATCGTGCATCTTCAACCACCGTGCCATCCCTGCCTTTATGAGTACTTTCCGCTGCCGAAAGCCGGTGACGGTTGCGGCCGTGGACCGCGAGGGCAGATTTGTGCAATGCAAGGGTGCTTCAAGTAAAGCCCATGAGCGCACACCAGAGCACCAGCGTTGTAAAAATCGAGTTTCCGGAAGAATTCACATTCAAAGTCAAGTCTATAAATACCTTTCATTGGAGGTCTAAAAATGGATGACAATGTTATCATCTGCCGTTGCCAGGAGATAACCTACGGCGAGATCGTCAAGGCCATCGAAGACGGTGCGATTTCCGTCACGGGCGTTAAAAAGCGCGTCGGAAGCGGCATGGGCAGCTGCCAGGGGCAAATACTGCGAGCACCTTGTTGCGCAGATCATTTCCGAAAAGACCGGAATACCGGTGAGCGAGCTGCTGCCGGACACAAAGCGCGCCCCCGTTCGCCCCGTTGACGCAAAGGTTTTTCTCAAAATAAAACGACAAAAAGGGTCACTGTCCTTCGACTCTGACCCTTTCACAGAAAGTTTATAAGATATTTTTTGTCAAATCCTATTTTACTTTTCATATTAATCCATGTATAATTATAG
>VOFC01004638.1_pt1 | contig 44153 bp, 66 predicted proteins | sample 5384161 | NCBI WGS metagenome assembly VOFC01 (sample SAMN12384722, study PRJNA508395) | human gut metagenome | isolation source: healthy gut B | host: Homo sapiens | reverse complement strand
GGTGAACTAAGTATTGTGTGCGCAAGCGCACGGATTTTAATAGCGCATTTAAGTTGTACCGATTCGGTTTTTGCGGTATCCCCGACCTGTGGGTACCGGCGAGGCCATTTCAAACGGGCGAGCAATGCTCGCCCCTACTATGGGATGCCGCAAAATCCGGCAGCGCACTAACGTAGCGCGAGAGTTTTACGGTTTCGTCGGCAGTTTCCGGTCGGGAAGCCGCAATAAATGTATAGGAGAAGCGCCAAAGCGCTACTAAAAAAGACGGAACGGATAAATCCGTTCCACATGGTGCAGATGAAATTTGCACTAATATAGCACAATCTCCGGAGTGCGGAACAGCATAGTTTCCACCATTGTTCGAACCGGGTTCACGCAATAAATGTATAGGAGAAGCGCCAAAGCGCTACTAAAAGACGGAACGGATAAATCCGTTCCCCTACATGGTGCAGATGAAATTTGCACTAATATAGCACAATCTCCCGGAGTGCGGAACAGCATGGTTTCCACCATTGTTCCGAACCGGGTTCACACAATAAACGTATAAGGAGTGCGCCAAGGCGCTACTAAAAAACGGAACGGATAAATCCGTTCCCCTACATGGTGCAGATGAAATTTGCACTAATATATATCTCCCGGAGTGCGGAACAGCATGGTTTCCACCATTGTTCCAACCGGGTTCACAATAAACGTATAAGGGTGCGCCAAGGCGCTACTAAAAAAATGGGAGTTTTGATAGACGGAAAAAAGCTCGCGGAGAAGCTCTGCGAGGAGGTGAAAAGCGAGGCGGCGGCGATGAGCCGCAGGCCCTGGCGGCGGTGCTGGTAAAGAAACGACCCGGCATCGCAGATATATGTGCGCGCAATAAAGAGCGCGACTGCCTCAAGTGCGGCATCGACAGCCGCCGATACGACCTTGCGGACACAACGTCGGAGGCAGAGCTTCTGCGGCTTATCGCGGCGCTCAACGCCGACGACGGCGTTGACGGAATTCTCGTGCAGCTTCCGCTGCCGGAGCAGGTATCCGGAGCGTGCGGTGATAAACGCGATCGCGCCGGAAAAGGACGTGGACGCCTTCCACCGATAAACGTCGGCCGCATGGTCACGGGCGAGGTACGCTTATGCCGTGCACCCGGCCGGAATAATGGATATGCTGCACGAATACGGCATTTCGCCCGACGGCAAACACTGCGTCATAGTCGGACGCAGCAACATCGTCGGCCGCCCGATGGGAGCTTGCTGCTCAACGCCGACGCAACCGTGACATATTGCCACCGGCACACTCGGGATCTTGCGTCGTTTACGCGGCAGGCGGATATTCTCATCGTCGCGGCAGGCTCGCCGAGGCTTATTCGCGGCGACATGGTAAAGACGGCGCAGCCGTTATCGACGTCGCCATGAACCGTGACCCCAGACCGGCAAATTCTTCGGCGACGTGTGCTTTGACGAGGTCGAGCCGAAGGCGGCACGTTCATAACGCCCGTGCCGGGCGGCGTCGGCCCGATGACGCGCGCGAGACTGATGAAAAACATCCTCGCCGCAGCAAAGTGCAGGGCAGAAAAAATGAGCGACAAGCGGCTGTACGGCATTGACCTGTTCAAGGCACTGGCTATGTTCCTCGTCGTTGTTCTGCATGTCAACACACTCGGCACAGCATTCGACAGCAGCGTGCCCGGCTCTGCACAGTGGTGGCTGACCGACGGCATGATGACCGCGGCTTACTGCTGCGTTGACTGCTTTGCTCTGGCGACGGGCTTCCTCATGGCCGAGCGCGCATTCAGACCCGGCCGCATCGTATCGCTCTGGCTTCAGGTCGCGTTCTATGCCGTGGTAACGACTGTTGTGTGGTACTTTGCCGTTCCCGGTGCGGTCCGGGCTCAAAGATATCGTATCGGCGTTTTTCCCTGTGCTCACGTCAAAATACTGGTACTTCTCGGCGTATTTCGTGCTGTTTTTCTTCATGCCGTTTATAAACGCAATGCTGCATGCGCTCGACAAGCGCTCAAGAGGCGCGCTGCTTGCCGCGGTGTTTGTGTTCCTGTCGCCTGCTGCCGACCTTCAGGCCGCTGGGCGTTATCCCGCTCTCGGCAGGATACTGCTTTTTCTGGCTGGCAGCACTGTACATCATCGGCGCATGCATAAAGCTCGACAGGTTGTATGAGCGCGCGAGCGGAAAACATTCGTGCTTTTTATATTTTGCCTCGATCGCCGTGATGCTGCTGTGGCAGCTCGTGTTCGGTGCGGAAAGCGAGACGCTTATAAGCTATGTTTCGCCGACGGTGCTGCTGTGCTCGGTCGCGCTGCTGTGCGCGTTTTGCCGCCTTCAAGTGGGCGAAAGCTTCAAGGGCGGGGCAAAGTTTTTAAGCTCGACCTCGTTCGGCGTGTATCTTATCCACATAAGCCCGTTTATCTTGGCAAACTACATAGCGGACAGTTTTGCATTTATCGCCGATCTCGATGCGGCGCTCGTCATTCCTTGCGAGCTTGGCTGCGCGGCGGCAATATACGCCGTGTGTACGCTCATAGAGTTCCTGCGGCAGAAGCTTTTTGCCCTGTGCGGCATTGACCGCCTTTTGCGGATATCGTCGGCCGGAGGCTTGACCGGGCCGCCGCAAGGCAATAAAGAGCAGGCCGGCAAGCGGCCTGCATAAACAGGGTTGTGGGATAAAGATATGAGCCGCGGCCTTGCTTTGCAAGACCTATTGGATAAGCTGTGCTTAGATAATACATCGCCCGCGCGGCCTTGTAAAGAGCGAAAAAGCACTGCTTTTGTCGAATGGAAAAATTTTTACAAATAATTCTTTTCCTATCGGGAATACTGAGTGGGAAAGGAGTGTTTGCAAGTGATAATCGACCGCATCGCACTTATTCTGACCATAATCGGCGGCATCAACTGGGGCAGCATAGGCCTGTTCAAATTCGATATCGTCGCATGGATCTGCGGCGGACAGACGGCGACAGTCAGCCGAGTGATATACACGCTTGTCGGTCTCGCCGCGCTTTGGTGCATTTCCCTGCTTTTCCGCAGCGACGCGCTTCCCGATGAGGCATAAACCGATAAAAAACACCTTGCAATGACGCAAGGTGTTTTGATTTTATGCAGCTTCGGCAGGAGGCTCCGTCGGCTCGACCGGCTCCGTGGGTTCCGGCTCGACCGGCTCGACCGGTTCAACAGGATCAACGGGCTTCTCGGCCTGATCCAGTGCTCGGTAAAGGAATGTTGCGACCTGGGCGCGGCTTACGACGCCGTTTGGCGAGAACGTATACTCGCCCGTTCCGGTGGTCACGCCGTTTTCGTATGCCCACAGCACCGAGCGATAGCAGAATGTTCCGGCATAGATATCGGCAAAGGGATTTTCGATGCCCGGCTCGGCCTGTCCGAGATAGCGCCACAGAAGAGTAACAAACTGCGCGCGCGTGACCTTGCCGTAGGGGTCAAAATACCCTGCGGAGACGCCCTTTGTTATGCCCTGCTCGACCGCCCACTGCACAGCCTTGGCACAATAGCTGCCGTCGGAAACATCGTAAAATGTGCAGGTTCCGCTCTTCGGCGCCGGGCGGCCTGCCGCGCGCGCCAGATAAAGGTCACGACCTGCGCACGGGTGCACTGCTCATCGGGCAGGAATTTTGCGGCGCTCGTGCCGTTGGATATGCCCTCGTCGATTACCCACTGTATGCCCTCGGCATAGTCGGCATGCCTTCCGTCGGGGCAGATGTCCGTCGCCGAGATCTTGAAGGGATAGCGCTTTTGCATGTAGTTATAGTTTTCGTCGACGCCTCGATGAACAGCTCATAGCTTCTGCCGGGGCCGAGTGCGGAGAAGCTGGAGCTTGCCGTTAAGAGCGTGAGAGATCGGCAGTCTTGCTCTTGGGATGTCTGCACACGCAGGAGAAATAGTCTCCGTCAGGTTGCGGATATCGGCATACAAAGCCAGTTATTGTGCTGCCGGAGCGGACAGTGCCGCTTATACTATCCTCGCCGCCGAGGGTGCCGCTCGGAACGACGGCGCCGGATAGCCGATATCGTGCCCGATGGCGAGCCTATCGTGCCGTACTGAAGGGCGTAGCGTAGCCCAGAACGGGTCGTCGCGCGGTCTTTCTCGGCGCTCGACCATGTCGTTTATGCTGTTGCCCTCGATGGTGTCATATCGTCGTTTCGACGCTCGACAATTGCTACATGCTCGGCAAGGCCGTCGCGCACCGTTATCTTCAAGCGCGTCGATAAACAGCAGGTCGCCTGCCTGCGGAGTGTACTCCTTCGTGCGCCACAGGCCACGCTCCTTGAACCATTTCACGCCGCCGAAGCAGCCGGAAAAGTTCGGTATAACGCTCTCGGGTACGCCCGAATAGCGTGCACACCAGCTACGAACATTGCGCACCACGGCTGTCCGGGCAGACCGTACCACGAGCCGTACTTTGTGCCGTTCTGGAATTTTTTCACGGTAGCCGAGCTGCGACTCGGCAACGCTCATGAAGCTTTCGCGCCGGCTGCGCCAGGAGTCGGCAAGCGCCGCCGGGGCAAAGTCCGAGCAGCATCACCGCCGCAAGGACAAGGCTCAGCACTCTCTTTCTCATATCTTCTCTCCCAGTTTCTAAAAACCGCCGATCGGCATCGGCGGTTTTCATTTTTACTTCTCCAGATTGTTTGTGCGATAAAGGAAGGTCACGATCTGCCCACGGGTAGCCGTAGTGCCGGGTGCAAAGGTGGTGGCCGTAGTGCCGGAGGTCACGCCGTTTTCATATGCCCAGATTATCGCCGGGGCAAAGACGCTGCTTGACGAAACGTCGGTAAACGGATTGAAGGTGCCGTAAACCGGCCTGTCGAGATAGCGCCAGAGGAAGGTCACAAACTGCGCGCGCGTGACGGTGGCATCGGGCGCAAAATGAGTGTCGTCAACGCCTGTCGTTATGCCGCGCTCTGCAGCCCATGTGACGGCCTTCGTGTAATATGCGTTATCCATGACATCGGCAAAGCCGCTCTCGGAGTTCGTCGGCTCGGGCTGACCGGCAAGCCGCCAGAGGAAGGTGACTACCTGGCCGCGCGTACACTGCCCGTCGGGCAGGAAGCTCGTTGCCGTGTAGCCGCTCGTGATATTGTTTTCCGCCGCCCAGATGATGGCGTCGGTGTAGTAAACGTGTTTTTGCCCTGCGCGTCAATGTCGGTGAACGGGTTTTTGATGCCGCAGACCGAGCACACGCCGTTTACAAAGCTGTGGCCGAGCTGGCGCACATAGCGATTCAAACTTTTCGGTGCAGCTTTTGCACTCGTATATCGTGTAGCCGCGCTCGGAGCAGGTCGGCGCAACGACGGTGGTCTTATAATCGTGGACATGGTTATCGTAGCTTTCCCAAACAAGGGAGCCGCCGTAGCTTTCGCCCTTGTGCTCGCCCCACTTCGTGCCGTTTGCCGGGTAGACGAGGCTGGTCGAAACGCCCTGGAATGCGTTCGGCGCAACATAGCCGTATTCGCCGGAGATGTTTATGAGTCGATCTGCGCGGCCGAGGGGAACGCGTTGTCGTCAAGGATAAGACTGCGGCAGTCGATGGACACGGACTTGAGGCCCTTGCAGCCGGAGAACGCGTTTTTTTGCTATGCGCAGGCTGTCGGCGCGGCTGTATATGCCGACCTCGCGCAGGGCGGTGCAGCCGTAAAATGCGTTCGTTTCGATCGTCGTGCCGCTGCCGCCGTAGCTGGAGTCGTCCTTAACGAAGAACGCCTCGAGAGCCGTGCAGCCGGAAAACAGCGAGCCGGACACGGACGAAATGCCGGAGGGCAGCTCGGCATAGCTGAGCTTTTTGCACCCGGAGAATGCGCCCTCGCCGATGTTCGAAACACTTTTGGGAACGGATATGCTCTTTATCGCCGTGCCTGCAAAGGCATAGCTTCCGACGCTTGTGCAGCCGGAGGGGATACCTATGGTCGAAAGAGCGGAGCAGCCGCGGAAGCAATCGTTGCCGATGATCCTGACGCCCTCGATGCCCTCGACATCGCTCAGCGCGGTGCAGCCGTAGAACGCACCGTCTCCAAGGCGCTTTAGCTCGGCGTTTATCTCAATGGAGCTAAAGGTTTTTGAGGCCGGCAAAGGCATAGTTGCCGACGGTTTTGACACCCGAGCCGATGATAACGGACTTTATAGACGCAGCATAGTCATGCCAGGGCGACTCAAGGCCGTCGGCCGGGTGATAATCGCTCATCTCGCCGCTGCCGCTGATGTGCAGAACTCCGGTGTCCTCGTTGAGGCTCCATTTGAGGTTGCTGCCGCATTCGCCGCGGATGGTCGTATCCTTCCACTGAGCGTAGAGCGTGATATCCTTCAAAACGGGAGTGCTCGTTGTGACCTTATTGCCGCCCTCGGGAGCGTCATACCAGCCGAGGAAGCGGAAGCCGTCCATGGTCGGCGTGGGCAGGGGAGCTTATCTTGCCGTCTATCGTCGCATAGACATACAGCGTATCGCACTCGCCGCCGCAGGGGTCGAGCATTATGCACGGAACGCGCTGCCACTGAGCGTAGATGGTGGTGTCCTTTTGTGAATTTATACGAGCTTGTGATCTTCGTTCCGCCGGAGGCGGCGTCAAACCAGCCGGTGAAGGCGTAGCCGTTGCGCGTGGGCGTCGGCAGCGATTTCACGGTACCCTCGGCTGTGACATAGGCGTTTGCCTCCGAGCAGGTGCCGCCGTTGGGGTCGAGCTTCACCGTCAAAAGGCCGGGGCCGCCGCCGGATTTGTTGGTTATGTACCAGATCTGCGTGATGTTCGCAATGACGTTATCCTGCGAGCCGCGATTTGTCGCGTTCCAGCTCTGCGAAAAAGCTTTATGCGCTTTGCGGCCGTGCCGGGATCGGCGCAGTAGAAGGTGTCGGTATCGGCGTCGTAATCGGTCAAAAAGCACCGCGTGGGGATGCTGCCGTCATAGATCTCGATGCCCTCGGGGTGCTTGTCCAGCAGGGCGAGCAGCGCGGATCTTTTCTCCGCGGCGCTCATGCCGGAATAGCTTTTAACGTCAACGGACATGCCCATGTATGAGTAGTTATATCTCATGCCCGTGCCGCTTATCCACGCGACCGAGCCGAGCGTTGATTCGGTTATCGTTTCCCAGTCGGCGTTTCCGTCGATTATGGCGCGCGGCGCAGCATCATGACAGCCGAGGTCAGCGTACATTTTCCGCTGCCGCTCTGCACGAGGAAAACGTTATCGTCGTTTTATTGTTTCGGCCAGCGCGCTCGTCCGGTATCATCGTCAGCACCAGCGCAAGCACCAGCAGCATGCTAAGTATACGTTTTTTCATTCTTTCCTCCCGTGAATTTGCTGAGAATATTTTATAATTATATCTCACGGGAGCGGTTCAATCAAGGAATTTCAGAGATTGTTTTTACATTACAGCCGCCTACGCTTGGCATATTACAGCGCCGCTGCATCAGATCAGCAACGGCGCAAGTGTCAATATGCCCAAATTATCTTCGAAAATTTCGTCAAATTGCCCGATCGGCAGGGGTTTGCTCCTCGCCCGGCCTCGATCGTGTAGCCGGGGCGGTCGAAATTTTGAATAAACCAGTCCTTATCCCCGGCAAAGCCCGAGGCAAAGGGCGTTTCCTCGGCGGCATAGCCCGAAACGGCGGAAAATGTTTCGGCTATCTCGCGTGAGCGCGGCGGCAGAAGGTCGAGATAGCGCCAGTAGATCACCTCGCCCTGGGTGTGGTAGGCCAGCGTCAGCTGCGGCGAGAGCGCGAGCGTGAAATCATACATCGCGCGGCTCTCCGGCGCGGACAGCGGAGACGAGCCGACATAGTCGGCAGGAGCCGGGCCGACAACGCCGAGAGCAAATTTGTTCTCCCGCGCCTGCTCCCACCCGGCAGGATATTGCAGATTTAGATCCGTGCCGCGGATATTTGCCTTCCAGCCCGACGGGAACGGAATGTTGGGGTAGCTTTGCGCGATGCGCTTAGCGCCGTTGAAAATTCGCCGCCCGTAAGCTCGCCGGTGACGAGGTCAACGCCGTCCGGGTCAACGCAGGGGGCTATGTAAACGGCAGCGCTTTGGTATATCTCTTTCGCGCTGCGCCCGAAAATTTTTCCGCCTTCGGCATATGCGCGCGCTAATTTTTCGGCAAATGAAAGCAGCAGCGGAACGGTTATCCACTCATTTGCGTGGTGCGCGGCGTTGTAGAAAACGCTTTTCTCGCCCTCGCCGATCGAAAGATACCACAGCGGCCGGCCCATGACCGACTTCCCGATCTGCCCGGTTTTCACAAACGGATACCGCGCCGCTATGCCGCGCACGCAATAGGAAACGAGCGCGGATGTAAAACTGATATTTGTGGGCACAATATCAAACGGGAGCGGAATGACGACCGAGCTTCCGACGGCGAGCTTTTCCGAGCGATGCCGGGATTTGCCGTCAAGATCGCCGACAGAGGCACATTGTAAAGACTGCGAAAGCGCAACAGCGTATCGCCCCGATGGATGCGGTGCGAGGCAAAGCCCGTGTAATACGGCATGAGCGCGCGATGCGTCGCAGGCCTGCAACGCCGTCGGCGGCAAGACCGTTATCGGACTGAAAGGTGCGCAGCGCGGCTTTTGTTGCGTTGCCGAAAAATCCCGTCCGGCGCAAGCGAGCGAGCGCCTGCACGCCCCAGCGCAAGCTGCAAAAGCTCCACCGACGGCCCGACAGAGCCAAGCTTTAAAATTTTCATATTATAAAACCCCTTTTTTAATAGCGCTTTGAGGCTGCTACGGATACGCATATCTCTGGTGTCACGGTATCGAGACATTGGTGTAAACCGTATTCGTCTCGCGCTACGTTAGTGCGGCATAGCGTTTTGTTGCCGGTGTCGAAGTTACCGACAAAACCGTAAAACTGCCGCCACACATTAGTGAAGTGTTAAATTCTGCACCGCACCCCATTGGCTCACCTGTCAAGGGGAGCAGGCAGCTTTGCTGCCGAGGGGTTGAATTAAAACCTATTAACTATCAGCTATTAGCTCCCGCTGCGCCCACCGGTCGCTTGGAACGGATTTATCCGTTCCGCTCGCTATGGTTTTGTCCAGTAGCTTCCGGTCGGGCTGACGCAAAAAAATGTATTGGCAGGAGTGTAAAAGCGCCTCTAAAAAGGTAAAAGTTAAAGTGCGGTTCTGAAATATATTTTACGCTCAAGACCACATACTTTATGTGTGGAGGTGAGATATGACGATCAAAAAAAATGGCGGCGGCGCTGTCGGCGGTGCTGTGCGTCGTGCTGAGCGCGGCGGCGTTTGCCGAGTCGCTCGTGCCGGGCGCGGCGCCGTCGGCATACGCATGACGACCGACGGCGTTGTGGTGGCAGGCGTTTCGGAGGTTCAAACGCCAAACGGCAAGCGCTCTCCGGCGGCGGAGGCGGGGCTAAAGAAGGGCGACGTCATAACGCGGCTTGGCGGAGCCGACATCGGCACGGCGCAGGACTTCAAAACGGCGCTCGCGCAGCTTGACGGCAGCAAAACGACCGTTACGATCGAGCGCGGCGGCAAGGCAAAGCAGCTGAACATCACGCCGGCGCAGGACGCCGACGGCGCGTGGAAGCTCGGGCTTTGGCTGCGCGACGGCGTGAGCGGCGTCGGCACGCTGACGTTTTACGACCCGAGACCGGCGTTTACGGCGCGCTCGGCCACAGCATCAGCGACGAGGCTACCGGCGAAGCGCTGCCGCTCGGCGACGGCGGCATCTACAAGGCGCAGATAGTCGGCATCGTGCCCGGCGAGGTCGGCGCGCCGGGGCAGCTTGACGGCAAAAAAACCGACTGCACGAAATTCCTCGGCGATATCCGTATAAACTGCGGCTGCGGCATCTTCGGCAAGGCCGATTTTGACGGTCCGACGCTCGAGACCGGCGAGTTTGAGACCGGCAAGGCGACGATAAGATGCACGCTCAGCGGCGAGGAAACGCGCGAATACGGCATCGAGATCAAAAAGTGTACTCCTCGGCGGAGGGGGCACGACCGTCATGCTGACGGTGACAGACCCCGAGCTTCTGGCGCAGACCGGCGGCATTGTTCAGGGCATGTCGGGAAGTCCCATCATCCAGAACGGAAAGCTCGTCGGCGCGGTGACGCACGTTTTTCGTAAACGACCCGACCTCGGGCTACGGCGTCAGCATCCGGACATGCTGAAAACGGCGGAATCGGCGGCGTAAGCGGCAGCAAAAACCGGGAGTGCGGAAAAATCCGCGCTCCCGGCGATCATACTTTATTTATTCATTGTTTTGCCCGGTACGCAGAGCGTAAACAGCAAAAACGCCGCGCTCACGCCGACTGCGAGGTAATACGGGAGCTTCACCGCTCCCGAGGCCAGCCCCGACACGAGCGAGAGGATGAACGGGCTTAAAAACTGCGACAGATACAGCGACGCGGAAATGAGCGGCATGACCGTAGTCGCGGCGGCCTTGCCCTCGTTTGCCGAAGCCGACGAGATGATAAACGGCACGCCGACGCCGTTGGCAAAAGCCGACGAGAGCCGAGCCTGCGATCGTTCCGACCCAGCCGCCGACAAAGGCGAGCAGGCAGTAGCCGATCAGGAACAGCAGCGGCGCGACAAGGCGCGCGCATTTGCCGCTTACGCGCTTTTTACCCACACGAACGCCAGACCTCCGCCGAACGCGACGAGGTCGGTTCCGGCCATGATCACCGCGCACAGGCTCATGGGTATCGCGCCCTCGGCGGCGGTCACGATGGCGAAGTTTGCCGGGTAGATGAAGAACGCGGTCATGAGCAGGAACATGCACAGGATATAGCCCCCAGTTCCTGCGCCAGACGCCGCCCGAACCGCCTTTTTTCCGCGCCGGAGCTTTCAACCGAGCGGATTCGGTCGTTTGGCATGAAGATGAGGCACAGCACGATGCTGATAAGCCCCATGAGGTACACCAGAAAGCTCAGCCTCCAGCTGATATTGGCAAGCACGCCTGCCAGAAGCGTTGCGACAACGCCGCCGAGCTGGTTTGCCGCCGATGACAGGCCCATCAGCCCCTCGCGCTTTCCGGCGCAAAGTAATAGGTCAAAAGCCCGGTTGACAGCGCATGATTATGCCGACGCCAACGCCGACGAGCGCGCGCATGACAAGCACTGCCCAGATCGAATTGAATAAGCCTGCCGCAGCGCCGCCGACCGTGTAAAGCGCAAAGGCCGACCATAGTCAGCGTGCGCGCGCCGAAGCGCGAGAGGCCAGGCGGCCGAAGAACATATTCGTTATCACGATAAACAGCGCCGGCATGCACACAACAAGCTGCACCTCGAGCTGGCTTGCGTCGGAAAAATGCCGGCGTATGACCTCAAGCGCCGGGGCGACCGCCGCACCGGCCATTACCGTTAAAAAGCGAAAGCGACAGTATGCTTGCCGCCAGCGACTTCATTTTGACTTCTCTGTTTCTCAAAAACTTCCTCTTTTTTAATAGCGCATTGACGCACCTACCAATACATTTATCTATGGTAGCCCGGTTCGAGACTGCCGACAAAACCGGGAAACTGCCGCGCTACATAAGTGCGCTGCTGAATTTTGCACCGCACCTTGTAGGGAACGGATTTATCCGTTCCGTTTGCCACGGTTTTGCCTGCACTCAAATCTATAGCTGTAGGGAACAGGCTTGCCTGTTCCGCTTGCTCCCGGTCGGGCTGACGCAAAACCGTATCGGTACGATGTGAATGCGCCTCTGAAAAAAAAAGAGCGCAAGTCCGGTTTGGACTTACGCTCTTTTGCTACACAACATCAGTGATTATAGCAGGTTTTTTTAAAAAGTCAAACGTTTTTGCGCCTTATGCCATGGCCTCGTTCTGCTCTTTCTTAGCCATGATGAACTCATAAGCGGTGATGCCGCCAACGAGGATAAGGCCGATCGCGTCGGTCTTCCAGCCGGGGATGATGAGTGTCAGACCGCCGACGATAAACAGAACGCGGAACAGCCAGTTGAGCTTGCGCTTGACAAAGCCGTTGAGTCCGGCTGCGACGCCGTAAATGCCGAGCATAGCGCTCAGGCAGATGGTCACGATATCGACCCAGCTGCCGACGTCAATGAACAGCATAGAGGGGCTGTAAGCGAAAACGTAGGGCACGATGAATGCGGCGATAGCGAGCTTTGTTGCGTTGAAGGCGGTCTTCATCGGGTTTGACTTTGCTATCGCGCTGCCTGCGTAGGCCGCGAGAGCGACCGGCGGCGTGAGGTCGGCGACGATGCCGAAGTAGAACACAAAGAAGTGCGCCGCGACCGTGGGTACGCCGAGCTTCTCGAGGATGGGAGCGCAGGTTGCCGCCATGATGCAGTAGTTAGCCGTGGTGGGAACGCCCATGCCGAGGATGATGCAGCAGATCATGGTCAGGAACAGACCGATGATGAGGGTGTTGCCGGACAGGGCGACGATAGCGGTGATAAGCTTGGAGGCAAGACCGGTAACGGTGATGCAGCCTGCGATGACGCCTGCCATCGAGCAGGCGACGGCGACAGTGATGGTGCCCTTGCCGCCGGCTTCGAGAGCCTCGAGGAACTTCGCCGGGGTCAGGCGGCTGTCCTTATTGATAACGCCGACGATGATCGCCGCGATGATGGACAGAGCAGCAGCCTTCTGCATGGTGTAAACGTTCAGGCTGACGAGAACGATCAGCAGAACGATGGGGATGAGCAGATAGCTCTTCACGGCAAGCTCTCTGCCGGGAACCATTTCGCTGCGCGAAGGCCCTTGAGTCCGAGCTTCTTTGCTTCAAGGTGGACTGCGACGAAGATGCCCGCAAAGTACAGGAACGCCGGGAGGATCGCCTTGAGCGCGATCTCGCCGTAGGGCAGATTGACGTACTCGGCCATCAGGAACGCGCCGGAGCCCATGACGGGGGGCAGGATCTGACCGCCGGTGGAGGCAGCAGCCTCAACAGCACCCGCAAACTCGGGCTTGTAGCCGGTCTTCTTCATCATTGGGATGGTGACAGAGCCGGTGGTGACTGTGTTGCCGACAGAAGAGCCGGAAACCATGCCGCACAGAGCCGAAGAAATAACCGCGACCTTTGCCGGACCGCCGGAGGATGCACCGGCTGCCTTGTTTGCAAGGTCGATGAAGAACTTCGCAATGCCGGTGCGCTCAAGGAAGGCACCGAATACGATGAACACGACGATGAACTTCGCGCAGACGTTAATCGGGGTGCCGATGACGCCGCCGGTGGTATAAAACAGAGTGTAGATAACGCGGCCGAGGACGTGCTGGAGGTCATGCCTCTGCTGAGCATGCTCCAGAACGTGTACACGACCAAAGCGCCTGCGACGCAAAGGATGGGAACGCCGACGCACCTGCGGCACAGCTCGACGAGCGAGAGGATGCCGATAACGCCGATGACGATGTATGTCGGAGTCATCTTCGAGGCACTGGTGAGCACCTTGATGATGGGGTCAAAATTAAACGCGTAGTAGAAGAAGCAGGCAGAACCCACGATCATGATGATCCAGTCAAACCACGGGATGTAGTTTTCGCGGACATGGTGCTTGCTCATGGGGTAGTACAAAAAGCCCATGAGGTTTACGCAGCCGAGGAAGATCATAAGACGAACCTCAAGCGAGGCGGTGCTCCACAGGGTGGAATAGATGCAGTAGAGCGAGAACACAGCCATGATGCCCTGAATGACCTTCACTGAGGTACACCCGTCCATATACGGGTGTTCGACTCGCGGTCGTACTTTTCATGACCTCGTCGACCTCGGCGGCGGAAACGGTCTCGTAACCGTTTTCATCCACGGCCGCCTCGGAGGTCTTTATCTCCTCTGTCGGAGCCTCTGTGTCCTTTTTTCTTGAACAGGGACATATGAAAACAATCCTTTCGTCCCGATACTTTTTGCTGAACCCGGCAGCGCTGAGCTCAGCAAAGTATCGGGGGGTGTTTTTTAGCGCAATGACTACGGCGCACAAGACGCCGTAGTCATTAATTATACAATAGTTTGCCGTTAAGCTGCCGTTAAACTTATCAGGCGGTCTTTACGGTGATGTCCTTCTCTGCGAAGTACTTTGCAGCACCGGGATGGTACGGTACGTCGGAGATGGAGGATGCGAAGTCGATGCTCAGCTCGGACTTCTTTGCGTGGCCGATCTCGTCGATGTTATTGAAGACAGCGGATACGAAGTTGTAGATAGCTGCCTCGGAAACATCGTTGCGGGCAATAATGACTGCTGCAACTGCAACGGTGGTCACGTCTTCGGGAGTGCCGTAAACGTCCTTGGCGATGGTGTACTCTTTGTAGTAGGGGCTGGAAGCGATCAGGCTGTCGATGTGCTCCTTATCGAGGGAGACGAGGTAGACCTGCTTGCCGGTGCCAAGGTCCCGAACAGCGGGAGTGGGAGCGCCTGCAACGATGAATGCAGCGTCGATCTTGCCGTCCTTGAGGCTGTCTGCGGAGTCGCCGAAGTCGAGGTACTCAGCCTTGATGTCGTTTTCGGTCAGGCCGTATGCGCCGAGGAGGTCAAGTGCGTTGAAGTAAACGCCGGAGCCTGCTGCGCCGATGGAGACGCGCTTGCCCTTGAGATCTTCTACGGTCTTGATGCTGGAGTCGGTGGTCACGATCTGGACCTGCTCCATGTACAGAGCTGCGACAACGGAGAAGTCGGTGATCTTGTTGCCGTCAAACAGCTTCTCGCCGTTATATGCATAGCTCATAACGTCGGACTGCACGAAACCGAGCTGTGCGCCGTTTGCCTGAAGGTCCTCAACGTTTGCCTGAGAGCCCTTGCTGACGATGGCGGTAACGTTGGTAGCGGTCTTATCGCTGACCTGCTGTGCAAGAACGGTACCGAAAGCGTAGTAGGTGCCCTGCTCGCCGCCGGTCGTGAAGGTCAGATCGGCCTTGCCGTCATCCTTTGCGTCTGTGCCGCCGTTATCTCCGCCGTTCGAGCAAGCGCACAGCGCGAAGACCATAACAACAGCCAGAAGCATAGCTATTATTCTTTTCATTATGTTTTTCCTCCTGTTGAATCTGAATTTTCTGTTTTGAATAATGTCATCTGTAAAAATTCATCACGAATGTATTATACACTCTCCGGAGCGGCATTTCAAGTCCGAAAATGAAATTCAGACTTTGGAAATTTGCAAAAAATTTCGCAAGCTAATGTATTTTTAATTAAATTTTTGCCGTTTTTTCAAGCATTTTTGCAACATCTTCCCCTTGCTGAGGAATTTCAAACTACATGTAGTTGCAAAAACCGCAGGATGCGATTCTGCAAGTTTTCTGCCCGTGAATTGCATTTTCGTCATTGTGCCCTATTTTGCGGTGGACTTATTGTTGCTTTTTTACATGGTTTTTGAAGAAAAGACTTGCATAATGCTGATATGCATGTTATATTGTTCTCAGCTCAAAACATATGTTTTTGACTGAAAGACACATAAAGGCGGTAAAGATATGAACATTGCACTTTTGGGCTGCGGAGTTGTCGGCGGCGGCGTTCTGGAGATCGCGGATAAGCGCACGGATATGGCGGTCAAATACGTTCTCGTACGCAGGGACAAGCCGGAGCTTGGCGAAAAGGCCGTTAAGGACATAAACATTATATTAAATGATAAAGAGGTCGATACGGTCGTCGAGGTCATGGGCGGTCTGTCGCCGGCGTTTGAATACGTCGCGGCGGCGATGAAGGCCGGCAAAAACGTCGTAACGGCAAACAAGCACCTTGTTGCACATTATTATAAAGAGCTCGTTTCGCTCGCGGCAGAATGCGGCGTTGCGTTCCGCTGCACACCGGCAGTCGGCGGCGGCATTCCGTGGCTGGTCAATCTCGAGCGCGTGAAGCGGCTCGACAGCGTGCAGTCGTTCTGCGGCATCATGAACGGAACGACGAACTTCATCCTCGACGCGATGCACACCGACGGCTCGGACTTTTCCGAGGTTCTCGCCGAGGCGCAGAAGCTCGGCTATGCCGAGGCAGACCCTCCGCGGACATCGACGGACTGGATATCCAGCGCAAGGCCGTCATATCTGCAAACGTTGCGTTCGATGCCTGCCTTTCGGAATCGGATGTTCCCGTGTTCGGCATCCGCAGCATCTTATCCTGCGACATTGCCGCGGCCGAGAGCAGATCTCGCATCTGCAAAATGCTCGCCTTCGGCGAAAAAAGAGCGCATCGGGCGCCGTGAGCTGCTATGTTGAGCCGTGCTTTGTGCCCTCGGGCGAGCTTGGAGGCTGCGGTCTCGACAAATCGCAACGTCATTTCCTTCGTCACGGAGCTTACCGGCAAGGAGAGCTTCTACGGTCAGGGCGCCGGGCGCTACCCCACCGCGTACAACGCCGTGGCCGACTGCGCCGACATAATCGGCGGCGTGAAGGGAGTTTTACACCTCGCTCGTGCGCGACGTTCCCGTTGACAACAACGCGGCTTCTCACCCCTACTATGTGCGTTTTTTCAGGCAGCGACGAATTTTTAAAAGCTCGATCGAAGCGGAAAAAATGCGGCGAGGGCGTTGTAACGATGCCCGTTCCGTTGCGAAAACTGCACGCATGGGCAGCAAAGGCAAAGGAGGCAGACCCCGGGTGTTCATAGCCGGGCTGATATAATTATAATGTTAAAGGTTGCAAAAATTCGGCGGCTCGTCAATGGCGGACGCCGGGCAGTTCAGAAAAAAGTCAGGTCCATCATCGAGGCAGACCCGGCGCGCAAGGTCATCGTCGTTTCGCGGCCGGCAAGCGCTTCAAGGACGATCACAAGCTTACGGATCTTCTGTACCTGTGCCATGCGCACAAAAAGTACGGCGTCAGCTGCGACCCGGTGTTCGACATGATCGCCGACCGCTATCGCGAGATCTGCGCCGAGCTTGGGCTTTCGGTCGATATCGACTCCGAGCTTTCCGCGCTGCGCGAGGAGATCGAGGCCGGCATATCAAGGATAAGCTCGTATCGCGCGGCGAATATTTCTCGGCAAAAGCTCATGGCCGATTTCCTCGGCTACGACTTCCTCGACGCGGAGCTTTGGCTGCATTTTTCCTTCGACGGCACCATCGACAAGGAGCGCTCCTACGAGGAGCTTGAGCGCCTTGCCACCGGCCGCAGGATAGTCACCCCCGGCTTTTACGGCGCAATGCCCGACGGCAGCATCCGCGTGCTCACGCGCGGCGGCAGCGACGTGACCGGCGCGCTGGCAGCGGCGGCGCTGGACGCCGACGTTTACGAAAACTGGACGGATGTTTCCGGCATGCTTATGGCCGATCCGCGCATAGTTGACGATCCCGACACCATCGAGCGCATAACCTACAACGAGCTGCGCGAGCTGAGCTATGGGCGCGCAGGTGCTGCACGAGGGCGCGGTGTTCCCCGTGCGTGAGAAGAACATTCCGCTGAACATCCGCAACACGAACGAGCCGGATCACCCCGGCACGCTTATCATGGAGCGCTTTGCCGACGAGGAGATCAGCGACCGCTTCATCACCGGCATAGCCGGGCGCAAAAAATTCTCCATCATCACCGTTTCCAAGGCCGGGATGAGCTCGCAGATGGGCTCGCTGCGGCAGATGCTCGAGGTTTTGAAAAGCACGGCGTGTGCGTTGAGTACACCCCCTCCGGCATCGACAGCGTATCGTTCGTCGTTGCCGCAGATAAGGCAAAGGACCGCATCTATTCCATCGTCGGCGAGATCCGCGATGCGCTCAGCCCCGACAACATTCAGATAACCGGCGGAATTTCCGTCGTTGCCGCCGTCGGCCGTCAGATGGCCTTCAAGCCCGGCACATCCGGCCGCATCTTCGCCGCGCTCGGCAAGGCCGGCATCAACATCCGCATGATATCCCAGGGACCGGACGAGCTGAACATCATCGTCGGCGTAAATAACGATGATTTTGAAAGCTGCGTGCGCGTACTATATAATAGCTTTGTAAAATAAGGAGTAAGATCAAAATGAAAAAATACAATGTAGGTATTCTCGGCGCGACCGGCGCCGTCGGACAGGAAATGATGAGAATTCTCGCCGAGCGCAGCTTCCCCGTCGGCGAGCTGAGGCTGCTTGCAAGCCGCAACTCTGCGGGCAAGGAGATAAACGGCCACGTCGTTGTCGAGGCGTGCAGAGAAAACTTCGAGGGGCTGGACATTATCCTCGGCGCTGCCGAGAACGATATTGCCGAACGCTTCGTCGATGATATCAAGGCATCGGGCGCTGTGTTTATCGACAACTCCAGCGCGTTCCGCCTGTGTCCCGATGTGCCCCTCGTCGTTCCCGAGATAAACCCCGAGGACGTTAAAAAGCACAAGGGCGTTATCGCAAACCCCAACTGCACCACCGTCATCTCCTGTACCGCGGTCAACGCGCTCAACGCGGTCTCCCCGATAGAGAGCATGGTCGTTTCGTCCTATCAGGCCGTTTCCGGCGCAGGCGCTGCCGGTCCGAAGGAGCTTTTCGGCGAGGTCGAGGCGCTCGCCAAGGGCGAAAGCTACGAGCCGAAGGTTTTTGCGTACCAGATCGCCTACAACGTCATTCCGCAGATCGGCGGCGAGCAGTTTGCCGGCTATACCTCCGAGGAGATGAAGCTTCAGAACGAGGGCAGACGCATCATGCATCTCCCCCGAGCTGAAGGTCAGCTGCACCTGTGTGCGCGTGCCTGTCGTGCGCAGCCACAGCGTTTCCATCTGCCTGAAAACCAAAGAAAAAAAATCTCCGTCGAGCGTGCGCGCGAGGTCATCGCAGCCGCTCCCGGCGTGAAGCTCGTTGACGATCTCAACGCGCTGCAGTACCCCATGCCGCTGGACACCCAGAACCAGGATCTCGTTTTTCGTCGGACGCATCCGCGAGGATCTCACCGACGAGCGCGGTCTGAACATCTGGTGCTGCGGCGACCAGGTCCGCAAGGGCGCAGCCACTAACGCCGTCCAGATCGCCGAGCTTCTTTTAGAGGCGCTTTGAGGCACCTACGAATACGGTTATCTCCGGTAGCCCGGTGTCGAAAGTATCGACGAAACCATGGTTGCCTCGAGCTACGTTAGTGCGGTGCTGAGTTTTGCGCCGCACCACCTTTGTCTTCCCCTTGCGGAGCTTGAGGGGAAGATGCCGCTTGCGGCAGATGAGGTGTGGAATTATATCCGCGCCATAGGCGCTACATTGTCGCGTAGGGAACGGGCTTGCCCGTTCCGCTTGCTGAAGTTAAGTCGGCACCAAAACATATAAACATATAATCGTAGGGGCGAGCATTGCTCGCCCGTTTTTTATATTGTTTTTGCCTGACGGCAATGATTTAATCACACCTCATCCGTCACCAAAGGTTTTTTAGAGGCGCATCCAATCTGTACCGATACATTTTTTCTGTTGCCCGACCGGTGAGTGCCGACAAAACCGTGGCAAGCGGAACAGGCTTGCCTGTTCCCTCAAGCGACCGGTTGTCGCAGCGGAGAGCTAATAGCTGATAGTTGATAGCTGTCAACCCCTCGGCAGCAAGCTGCCTGCTCCCCTTGACAGGAGAGCCAATGAGGCGCGGTGCAAAACTCGGCAACGCACTAACGTGGCGCGAGGTAGCCATGGTTTCCACCATTGTTCCGAACCGGGCAACAAAACCGTCTGCCACACTTGCGTTACACGAGGCACGCACGGTTTCCTCCGCAGTCTCGAACCGGGCTACCAGAGATATGCGTATCCGTAGGTGCGGTAAATCGCAACTAAAAAGAACGAAAAAAAGCTCGCCGTTATGGCGAGCTTGTTTCGGAATATCGGTTATTACACAGCGCGGGTGACCTTACCGCTGCGCAGGCAGCGAGTGCATGCATAAACATGCTTCGGACTTCCGTCAACGATCGCCTTGACGCGCTTCACATTGGGCTTCCAAGTACGGTTGGAACGCCTGTGGGAATGAGACCCTGAATGCCAAAGGCAACGCCCTTGTCGCAAAACTGACATTTTGCCATAAGTTGAAGCACCTCCTTGCTTGTGTTTAACTGCGTGCAATTTGCAGACAGCTTATTAATAATAACAGAATAAGCCTGTAATTGCAAGAAAAAATTTTCGCCGTTGTAAAAATCGTTGCAAAATAATGCATTTGAGGTTAATATTAATAATGAAATAATATAGTTAAAAGGAGATCGGCAATGGCGAGTAAATATTCTGTTCCGCTGCGGACGATCGTGGAGGAAAACGGCCTTGAGCCGCTGCACACCTCGAGCGATTATGATACGCGGCTTCTGACGGTGGCGGACGTGAACCGCCCCGCGCTTCAGCTGCCGGATTTTATAACTACTTTGACCCCAACAGGCTCCAGATAATCGGCCGGGTCGAGCACATATCTTGAGCTCAAGACCGAGGCCGAGCGCCGCAGCTGTTTCGAGGAGCTTATGCGCTATGACATATCTGCGCTGGTGATCTGCCACGGTGCGTCGGCGTTTCCCGAGTGCCTCGAGGTCGCGGGGAAGTACGACCGCAACCTGTTCGTAACGCCCGAGGATACCTCCGACTTCATGGCCGATGTCATAAGCTCGCTGCACACGCACCTTGCGCCGCGCACGACGATGCACGGCGTGCTCGTTGAGGTACACGGCGAGGGCGTGCTTTTAACCGGCGACTCCGGCATAGGCAAAAGCGAAACTGCGCTTGAGCTTATAAAGCGCGGACACAAGCTCATTGCCGACGACGCGGTGGACATTCGCCGCATCGGACGCGACAGGCTCGTCGGCACGGCGCCGGAGCTTATACGGTATTACATGGAGCTGCGCGGCATAGGCGTTGTCGATGTCAGGCACCTTTACGGCGTGGGCGCCGTAAAGCCCGAGGGCGCGATCGACCTCGTTGTGAACCTCGAGGTCTGGGACGATCAGAAGGCGTACGACCGCCTTGGCCTTATAAGCGAAACGCAGGATATCCTCGGTGTGACGGTGCCGAGCTTGACGATCCCGGTGCGTCCCGGCAGGAACCTTGCCGTTATCCTCGAGCTTGCGGCAATGAACAACCGCCAGAAGAAGATGGGCTACAACGCCGCGGAAACTCGCGTCAAACGTAGATCACGCCGTTGACAACGGCACGTTTTAATAGGAGATATTATGGAAGGTCTTGAAAAAGCAATTGGACAGATAAAGGAGAACATGCCCAAGCTCGATCTGAGGAAAACGAGCCGATGCGCAACCACTGCTCGTTCAAGGTCGGCGGCGAGGTGCGCGCGTTTTGCCGTGCCGGGCGATCTTTTCGAGATGTCGAAGGTCATGTTCTATCTGCATATGAACGGCGTTTCGCCGCTGACGCTCGGCAAGTGCACAAACGTCATCTTCCCCGATGAGGGGCTTGATATCATGGTCATCAGCACGGAAAACCTGCGCAAGCTGCGCCTTGGCGAGACTGAGAACACCATCTATGCCGAAGCCGGCGTATCGCTTGCAAAAGCTCGCGCAGTTTGCGCGCGACAACGGCCTTTCCGGGCTTGAGTTTGCAAGCGGCATTCCCGGCTCGGTGGGCGGCGGCGTTCTGATGAACGCCGGAGCTTACGGCGGAGAGATGAAGAATGTTGTCGAATCCGTCGTCGTGTACTACGTTCCGACGCAGGCGCTGACCGAGGTCAAAGGCTCCGACTGCGGCTTTGAATACCGCCGCAGCGCATTTGAGAAGATAAACTGTGCGATCATGGGCGCGGTGTTCAAGCTCACGCCCGACGACCCCGAGGCCATCGGCGCGCGCATGAAGGAAATGAACGAAAAGCGCACGGCAAGTCAGCCGCTGGATATGCCCTCGGCAGGCAGCGCGTTCAAGCGCCCGTGGGCGGCTACGCCGCGGCGCTCATTGACCAGTGCGGTCTGAAGGGCTACACCGTCGGCGGTGCGCAGATAAGCCAAAAGCATGCCGGCTTTGCGGTCAATACGGGCAGCGCAACATACGACGATGTCGTTGAGCTGCTCGACCACGTCCGCCGCGAGGTCTATGCGCAGACACAGATCACCCTCGAGCCGGAGATACGCATCTACCCCCAAGGGCATGATGCTTGTTGACGACTGGCGCGAGAGAAAGCAGACCATCATCGACGGTATGCTCGAGCAGGCAAAGCAGAATGCCGCAGACTCGGCGGCCGAGAGCAGAGACGTTCGGCCGAGCTGAGCGTTTTGGAGAGTGGATATATGGAGTTTCTTATCATAACCGGCCTGTCCGGCGGCGGCAAGAGCCAGGCCGCGGACATAATTGAGGATCTGGATTACTACTGTGTGGATAACATGCCCGTTGCGCTCATTCCGAAGTTTGCCGAGCTTTGCGCGGCGACAAAGGGACGCTATGAGAAGGTCGCTCTGGTGACGGATATCCGCGAAAAAAACGGAATAAAGGACATTTTCAACGCCCTCGAAACGCTCAGAGAGATGGACTTCGGCTATAAGATCCTGTTCATGGAGGCAAAGCCGTCGGTCATCGTAAAGCGCTATAAGGAGTCGCGCCGTCCGCATCCGCTGGCGGCAAAGTCCGGCGGCTCGATCGAGGACGCGATACTCAAGGGAGACCGAGCAGCTGCGCCCGATACGCGATATTGCCGATTATATCATCGACACCTCGCACCTGACCCTCGGGCAGCTGCACAACGAGCTGTACACTTACTTTTCCGACTCCGCGACCGACCGCGCGATCATGGTAAACGTCATGTCCTTCGGCTTTAAATACGGCATGCCGCTGGACGCCGACCTCGTGTTCGACGTGAGATTTCTGCCCAATCCCTTTTACGTTGAGGATCTGAAGCTTTTAAGCGGCCTTGACGCACCGGTCAGGGACTATGTTTTCAGCTTTGAGCAGTCGAACGTTTTCATGGACAAGCTCACGGACATGATAGAGTATCTGCTGCCGCTGTACATAGAAGAGGGAAAGTACAGCCTTACGATCGCCATCGGCTGCACCGGCGGCCGGCACCGCCCGTCGCCGTGGCCTCGGCGCTTGCCGGGCATCTCAAAGTGCTTCGGCGTGCCGACGGTGAGTATAAACCGCGACATAAACAAATAAGCATGGAAAAACCTTCGCACAAAAAGTTAAAAACAGAGCTGTGTCAGCCTCGGGTCGAGCGCAAATGCTGCGCTGTTGCCGGGCCTACGGCGTTCTGCTGTATGCGCACAGCTTTTCGGCAAAGGGAAATACGCATAACGACGGCAAGCGACGAGCTTGCCGCGCGTCTTCCGCATCTGATGCGCCGCGCCTTCGGTATCGACTTCGACGAGCCGGAGAAAGGCCGCGGCGTGAAGCATCTGTTCCGGGTAAACGATCCGGATAAGCTGCGTGCGGTGTTCGACGTTGTCGGAAACGACATGAACAGCCCCTCGCTGCACATAAACTTCGGCGTCATCGAGGAGCCGTGCTGCAAGGCCTCGTTTATCCGCGGCGCGTTTCGCCGGCGGCTCGGTGACAGACCCGGCAAAGCGCTATCACATGGAGCTTGCCACGACGCACTACAGCGTAAGCCGCGAGACATACTCGGTGCTGCTTGAGATGGGCTTTTTCGCCCAAGGAGGCGCAGCGCAAGGGCGACTATCTGCTGTATTTCAAAAAAGCGAGCATATAGAAGACCTGCTGACGACGATCGGCGCGCCGGTCGCTGCGATGGATATCATGTCCGCTAAGGTCGAAAAGGACATGAAAACAGCATAAACCGCAAGGTAAACTGCGATTCTGCAAATGCCGACAAGGTCGTCGAGGCCGCGGCAAAGCAGATGGAGGCCATCCGCCGCATAGATAAGCTCTATGGGCTTGATTCGCTGCCGGATAAGCTTCAGGAGGCCGCGCTTCTGCGCTACGCAAACCCCGAGGCGAGCCTTTGCCGACCTTGCCACGCTCTCGTATCCGCCGGTATCCAAAAGCTGCCTGAGCCACAGGCTCAAGAAGCTGCTGACATACACTCCCGAGGAAGACTGAATATGAGCTTTGTTCACCTGCATGTTCATACCGAATATTCGCTGCTCGACGGCGACTGCCGCATCGAGCCGCTCGTTGCGCGCGCAAAGGAGCTGGGGCAGACCGCTCTTGCCGTCACCGACCACGGCGTCATGTACGGCGCCGTCGCGTTTACAAGGCCTGCTGCGCGGCCGGTATAAAGCCGATCATCGGCTGCGAGGTCTATGTTGCGCCGCGCTCGCGCTTTGACAAGGAGCACGGAGTTGACTCGAGTACACGCACCTCATCCTGCTGTGCAAAAAACGAAACGGGCTACAAAAATCTGTGCTACCTCGTTTCCATGGCCTTCACCGAGGGCTTTTACAACAAGCCGCGCATCGACTGGGCGCTGCTGCACGAGCGCGCCGAGGGGCTTATCTGCCTTTCCGGCTGCGTCGCCGGTGCTATACCGCGCATGATAAACGCCGGAAACTACGAGGGCGCAAAGAACAAGGCGCTGGAGCTGAGCGAGCTTTTCGGCAGGGACGGCTTTTATCTTGAGATTCAGGATCACGGCCTTGAGGCCGAAAAAAGCGCGCGGCCGAGGGGCTTTTGCGCATCCACCGCGAGACCGGCATTCCCCTGCCGTCACAAACGACGCGCACTATGTCGAAAAAGACGACGCGTATTATCAGGACGTTCTGATGTGCGTGCAGATGCAGAAAACCATAACCGACCCTGCGCGCATGAAATTTGAGACCAACGAGTTTTACCTCAAGGACGAGGCCGAGATGCGCGCGCTGTTTCCCGAATACCCCGAGGCTGCCGACAACACCGCGAAGATCGCGGACATGTGCGGCTACGACTTCGAGTTCGGAAAATACAAGCTGCCGCGCTTCAAGCTGCCCGAGGGCGAGAGCGACAGCTTTGACTATCTGCAAAAGCTCTGCCGCGCAGGACTTGCGCGCAGATACCCGAACGACGACGGAACCGTTGCAAAGCAGCTCGACTATGAGCTTGCCATGATAAAAAGATGGGCTTTGTCGATTACTTCCTCATCGTTTCCGACTTCATCGCCTACGCGAAAAGCCAAAAAGATCCCCGTCGGCCCCGGGCGCGGCTCGGCAGCCGGCAGCGTCGTTTCCTACACGCTGAACATCACCGACGTCGATCCCATAAAATACAGCCTTTATTTCGAGCGATTTCTAAACCCCGAGCGCGTGAGCATGCCCGATATCGACATCGACTTCTGCGTCAACCGCCGCGGCGAGGTCATCGACTACGTCAACCGCAAATACGGCCACGACCACGTTGCGCAGATAGTCACCTTCGGCACGATGGCAGCTCGCGCTGCCCGTGCGCGACGTTGCGCGCGTGCTCGACATAAGCTACGGCGACGCCGACGCCGTTGCAAAGGCCATACCCATGGGGCCGAACATGACCATAAAGGACGCGCTGCGCGTATCAAAGCCACTGCGCGACATGTACGAGGGCGACGAGATGCTGCACCGGCTCATCGACGTTGCCGAAGCGCTCGAGGGCATGCCGCGCCACGCGAGCATGCACGCAGCCGGCGTCGTAATAACCGATAAGCCCGTTTACGAATACGTTCCGCTGTCGAAAAACGACGAGTCGGTCGTCACGCAGTATCAGATGACGACGCTCGAGGAGCTGGGGCTTCTCAAGATGGACTTTCTCGGTCTGCGAAACCTCACTGTGCTCGAGGACGCGGCGAAAATGGTGCGGCGCACCGAGCCGGATTTCGAGGTCGAAAAAGATCCCCGACGGCGATGCGGAGGTTTTCAAAATGCTCTCGGAGGGGCATACAAGCGGCGTGTTCCAGCTCGAGAGCACGGGCATAACCGCCGTGTGCACGGGCCTCAAGCCCAAGAGCATAGAGGACATCACCGCAGTCATAGCCCTTTACCGCCCCGGCCCGATGGACAGCATCCCGCGATTTATCGAGTGCTCGGCGCATCCCGAGAAGATAAGCTACAAGCACGAGCTTCTGCGCCCGATACTCGAGGTCACCTACGGCTGCATCGTCTATCAGGAGCAGGTAATTGAAATTTTCCGCCGTCTTGCCGGATTTTCGCTCGGCCAGGCGGACATGATCCGCCGCGCGATGAGCAAGAAAAAGCACAAGGTCATCGACGCCGAGCGCGTCGCCTTCGTCCACGGCGACGAGAGCCGCGGCATCGACGGCGCGGTAAAGCGCGGCATTACCGAGGAGATCGCAAACAGCATCTATGACGAGATCCTTGACTTTGCGTCCTACGCCTTCAACAACAAGGCGCACGCGGTGAGCTACGCGATCGTATCCTACCGCACGGCGTACATGAAAAAGCACTATCCGCGCCAGTATATGGCCGCGCTTTTGTCGTCGGTGCTCGATAACAGCACCAAGATCGCCGAGTACATCGCCGAATGCCGCGAGATGGGCATAAAACTGCTGCCGCCGGATGTCAACGAGTCGTTTGCCGACTTCTCCGTCAGCGGAAACGATATCCGCTTCGGCCTTGTTGCGATAAAAGCATCGGCCGCGGCTTCATAAACGAGCTTATTTCGCGCCGAGAGGAGGACGGGCCGTTCCGCAGCCTTGAGGATTTCTGCCGCCGCATGGCAGGCAGGGAGCTCAACCGCCGCGCGGTCGAAAACCTCATCCGTGCCGGAGCTTTCGACAGCATGGGCTTTAAGCGCAAGGCGCTGCTGCGCGTGGCCGGCGTTATGATCGACGGCATCCAGCAGGAAAAGCCGCAACAACGTCGAGGGGCAGCTCAATCTCTTCGGCGAGCCGGATTTCGAGGATGCCGGAGCCATCAGGATCAAGATCCCGGAGGTCGAGGAGTACACACGCGCAGAGCTGCTTGCAATGGAAAAGGAGACGGCCGGTCTGTACCTGAGCGGCCACCCGATGGACGAGTACCGCGCCGCCGTGCGCAGAGCCGGGATAGTACCCATAGGCGCGATTTTGACAGACTCCGCCTCCGAGAGCGAGAAAAAGACCTATCCCGACGGCGCCGTCGTCACCGTTGCCGGCGTCGTGCAGTCAAGCCGCACGCGCACGACGAAGTCGAACACGCTCATGAGCTACATCAACCTCGAGGACGACACCGGCGCGATGGAGCTGATCGCGTTCCAGCGCGCGCTGGACACCGGCAGTGTGTATATCAAAGACAACGCGCCCATCATCGTACGCGCGGCCGCATATCCATGCGCGACGAGAAGGAGCCGCAGCTGATGGCGGACAGCATCCGCCCGATACCCGATCTCGGCAAGCTCAAGCCCGAGCCGCCGAGGACAAACGCCGACTCAAGCTCTGGGTCAAGCTGCCCGGCGAGGACGATCCGCGCCTTGCGCGCATCGAGCTGATCCTCACCATGTTCCCCGGCCAGCAGCAGATGATAATTTACCTCGAGCGCGAAAAGCGGCGCATCGGCGCAAAGTGCCTGATCCACCCCTCGCTCATCGCCGAGCTGAAAGAGCTCTGCGGCGATGCCAATGTTTTCTTGAGGCGAATTGACGCCGCTACAAATCCGCGCAATAAACGCGCAATAAACGTATAGGAGGAGCGCCAAAGCGCTACTGAAAAAATGAGTGTTAAAAATGCAGTACATAAGACATCCGGATATGCCGCGGCGGCCGCGCTGTCGGCACTTTTGGTGAAATACCCACTGCGGAAGCTGGGCATGCATAAGGCCAATGCCGCGCTGATGCAGGCGCATGAGGCGGCCAGCGGTGCGTACTTCCCTCGCCGCGCTGCTGCACATGGCAACGTCACCGAAGACGAGCGGCTGCAAGGCCGCAAGCGGTGCTGCCGCATTTGCCGTCAGCGTCGTGCTCATCGCCGACTGCCACATGGCAAAGGTTCAGACCTCGAAAATGCAGCGCCATCGTATCTATTCCGCGGCTCTGGCCGCTGCCGCCGCCCTCCATGCTTTTTAGCAGCGCTTTTACTGCGCCTACCGATACGGTTATCTCCGGTGGCCCGGTATCGAAACTGCTGACAAAACCGCGACGTTTCGCGTAACGCAAGTACGGCGCTGAATTTTGCACCGCGCCATGTAGGGGCGAGCAATGCTCGCCCATCGCCACGGTTTTGTCGGCGCGAAAATCGACAGTCGTAAGGGAACGGATTTATCCCGTTCCGCGTGATGGCGGTTTCGTCGGCACCTACCGGTCGGCAACCGCAAAAACGTATCGGCACCAGCGTTAATGCGCCTCTAAAAAATGTAGCGCCTACGGCGCAGATATAATACACCTCATCTGCCGCAAGCGGTATCTTCCCCTCAAGCTCCGCAAGGGGAAGACAATGGGTGCAGCCTAATTTTTGCACTAGCCATATAGCACAATCTAATGTAGCGCGAAGCGCACACGGTTTTGCACGCACCCTCGAACCGGGCAAGCGCAATATATGTATCCGCAGCTGCGTCAATTCGCCACTAAAAAACCGGGCAAGCGCAATATATTATAAGGGAGTGCGCTAAAAACTGAAAAAATGAAGAAGATCGGAAGTTTTAATTTGGGTCTGGCGTTTGCCGGATGCTTTTTGGGGGCAGGGTATGTCTCCGGGCAGGAGCTGTGGCAATTTTTCGGCTCGTTCGGCGCAAAGGGCGTCGCCGGGCTGCTGGTGGCCGTGGCGCTGCTGTTTTTCACCGGGATCATAATGATCCTGCTGGGCAGACTCACGAGGCTCAGCGAGATCGACAAGATAGTTGTGCGCCGTGACTGGCCGCTGCTGCGCGGCGCGGTGACGGTGCTGGAGCTGCTGTTTCTGTTCGGTGGGCACGATAATGTCGGCCGGCGTCGGCGCGCTGCTCGAGCAGCTGTTCGGTCTTGCGCCGTTTATCGGCTCGGCGGTGTTCGCGGCGCTTGTCGCGGTCGTGTCGCTTGCCGGATTTTCGGGCATGGTCTCGGCGTTTTCGGCGACCCGTGCCGGTGCTGTCGGTCGTGACGCTCATATTCGGCATCATGAGTATATGCTCAAACGGCCTTGTTCTGCCGCAGTCGGGCGGCGGCAGCAATCCGCTCATGAGCTCGTGGCTCGTCGCGGCGGTGAGCTTCGCCTGCTATAACGTGTTCGGCAGCATCGCCATGATCGCGCCGCTCGGCCCGTATGTCAAACCCAAAAAGCCGCCGTGGGCGGCATTGCGATAGGTGCGTGCGTTCTGCTGCTGATAGCCGGAAGTGTGCTCGTTTCCGTCTCGGCCGCGCCGGAAACCGCCGACGCGCTTCCCATGCTCGCCCTTGCGCAGAGCCGCGGCGCAGCGTGGGGCTATGTCTACGGCGTTTTGCTTCTGCTTGCCATGTTCGGCACGGCGCTTTCGAGCCTCGTCGCCTTCGTTAGTATGCTGGCGGCAAAATCTGCGCGCATTTCCGGCATAAAAATAAGTTCACCGCGCTGTGCGCTCTGTGCATGTTCCTCGGCAGCCTGTTCGGCTTCGGCGACCTCATCGGCGTTGTGTATCCCATATTCGGCTATTGCAGCAGCGTGTTCATCGTCCTCATGGCGGTGCACTATTTTTAAAGTTAAAAAACAAAATGCACAAAAGGCGTGACCGTTTGGCCACGCCTTTTTTTCTATCTGTATCGGGCAGTCAGGACGATGCTTATCAGTGCTGTGATCATCTTTGCGAAAACTGTGCTCCACCAGATCATTATCTGGCCGCCGAGCAGAGGCGGCAGAGCGAGCATCAGAACAAGCATGAGCACGGGCTCGGCGAAGGTAAGGATATATAGGACAGCACGTTCTTCTCGGTTGCGTAAAATGCCGCCGTTGAAACTCGTGTTATCGCGTCAAACGGGACCGAGACAAGAAAGATCGGCATGACCGCTATGACCCCTGCGTTCACCGCGGCGGACGAGCCGAACAGCAGCCCGATCTTCCCCCTGAGCAGATAGATAAGCAGCCCTCCGATAAGCGCCAGAGCCATGGCAAATTCATACGCCATCGTCTTTGTGTGCTTGAGCGATTTTTTTGTTGCCTGCGCCGTAAAAACGGCTCATAAGCGGCTGGCTTCCGTCGCCGACGCCCTGCAGCAGCAGATAGACGATGCAGATGATGTACGATATACATGCATAGACCGCGATCGCCTCCTGTCCGCCGTAGGACACCGAAAAGCGGTTTATGATAACAAGCGATATGTTCGGCGCGAGGGTAAGGCCGAACGGTGCAAGGCCGATCTTCAATATCCGAAGTGCCGTTTTTAGGCGCCGGCAGCTGCGACCTTCAAAGCGAGATTCTTTTTAGCCGCGCAGTAAACAAGAGCTATCGCCATTGTGATGCCCTGCCCGATGACCGTCGCCAGAGCCGCGCCGTACATGCCCTGTCCCATGACCCACACGAAGGCATAGTCGAGGACGATGTTCGCGGCAAAGCCGCAGATCATGGCAAGCATTGCCCACACCGAGCCTCCGTAATTGCGCATAAACGGAACAAGCCCACTGTGCCGAATATCTGCAAAACGGCGCCGAGTGCGATCACCCTATATACTCATCGCCGAGCGCGAGCAGATCGCCCGATGCGCCGAGCGCAGCGAGAATGCTTTTTGAGGCGAGGTACACCGCTCCGGTCAAAATCACGCTGAAAAGCAGCATCAGCCACGTCGCCGCGGCAATGTATTCCCGCGCCTTCTCCGCGTTTCCCTCGGCTTTCAGGATCGAATATTTAACAGCGCCGCCCATGCCAAGCCCCGTTCCAACGGCTTGAAGGACAGCAGTTACGGGATAGGCAATGTTTATCGTGGAAAGCCCGGCATCGCCGATGGAGTTGCCGACAAAAAAAGCCCTCAACTATGGCATACACTCCGGACAGCGCAAACGACAGCACGGACGGTATGACATATTGGAAAAACGTCCGTCTGTTACTCATTGCCTAAGCCTCCGTGTGTAGTGATATGTTCCGATAATAGCATTTGCAGATCAATAGTCAACGGCGCTCGGCGCGATGGCACTCCGGCAAAAAAACAGCCGCGGCAGAATGCTCTGCCGCGGCTGCTTGCTGCTTAAATTATTTTGCTCACGCCTTGGTCTCGGGCGGAACAATGTCGAAGGTCGGAACGACCTCGATGCTCAGGTCGCCGTCGCCCACTTCGAAGTTCGTCAGAACGTCGCTGCCGGCGATGACAAAGGTGAAGGTCTCGATATCGTTAACTCTCATATTGATGCCCACCATGCGGTTGAGGTCGTACGCAACGAGCTGACCGTCGAGATAGACCTTTACGATGTATGAGCGGAGGAGTATCTCCGAATCAAGCTGGTTTGTGTACTTCGTCTGCACGATGAAATCGCTGCCGCGCGAGAATGCCTTGGTAACGGTGATCGGCAGATTGAAACCGTGCTGACGCTCTCGGTCGTCGAGTAGAAGCCCTTGCCCTCCTCGGGAACGAAGCGCGCACCGGTGTAGTAAACGCTCTGGCCGAGCCAGTCGCCGTAAAGAGCACGGGCGGCAAGGCTCTGGCGTTATACACCTTCAGCTCGTTCGGGTTGCTCGTCGTGAGCGTATTGGGGATGAGCACGAGCTTGTCGGCGGTGAAGTTCAGGCTGTCATAAACGCCGCCGCAGATAAGGGCAAGCCGGGTGCTGCCGGTCTTATCCATGCTGTACACATAGCGGTTGAAGGACGACAGGCAGTAGAACTTATCACCGAATTTATACAGCGAGCGGTTGCGCACGTTTGTCGTCTTGGGGAACTCGCCGACGAGAGTTATCGCGCCTGGAGCTTCGACGGAAACGGCGTACAGGTTCAGGTCATAGTTGCCCTCGGTGTCATATGCGAGGAAGTACATGACGTGTCCGTCAAAAAAGCTTGTGTTGATCTTATAGTCACAGACCTTTGATAGATTGCCGCTTGCGATGTCGTAGGCATAGAGCTTATCGATGTTTACGCTTGACTCCACGCCCTGCTCGTTTTTGAAAACCATAAGCTCGGCCATCTTGAAATAGATCTTGCCGTTCCAGCCGTAGGGCACGAAGTTCGGCACCTGGGAATAGGGGATATCCGAGCGTATCGCGTTGAACGCACCGTTTACGATCCTGCCGAATGCGTATGTATAGCCGGAGGGCTTGTCGGCATATTTGGTGAACGCAAGCGCGTAAAGCTGCCCGTCATAGAAGCAGTAGGACTCGATGATATAGCCATCGTAGACAGTGGAGAATGTGCCGCTTGCCGGATCATAGCACATGAGCGCGCCCTTTTCGCTTCCGGTCGTGCTGCGGCAGAAATACACCTTGCCGTTATACACGCTTATGTTGTCAAGATACTGGCCGACCGCCGCGCTGTAAAAAGCTTGGTGCTGACGCCCGAGGCGTTGACCGCGTACAGGCCGTAGCTTACAGTGTCCACAGTGTCGTAGCCCTTATACAGGCAGTAGTTCGTTTTGCCGATCTGGACGGCGATGCTGTCGTTTTCGAGGTTTGCCTCGTATGCGGCCATGTCGGCGTTGACCTTGGAATCGTGGCCCTGGCGCAGCGCAGGCTCAACAAGGCGAGAGATGACCGTTGCTATCTGGCCGCGGCTGGTCGTGCTCGTTCCGCAGAAGCGATAGGACGAGTCAACGCCGATCATTACGCCGGCGGCATAGAGCTTTTTCGACCGAGGCCTTGTAGTAGCCGGGGATGCTGCTCAGATCGCCGATGGCGTAGTCGCAGATCTTCGGCATATCCTGATCGTCGATCGTCTTGGCAAACAGATACGCGAGGTTATAGCGATTGATGCTCTGGCTGAGCTTTCCCACCGCCGGAGTTGCCGAGGGCAGCATGCCGCGCTCGGAGCAGTATCTGTAATAGGTCATGAACCAAGCCTCGTTCTGGCTCGGCTCGGCAATAAGATTGTCGTTATACGCGGCGTGGATGCGCGCGGCTATCGTTATGGCCTCGGCCCAGCTGACGTTGTTGTTCGGGCGGAAGGTCTTGTCCGTATAGCCGAGCATGATGCCCTTTGTTATAGGCGGTCTTGACGCCGGAATAGCACCATGTTTTTGAGCTTACATCGGTGAACGTGCTGCTGTTCATCTGGCCGATATCGTCAAAAACAGCGAGCCTTTGTCCGGGGATCGCATCGGCCAGCACGCCGACAGACGCGACGGCGAGCAGGCTGCTTACAACAAGCACCAGCGCCAACACTCTGTGAATTTTTTCATATGGGCAAACCTCCGGGGCGATAGATTCATGGTTACAAATTGGTGTCATTTATTATATCAGGTTACATAATATTTTGCAATACTATTTTATAATTATTGTATAGCGAAAACGGCTGCAAGATGGTAAAATGAATGCAAATACAAAAAAACAAGGAGTGTGAGCTATGAAATACGGCTTCATCGGACTCGGGCAACATGGCCGGAGCCATCATTGCAGGCATGGCCGCCTGCGGCAAGTTCAAAAACGACTATCTATACGGCTTTAATCACAGCCAGGGCAAGACGCTTGCGCTGAAGGAAAAGCACGGGCTGATCCCCTGCGCATCGGCGGCCGAGGTCGCGGAAAAGGCAGACGTGATCATTCTCGCGGTCAAGCCGCAGGTGCTGCCGAGGTCATGCCGGAGATAGCCAAAGGGCATCACCAAGGATAAAAACCGTTATCAGCATCGCCGCCGGCAAGAGCATCGGCTGGTATGAGGAGCGCCTTGCCAAGGGCGTGCCGTTGTAAGGTGCATGCCGAACATAAACGCGAAGGTCAAGGCCTCCGTCACCGCGATCTGCGGCGGCAAGGGCGCAACGGCCGACGATATAAAAATCGCCGACGGCATTTTTGCGTCCGTCGGCAAGATATATCACATTGAGGAGAAAAATGTTCCCAGCGTTCGGCGCGCTGGGCGGAGCCTCCGGTGCGTTTGTGCTGCTTTACATTGACGCGCTGGCCGAGGCCGGAGTGCGCGCGGGATTTTCGCGGCCGATGGCCGAGGAGATCGCAACGGCTACCGTCATGGGCAGCAGCGCTTTGGCTATGGACAGCGATGAGCACCCCATCGCGCTCATGAATCGCGTATGCTCGCCCGGCGGAACCACCGTCGAGGGTGTCTGCAAGCTCAAGGAGCTCGGCTTCGAGACCGCCGTCCAGCAAGCCCTCCAGGCCATAATCGACAAAGACTTGTTTTTAGAGGCGAATTAGGGCACCTACGGATACGGTTATCTCTGGTAGCCCGACCGGTGAGTGCCGACGAAACCGGGAAACTGCCGCCATACGTTAGTGCGGCAGTGAATTTTTTAAGGTGCTACATTGTCGGGAACAGGCTTGTCTGTTCCGCTTTTTTGAGAGCGCATTGACGCAGCTACCAATACATATCTCTGGTAGCCCGGTATCGAAAGTACCGACGAAACCGGGAAACTGCCGCGCTACGCAAGGTTGTGCTATATTAGTGCAAAATTTACGCCGCACCCATTGGCTCCACTTTCAAGGGGGAGCAGGCAGCTTGCTGCCGAGGGGTTGAATTAAAAACTATCCACTATCAGCTATTAGCTCTCCGCTGCGGCCAACAGCCGCTCGTAGGGAACGGGCTTGCCCGTTTTTAGAGGCGCTTTGCTGCCCCTACGGATACGGTTATTGCTGTTTCCCCGGTTCGGAACTACCGACAAAACCATGGTTGCCTCGCGCAACGCAAGTGCGATGCTGAGTCTTGCGCCGCACCCCGTAGGGTGCGAGCATTGCTCGCCCGTTTGTTATTGTTTCGTCAGCAGTTCCCGGTCGGGCTGACGCAATAACCGTATCCGTGACTGCGTAAATGCGCCTCAAAAAGGCGCTATTAAAAAAGAAGTGCGGCACGAGCCGCACACCATAATTATTCACTATTAATTATTCATCATTCATTATTCATTGGGGCGGTCGCAGACCGCCCTCTTTTGCCTTCCCCGCGTAGCTTGGGGGAAGGTGTCACCTGGTGACGGATGAGGTGTTATTAAATCATTTGCCGTCAGGCCAAAAACATTATTAAATAACGGGCGAGCAATGATCGCCCTACGGGTGCGGTGCATAATTTAACACCGCACTAATGTGTGGCGGCAGTTTTACGGTTTGGTCAGCAACTTCGACACCGGGCTACCGGAGATGACCGTATTCGTAGCAGCCTCAATGCGCCTCTGAAAGACATTCGGACATGGCTTTTTGGAATTTGGGCAGGACGCCGATACCGTTTGTGCGGTGGGGCGGAAGCTGATAGATATCGTGGCCGGGATAGTCGTTACCCTCGATCAGCAGCGGCCCGTTATCGGTCACGCACACGTCCCAGCCGACGACGCCGACCTGCGGCACGACCTGGCCCGCGCGCTCGACAAGCGCGATGACCTCGTCCCAAAGCGGTATCTTGAAGCCCTTTATGGGTACGCCGGTCAGTGGATGCACGTCGTAAGATGCCCGGACTTATCCAGCGCAGGGTAGATTATCTCGCCCCTGTCCTCCTCTATGGGCACGACCATGCCGCCGTTATTGAAGTTATCGACATACTTGCCGTTGCCGATGCGCAGGTACGCGGCGACTACGCGCGTTTTTTTTGCCGTGGGTGAAGCTTATGACGCGGCAGGTGTTGACCGAGCAGGGGGTGCAGCGCCATGAGGTCGCGATGCTGCACGACGCACTCCTCCAGCAGCACATTGCCTGCGCCGTCCAGGTGCTCGCGCACAGGCTCGGTCAGCTCGCGCACATCGAGCTTCTCAATGCCGCGTCCGCATTGCCCGTCAACGGGCTTTACCATGAACACGGGGTGCTTTTCGATAAATGCGTCAAGCTCGGCGTCGCTCGCTGTGGAGTAGTCGAGCCAGTCGCGGTGCAGAAATTCGGAAAAGTTATGCGCGAATTTGAGCTTATTCTCGATCTCGGGCATATACGCCGGGTCGTTATACGCCTTGATGAAGCCGTTATTTATGCCTCGCGTGAGCACCGTTTTTGCGCTGCGCGGCGTTGAGGTCGTACATCTCGAACAGCCAATAGTCCATGTACCCTGCCTGATAGCGCAGTCCGCACCAGACCATGTCAAAAATATGAACAGCTTGCTGCGTCCGGACTTCTCATGGACCTCGTCTATCTTCCGGAACATCTGCTTCCAGTTCAGCCCGCTATGCGCGCAAGCAGAAATTTTAATTTTCCCATACTATCTCCTTTTTTTAGTGGCGAATTGACGCAGCTGCGGATACGCTTATTGCGTGAACCCGGTATCGAAGTTACCGACTAAACCGTGGCTGCCTCGCAACCCGTTAGTGCAATGTCAAATCTTTTGCCGCACCTCGTAGGGAACGGATTTATCCGTTCCGCGTGTTATGGTTTCGTCGGCAATCTCCGGTCGGGCTGACGCAATAACCGTATCGGCAATTATTCACTCACCGTGCGGACATGGCCTGCGAGGCCGCGACGGCAAGCTCATCGCATCGGTTATTGAATTCGTTCTCGGCGTGGCCCTTGACCCAGTGACAGCGGACCTCATGCGTATCGCACAGCTCCAGAAGCGCTGCCCAGAGGTCGGAGTTGAGCGCCGGCTTTTTATCGGCCTTTTTCCACCCGTTGCGCCGCCAAGACACCGCCCAGCCCTTGCTGAGCGCATCAATGACGTACTTTTGAATCCGAGTACAGCTCCACGATGCACGGCTCCTTGAGCGCACGCAGCGCCGAGATCACACCGGTTAGCTCCATGCGGTTGTTTGTCGTCTGCTTTTTCGCCGCCGGACATCTCCTTTTCGCGCCGCCATAGCACAAAATCGCGCCCCAGCCACCCGGACCCGGGTTGCCGGAGCACGCGCCGTCGGTGTATATCGTAACCGTTTTTTCATCATTTCAGACCGTATTTCCGCATGAGTATGTTGTATTCGTCCTTCTCAATGAGGCCGTTGCGCAGCAGCTCCTGAGCTGGGATGCGCGTTTTTCCTCATCTGTGCCGTGATAGTCCGGCTCGACGTGCTCGTGGTCATCGTCGCAGCGCGTGAGGTCGTCGCGCATCTTCTCCGTCAGACGCTTGCTGATGCTCTCGCCCTTGCCGACAAATTTCGACACGTCAAAGTGCTCCGGCTTTGAACTCGCGCTTTGCAGGCTCTTGTGCGCGCCGCTGTCCGCGGCATCGGACTCGGAGTTTTTATCCGCGGCATCTGCCTGCGCTTTTTCATTGCTATCACCGCCAAAAACGACCGCGCCTATCATCAAAACGATGAAAAAGCACCGTGCCGCCGCCGATGCCCACCGCATCGGAGAGCACTAACAGCGCAACAATAACGGCAATAACCAGCTTTACCGGACTGCCATCGGGCTTCTGATCTCTTCTGTTGTCGTTATTCATCACTTTCTCCTTTTTTTTAGAGGCGCTTTTTTTAGAGGCGCATTCACATTGTACGAATACATTTGTTGCGGTGTCCCGACCTGGAGCCGCCGACTAAACCATGACATGCGGAACGGATAAATCCGTTCCCTACAACGCTGTTTTCGGTGCAGACCAAACCGGTACATGCGGAACAGGCAAGCCTGTTCCCTACGAGGGTGCGGTGTAAAACTCAGCATTCACTTGCGTTACGCGAGGCAGCCACGGTTTTGTCGGTAGTTTCGATACCGGGCGCTAACATAACCGTATCGGTATCAGCGTAAAGGCGCTATTAAAATCCGTGCCGCAGGCACACCGCAATTATTCATCATTCATTATTAACTATTAATTTATTTTATCACGACTCTGTCGCCGTGGATCTCGAGCCGGCCCTGGCAATACAGGCTTATGGCCTGGGGCAGGAGCTTTCCACTCCGCGTCCTCAAGGATGCGGCGCGACAGGCTCTCGGGCGTGTCGTTCGGGAGAATGTCAACGGCCTGCTGGGCGATTATCGCGCCGATGTTGCCGTCGATATCCGCGAAAAACGCGGTCGCGCGCGGTCACGCGGCAGCCGCGTTCGAGCGCGGCGCGTTCGTTGGGGGCATCGTCGCAGTTGACGAACGCCGGGATGAGCGAGGGTACACTCCGATTATGCGCTTGCGAAACTGCGTTGATATAACGCCCAGCGGCATGTTATAGCCTGCGAGGATCACAAGGTCAATGTCCATATCGCGCAGCTTGTTGGATATGGCCATGCTGTAGCTGAGCTTGGTGGGGGAAAAGCGATGGCTCGACCACGAAGGCCTCAACGCCGGAATTGCGCGCACGGCGCAGCGCATAAGCGTCCGACTCCGTGCATATTACCGCGGTAAGCTCAAAATTCGGGATCTCACCGAAGTACATAGAATCAAGAACCGTCTGTAGCAGTGCTCCGTCGCCGGAGACGAGTGCCGCCGCCCTTATCATATAATTTCCCCCTTATTCGCCGAGAAGGCGCTTTGCCGTTTCAATATTCATCTTTTCAACGTTTTTGATATATTCAAATCGCCGGCTTATCATGTCCGCACCTGTTTCGGACAGCGCCGCGTCGATCTCATCAATAAGTCCCTGCGCCGTGACCTTGTCAAAAATCCACGCAGGATATGCCCAGATACTGCGCACAGCCCGAGACCTTCGGATCATAGCTCAGGCCGACCGACGGCACCTCGCCGCAGGCCGCGTACAGCAGACTGTGCAGCCGCATCGCAACGCACATTTTCATCTGCCGCATGATCGCGATCTCAAGCTCCGCATCCTCCGTTTTCGGCATTATCTTAAACGGAATGCCAAGGCCGTCGGCTATCTGCTCGGACACGGGAAGATCCAGATCGTAGTTCATCGGCATGAACAGCGGCGTAAGCCCATGCTTATCATAGCAGGCCCTGAGCGCCTTGCGTATCTCGCCGCACTTTTCGTCAAAGCCCGGCCACGAGCGCAGGCCGAGGCAGATATAGCGCCCGTCGGGGTCGATATCGTGGCTGCGCATGAATGCCGCGGCGTCGGCGTCGCTTCTGCAATGCATGTTCAGCACCGGGTCGCCGGTGACGAGTACCTCCTGCACGGTAACGCCGATCTCGCGCGTAAGCTCAAGGCTCAGCGGATCGCGCAGGGTGATCGCGTCAACGCAGCGGTTTATCGTTTTTGCCGCGCGCCGGCGGTCGTAATCATAATTGAGCGGTCCCATGCCGCAGCCGTACATCTGCACCTTTGCAGCCGCATTTTTTCGCAAGCGATATCGTGTGCAGATAAAACCACAGGCTGCGCCGGCTCGTGACGTCCTGAATAAGGCTGCCGCCGCCGCTTATGAACAGCTTCGAGCGCTTCAGCTCGCGGCGCAGCCGGATAAACTGTCCGCGCCTTATGGCACTGAGTGCGTGCACGGATTTAGTGTGCTTCGGATTTTTGGAAACGATCGTTATGCGCATGTCGGGATCTATCGTTCAGCTGGGCGGCAATGGCCGTAAGCAGGGCCTCGTCGCCTGCGTTTCCGTGGCCGTATGCGCCGCAGATCACCGCGCCGCTGCGCGGCCGGGAATAGCGCTCGAGAACGGTTTTATATATTTTAAAGCTGCCTGCGGCAGGTGCTTTCCGTTGAAAATTCGCGCTTTGCCTTTTCGTACACCGCCTGTCCGAGCCTTTTGCGGAGCGCCTCGTCGTTTGCAAGGGCGAGGATGCAGCGCGCCATAGTCTCGTGGTCGCGCGGCGAAAACAGCATGCCGGTCTCGCCGTTCGTTATGAGCCTCGGCAGGCCGCCGACTCGGGACGCAACGGTCGGCTTACCGGCGCGCGCGGCCTCCGTCACGGCGTAGGGGAATGTCTCTGACAGGGAGCTTATCGCGTTTATGTCGATGCTGGCATAGTATCCGTCCATGCCGTCGCTTATCCAGCCTGCGAAAAACACCTTGTCGCGCACGCCGAGCTGCTCGCACAGACCCTCGAGCATTTCGCGCTCCATGCCGTCGCCGGCAATGAGCAGGCGCAGCCGCTCGTTTTTTCTCCGCCGCTCCGGCAAAGCCGCGTATGGTGGTAGCAACGTCTTTGACCGCATCAAAGCGAGCCGCGATGCCGAGAACTATGCTGTCGTCGGGAAAATCACAGCCGATCTTGCCAAACCACTCTCGCCGCGTGATGCTCGGCGCCGGGTGCGAAAAGTCAACGCCGTTATATCGTCAGCAGATCGTTCGGGTCAAAGCCGCGATCGATGAGCGTCTGACGCATACTGTCGGAAACGCAGACGCGGTAGTCCATATGATGCAGCGCAAGCTTGTTGAGCCTGCCGTAGGTCATGGCAGCCAGCGGCCGGCCGAGATAATCGAGCTTATAGTCGCTGTGGACGGTGCTGATAAAGGGAATGTCAAAATGTTGTTTCAGCAGCGCGCCGTAAGGTTTGCGCGGCTGCCGTGGCAATGGATGATGTCGTAATTTCCGTTTTCTATGGCCTCGCGCGTTTTTTAAGACCCACGCCGAAGCTGCCGGGGAACACCTCGTCGGTATGCCCATTTCGCGCGCTTCTTTTGGAAAAAATCGGCCTCCATATAGCAGACGAGGTCTGCGTCGATGTTATCGTTAAGGTCGCGCAGCAGCGACAGAACATGCGTTTTTGCGCCGCCCGAATCGCCGCCGGAGATAAGATGCAAAACTCTCCCGTTAACCCCCACTTGTTTCTCAGGGAAAGATAATATATAATATATAATATCTAATACATTATATATTAATAACTAATTGAGGTCAAGGCAAATGACAACTATCTACATGATCCGCCACGCCGAGGCGGAGGGAAAACCTCTACCGCATCGTGCAGGGTCAGCACAACAGCTTTATAACGCCGCGCGGGCCACAGGCAGATAGCCTGCCTCGCGGAGAGATTCAAGGACGTGCAGCTTGACGCGCTGTATTCAAGCGATCTGCGCCGCACGGTGACGACGGCAGGCGCGATAACGAAGTATCACGCATTGAAATGCAGCTCACCGAGCGCCTGAGGGAGATAAATCTCGGCGTGTGCGAGGGTATGAGCTTCGGCGATATGTATACCCTGATCCTGTGCAGATGGACAATTTCAACAATGATCCTGCGCAGTGGCGCGCTCCGGGCTGAGACTGCCGAATGCACCGAGCGCATAGTTTCGGCCGTTACCGAAATAGCGGTAAAAACGACGGTAAGACTGTCGCTGTTGTCAGCCACGGCATGGCGATCCGCTCTGCTGCTTGCGCACATTCTCGGCGTCGCAAGCCGCGATATCCCCCATCGCTTCCGCACGGCGACAACACCGCCGTGAGCAAGCTCATATTCGATAACGGAGCATTTTCCGTTGAGTATTACAACGATAACTCCCACCTGCCGCCCGAGCTTTCGACCTTCGCCCGGCAGAGCTGGTGGAAAAAAGAGACCCGCGGCGCAGATCCCAACAATTTGTATTACAGAGCCGCTCGACCCGGAACCGCGAGGGCGAAACATGGGCAGGAGTTCTACGCGGCCTCGTGGAAGGCAGCGCACGGCGATCTCAAGGGGCTTTTATCCCGAAACTCATCTTGCCTCGGCGCGCAGGCATTTTTGTCGCGGATAACAAGGCGATACTCAAGGCCTACCGCTCCGACGGCGAGCTTGCGGGCATCGTCGAAACGGACACGGAGCGCTCAAAAGGCGCGGGCGTGGGCTGGATAAGCCTTTGTGTACATAAAAAGAGCCTCTGCGCGGAGTCGGACTCGGCACGCAGCTTGTCGGCCGCGCGATAACAAACTACGAGATGCTCGGCAGACAAAAGGCGCGGCTGCACGTTTCGTCGGAAAACGCCTCGGCGATAAAATTTACGAGGATCTCGGCTTTTGAGATACTCGGCAGCGAGCCTCGGTGCCGGCGCCCGCTTTACCTCATGGAAAAGAGATTTTTGAATAAGCAATGTCAATGTGGAACATTAATGCGCGCGTGTGCAGAAGCTTGACACGCGTGATCGGCGTATCATCGCCGTTTCGGATATACACGCAAACATGCCCTATTTCAGAGGGCTTCTTGAGAAAATAAGCTTTTCGGACGCAGACGAGCTCATCATCGACGGCGACTTTCTCGAAAAAAGGCGAAAAAAGCCTTGAAACGCTGCGCTTTATAATGAAGCTTGCCGAGCGCGGCAACTGCCGTGTTGTCTGCGGAAACTGCGACACATGGGCCGATGTGCTCGACGCCGAGCGGCAATACTGGAGCTCGCGCATCGTAAAAATACATGCTGTTTAAAAAGAGCGGCCTTATGTGGGATATGCTCACGGAAATGGGCGTTGAGATACGCGAGGATATGGACTTTGAAGGCCTCATCCCGGAGCTTGCCGAAAGATTCAAGCCCGAGTGGGACTTCCTGCATGCCATGCCGCACGTCATCGAAACGCCGCACTATATTTTTGCTCACGGCGGCATAAAGCCCGATATTCCCATCGAGCGGCAGCGCGGCGGCGACTGCATGAAGTTTGACGCATTTATGAATTACGGCTACACTTTCGATAAGTGGGTCATCGTCGGACACTGGCCGGTGATGCTGTATCTTGCCGACCATGTCTGCGCAAACCCGATAATCGACCGCAAGCACCACGTCATCTCCATCGACGGCGGATGCTCGCTAAAGGACGACGGGCAGCTGAACGCACTTATCATCCCATATGAGGGCAGCGAGAATTTTTCCTTTGAAGCGTATGACCCATTCCCCGTGCGCCGGGTGAAGAGCGCGCAGTGCGGCGGCGGAAAGAGCTATTACATCCGCTGGGGTGACAATGACGTGCAGGTGCTGCGCCGCGGCGAGGAGTTTTCCCTCGTGCGCCATGTCCGCACGGGCTATGAGATGGAGATACTCACGAAATATCTTTACTCCGACGAGGAGTTTTGCAAATGCAACGATTCGACCGACCTCGTGCTTTCGCTTGAAGCCGGCGACGAGGTCAGCGTTGTCGAAGAGACCTCGCGCGGCTATCTTGTCAAGCACAAAGGGCACGTCGGGCTGGTATTGGGGAGAGCTGATATGATTGAAGATCAGGATTTTTGCCTGTTTCGCAGGATGAAATGCACGAGCGCGACTGGTGGTGGTACGATTTTCTGCTCGTAACGGGCGATGCGTATGTCGATCATCCGAGCTTCGGCCCGGCGGTGATAAGCCGCGTTCTGGAGGCCGACGGCTTCCGCGTTGCGGTGCTCGCACAGCCGGACTGGCACTCGGCGGCGGACTTTGCGGCCTTCGGCAGACCTCGTCTTGGCGTTTTGATCGGAGCCGGAAAACCTCGACTCCATGGTCGCGCACTATACGGCGGCCAAAAAGCGCCGCAGCGAGGACTTTTACTCGCCCGGCAAAAAGGCCGGACTGCGCCCGACAGAGCCACGATAGTCTATTCAAACCGCGCGCGCGAGGCCTTCGGCGCGGATGTGCCGATAATCATCGGCGGCCTTGAGGCCTCGCTGCGGCGCTTTGCGCACTATGACTATTGGGACGACAAGGTGCGCCGCTCGATCCTCGTCGATTCGGGCGCGGACATGCTCGTTTACGGCATGGCAGAGTACGCCGAGCGCGAGATAGCAAGGCGGCTTAAAAAGAAGATCCCTGTTTCCGAGATGCGCGATATCCGCGGCACCGCGTTTTTGGCTCACGATGCGTCGGAATGCGAGTTTGACTCGGTGACGCTGCCCTCGTTTGCCGACGTTTGCGACAGCAAGCGCTTTTACGCGGACGCAACGCGCATAGAATACGCCGAGCACGACCCCGTGCGCGGCAGGGCGCTGATACAGGAGCACGACGGCAGATATCTCATCGTAAATCCCCCGGCGATGCCGCTGGAGACAAAGGAGCTTGACCGCGTGGCCGAGCTTCCGTACACCAGCAGTATCACCCGATGTACGATCCCCTCGGCGGCGTTCCGGCCATTGAGGAGGTCAAGTTCTCGGTCATACACAACCGCGGCTGCTTCGGCGGCTGCAACTTCTGCGCGCTTGCGTTCCACCAGGGCAGAATGGTCACGAGCCGCAGCCACGAAAGCATCATCCGCGAGGTCACGGCGCTCACGAAATTCCCCGATTTCAAGGGGCTACATCAACGACGTCGGCGGCCCTGAAACGGTGCGCAAGAAGAAAGGAAGAACCGCCATGTACCGTGAAGAGAGATACCGCGATATCGCCGAAAGTTGAGAGTATTGCTTTCGTTTCCGTCTCTGCCAGCGGTAACGAACGATTTGCCGAACATCGTCGAGAAAATACCGAACGGAGTTCGGGGCGTGGCGCGTTCGACGATAGCATCCTCAGACCGATACAATGGATTACCGCACATCCGCCACGTCTGCCGGCAACGTCTGGCGGCCACCAACCAGTGATATGGGCGACTTTGCGCAATGATCGCATCAGTCAGATCGATACATCCCGACGCGTCGACTTAACCTGTTGGCTTCACGCACCTACCCATTATCAAAAGATCAATGTCGTTTTATTGGCTTACGTTGTTTAAAGCCGCAAAGCGCCCATCTGTTGGCGCCGCCGCAAACGCTGCACGTTATCCTTCGCTTCAGTCATAGTCCAGATCGCGCTCTTAGTTTTGTTGGGTATTGCACCGAAACTAT